>Ga0187782_10004033_pt1 | contig 10975 bp, 19 predicted proteins | sample 0715_SJ02_MP15_2_FD_132454 | JGI IMG/M metagenome (GOLD analysis project Ga0187782, IMG submission 132454) | Tropical peat soil microbial communities from peatlands in Department of Meta, Colombia - 0715_SJ02_MP15_20_MG | ecosystem: Environmental > Terrestrial > Soil > Wetlands > Peat | place...
CGCATCAGCGTCTCGCGGCGCGCCCTGGCGCCGGTCCGCGACGAGGCGCGCGGCATGCTGCGGCCCCCGAAACTGCAGGCGCTCTGCGACCGCGCGAAGCACACCCACATCCAGTTCTCGCCGCCCAACGGGTGGCACCCGATGAACCCGAGCATCGTCCTGCACGGCGACCAGCTCTGGTGCGTGGTCCGGACCGTCAACTACCGGCTCAACGGTCGGGACTACACGCTCGAGGACGCCGACGGCGTCGTGCGGACCGAGAACTTCGTCGGCGTCCTGCGGCCGAACGGCAAGCTCGTCGGCTTCCGCCAGCTGGGGGCGGAGGGGACCACGGGCAAGCCGAGGCCCATGCAGGACCGCGATCCGTCCCCGCGCATGCCCGACCAACGGATCCTCGGCTACGAGGACGTCCGGCTCGTGGTCGTCAACGGGTGGATCGCCGGCAGCGCGACCGTCTGCGACCGCGACCCGTCGCGCCGGCAGATCGCGGCGCTGCGCCTCGGCGAGGACGGCTCCGTCGAGCGCGCGGTCGTCCAGCCGAGCCGGCAGTGGCACGAGAAGAACTGGATGCCGCTCCCGAGCAGCTCGGGCAAGATCGAGTGGATCCACCAGGTCGGCGCGCACGTGCCGTCCGGTTCGGACCTCCTGCTCGACCACCTGCGCGGCGGCGCCGTCACTCCGTTCGAGGGGGGCTACCTCGCCGTCACCCACGAGGTCGTGGAGTCGAACGAGACCCGGATCTACCTGCACCGGTTCGTGCGGCTCGACGACGGGCTGCGCGTGACCGCCGTCAGCCACGCGTGGGTCTTCACCCACCACGGGATCGAGTTCTGCGCGGGGCTGGCCGTGCATAAAAACCACCTCGTCCTCTCGTACGGGGTCGAGGACCGCGAGGCGTGGACGGTCCGCGTCCCCGCGGAGCAAGTCCTAAAGATGGAGTGGATCGCGTCATGAGCCAGCCGACTGAGGCGCTCTCCCGAGAAGAACGGATCGAGCGCGCGTACCGTGAGCTGGTCCGGCCTGGCGACAGCGAGATCGGTCTCAACTGGACGCGCCAACTCGCGGAGAGGATCGTCGACGGGAATATCAAAGCGCTCAAAGCGCAGTACGCGCCGGTGCGGTCGCTCTTGGTCGACTTGGCGGACCACCTGGAGGTGACCGCGACTTTGGGTCCCCACCGCACCCTCAGTGAGGATTACCGGCGAGAGCGCCTCGCGCTGGTCCAACGCGTCAGGAGCCTCCAATGAGCCTGCAAACCGTCGAAGAGCGCATCGAGGCGGCCCTGCCGAGCATGCCCGGCTGGTGCACCGTCGAGAAGGGCAAGCGGGTTGCCGCGCTGACCTACGGGGCCGAGCTCTGCGTGGAGCTCGGCGTGTTCGGGGGGCGGTCGCTCTTCGCGATCGGGCTCGCGCTCGCGGACCAGGGGAGCGGGCGCGCCGACGGCGTCGACCCGTACACGGCGAGCGCCTCGCTCGAGGGGGTCAACGACCCCGCGAACGACGAGTGGTGGTCCACGGTCCCGTACGGGGAGATCGCGGACTACGCGGAGGCGATGCTGCAGAACGCCTCGCTGGCCGACCGCGTGCGCATCGTCCGCAAGCGCTCCGCCGACGCGGTCGCCGACTACGCCGACGGCTCGATCGACCTCCTGCACCAGGACTCGAACCACTCCGAGGCCGTCTCCTGCGAGGAGGTTGTGCTCTGGGCGCCCAAGGTGCGGGGGCGGGACGTGGATCTTCGACGACGCGAACTGGCCGAGCACGCAGGCCGCGCAGCGGATGCTCCTCGACCGAGGGTTCACGCTCGAGGAGGATTACGGCGCGTGGCGCGTCTTCCACGCTCCTGGAAACCTCCTGGAGGCCACCTACAGGGCGATGGACCGGGAGCACTTGGGCGGCACGGGCCACGCCGTCGTCGCGAAGGACGGTGTCCGCGCGATCATGTTCGGGTGTGCGTCACGGGAGGACGCGGAGGGGCTCGCGGAGCTCCTCTCCAGGTCGCGGTTCGTGCGCGCCTGGGTCGTGAGTCACGAGCTGCGCGAAGCCCCAGCTCCGGAGCGAGAGGAGGTCGCACGATGACCGTGATCATGGTCAAGCCCGGCGACCCGAGCTGCGCCGTCCCCCCGAGGGGTGCCGTCCCCGGCGACGTGCTCCTCGCACGCGACGAGCGAGGCGCCGTCGTCCTCGTCCCGGTGTCGCCCACCGCCATCCCCATCCCCAGGCCCGCTTACGGCCTCCGCCGCGCGTGGCCGATACGGCTCACATGAGCCGCTTGCGCCACGTGTCCGGCGTCTTGTCCGTCACGATCTCGAGTGGCAGGTGGTAGCGGAACGGTCTCGGACCGCGCTCGCGCACCCACGCGACGAGCGCCTCGACCCCCCGGCGCAGCGGCACCGTCGACTCGTAGCCGAGGAGGTCGCGCGCGAGGTCCGCCGAGCAGGTCGCGTCGCGCACCTCGAGCGGTCGGTCCTGGACGAAGCGCGGGGCGAGCTCGATCCCGACGACGTCGGCTACGAGCTTTGCGAGCTCAAGGACCGTCACGAACTCGTCGTCGGGCCCGAGGTTGACGACTCGGCCGACCGCGGGCGACTCCGCGCCCATGAGCAGGAGCGGCCCCACGACGTCGTCGACGTACGAGAAGCACCGGCGCTGGCCGCCGTCGCCGTAGATGAACGGCTGCTCGCCTCGGAGCATCCGGTTCGCGAAGATGGCGGCGACGTTGCGGAACGGGTCGTCGTACTTCTGCCCGGGGCCGTAGACGTTGTGCGGCACGGCGATCGTCCACTCGAGCCCGTGCACCGCGCAGAGGTTCTTGACGAGCGCCTCGGAAGCGACCTTGCCGATCCCGTACGGGTCGACCGGCCTCGGCTCCATCGACTCGACGAAGGGCACCGGGCTGTCGCCGTAGCGAGCCATCGACGAGCAGTGCACGAAGCGCCGCACGCCCGTCGCGCACGCCGCCGACAGCACGGAGGCCGTCGCGCCCACCACGTTCTCCGTGACGAGCTTGGGGCTGAAGACCGAGAGCCCCTCGTACGCCGTCGCCGCGCAGTGGTACACGACCTCGGCCCCGCGCGTGAGCTCGCGCATGAGCGGCAGGTCGTTGCAGTCCCCGCGGACGAATTTAGCCCCGCTCGGCACGTTGTCCTCGTAGCCGCCCACGAGGCTGTCGACCCCGACGACCTCCCAGCCGCGCGAGAGCAGCGCGCGGGCGAGGTGGGAGCCGAGGAAGCCCGCGATACCCGTCACCATCGCTCTCATGAGTTCACCCCAGTGTACCCTCTCGGGATCCCCACATGAAGACCATCTGCGTCACCCTGCACGGCGGCTACGAGTCCAATACCCCGAGCGCGGGGTTCCGCGACGGCCAGCGCACGCGCCGGCACTTCGCCGAGCGCGGCGTGGACGCGCAGTTCTTCTACGGCATCCACGCCCCCAAGCTGGGCATCGAGACCAGCCTGCCGTACGAGGTCGACGGCGGTCCGGGCTGCGGCTTCAACATGGGGCCGAAGCCGGTGGGTTGCTGGCTGTCGCACCGGGCGCTCTGGGCGGCTCTCCTGCTCCTGCCCGACCAGCTCTTCTTCGTCGTCGAGGACGACGCGAAGTTCCCGGAAGACTGGCAACCGCGCGTGGAGAAGGCCGTCGCCGACGCGGGGCACTTCGACATGCTGTTCGTGGGGTCGTGCTGCACAGCGGGCAAGCCGAGGGCGCACGTCGCCGGCGACGTCTACGAGGTGAAGTGGCCCGCGTGCACGCACGGCTACGTCGTTCGCCGGACCGCGCTCGAGACGCTCATCGCGACGCAGGACGAGGCGCGCTGCTACGCCCCCGTCGACATCTCGCTCGGCTTCCACTCGTTCCACCGGATGTCGCGGGTTTACACCGTGCTCCCGCGCATCCTCGAGCAGTTCGACACGTACATCCCGGAGTGACCTACAATGAAGAGCCTGACCGAAGCAGACGCCCTGATCGACGCGAAGCTCACCTCTCTGCCAGGGTGGTGCGACCCCTACAAGGCCAAACGCATCCTGCGGATCGCCCTGCAGTGCGCGGCGCTCGGCGGGGACAAGGCCGTGGAGCTCGGTGTCTACGGGGGCCGGAGCCTCGTCGCGCTCGCGCTCGGCTACAAGCTCGCCGGCCACGGGACCGTGGACGGGATCGACTCGTGGTCCCGAGAAGACTGCATGGAGGGGCAGCAGTCCGATGTAGACAGAAAACTCTGGGGTCAAGACACCGACTACGAGGCGCTCGTGAAGCACACGCTCGCCGGGGTGGCGAAGTTCGGCGTGGAGGGGGTCGCGAACGTCGTCCGCAAGCGGACCATGGACGCCCTCAGCGACTACGCGAGCGGGTCGATCGACCTCCTGCACCTCGACTCCAACCACTCCGAGCTCACGTCCTGCCGCGACGTCACGGCGTGGCTGCCGAAGATGGCCCCGCACTCGACGTGGATCGCGGACGACTCGAACTGGCCGAGCATGCAGAGGGCCCTGCGCCTGCTCGAGGGGGGCGGGTTCCGGCGCGTCGAGACGGGACCGAACGACTTCTGGGCGGTCTTCGAGCGGTAAAGGGGGGGGCATGGCGTTCTTCTTGGGCATCCCACGCTGCGCAGAGCCCCCTGCCATCTTCGGACCGACGATCGAGGCGGCGCTCGCGAGCACCGCGCAACCCGAATCGCGCGCCATCGTCGACAACGGCGACGAACCGCTCGGGGAAGTGATCGGCTTCGACGTCCTCCGTCCGGGTCGCAACGTCGGCTGCGCCGGCGCGTGGAACCTGCTCTGCCGCACCGGGTTCGAGCGGGGAGCGGACTCGGTCATCCTCATCAACGGCGACTGCGCCGTCGCCCAGGACACCTTCGAGCGCATGCTGGCCTCGTGGAGGCGCCTGGTGGCCGCGCAGGGGTTCTCGTGCTTCCGGATCGACCGAGCCGTATGGGAGACCGTCGGCGAGTTCGACGAGGAATACTACCCGGTCTACTGGGAAGACACCGACTACCGGAGGCGGCTCGCGCTCGCGGGCGAGGCGATCGACGAGTGGCCGCTCAAGGAGGTAGCGCGCCCCTCGCACGGGCGTGCGACGTACCAGTCGGGCATCACGCACGGTTGGCTGGTCGAGGGGGCCGGCTACCAGGGGTGGACCGGCGAACGAGACGCGTGGTTCCGGAAGCGCTGGGAAGCCAACCGCGACCGCTACGTCGCCAAGTGGGGCGGCATGCCGGGCGCAGAGACGCACGCGACCCCGTTCGGGACTCCAAGGTGAGTCGAGCGCAGGAGACGCGGACCGTCGCTGGCGACCTCTGGGGCTGGCGCGTCCGCTGCCCCGCCTGCGAGGCGCACCTCGCGGAGGCGAGGCCTGGACTGTCGCTCGAAGACCGTGTCTTCTACGCGGCGCACACGTACGACAAGACGCGCTGGGGATTCAACGGCGACCTCGATCGGCCGACCTTCGGCGGCTCGATGCTGTCGCACGCGAGCGACCTGCACCCGCGCTGCCACTCGGTCGTCAAGGACGGGCGCGTCCACTTCTGCGACGAGCCGGGCCAGAGGATGGGCGGGCAGACCGTCGACCTGCCCGACTGGGACGACGGAGAGGAGACGACGCCGTGAGCGATGGAGTCCAGGTCCTGACGTGCCGATTCTGCTCCAGCGAGGCCGTGGCGAGGTTCTCGATGAGCGCGGGGTGCGTGTGCTACCCCGACGACCGCGAGCAAGACTTGTGCGTGCAGCACGTCCTGCGCGCGACCCCGCTGGGGACGATGCAGCTGGTGGAGGACTATTCGCTGGGAGCGGAGTTCACCGCCTGGTGGTCCGGCCGTCGTGGAACTTCTGGGCGGCCCTCCGACGCCGCGCGGGGTGCGTCTGGCGGCGCCACGGACGCCCGCTGCGACCCACGCACGGGGCGCCAGTCTTAGCGCCGCACGTGTCGCAGGGGACGGTGCCGCGCGCCCGAGCGTCGTAGTCGATGCGCGTGCGGAAAGCTCGGAACGGGTCCACCGTCACACCCGCGCGAGCAAAGTGTCGTCGTCACCCCAGAGCGCCTCCTCGAGCCGCGCGATCAGCGCGTCGACGTCGCGCGCGGACTCGAGGCGGTGGTGACGGTCGGCGACGCGCACGAAGACCGGGTACCGGGCGACCATCCTGTCGACTCGCACGGAACTGGAGCGGAGCGCCGCGATGGCGTCCGCGTACTCGACTGCGAGCTGGCGATCCACGGCGCAAGTTCTAACGGTGAACCGACCCCCGATGGAAGCGGGCTCCGTGGGGCCCTATGCTCTCGCGGCGGCCATGAGCGACGAGATCGAGCGCATGCTCAAGGACTTCGTGGACCATCTAAAGCTGGGCGAGCGAGTCGCCAAGCTGGAGGAGCGCGCACGCATCGAAGACCGCGACCACGAGCACGACTTCCGCACGCAGAGCGGGAGCTGGAACCTCGAAGCGATCCTCGCGGCGCAGCGCCAGCAGCAGAAGAAGAAGTCCACCATCCCGCCGGGCTTGCGCGCGATCTCGACGATGATGGACTCCGCCGGCGGCAAGGTCGGCGCCATCGTCGCGACGGCCCTGGCGACGTGGCTCGTCGAGCACCTGCCCGCCATGCTCAGGGCCCTGCATTGACGGCCAGCGTCGCCGGTACGATGCCGAGGGCCACGACCACGGTCACGAGCGCCATCACCACCATGCCGGGACTGACGGCGCGGGGCTCGGGTAGATTCAACGAAGTTGTGACGAAGATTGACGGTGGTTGACAACGGGTGACCCGTCGGTAGACTGGGTCGCACGATGCAGCCCGCCAAGCTTGCGCCGAGTGCGGCGACGTTCTGGGTGACGATGGAGGTCGCTCCGCCGTTAGGTGGCGAGAAGCGGTGGCAGGGCGTCGAGCTCGCGGAGGCGGACTGGCCCATCGTCTCGCAGGTCCTGGTCCGCGTGGAGGGCGCACCTGAGGGGATCGACGTGCGGTGCAACCGGCAGCGGGGGGAGTACCTCGTCAAGCACTGGAGGGCCGCCAGCAACGGCGGGAACGCCGGGTGGGTGGTCCCGTCGAGCGGAGCGGCCGCGGGACGCATCCGCAACATCGACGACCGCTGGCAGTGGTTCGCGGACCGCGTGCAGTCGCTGGGCGAGTGAGCGATGGGAGTCAGCCAGACGATCCGCTGCGGCTCGTGCGGCGCCAGCCTCGACACAGGCAAACCAAGGCTCACCGCCGGCGAGGTCGCGGAGCTGTACGCCACCAAGCTCCCGCACCGGGAGGGCTGCACGAGGAACACCTCCGGCCCAGGGGAACCGTCGAACGCGTTCATCCGGCCCGGCGCGAGCGGCGAGAGCGAGATTGTTGGGGCCTGCCACCCGGAGGACGGGGTCACGGTCCTCATCAACACGACCGGCAAGCTCGGCTCCGACATGCGCCTCGAGTGCCGGAAGTGCGGCCGGGTCGTCGCCGGCCTCGGCTACCACATGAGGGGAGACGTCCCGACCCTCGTCGTCACAGGCCGACCCCCCGCTCCGGGCTCCCTGGAGGCCGCGCTCGTCGGGCCGCCGACCCCCGCGGCCGTCGCGCACGCGGCGATCGGAACGCGACCCAACCGGAAGCAGAGGCGCGCGGACCGGCGCCGCAAGGGAGGGTCGAACTGATGGCCGACGCGCGAGTCGACAGCTTCTCCAGGACCGCCGCGGTCCTCTTCGTCGCGACCGCAGCGCTCTCGTGCCGGCCCCGCGATACGCCCCCGCCCCCGCCCCCCGAGGAGGCCTCGGTGAGCGTGCCCACGGTGAGCGTCCCCGGGTTCGCACCGACGCACGGGTGCAGCACGGCGTGCGCGACCGTGCTCATGGAGGACGGTGGGTGCCTCGGGGCCGCCGCCTACTTGGCGCCCGACGTCGAGCAGGTCCTGGGCCACCGCCCGTGCGTCGTGGGGCGCGTCGAGGTCAACCGGTTGCCCAACCAGGTGCTCGTGTCGGTCTTCGCGAAGGGGTCCTCGACGGTGAACGGGGTGTCCCCCGGGTGGGCCCGCGTCGACGAGCGCGAGGTCGACGGAGGAGGACGGAGATGACCGTCACGGTCTCCGGCAGGGAGCGCGAATGAGCAAGCTACTCGACTATTGCACCACCACCTTCGACATGGGCGAACGAGTCAGTTTCAACCACGACGGGGTACGTCTCTCTGGGATCGTCGTGCGCGTCTACAACACGCGCGATCTCTATCACGTCGAGGTGGACGGCCAGCGCTACGAGGTTGACCCGCGCGACGACGGCATGCGGCGAGCGGCCTCGTGACGACCGTCACCATCACCGGCGCCGACGACGCGACGCCCATCGACCGCATGGTCGCTTTGTCCGAGCGGTTCCCGTTCCTCGAGTGGGGGATCCTGCTCTCCGACTCAAGGACCGGGGGGCCGCGCTACCCGTCGGTCGGCTGGGTGCGCGCCCTGATGCGCCAGAACCTCCCGCTGTCCGCCCACCTCTGCGGGGCCGTCGCGCGGACGTTCATGTCGGGGCTGGCGGGGTTGCCGTTCTTCGTCGCTCCGTCGGAGCTGTTCCAGCGCATCCAGGTGAACGGCTACGCGGCGGGCAGCGCCGAGCGGCTCCCCTTCGCGCGCCGCACCGGCTTCGAGTACATCCTGCAGGCCCACGACGAGCTCACGATCTACGCCTGCGCGCTCGACACGGAGAAGGCGCGCGCGAGCTGCAGCATCCTCTTCGACCCGTCGGGGGGGGCCGGCAGGAACTGGAGCAAGCGGTGGCCGCGCGTCCTGCCGGGCACGCGCATGGGATACGCGGGCGGCTTCGGCCCCGACACCGTCGCCGAGAGGATCGCCGAGATCCGCGAGGTGAACGGCGGGGCGCCGCCGGCGTGGGTCGACATGGAGAGCAACGTGCGCGACTCCGACGACCGCCTCGACCTTGCCGCCGTGGAGACCGTCCTCGAGACCGTGGCCAGGATCAACACGGGAGACTTCCGTGCTCGCTGACTTCACCGGGTCAGCGCCGCCGTCCTGCATGACGTGCCGCCACTGGATCGCCCCTGACCAGCCTGGCGGCGACGGGGCCGGTAACGTCGACGCCGGCGACGCGCGCAAGGGCGTCTGCCGGCGGATCAGCGTCGACCTGCCGTCGGCGACCGAGGTCGCGGACGACCTCCTCGCGCACGCGCAGAACCAGCGCGACGCGTCGAGCTGCCTGCGGACGGCTCCCGGGTTCGGCTGCGTGATGCACGAGCCCGTGGTGGAAGCGGCGCCGAGCGCGGACGCGGTCGAGCAGGATCAGGTCAGGCGCAGCGTCCGGCGCATCGTCACCCTGAGCGACGGGTACAGGGCGGAGCTGGCCGTAGCCTCCTTCCGCCTGTCGGACGGTGGGTGGGCTCAACCGCGGTTCCTGCGGGATGATTACGCGGCGCTCTCGATGGAGGACGTCGCCCTCGTCGCGGCCGTCGCCCGCGAGCTGTTCGCCTCGTACGCGTTCGCGTTCGGGGAGAAGCTGTGATGGCGATGAGCGAGAACAAGCAGGCCGCGCTGCGAGCCATCGCGGCGTTGATGGGCGAGGCTGCCGCGACCGGGGAAGCGGCCCGCTTCATCGAGGCCGGCAAGCTCGCGCAGATGGACGCGGCGGTCGCGCGCATCGGTGACGAGCCGCGCGTCCGCGACTTCGACAACGGTGCGTTCGCGGACCCGAACATCCAGCAGGCCGGCCAGTGGGGCAACGTCTACCAAGGGATCGTCCAGCCGGCGTTCGGCGGGTTCGGCGCCATCGGCGGCAACGACCACCAGGCCCTCGCGCGCAACAAGCTCCTCACGCAGGACGTCGTCATCGCCGCTGCGGCCGACGCTGTCCGGTCCGCGGCCGCCAACCAAGAGAGTCAAGAGTTGAAGACGCTCCTCGGGATAGCGGGCAACGGTAAACTCACCAGCGGCCAGCAGGCCATCGTCAAAGAGCGCATCGACCACCTCATCAAAGCGATCGGAGTCCGCAATGCCCAGCACGACCAGCAGAAACCAGCGACCGGACATGTGGATCCTCCCCAGCACCCACGGGGACATCCGGCTGGAGCGAATGACCCGCCGAACGGTGAAGGTAACGGCCTTCGAGCTCACGGCTGACGAGACGCGGGCCATGGAGCACCTGCGGTCGCGCGCGGTCTCGGCCAAGTGGGCTAGGGAGGAGGACTTCCTGCCCCTCACCCACTCGAGCTACCGGACGAGCAAGGGGGCCAGCGTCTCGCTTGACGCGTCGCTGGAGAGCGTGGAGCACCTCCTCTCCACGGCCCTGCGCCCCGACCGCTCGCTCGTCAAAGCGGTCCGGTACAAGTCCGGCGAGATCGTCCAGGTCCTCGACGTGCCCGAGCCCGACGCGCTCGAGGAGGAGCTCGAGGGCATGGCGGCGGACATCGAGAAGACAGCGTCCCTTGACGAAGCAAGGGCGAAGGCCAGAGAGCGGGGACAAAAACTCGACGAAGATAGAGCGAAAGAAAAAGAGAAGCCGAAGGCCGGCGTCACGGTCACGCAGCCCAACGTCGGTTGCCCGATGCCCGACTTCCACGAGGCGGACCGGCGCGCCTCGTTCGTGCTCGAGACGTTCCTCACCGACGCGCAGCGAGTGGACTACCGGGACCGCGGGGCCTTCGTGTGCACGGGCGCGGACACGGGACGCCCCTACCTGATCTGCAACCGCGAGGGGCCGGCCCTCATGCGCGAGCAGGCGATGTCCTTCGGGCTCACGGCGCGCGCGAGCTTCCGGCAGATCTTCGACCTCGAAGCGCGCCGGCCGCTCTGCATCCACGATTGGACCGTCCCACCTCCGGAGGAGATGCTGGCCCTCATGCTCTGCCTGACGCTCCCGGGCCTCGAGCGGCAGATGCTCCGGCTCCCCGAGGTCTTCGAGTCGTGAGCGTCAAGAGCTCCCGCGCGCGCACCATCGCGCCCCTCGTGAGCTGCACAGGCCACGCCTACGCGGCCGACCACGAGGACTGCCGCCTGGCGGTCGCTCGAC
>Ga0187782_10004034_pt1 | contig 10975 bp, 7 predicted proteins | sample 0715_SJ02_MP15_2_FD_132454 | JGI IMG/M metagenome (GOLD analysis project Ga0187782, IMG submission 132454) | Tropical peat soil microbial communities from peatlands in Department of Meta, Colombia - 0715_SJ02_MP15_20_MG | ecosystem: Environmental > Terrestrial > Soil > Wetlands > Peat | place...
CTTGAGGATTTTGTTGGTGGCGGTGGACGGCAGGCCGTCGGTGATCCAGACATGGCGCGGCCACGCTTTGGGCGATAGGTCGGACTGGCCGGCCAGGAACTCGCCAAGCTCCGCGGGCGTCAGCTCCGCGTCGTCTAGCAGCACCAATGCCGCCATCACCTGATCTCCCACCTGCTCATCGGGTACCGCGTACACCGCTACCTGGCTGACAGCCGGCAACCGTTGCAGGATGCGCTCGATGGGCGCCGTCGTCATGTTTTCGCCGTCGACCCGCAACCAATCTCCACTGCGCCCGGCGAAGTAGATCCAGCCCTCCGCGTCGCGGTAGGCCAGGTCGCCCGACCAGAACATGCCATGGCGGAGTCGCGCGTCGGTGGCGTCCTGGTCGTTGTAGTAGCCGGCGAACAGGCCCGCGCCGGACGTGTTGACCAGTTCGCCGATCGCTTCGTCTGCGTTGATCAGCGCGCCGTCATCGTCGAATCGGGCCACGGCGCATTCGGTGAGCGTGTCCGGGTTGTAAATGCTCACCCCGGGAAAGCCCTGGCCCAGCGAGCCCGGCGGGCAGCCGTCTTCGCGGGTAATGATGATCGCTCCTTCGGTGGAGCCGAAGCCGTCCCACACCGTGCAATCGAAACGCCGGCTGAACTCGGCGATGTCGCGGTCGCTTGCCTCGTTGCCAAACGCGACCCGCAGCGGGTTGTCCCGATCGTCGGGCAGCTCGGGGGTTGCCAGCACATAGGCCAACGGCTTGCCGACGTAGTTCATATAGGTCGCGCCGTAACGGCGTAGGTCGGCCAGCAAACCGGATGCTGAGAACGTCGCAGGCGCCATCGCCGCCCCGGAGCCCACCGCCACGCTCCAACCGGCCAACAGCGCGTTGGAGTGAAACAGCGGCATCGACAAGTAGCAGACGCCCGAGGGATCGACCTCGAACCGCTCGATCAGATTGGCGCCGGCGAAAATCACGGTCAGGTGGGTGACCCGGACCGCCTTCGGCTCGCCGGTGGTGCCTGAGGTGAAGATCATCATGAAAGTGTCGGTCGGACTGACTTCGCGATGCGGCACCAGCGGCCCGGCCGCTGCCAGCAAACCAGACCACTCGTCAGACGAGATGTCGAAAACGCGGACTCCGGACAGATCCAGCCCGTCGAGCAGTGCGCGGTGCGCAGGGTCGGTGAGGAGTATCTGGCAGTCGGCGTGCAGGATGTCGCTGGCCAGCGCCGCGCCGCGACGGGTGTCGTTGATGCCGCACAACACGTATCCGCCGAGCGCTGCGGCCGCCATCGCGGTCAGCATCTCGGGGGTGTTGCCCAGCAGGGCGCCCACGTGCAGGGGCCGTTTCGGGTCAGCGATACCAATCAATGCGGCGGCCGCAGCCGAGGCGTCCGCCAGATGCTCGCGCCAACTCCACACCCGATCGCCGTATTTCACCGCCGGAGTGGAGTCGCCAACGCGGGTACGAAGCAGTTGCTGAATAGTGTCCGCCACGGCTCACCACTTTCCCGTCGGTCCCGACAGGCTGGCACGTTACCGGCGCAGCTTCAGCCGCCTAAGGGGCAGGGCGATGTTCGTCGACTGCGGTGATCTGCTAATCGGCTAGTCGTTGTCCATGCCCGGTGTCGTCTTGGACACCTGAACCAGGAATTCGTAGTTGGTCTTGGTCTTACGCAGCTGCGACATCAGCAGGTCGATAGCCTGGTGGGAATCCAGTCCCGACAGCACCCGACGCAGCTTGTGCACGATCGCGAATTCGTCTGGCGAGAGCAGCAACTCGTCCTTACGGGTGCCCGAGGGGTTCACGTCGACGGCGGGGAATACCCGACGCTCGGATATCTTGCGGTCCAGCTTGAGCTCGGCGTTACCGGTACCTTTGAATTCCTCGAAAATCACTGTGTCACCGGTGGATCCGGTCTCGACCATCGCCGTGGCGATGATGGTCAGCGAGCCACCCTCTTCAATGTTGCGGGCTGCCCCGAGGAAGCGCTTCGGCGGGTAAAGCGCGGTGGAATCGACACCACCAGACAGGATGCGGCCCGACGCCGGCGACGCGTTGTTGTAGGCGCGTCCCAGCCGGGTGATCGAGTCGAGCAGCACGACGACGTCTTTGCCCTGTTCGACAAGCCGCTTCGCGCGCTCGATCGCCAGCTCGGCCACCGAGGTGTGGTCCGACGGCGGCCGGTCGAACGTCGAGGCGATGACCTCGCCCTTGACCGACCGTTGCATATCGGTGACCTCTTCAGGCCGCTCGTCGACGAGCACCACCATCAGGTGGCATTCCGGGTTGTTCTTGGTGATCGCGTTGGCGATGTCCTGCAAGATGGTCGTCTTACCGGCCTTGGGCGGAGACACGATCAGCGCGCGCTGACCCTTACCGATCGGCATGATCAGGTCGATGACACGGGTGGTCAGCCGCTCGCTGGTGGTTTCCAGGCGCAGCCGCTGGTTGGGGTACAGCGGTGTCAACTTGGAGAAGTCAGGACGCTTCTTGGCGTCTTCGACCGGTCCCCCGTTGACGGTGTCCAAGCGCACCAACGGGTTGAACTTTTGCCGCTGGTTGGGCTGCTCGCCTTCCTTGGGCACCCGCACCGCGCCGGTCACCGCGTCGCCGCGGCGTAAGCCGTTCTTACGCACCATGTTCATCGAGACGTAGACGTCGTGCGGGCCGGCGAGATAACCGGAAGTGCGCACGAACGCGTAATTATCGAGAACGTCGAGGATGCCGGCGACCGGCTGGACGACGTCGTCTTCGCGCAGTTCGGTATCACCGCCGTCCCCCGGCCGCTCACCACGACGCCTCCGTTCCCGGAATCGGCGCCCTCGGCGGCCGCCGCGCCCGTCACCGTCGTCGTCTTGCTGGTTCGAGCCACCGCGGTTCTGTTGTCCGCCCGAGCCCTGTTGATCGCCGCCCTTGTCGGATTCCCCGTCGGACTCGCGCTCCTCGGACTTGGTAGTGGTCTGATCGGTCGTTTCGGACCGGCCATGCCGCTCGCCAGCGTCGTCAACGGACGTTCCCGCTCCCGTTTCGCGGGAGTCAGCGCGGGTCGCGTCGTCGGCGGTCGCCTCGGTGTGGTTGGCCGAAGCCTCGGTGCCGTGGTTGTGCGGTGCGCTGCCGGCGCCGCTGTTGGCGGGTGCACCGTTGGCGTGGCCTTGGCGGCTTTCCCGAATCGCAGCGATGAGTTCGTTCTTACGCATCCCGGACGTGCCCTTGACGCCGGCTCGATTGGCCAACGCGCGCAGTTCGGGCAGCACCATGGTGGACAGCGAACCGTCCGACCCGCTGGTGTCGGCGTCCGTCGCCGACCCGGATGCGTCGCGGTCGGCGGAAGTGTCTGTAGTCACGGAGTCAGACAGCTTGTGGTTTTCAGTGCTGTCGTCAGCCGTAACGAGGTCCGTATCAGTCACGGATTTCCTTTCTTCCCTGGCCGATCCAATCAAGCCAGGGTTTGTTGCATTCAGCCAAATCGCCGAGTGCTGCCAACAATCGACTCTGCAACGGTGATCGCCAGGATTGGCGGTTTAAATGGCGAACCATCGTCCACGAGAAGAATTTGGTGTTCGTCCTAGTGTTAACGCAGATGCAGAGGCTGCGATTGCTGGACGCCGTCGAGGATAACCTGCTTCGATGCCGGAAGCAAGAAGCCCCTCCAGCGTGCCGGTGGACGTTAGCTGCGGACGGGTACCCCGGAATTCCAGCGGACCCCGTTGCCGGCCGTCATCTCGCTCACCGCAAACCCGTTTGCAGCGCCATACTCAAGAGCTTCTGCGGGCAACTTGGAGGCTGTGCTCAGCGCGATAACCGCCGGGCCAGCGCCGGAAAGCACAGCTGCCACGTTGTAACGCCGCAACAGTCGAAGGTATTCCGCCGACGCCGGCATCGCGGGTGCGCGCTGCGGCTGGTGCAGCATGTCCTCGGTGGCGGCCATCAGCAGGTCGGGCCGCTCGGTGAGTGCCACCACCAGCAGCGCCGTGCGGCTGAGATTGAAACGTGCGTCGTCGTGGCTGACCTGCGCAGGGAGCAGCACCCGAGCCTCCGCCGTCGACGAGCGCTGATCGGGAATGGCCGGAAACAGCCGGATGTCGGGATGTAGCCGCAGCGGCACGGCCGAATAGCTGGGCGGATCGTAGCTGCGGTCGGTCCACGACACCACCGCGCCGCCCAACACCGCGGCCCCCGCGTTGTCGGGATGCCCTTCGAATTCCGACGCTAACTGAATCAGCTGGTTCTGGCTCAACGCAGTCGAATCAGCTTGTGCGACAAGTCCATTGACCGCTGCAAGGCCGCCGACCACCGCTGCGGCCGACGAGCCCAGACCCCGCGAATGCGGGATGGCGTTACGGCACCGCACTTTCAGGCCGGGCGCGCTGACGTCGGCCACCTGCAGCCCGCGCTCGACAGCCCGAACCACCAAATGGCCGGAGCCGAGCGCCAACTCTCCGGCGCCCTCGCCGTCAACTTCGACGATCGGGCCGGAATCGGTTGTCTCGACGATGATTTCGTCGTAGAGGCTCAACGCCAGTCCGATACTGTCGAAGCCCGGGCCGAGGTTGGCACTGGACGCCGCGACGACCGAACTGGCCAGCAGCCCGGCAGGCAGCATCTGGGTCACTAGACGAGCCCCAGTTTCGCGACAACGGCGACAGGGTCGACGGGCACCGGCGACACGCTCGGCATGTCCCGCAGCGCGGTGTCAGGATCCTTGAGGCCATTGCCGGTCACGGTGCACACCACGGTCGATCCCGGTGCCACCCAGCCGTCATCGACGGCTTTGAGAAGACCGGCGATGCTTGCCGCCGACGCCGGTTCGACGAAAACGCCTTCGGCACCGGCCACCAGGTGATATGCGGCCAGGATCTCGTCGTCGGTGGCGGCCAGGAACCGCCCATCGGACTGCTGCTGCGCCTCGACGGCCGACGCCCACGACGCCGGCGAGCCGATGCGGATCGCGGTGGCGATGGTTTCGGGCTGGCTCACCGGTTGGCCAAGCACCAACGGCGCTGCGCCGGCGGCCTGGGTGCCCAGCATGCGCGGCAGCTTGTCGATCACTCCGTCGGCGTGATATTCGGTGTAGCCCTTCCAGTACGCCGTGATGTTGCCGGCGTTGCCGACCGGCAAGGCGTGCACGTCCGGCGCGACGCCCAGCGCATCGACGATCTCGAACGCCGCCGTCTTCTGGCCCTCGATGCGTACCGGGTTGACCGAGTTGACCAATGAGATGGTCGGGAAGTCGGCGACGATCTTGCGGGCGAGTTCAAGGCAGTCGTCGAAGTTGCCGTCGATCTGGATGACCTTGGCGCCATGCATCACGGCCTGCGCCAGCTTGCCCATCGCGATCTTGCCCTGCGGGATCAGAACCGCGCAGGTGATGCCGGCGCGGGCAGCATAGGCCGCCGCCGACGCTGAGGTATTCCCTGTCGACGCACACAGCACCGCCTGCCTACCGCGGGCCACCGCGTCGGTGACAGCCATCGTCATGCCGCGGTCCTTGAAGGAGCCGGTGGGGTTGAGGCCCTCCACCTTCAGATGAACAGTGCAGCCGGTCTTGGCGGAGAGCCTGGTCGCCGGTATCAGCGGGGTGCCGCCCTCGAGCAAGGTGACGGGAGCCCAGTCGTCGCCGACCGGCAGCCGGTCGCGGTAGGCCGCGATCACACCCGGCCACGGCTGATGGGTGCTGGTCTTGGCGGCGCTTGCCGAACTCATTCGCTGGTTCCTTCCAACCGCAGGACGCTGGCCACACCCTGTACCACGTCGAGGCTGGCCAGCGCGTCGACGGTTTCGGACAGTGCGGCGTCGGTGGCGCTGTGGGTGACCACCACGATACGGGCCCCGACCCGTTGTCCGCTCTCGCCGACAACACCTTCCTGGCGAACTTCGGCGATGCTGACTTCGCGGTTAGCGAATTCTGCTGCGACCGAAGATAATACACCCGGTTTGTCAGCGACGTTCATGCTCACGTAGTAGCGGGTGGAGATGACACCCATTGGCGCGATGGGCAGTTCGGCGTACTTGGATTCTTTCGGCCCGCGGCTGCCCAGCACTCGGTTGCGAGCCGCCATCACCAGATCGCCAGTCACCGCCGACGCGGTCGGCGCTCCGCCCGCGCCCTGACCGTAGAACATCAGCCGGCCGGCCGCTTCGGCCTCGACTACCACGGCGTTGAATGCGCCGTTGACCGTCGCAAGCGGATGTGACATCGGCACCAGCGCAGGATAGACTCGAGCCGAAACCCGCTGCTGCCCATCGTCGGTGGTGATTCGCTCACAGATCGACAGCAGTTTGATCGTGCAGCCCAGGCCGCGCGCGGACACGAAGTCGTCCGGGGTGATCTTCGTGATGCCCTCGCGGTAGACGTCGTCGGCGGTCACCCTGGTGTGGAACGCGATGGACGCCAGGATCGCGGCTTTCGCCGCGGCGTCGGAGCCTTCCACGTCCGCGGTGGGGTCAGCCTCGGCGTAGCCGAGCGCGCTCGCGTCGGCCAGCGCTCGCTCGTAGTCGGCGCCGGTGCTGTCCATCTCGGAGAGGATGTAGTTGGTGGTGCCGTTGACGATCCCGGCCACGCGCTGCACATTGTCGCCAGCCAGCGACTGGGTCAGCGGCCGGATCACCGGGATAGCACCCGCCACGGCAGCCTCGAAATACAGGTCCACATTGGCACTCTCGGCCGCTTGCGCGAGCTCTCCGGTGGCAACGGACAGCAAGGCCTTATTCGCCGTCACCACAGACTTACCGTGCTCCAGCGCCGACAGGATCGCTTTGCGGGACGGTTCGACCGGACCCATCACCTCGATGACGATATCGACGTCCGCGCGGGAGACCAGTTCTTCGATGTTGTCGGTGAGCAGATCGATCGGCACACCCCGGTCTGCGGCTACCCGCCGGACACCGATGCCACGGAGCACCAGCGGCGCGCCGATCCGGGCGGCGAGGTCGTCGGCACTGTCCTCGATGATGCGAACAACTTCACTGCCCACATTGCCCAGTCCCAATACCGCTACACCGACCGGCTTTTCATCAGCGTTCATGTGCGCCACTCCTCCAGGCTCAGAAGATCGTCGACGGTCTCCCTGCGCAGAATCAAACGGGCCTGCCCGTCGCGCACAGCCACGATCGCCGGCCGGCCGATCAGGTTGTACCGACTCGACAGCGAGTAGCAGTAGGCGCCGGTGGCGGCCACAGCCACCAGGTCGCCCGGCGCGATATCGTCGGGCACCCAGGTATCCCGGACAACGATGTCGCCACTCTCACAATGCTTTCCAACGATACGGGCCAGCGCCGGGGACGCATCGGTGGCCCGGGAGACCAGTCGAACGTCGTATTCCGCACCGTACAGCGACGTGCGGATGTTGTCGCTCATCCCGCCGTCCACACTGACGTAGCGGCGATGCGCTGACGCGCTCACTCCGACGTCTTTGACGGTGCCGACCTCATACAGCGTGATGGTCCCGGGCCCGGCGATGGCGCGGCCGGGCTCAACGACCAGCCGGGGAACCGGCAAGCCCACCGCGGCGGATTCGTTGCGCACGATGGATCCGAGCTTGTCGGCAAGTTCGCGCACCGGCGGCGGATCGTCGTTCGGTAGATACGAGATGCCCAGGCCGCCACCAAGATCGACGGTGGAAATTTGCGCGGTCTTGTCGACACCGAACTCCGCGACAATGTCGCGCAGCAGGCCGATCACCCGGTGCGCGGCCAGTTCGAAACCGGCGACGTCGAAGATCTGCGATCCGATGTGGCTGTGCAGGCCCACCAGTCGGAGGTGGTCGGTGGCGAATACCCGTCGTACCGCGGCCATCGCCGCGCCGTTGGCCAGCGACAGTCCGAATTTCTGGTCTTCGTGGGCGGTGGAGATGAATTCGTGGGTGTGGGCTTCGACGCCAACCGTGACGCGGACCAGCACATCCTGAACGACACCGGCCTCACCGGCGATCGCGTCGAGGCGCTCGATCTCGGTCATCGAATCGACCACGACATGACCGATGCCGGCCTTGACCGCCGCGGTCAGTTCGGCGACCGATTTGTTGTTGCCGTGCAAGGCGATCCGCTCGGGCGGAAAGTTCGCGTGCAGCGCGACCGCCAGCTCACCGCCGGTGCAGACGTCCAGCGAGAGACCTTCCTCGTCAATCCACCCCGCAATTTCGCTGCACAGGAAAGCCTTACCGGCATAGTGCACGTTGGCGCCGCCGCCGAATGCGGCAGCGATCTCGCGACACCGCGACCGGAAGTCGTCTTCGTCGAGGACGAAAAGCGGCGTGCCGTACTCCTGCGCCAGCCAGTTCAGCGCGACGCCGGCAATCCTGACCACCCCGTCGTCACCACGAACCGCGTTGCGCGGCCAGACATTCGGCGCCAGTTCCAGCAGTTCCTGTGTCGTCTGCGGCCGGGGTGGAACGCCGCCGTGATGGAACTCCTCGGCGTGCCGGGGGCCGGCTGGATGCGCGTTCACATCCGCTCCGGAGCCCGGACACCAAGGATGGCCAATCCGTTAGCGATCACTTGGCGGGTGGCCTGGCACAGCGCCAGGCGCGCAGTGTGCAGCTCGTTGGGCTGTTCGTCGCCCTGCGGCAACACCCGACACGAGTCGTAGAACCGGTGGTAATCGCCGGCGAGGTCTTCCAGGTAGCGGCACACCCGGTGCGGTTCGCGCAGGGCCGCAGCGGTTTTCAGCACCCGCGGGAACTCGCCGAGACTACGGACCAGCGTGCCTTCCTTGTCGTGGGTGAGCAGGTCGAGGTGGCCGGTGTCGGGGATCAGGCCGAGTTCGGCGGCGTTGCGGGCCAGTGCGGAGAGCCGGGCATGCGCGTATTGCACATAGTAGACCGGGTTTTCGTTGGACGCCGACGACCACAGCGCCAGGTCGATGTCGATCGGGGTGTCCACCGACGAGCGAATCAGGCTGTAGCGGGCGGCATCCACGCCGATCGCCTCGACCAGGTCGTCGAGGGTGATCACGGTGCCGGCGCGCTTGCTCATCTTCACCGGCTGGCCATCGCGGACCAGGTTGACCATCTGGCCGATGAGCACCTCGACGGTGGCCGGGTCGTCGCCGAACGCGGCGGCGGCGGCCTTCAGCCGGGAGATGTAGCCGTGGTGGTCGGCGCCGAGCATGTAGACGCACAGGTCGAAGCCGCGTTGCCGCTTGTCCAGGTAGTAGGCGAGATCGCCGGCGATGTAGGCGGGTTTGCCGTCGCTCTTGATTACGACGCGGTCCTTGTCGTCACCAAACGCGCTGGTGCGCAACCAGGTTGCGCCGTCCTTCTCGTAGATGTTGCCGTTCTCGCGCAGCCGGGCGATGGCCTGCTCGACACGACCGCTGGTGTGCATCGACTCTTCGTGGGTGTAGACGTCGAAGTCGGTGCCGAACTCGTGCAGCGATTCCTTGATGTGCGCGAACATCAAGTCGACACCGATGCGCCGGAACGTCTCGTGCTGCTCGGCCTCGGGCTGGCTCAGCGCATCGGGCGCCTGCTGCAAAACTTGCGCGGCGATGTCGCCGATGTAACTGCCCGCGTAGCCGTCGTCCGGGGTGGGTTCGCCTTTGGCGGCGGCGATCAGCGAGTTGGCGAATCGGTCGATCTGGGCGCCGTGGTCGTTGAAGTAGTACTCGCGCACCACGTCGGCGCCCTGCGTCGTCAGCAGGCGGCCCAGCGCGTCGCCGACGGCGGCCCACCGGGTGCCGCCGATGTGGATCGGCCCGGTTGGGTTGGCCGAGACGAACTCCAGGTTGATCTTGTGTACGGCCTGAGCATCGGAGTTGCCGTAGGCGTGGCCGGCATCGATGACGTTGTTGATGACGACGCCCTGCGCCGACGCGTCCAGGCGCAGGTTGATGAAGCCGGGCCCGGCCACCTCCGCCGAGGCGATGCCGTCGGCCTGGGCCAGCGCCTCGGCCAGCCATCCGGCCAGGTCACGGGGGTTGACGCCGACCTTCTTGCCGAGCTGCAACGCCAGGTTGCTGGCGTAGTCGCCGTGCTCGGGGTTGCGCGGCCGCTCGACGGTGACCACCGGCGGCAGCGCGGCGGTGTCGAGCGCATGCTCGGCCAGCACCGCGGTCGCGGTGGCCTTGAGCAGCTCGGCCAGGTCGGCGGGATTCACGCAGGCCATCCTATTGGCTGGGGTGCCCCGGCCTCGAATCCATTCCGGTGGGCAGCCGGCCGCCGTCATGCGTTAGTCTGTCGTGGCCCGTTGGCGCAGCATCTCGCATATGCGCCCCCGTAGCTCAGGGGATAGAGCGTCTGCCTCCGGAGCAGAAGGCCGCAGGTTCGAATCCTGCCGGGGGCACCATCCTGACCAGCATTTTCGCCTACTGACGCGGCCCGTGAAGGCCCGGAAACGGCCTTGGTGTCACGAGGATGTATCAACTGCACCCAAACTCTTCCCGGCGTCGATAAAGCCGTCGTCTTTGCTGTGCGCGTAGATCCGGGCCGTGGTTTCGTCGATCTTGTCTGCGGCGGTGCTGAACGCTCCTGCGTGCTCGGCCGTATATCTCTATGAGAGCGGCTCGCCGCCGCAGCGACAGCGATGGGAGTGGCCAATGGGCAAAGCGATGCGCAGTGGGCATTACAGGTTGCCCGACGGTGGGGTGCTGCGGGTGGACTTTGAGATGGGGCGTTGGGTGGGCACGCTCTACGCGCCCTCCATGACGATCAAGACACAAATCGTCGGTAGTGATGCCCAGGTTCACGCCTGGGCCGCCGGCCTCGCGGCATAACATTCCCTCGGCATTCGGTTTAGTCGGAATTGAGCGCCAAAGCGGTGTCCGACCACCGAAGAACGGCCCGCCCCCGGGGAGAGGGGGCCCGGGGGCGTTCCCAATGCAACAGAACGACCTACTCCTGTCTGCGCTAGGCGTCCCTGGCTTTTTGTGATTGACCATCGAATCGATGATCAGCCGCCAGCGGTTCGAGGCCCTAACTCCGAAGCTCTGTGGTGGCGTTCTTCTGGGAACGACAAACTAGGCAACGTGCCTTCTTGGTGCTC
>Ga0187782_10004038_pt1 | contig 10967 bp, 9 predicted proteins | sample 0715_SJ02_MP15_2_FD_132454 | JGI IMG/M metagenome (GOLD analysis project Ga0187782, IMG submission 132454) | Tropical peat soil microbial communities from peatlands in Department of Meta, Colombia - 0715_SJ02_MP15_20_MG | ecosystem: Environmental > Terrestrial > Soil > Wetlands > Peat | place...
AGTAATCCCGGCGTTCGACTGTCGTACCCAAGTCGAGCCGCCCGAGGAAATAGCGATCATCCTTCGGAACCGCCCCCAATTCGGCATCGCGTTTCAGGTTCTGCAGGTAGGTTTCAACCAATGGCGTACGCACACGCAGGAAGCCCATCAGCGCATGCTCGCGTTGTACGGCGCGATCCACAACCTGATCCATGGTCATGGGTGCCGCGGCTGCAGATTTTGCCGCATTCTTCACCGAAGCCTCGCCATCCGCTGACGAGACCGGCTGCACTTTCGTGGGCTGAACCGCTTTCGCCGGATCCTGCTGCCCCGCTGCGCTGATTGCCAACAGCATCGTGGCAGCGATCACCGCATTCTTGTAGTTCATGTGTTAGCTCTTTCTTCGCTCGAGCAAACTTCTCTCAATACGCAAGCTGAAAAATAACGTGTACGATCGAGGTCGAATCCATCGGCGACCCATAGCGCATCGCAGGCTTGAACTGAATCTTGTTTGCCGCGGCAATCGCGGCTTCGTCCAAACCATGGCCTAACCCGCGTACCACTCGATTGACGTGCAACTGCCCATTCGCTCCGAACATGACCTCCAGCAGCACTTCTCCCTCAAGCCTGAGCTGACGGGCTTCCTCGGTGTAGACCGGATTCGGCTTGGAAATGATTTCGACCGGTGTGGTCGGCGGGCCATCGTCCGCCTGCTGCGACTTCACCGCTTTAGCGATTTCTTGCGCACCGAATCCTGCGCTCTGCACGACCGCTCTTGTGCCACCGCTCCCTTGCGCTGCTCCCATGGAATCGAACGATCCCAGCGCCGCAGCTGTCAAACGCGCGTTATCCTTGCCGGAACCGGGCAGCCCATTCGGGTCGCCAAAGCCCGCGGTCTGCACCTTCTGCGTCGGAGCGCTCACGGAAGCCGAAGCCGAACTGCTGAACGAACCCGTGTATACAACCTTCGGCACAACTGCGCGCGGCGGTTCTAATTGTGGCGGCTTGAATTCCGCCATAATTTTCGGAGGCTCAGGCAGCTTCTTGGGCTGAGCGACCACTTCTTTCGGCACGACCAATTTCGGCGGGCTCACCGGTACCGGCAGCGGTACTGGTGCAGGCACAACTTTCGGGGGCTCAACTTTTACCGGTTCAGGTTCAGGTGCCGGGGGCGGAAGTAGTTCGGTGACCTGCGTATGCTGGAATTGCAGCGTATCGGGAAAGACCAGCCTGAGACTCAAAAGCAGAAGAATTAAGAGAATTTCCAGGCCGTAGCTGGCCGCGAATTTGCGCCAATCCCTCTTGCGCTCGGGCAGAAGGCCCAAAGTCAAGTTCTCAGGCATAGCTATTCGAGCTCCCGAAGGCACCCCGCACTCCGGGGAGGGTTTACGCGCGGGTAACACTCAAGCTACGGGAGACTGCTTGCCCCGTAAACGTGCCTGCTGCCCGTGTACTTCGGTAACTCCAGAAATCCGTCCTGGTAGTGAAGTGTAGAAACCGGCAAAGGAGGGTCTAGGCTCTGCGTCGCCGGGCGAAAGCGTAAAAAACCGGTACGCCGGCCAGAATTACCAGGCAACCCAGGGCTGAATTCCGCAAATTGTCGGTAAAGGTGTAATAGAGCAGCAGGGCAGAGGCGAGCACGAACAGCACTGGAACCACCGGGTATCCCCAGACGCGATAGGGACGGTAAGCTTGCGGATCCCGCCGGCGGAACACGAAAACCGTGCTTCCCGCAATCATGTAGAACAGCCACTCGGCGAAAATCGCCAGCGAGAAAAATTGCCGAAAGCTGCCGCCAAGCAGCAGCAGGACAATCGCCAGCACGGCCTGCACCACAATCGCCACCGAAGGCGTGTGATACCGGGGATGAACTTCGGCCAACGCCGAAAAAAAGTAGCGATCGCGCGCCAAGGCGAAAGGTACGCGCGCCCCACTCATCGTCGTCCCATTCAGAGTCACCAGCATGGAAAGCGCCATGGCCGCTGAGACGACCGCAGCCCCCGCAGAACCCAAAACCAAACCAATTGCATCTGAGGCGGCCCGCGGCGAAGCCGCAATCGCAGCCGCGGGCATCACGAACTGCACCGCTGCATTCACCAGCATGTATAGCGCTCCAACCGTGGCCACGCCCACGATCAGCGCGATCGGAATGTTGCGCTCCGGTTCGCGGATTTCCTCGGAGATCATGTTGAGATCATTCCAGCCGTCATACGCCCACAGCGCCGCCACCAGCGCAGCCATGAATCCGGCAATGCCGCCCTTCGCTCCGGCTTAGTTCTCCGCGAAGTGGCTCCAGCTTCCCCCACTGTACGTGAATCCGATCACGACGATGGCGAGAATGATCCCAATCTTCAATAGCGTGAAAATCAGCTGAAATTCCCCGGCCTTTTTGATCCCGATGTAATTCAGAAACGAAATCAGCAGCGTAGCCCCAATCGCCACCAGCTGGCCGTAGCTGACCGGGCCGATGATTGATCGTGAAAAAAAACTGAACATCGCAAATGTTCCCAGGATCCGTACCAGCCCGGTCGTAATCGTCGCGATCGACGCCGGTTTCGCGATCACAAACCAGGTCCATGCATACAGAAAACCAGCCAGCGGTCCGTAGGCGTCACGCACGTAAACATATTCGCCGCCAGCCTGCGGCTTCATCGCGCCCAGTTCGGCATACGTAAGCGCACCAAAAAAAGACAGCAGACCTCCCACTAGCCACACGACATACACCAACTTGGCGGATCCAACTGCCTGCATCATTTCGGCAGGAACCAGGAAAATTCCGCTGCCGATGATGGTGCCCACGACAACTGCGCACGCTTGGCTGACACCCAGCTCACGTAGCAGTTGCGGACGAGACTGCACTGCCATTGCCATGAAGATGAATGAGTATAGCGAAAAGCGCAGGGGGGCCAGGCGGAGTAGCCCGACCGCCAAGGCGGGAAGTCGAAGCTAGGGCTTCCCGCCGGTTCGTTCGCCACGCGATAATCGAAGCACGCACAGCCTTTGTTATTGGACGACTATGGCTGCTTCGGCGATCTTCATTCTGCTGGTCAATGGACGCGATTTATTCTTGATCGGCAGAAAATTCCTATTTATGGCTCGAACGGCTGTCGCAATTCTGCTTGCTCTTTCACTTGCCCGCCTTCTGCTCGCAGGTGCGAATGAAACGCCCTATCTCTACATCCGCATTGGGCAGAAGAATGACTCCAAGACCACGCCAACTCCCGGAATTGCCATGATGGGCGGCGGTAGCGATCTCGATGAGGCATTCCGCTGGCTTTGCAAGAAAGCAAACGGGGGCGATTTTTTGATTTTACGGGCTCGCGGCAGTGACGACTACAACCCGCACGTGAACCGGCTTTGCAAGCTGAATTCGGTGGCCACGTTGATTATTCCCGACCGTACCGCGGCTCAAGACGTGCGCGTGACTGAGATCATTGGCCAGGCCGAGGCAGTTTTCATTGCCGGCGGCGACCAAGCGCGCTATATAAATTTCTGGAAGGGAACACCCGTGCAGGCCGCCATCAACGCAGCCGTTGCAAAAGGAGTGCCTATCGGCGGGACCAGTGCGGGGTTGGCTGTGCAAGGAGAATTCGTCTACGGCGCCTTGAGTGACAAGCCGGATGATAGCGATCTGGCTTCCGGCCAGGTTCTGTTCGATCCCTTTTTTGAGCGTGTGACTGTAGTCCGTGACTTTCTGCGGATTCCGTACCTACAAAACTCGATCACCGATAGTCACTTCGTCACACGAGACCGGATGGGCCGAAGTTTGGGATTCCTCGCTCGTATTATCCAGGACGGTTGGTCTAAGAATCCGCGCGAAATCGCTGTCGACGAGAAGTCAGCTGTACTGGTCGAAGCTGATGGCCGGGGTACGGTAGTGGGATCGGGTAGGGGCGCATATTTCATGCGTCCCACGAGGTATCCGGAGGTTTGTTTGAAGGGACGGCCACTCACTTTCCGTGAAGTTTCAGTCTACAAGGTTCCTAGGGGAGCGCAGTTTAACTTGGTGTCGGGGACTGGAGTTGGCGGCATGAGTTACTCGCTTTCTGTAGAAGAAGGCGTCATTCGTTCGACTCAAGCGAATCAGTCCATCTATTGACCTGCCGAGATGGACAAAAATACTCTCAGTTTGAGTTTTGCACGTTAACATCGAGGCGTCAAACCGAGGCCCCGCGCTTTCACCAGCGCGGTCGAGCGCCCTGAGCGAAGTCGCGTCGCGATGGGTGGACTTGTCGCAACTGGCCGCGACAACCCCCTTCACCACAGGCTTTAGGCCACAGCCCGTTTTGCCGCCCAATTTCTCACGAAAGTTCCGAGCCGGTCTAGGGCGTTGGGAAACTTCTCTGAGCTGCTTTCCGCAAATCCGAGGCGAAAGTAAGAAGGCATATCGAAGCAATCTCCGGGTGCTAGCAGGATGCCTTCCTCCGCAGCCGCTTCGCAAAATGTTCGAGTGTTCTCTCCGCTAGCGAGCCATGGGAAAGCCGTCATTCCGCCGCGAGGACTAATCCACCCAACCATCTCACCATGCTCCGCCATGAAGGCAGCCAGCCGCTGCAAATTCCGGCTTGCGGTCTCCTGTGTTCTCCTAAGAACAACGTCCCGCTTGCGCATGGCGATCTCGGCCAATATTTCGCCGGCAGTATTGTTACTGATCGAGAAAAATGCACGCGCGTTCCAATAGCGTTCTCGCCTATTCGCGTCGTGCTCCACCATCCATCCCGTTCGGACGCCCGACAAGGAGAAAGCTTTCGAGAAATCGTGGATAACCGTCGCTTGCGGCAACCGGGCAGCTGATTGCGTCACTCGTCCGTGGTAAATGGGATGGTAGACCTCATCGCTCACGAGCTGGATTCCGCGTGATGAGGTGAACTCATGCAGACATTCCATCTCTTCGTCGCTAATCGTTGCGCCCGTGGGATTATGCGGGCTATTCACCAGGATCAGCTTGGTATTTTTGTCGGCTAGGCGTTTGATCTCCTCCACATCGATGCGGAAATCAGTTTCTTTGCGGATCGCATAAAACCGGGTCTCCATACCCAGCGATTCCGGCAGAGCAGAAAAAGTTGGAAAACCCGGCTGAGGCAGGATGACGTTGGCTCCAGCCTCCGACGCCAGCCACATCAGCACCAGCAATGCTTCGGAAGCGCCGGTCACCACCTGCACGCTCTCCGGGCTCACGCCTTGCATTTCGGCGATAGCCGCCCGCAATCCCTCGGCCCCGGCGGGATGGCCGTAAACCACTTTATGATCGAAAAACCGTTGCCGCTCCTCGCCTGTGGCAAGGCTTAAAATCTCATTGAGCGTCCAACTCGGTCCGGTGCTTGCCGCAAGGTTGAACTCAATATCGTGCTCGTATTTGTCCAGCCACATGTCTAGGGAAAAGGGTTTTAACTGCATCGCACACCTCACCAAACTTAGATCGTGAAGCTTCGGGAGTAGTCTCATAAAAGTTTTCGGGTAACTCGGCCCGGAGCAACCCCACGGGCCTTTTGCTTGCTACACTGCTTGAGGGAGCAGCCGCTTGAAACGTCGTGTGGTGATCACCGGAATGGGAGTGGTTAGTCCCAACGGTATTGGTCATTCCGCGTTCACAGCAGCCCTTCTGGCCGGGCGCAGCGGTGTGCGCCGCATTTCTCATTTCGATCCCTCAGAAATCTCCGTCCAGATTGCGGGCGAAGTGCCTGATTTTGACGAACTGGCGTGGGTTGAAAAGCGCGAGCGCAAGCATGTTTCCCGCGTCCTTCCACTCGCGCTGGCTGCCGCTACGGAAGCCCTTGCTGACGCCGGCAGTGATCCTGCTTGTCTATCACTCGAGGAGAAACGTCGTTTTGGCGTGATTATCGGCTCCGGCGGCGGTTCGCAGGAATTCACCGAGGAACAATACCGCCTCTTTTTTCACCAGCAATACAAGCATATGAGTCTCTTCTGCGTGCCCACTGGGGTCATGGGAACGCTCTCCAGCGAACTCAGTGTGCGCTTCGGATTGCGCGGCCCCAGCCACGTCATCACTACCGGCTGCACTTCTTCCACTGACGGCCTAGGCTACTCTTTTCGCCAGATTCAATCCGGACGTTTAGACATGGCGCTCAGCGGCGGCGCCGATGCCCCAATCTCCTTGGGAATCGTAAAAGGATTCCTTCTGATGAAAATTCTCACCGATTCATGGAACCATGCTCCCGAAAAGGGCTCAAGGCCATTCTCTGTCGATCGCGATGGCTTCGTGCTTGCCGAGGGCGCCTGGATGTTCGTGCTCGAGGACTATGAGCGCGCGCGGGCCCGTGGCGCCAGAATTTTGGCGGAAATCCGCGGTTACGGCTCCACCTGCGAAGCCTTTCACCGGGTGCGCCTGCAGGAGTGCGGAGAAGAGCCTGCGCGCGCGATCGCGCTGGCGATGAAGGAGTCAGGCATCGCTCCGCCCGATGTCCATTACGTTAATCTGCATGGCACTTCCACTCAGTTGAACGATCGCATCGAAACTCGCGCCTTGAAACTCGTGCTGGGCGAACACGCAAAACATGTCCCTATGTCGGCTCTCAAATCGCAGATCGGCCATCCCCAGGGCGCATGCGGCGCAGCTGGAGTCGCCGCCACGATTATTGCTATGCAAACTTCCCAGCTTCCGCCCACTATTAATCTGCAAACCCCCGACCCCGACTGCGATCTCGATTATGTCCCCCAACCTGGACGCACGAAAGCTATCGAGCACGCCGTCTGCAACTGCATCGCCTTCGGCTCCAAGAACTCCGCCCTGGTCCTGCGCAATATCGCCTAGCATCCGTTCATTCTTGTCATTCCGAGCATTCCGTAGCCGCGCTTCCGCGGTGAGGACTAGCGAGAAATCTGCATTTCTCAATCTTCTACGCACCCTCTCTCAGTACGCCTTCGACCCAGCGGAGATACTGGTCTTTCCGCTGAGTCGCACGCATTTACTTCCCGGATTGATTATCGATTATCGCGAGTTCCGAAGCTTCTAGCCTGAGAAGGCAGCGAAGCAGGTGAGGGCTCAGTCTTTGGAGGACAACTCGATGGGATCAGCGTGCTTCTGCAGCCAAGGCGGGCTTGGGATATCCGCGCGCTGCCGCAATGCGCAGCCACTTCTTTCCTTCCTGCGGATCTTGCGGCACTCCATCTCCCTGAAAGTAGCGTAATGCAAGATTGTATTGAGCGGCGGCATTTCCGCTCATGGCCGCAAACGCGATCCACTCCGCGGCTTTGGTGCAGCTTGGATGCACATAGTGCCCCATTTCATAGGCCATGCCTAGAGCCAGAGCTGCAAATTGATCCCCATATTCGGCTTGCCGTTGCAGCCCCTGGATTTCGTAGGGACTCAACTCGTTCACGACCGCCGCGGTGGCTGCGTCGGTGATGCGCAAATGACTCGGCTCCATCGCACTCGAACCCGCTTCGCTACCGAGGCTAGCGTGCTCTATCTTAGCCGTCCCCGCATAACTGGCCTTGTCGCTCTGTAATGAAGCTTTTAATGCTCCCTTAGTCCCCAGGCTCTGGCTCGCCTGTGCTGCTTTTTGGCGGAATGGCAAAGAAAGCAAAAATCCCCCGATAACCAGCAGCACAACCACCGGCACAAGCGAAGCTCTCAGAATCTTCATCGAACGTCCGGGAATAACTAATTTGAAAGTAATCGCTACGTCACTCTTCTTGCTCTCCTGGGCGGAACTTGAAATCGCAGTGAGCCGGCTAATGGCTCGAAGCAGTGCATGCTCTTGCGACTCAGTCTCGGTCGGAGCTGCAGCTGCGATGGGAGCAGGATCGAAGGCGCCCTCGCAATTAAGGCTTTCCGCCAGGACGGGCAACCCCTCGACTTCCTGTTTTTCCATGGAAGCTACGGCAGGCAATGCCGGACCCGGATCTGCCACTACGCAGACAACCTGGCGCTGCTCCGCTATGAAATTCTTTTCTTCCAGGGAAGCGCGCTCAAACAGAGTTTGCAGATCCGCTGCAGGGTTTGGAGTTTCTGTTCCAAGAGCGGCTGCCGCCAGCTTGGCGGTGCCGGCCATTTCATCACGTTGACATTGCAGGATCCAAGCTGCGGCTAACAACTTTTCAAAGGAGGAAACATCCGGCGTGAATCGAGCACCCATGTGTGACCTTGATCCCCCACAGTGTGGCTGAGCATCACCCGAATATACCTCTCTGGATGCTCCTACTCACACCCGCAGCCATTACTATTCCCGGAGGACTTTCCCCGGTCTGGCTCCGCCACGCGATGGCAGACGAAGGCGCGCCCTATTGCGCTCCAGAGTATACCATTAAATGCCTTTTTAGAAATGCAGATACGACCGAGTGTTTAAAGAAATGGTACAAGGGGTATTTTGACCTCAGGACTTTTTGCCCACTACGGCCATCAGCGCATCAACATTGCTCTTGGCCTCGCGGTCCTGCTCGGAAAGATCGACCCCCCAGAAGAGTTTGCTCTGCCCTTCCAGCGCCTGCACCCCCACCTGAATCTCATGGGGCCCTAACTGCTGCAGCCAAACAACTTTGAAGTTTGCCTTCTTCGGTCCTCGCTGCAGGGAGATAATCTCACCTTTCTTTAATTCTGTATGCAATCCGCCCAGCCGCGCGCCAGTGTAGGTCAGATCGTAGGTGTGGGCGAGGTGAGAAGCTCCTCCCACTGACACTTTCACCGGCAATACCATCTTGGTCCGCTTCGCCTTTCTTCGCTCCATAGAACGATTATGTTCTTCAAGAAGTACCGGAAGAAGATTACTGAAGTCATAGCGGCTGGGGACAGCTCACTACCCCGATTTCCCAAACCCACCTTGCACATCATTTGGTCAGATACGGTTACCTTCTTCATGCAGCCCCCTTAACAGCCCCACAATACAGGGAATTAAACGGGCAGGTTGCGCAATCTCCTGATCTTACCCGTTGCTCCTGCGATTTGCCGAGCCTGAAGAGATTTTCACCGGGTATTAACCATTCCGCAACATTGACCGCCAATACTGGAACGGTCGCGGAGGTTCTTATGAAAACGAATACATTCGCAATGGCTGCAACTGCGCTGGCTTTTGCCCTGGCGTCAGCCCTCGGAACGGTGGCACAAACCAATGCAGTCGGCGCGGGCAAGATCAAGCATGTTCTCCTATTGAGCATCGACGGCATGCACGCAGTCGATTTTTATAATTGTTCACACGGGGTTACTGGTGTGAAGGGCGACAGTCCGTATTGCCCAAACATGACGGCGCTGAGTCAGACGGCCATCAACTACATTAATACGGAATCTTCCAAGCCTTCCGATTCGTTTCCGGGAATGGCCGCACTGGCTTCTGGCGGCACGCCGAAAACAACTGGACTTTATTACGACGTCGCCTACGATCGCTCGCTCGACGGTCCTGCGAAAAAAACCGGAACCGGCTTGGCGCCTGGCACATGCGCTCCGTACGAACCACCGCTCGGAACCACCACGGACAACGACCAAGGTATCGATATTGACGATACCAAACTTAACGGAGGCGCTTCCCCGGGCCCGGAATACCTGGACGCGGGGATTGCCTCAATCGATCCTCTGAAATTGGAGCGCGATCCATTGCAGGGTTGCGCCCCGGTGTACCCGTGGAATTTCATTCGAGTGAATACCGCGTTCGGTGTGATTCATGCGGCCGGCGGGTACACCGCCTGGATTGATAAGCATCCGTCGTACTCGTTCGTTGGCGGGCCCGGAGGTAAAGGGCTCGACGACTACTATTCGCCGGAAGTCGACTCGGTGGTGAAGGCATTGCCTGGAATAAAGACGCTGGACGGCGTTCCGTGCGACCCCATCCGCGACAAAACAGCAGCGGGCACATCAGCGTGGAATGCCAGCTTTGAGAATATCCAATGTTACGACGCGATCAAGGTATACGGCTTGTTGAACCAGATTGCCGGTAAAACGCACTCTGGAGCGCCAGCAGTAGTCCCGGCAGTCTTCGGAATGAACTTTCAGTCCGTCTACGTCGGACAATCGGTCTACGAGACCGGCGTAGGTGGGGGCGGCTACAAAGACGCGGCGGCGACGCCTAGCCCAGAGCTATTGAATGAGATTGAGTACGTCGATACTTGCGTCGGCTACATTGTTGCCGCGCTCAAGAAAGCGAGCATTTACGACAACACCCTGATCATTATCACGGCGAAGCACGGTGAATCGCCGATCGATCCAACCCGGTACGTAGCTGATGGCAACGACACACCAGCGACGCTACTGGCCCTGGCCGGTCTCATTCCCTATTCGGAGTCGCCCTTGAACATGAACGGTATTGGCGCCACAGAAGACGATGTCTCTGTGGTTTGGTTAAAAAAAGGGGTTAGCGTGAAGACCGCCGTCGACATACTGGAAAACGCCGCGACCGAGATTGGGATGGGCGAAATTTATTATGGTCCGACGGTCGCGCTGAACTATAACGTCGGTGGTTGGGAGGCTGGCGACGATCCTCGTTCGCCAGACATCATTGTGACGCCCAATGTCGGTGTCACGTACTCCAGCAGCGCCGCCATGATCGGCGATCACGGCGGATTTGCGCATGACGATACGAACGTGATGTTGCTGGTGGCGAATCCTGGCTTCACCGCACAAACGGTGGCGACCACGACGACAACCAGGCAAGTCGCGCCGACTATCTTGCAGGTTTTGGGCTTAAACCCGGCGCTGCTGGACGCAGTGCGACAAGAGGGCACACAGGTATTGGCCGAGGTCACTGCCCAGCTTCAATAATAGTGTCCTAGTACGAAATAGAAAGCCCGCGGCACGGGGAGCCTTCTCGACCCCTTCGGGAAGACCGACTTTAAGCCATTACCGTCTATCCCAACTCGTGCAGAACCGTGTTCTCAACCTTCGCCCACGCCTTGGAACGCGGGTCGATCAGATCGAAATGCCCAGCCGTGGATATCTCCAGATAATGCACGTCCTCTCCACGTTTCTTCTTCTCCTCCGCGTAGTTCCGGCTCAAAACCGATGCGACCACATCGTCCACCGCACCATGGATCAGCCACTG
>Ga0187782_10004039_pt1 | contig 10967 bp, 6 predicted proteins | sample 0715_SJ02_MP15_2_FD_132454 | JGI IMG/M metagenome (GOLD analysis project Ga0187782, IMG submission 132454) | Tropical peat soil microbial communities from peatlands in Department of Meta, Colombia - 0715_SJ02_MP15_20_MG | ecosystem: Environmental > Terrestrial > Soil > Wetlands > Peat | place...
AAACTTGCGCTACCCCGCCGCCGATGTCTGGACGCCGCTGGCGCTGGATTCGGACTTCTTTTCTCCGCACTCTCCGCGATGGCACGCCCTCACGGTAATCGCGCGTTTGAAGCCGGGCGTCGACGTTGCCCGGGCGCAATCCGACCTGCAACTCGTTACCCAGCAGATGGACCGTGAATATCCAGCGGAAGCCGCGCCCTTCCGCGCCCATGTGCGCGTGGAAGTGTTGCCTCTGCACGCGCTGCTCGTCCAGAACGTGCGCTCGCTACTGCTGATTCTCTTGGGGGTTGTGGGACTCGTCCTATTGATCGCGTGTGCAAATGTCTCGAACCTGCTGCTTTCGCGCGGCGTGCTGCGAGGCAGGGAGATGGCTGTGCGGGCGGCGCTGGGAGCCCGGCGACTACGGCTGATCCGTCAATTGCTCACCGAAGGCCTGCTGCTGGCGTTTGCCGGAGGAGCCCTCGGACTTCTGGCCGGACTGTGGGGAACGAAAATCCTCCGGCAACTTATTCCTTCCGATCTTTCGCCGGACATCCACCTTGACCTCCGCCTCCTTACCTTCTCCGCCGCCATCGTGGTTCTTGCCGTTTTAGTTTTCGGATTCGTTCCCGCCTTCGTCGCCTCCCGGGCTGACGTGGGCGACGCGCTCAAAGAAGGAGGAGCGCAGGCGGGCGCGAGCCCCGCAGCCAACCGTCTCCGTGCAGTACTGGCAGCCGGTGAAATCGCTCTGTCACTGATCCTGCTGGCGGGCGCCGGGCTTTTGGCTCGGAGCTTTCTTCGTCTTAGCGCGGTTGAACTCGGTTTTGATCCTCATAACCTGTTGGTCGCCACGGTCGACAGGCCGCTCACAATGGCCTTCGACTCACAACAGCACGCAGCCTTCTTCCATGACGCGCTGGAGCAAATCCGCCATCTGCCCGCCGTCAAAGACGCGGCACTGACCACGCACTACCCGATCGAACCGTTCAACAATTTAACTATGATGCTCCACGTACGAGGCGCGGAGAACTTTCGCCCTCCCCAACCAATCCCCACTTCGGCCATCAGCGCGGACTTCTTTCGCGTGATGCACATCCGCTTGCTGAAGGGGCGCGCCTTCGGCGAGGCGGACGCCCACGACTCTGAAGGGGTCGTCATTGTTAATGAATCGTTCGCGCGGATGGTTTTCAAGAGCCGCGACCCCCTGGCCCAACAGATCAGTTTTGGCCCGCCACCTGCACCCTGGTCACAAGTGGTGGGCGTGGTGACGGACACCAGGGACAGCGCGCTGGAACGGGAGCCCATCCCAGAAATTTACGTGCCGTACCTTCAGCAGCCCTCCTTCAGCATGGCTTTTGTGCTTCGAACGGCAGGCAGTCCGGAGGTGCTGGTGAAGCCGGTGCGTTTCGCCGTCGAAGGCGTTGACAAGAATCAACCATTGGCCGAGGCCGCAACCATGGACGAAGTCATCGCACGCTCGGTGGCGCCTCGACGCCTCCAAATGATGCTCCTCGGGTTGTTCGCGCTTCTCGCTATGGTCCTCGCCGCAGTTGGAATTTACGGCGTGGTCAGTTACTCCTGCAGCCAACGAGTGCATGAATTCGGCATTCGCCTGGCGCTGGGAGCGGAGCGTCGAGATTTGCTCCGGCTGGTGATCCGCCAGGGCGCCATGCTTGCCCTGTTAGGTGTGGGCATCGGCATGGGCGGCGCGCTCGCGCTGACACGCTTTTTGTCGAGCATGCTCTACGAGGTCAGGCCCACCGATCCGCCGACCTTGCTCGGTGTCTCGCTGATTCTGGCAGCCGTGGCGCTTCTGGCCAGCTACATCCCGGCACGGCGCGCCACGAAGGTCGATCCCATGGTAGCGTTGCGGTACGAATAAAGCTATCAGCCATCAGCTCTCAGCCGTCAGCGAACGGTGTTGCGAACCCAGGATTCACGAACAAGCCACGGAACCCCTCTCCCCCTTGGGAGAGAGGGTGGTCCGTAACCGGCGTTTTCTTCAGCCGGGGCGGGCCGGGTGAGGGGGTCTCGTCCTGAGAATGGGGAGGACTCAGCCAGTGAGCTTAAAAACCGAGTCGTAGGGGCGCCCCTTGCGGCCGCCCTGGGGCCACCATCTGCTGATGGGCGGAATGCCACGAGGGTAGGGCAAACCGTACCGTACGATTTGTAAGGGGACGGCTTGCCGTCCCCTGTGGTACTTTGTTGATGAGCCGGTGTCGGCGATCAGCACAGGCTGTGCGGGCCCTTGAGGACCTAACTGCGGGCGACACACGGAGGCTTGGACCTTATATGCGCCGCGTGAATTGGATTGAGAATTCCATACAGGATGTTCGATACGGCCTACGCATGGGCGGGAAGTGGCGGGGGCTGACCGCGATTCTGGCAATCACTCTGGCGCTGGGGATCGGCGTCAATACGGCCATCTTCAGCGTGTTGAACGGCTGGCTGCTTCGCCCGCTCCCTGTGCGGGCGCCGGAGCAAATCATGTATCTGGCTTTTCAGCCCAAGGGCACGTCTGAATCGAAGTTTTCCTATCCCGACCTTTTGGATTGCCAGAAGCAGACAGACGTGTTCTCGGATCTATTCGCTTACTCGCTGGGCGGCGGGGGATTCAATACCGGCGGCGTAGCCACTGAATTTGCCGCCAGCGCGGTAACGGGCAATTACTTTTCGGCTCTTGGGGTGAAGCCGCTGCTCGGCCGGCTATTGCTCCCTGGCGAGGGTGAGAAGCCGGGCGAGGGGCTGCTGGTGGTGCTTGGCTATTCTTTTTGGCAAAAGAGATTCGGAGGCGATGCCGCCATCGTCGGCAAGCAGGTTCTTATCAACGGGCAACCCGCCATGGTTATTGGCGTCACGCCAAAGGAGTTCCACGGCACATTTTTTGCCTTTGATATGGATGGCTACCTGTCGCTCAATGCCCTAGCACAGGTCCAGGGTTCGAGCGGGTTCTGGACCGACCGCCGCGACCGAGAATTGATGACGCTCGGTAGACTGAAGCCCGGCGTCAGCGTGACACAGGCGGAGAGTTCGCTGGCCGTGATTGCGCGGCGCCTGGCTGCCCAATATCCCGCCACGGATAAAGACTTCACCGTGCGCGTCATCCCGGAGAAACTGGCCCGGCCGGCGCCTTTCGTCACCAACTTCGTCGCCGCCATTGCCAGTCTCTTCCTGGTTCTGCCCGCGCTTGTCTTGCTGCTGGCCTGCCTGAACGTGGCGAATATTCTGCTGGCGCGGATGACAGCGCGCCAGCGTGAGATGGCCATTCGCGCCGCCTTGGGCGCGGGCCGCGCGCGGCTCATCCGGCAGATGCTCACTGAAACTCTCCTTCTGGCGTTACTGGGTGGGATTGGAGGCGTGGTCTTGGGAGAATGGGGGATCAGCGCCAGCAGTTCCATGCTCCATTCGGCAACGTCGATCTCGTCTGGCGTCGGCTACCACCTGGACTACAGTTTTGATTGGAGGGTCTTCGCTTACACCTTGGGAGTCGTGGTTTTGTCGGGAGTCCTTCTAGGCATCTGGCCGGCCTTCCGCGCCGGTCGAGTGGATCTGAATACCGTGTTGCACGAAGGCGGGCGGAGCGATTCTGCCGGCGTGCGCCGTCATGCAGTGCGCGGTGTCCTGCTGGTGACGCAAGTGGCGGGCTCGCTGATGCTCTTGATTGTGGCGGGCCTCTTCGTTCGCAGCCTCGAGAGCGCCGAGCATATGTACCTCGGCTTCGATCCCGATCATGTCCTGAACGTCATGCTGGACGTGCATCAAATCGGTTACGACGAAACCCGCGCGAGGGCGTTCTATCGGGAGCTTAAGGACCGGGTCCGTGCCATGCCGGGCGTGCAGTCCCCCAGCCTCGCCTTCACCGTACCCCTGGGAATGCCCAGCCCCGGGAGCGCGATCTATGTCGAAGGCCATCCCCTCCCGCCTGGTCAGGTAGCTCCGGAAGTCGCTTTCAACCGCATTGACCCGGCATACTTTGAAACGATGCGGGTTCCCCTCCTCGAGGGCCGCACCTTCCGGGATTCCGACAACGAAACAGCGCCGCCGGTGGCGATTGTGGATCAGACGATGGCGAAGCAGTTTTGGCCGAATCAGGATCCCATTGGCAAGCGGTTCAGCATGAAGAGCGCCACCGGGCCTTTCATCGAAGTGGTGGGCCTGGCCCGCGACGGGCAAACCGATTGGCATTTTTCGCTCGACCCGCACGCCTATTTCTATCTCCCACTCGCACAAAACTTCGCTACGTTTTTGTCGCTTCAAGTTCGCACGACGGTCCCTCCGGAATCGATGAGCAAGGGGGTGCAACAGCAGATCCATGCCCTGGCACCCGATCTGCCGATCTTCGATGCTCGCACCATGCAACAGGGGATCCATGGGCTGGGCGGCTTGTTCATGTTTCGCCTGGCAGCCGCTCTCGCTGGAGTCATGGGTCTCCTGGGTCTGACGCTTGCCACCGTCGGTGTGTATGGCGTGGTTTCGTTCGGTGCGGCGCAGCGCACGCGCGAGATTGGGATTCGCATGGCGCTGGGCGCTACGCGCCGTGGCATCCTGGTAGCGATCTTACGGCAGGGGTTGCAGCTTGCCCTGATTGGGATCGTGGCAGGCTTGGGAGGCGCGTTTGCGCTCAGCCGCCTGCTGCGAAGCATGTTGGTGGGCGTCAAGCCAGGTGACCCCGGGACCTTCATCGGCGTATCGCTGCTCTTGCTTACCGTTGCTTGCCTGGCGAGCTACCTCCCTGCCCGCCGGGCGACGAAGGTCGATCCCATGCTGGCGCTGAGATACGAATAAAGCTGTCAGCCGTCAGCTATCAGCAGGTAGCGCAGCGCGGCCCTGAGTGCAGCGAAGGAGGAATCCCGTACGGCTTTGAAGATCGTTGTGCCGAAGGCACCTTGGAGTGCGGCAGCTTGACGCCGCCTTCCTTTTGGGATTAATACTGAGCTCCCGGCTAGCGGAACGGTCTTGCTTGGCTTGCTGGTCGGCATGGACATCGAAAATGCAAGGCGGCGTCAAGCCGCCGCACTCCAAGGCGCTTCGCGCATTTTCATGGTTTCTGGCCGGCTGGCGCAGACACCCGGTTTTTGATGTCTGCGAGGTTCGCGACAGCTCATTAGCCAGTCGCGGAGCCATCGTCTTGCGCTTGCGCATAGCGCCGCAGGTCCTCGGGCGTGAGATCATCAGGTGGAACAAGGCGATAGTGCTTCTCCAACGCCACGGTAACTTCCCCGGCATGTTCATCAAACTCGAAGAGGGCGATCACGGCGTCCTCCATAAACAGCGCGCCGATAGGCCGACAGACGAGGTTGGGAAACTTGTGCCTGCACAGCCCTACGTCCTGCCGAACCTGCACCAGGCTGAGCTTGTCCTTTTTGGATTTCGCTTGCACGGGCAGAACATAATGAGCCCCTCGCCGGTCGACACCCACGTAGACCTCATCGGTTTCTACCTGGCCGACCTCCGGAACGGTCGTTCGGAGATGGCTCTGAAGTGAGTAACACGTCACACGACTGAAAATGTCAAGCAATCGGTTGTACCTCAGGCGTGCCAGCAGGGCCTGCTCGTCGGTGAGCGCGTACATGGAAATAACGCCCGGTGTGGAGTCGGGCACCTTAACGACCGACAACAAGCTATTAGGGGCGACCTGGTGGTCCGCCTTAGTCGCGAGAGGAAGGGCCGTAGGACGTCAGGTAGTCAAAGCCCCTCAGGGTACACGAAGTTGTCCGGTAGTTCGAACCTTTCTGCCCGGACCAAGCCGCTAACGCGCGCTCCCTCCGCGAGGGGAAACGTCTCCAGGCGGGTCATGCACGTTTCTATATCCTCAAAGGCGACAAATCCGCACTTGGGTAAAAGGGATTGGAACGACGGCCGCAGAAGTTGCGTGTACACCTTCTCCCTTCGCCTCTTGGCGGCAACGATGTTTAAGTCAACCCGGATGTTGGGCTGGGCGAGGACAAGGTCATTGAGCCGCAAGAGCCCGCTGTAAATCGAGGTGGTCGCCTCAATCTCGAATGCCCTCTGAATGGTGTTGCGTTTCATCCAGAGCACGTCGATGTTTTGCACTACCCTTCGCGCGTTTTCGTCCATTCCCAGATTGGGCATTCGATCAATAGTCATTCCCGAAAATGCCTTGCGCTGATAGGAAAGGTTCCTGTCATTGATTGGCACCCAAACTCCACATCCCTCCGCCCGGCCGAGAACGATGAGCCCATACTGAACCCTGATGTGTACCCTAGTGGGCCCCTCCTGCTCGCCGTCAGCGTCGTTTGCCTGGGGCGAATGCGCTTGCTTCGTCGGGTAGGCATTGAGATAACCAGTAACGTCGCGTTTCGGGTGCTTAGTGGTTTGAAGGATGAACGACTCGCCGTCCATGAAAACATCGAGTCTTCGAGAGGTGACCCCTTCCATCATTTGCATTACAAACTGGCGTGGCAGCACCAAGACTCTGTCCTCGGACCCACAAATCAGCAGCACAAACTCGCCAAACCTAGTCGACGGGAAGTGCGAATTGGCGCTGATAATTGCGTCAGGTAGACCGAAGAAGTACTTGTTTCCACGGAGGAGTTTTGAGTAATTAAGGGAACAGACCATATCCGAGCCAAAGCTCACTACGCGCGCCCTCGCCTGTTGCCGTGGCTTGCCGTACTGCCGCGCCAAGCTCCGAACCACGTCGCCTGTTATCGTTTCCGCATTCATGTCGCGAACCCTTTTAACACTCCAACTCGACATCTGCGAGAGTGAGATTCCCAGGAGAGATATAGACGTTGATGTATTCCACTCGCTCGCCAGCGTACCGGATCGGGATCTCGGAGCACTGACCAACCGCCGAGGCGAGTGCCCGCTGAAGCGCGCGAAGGGCCTCCTTCCGATTTCGGGCGCGGACGCTCCCGCCTAGCCCTATGCCCCCTCGGGTGGAGTCACCGCAGCTCAAGTGGTATTTCCTCACGGTAAATGCACCTCCGTGGCCTTTGCCATGGTAGCAAGGTTCTTGACGTGAGTGAAACCGTCCAATAACGACGCTGGCCGCGGTGCGCAAAGCCTCGCTAACTCCTTCTGAGAGCAGGACTCTGATAGGACTGGGGAGCACGCCATCGGGTGAGCCTCGATGCCGACGGACGAGATGCCGCGCTTCTTGCACTCCACAAGCGTCGTTCCTGTCCCACAGAATGGATCGAGCACTGTCTTGCTCGCATCAATCTCAAAACGGTCAAGGTACTGACGCACGAGGTGCGGAGGAAACGAGAGTACGAATCGGTACCACTCGTGGGCCGCACGGTCGTGCGCCATGAGTTTGTTCCGACTTCCGTTTCTGGGTTCGTGGACGGTAGTATTAGTCGCCATCACTCACTGGGCATTGTAACGCAAAGCGAAGGGCCGACGTGCACTAAATTCAACCGGAAGCGGGTGGCCCATACGTCGCCTTTCATGTATGCGCCGTTCCCTCGACCAGCCCGGCCAAGGCGCATAGATAGAAACCAGCGTATGCACCACCCCGAATCGTCTGAGCGAGCGCGGGCCTGCTTTTCAAGGTCCGCGGTTTGTGCGCGGGTGATAGCGAAGAGCGCGTAGAGCAGACCGCCGGGGTTGCGGTCTGCGGCTTTTGCGCACCGAAGGCCACGTGCCGAGGCGGGCGAACGTAATTCCGGTGTCCGGTACCGAAAGGACGCGGCCCACAAATTGGGTGGTTCGCGCTACGCTTGCTCCTACGTCTTCGCCACGACGCATTGACCGCGCGGGCCGGCTGGGGCAGAGCGCAGCTCCGCGGTCTTGATGTGCCTTAGCCCAGCCACACGCACAGCCTCGCGGTGTGCCAGCCACGCCCATCCGCCACCCGCGACGTAGGGGCGAGGCGGCGCCTCGCCCCTACAACCCTGCTCAACTCGCCCATCACTCCTGGCCTAGTCCTGTGGGCATCTGTCTCTTGACAAGCCTTCTGGGCTCGTGCTAGCCTATACAGGTTGTGAACGTCTGTCTCACCTCTTGTGGGGACGGTTCCCCAACCGCCCCTTCCCAACGCCATCCTTCCGGAGGAAGTATGTCCTTACGCAAACCTACCCGTCTCACACCCAAGCGGCTCGACGCCGCCCGGCGCAATGCTCAGCGCTCCACCGGACCCCGCAGCGAGGCCGGAAAAGAGAGAATGAGAATGAACGCCCTCAAGCACGGCTGCGATGCCGCGCCCGAAAACGACGCCGCCGTCATGCGGGCGCTGGGCGAAGATCCCGAACAGTACGCAGCCCTGAAACGCGATTTGATGTCCGCCTACGGCCCCGGCGACGCCCTCTGGGACCAGCAACTGGAAGACCTGGCCAAGCTCTACTGGCGGCGAAATCGGATCGAGCGCATGGAGACGGGCCTGATGCGCTGCGCCCTCGAGGCGGTCGAGGAGGGGCAACGCGCGCGCCGCAAGGAGATCGCCGCCGCCACCTTCGATCCCTCCCGTTCGGCGGCGATAGACATCGACCTGGGGCAGCCCACCGACCCCTGCGTGCGGCTGCGCATGCTGCTTTCCCTGCTGGGCGTGCTGCGCGAGGAGGTGCGGCGGCGGGTTTTCAAGCCCCGGCAGCGCTACCTGATCGAAACGTATTACCAGGGCGAAATTGGCTGGCGGCCGGCGCGGTTTCGCCACCTGCTGTGGCTCTTCGTCAGGCGAGCGGAGTGCCAGCAGCAGGACGAGGAAGAACTCCACGACTTCGTGAGCGAATACTTTGAGGGTGGCGAGGCGGCAGTTGAAACCCACTATCAGGAACTGCTCGGCCTGCTGGATGAGGAAATCGCCGAAGTGGAAGAGGAGTTCAGGCACGAGGTCGAGGCACAGGAGAAGAGGGACGCGATCGAGCGCGACGCCTGTCTGGCGCCGGTGGGCAAGACCTGGGAGACGCTGTTGCGGCAGGAGATGGCCCTGGACCGCTCGATTGATCGCAAGATAAAAATACTTCTGAGCCTGTGGAAACAGCACCCGCCCTCACGACGAAGCCTGGAGTGGCAGACCTCGAAAAGCGAGGATACGGCAATTCCCGTAGGGGCAGCCCTCGTGGCTGCGCAGGGCAGCGACAAGGGCTATGTCCACGGCGGTCCTGGCGAGACTCCAGTAGCAACCTCATCCTGCCACGTGCCTTACTCGATAGGGGCAGCACAAGGTGACAGCCCCGCTCAAGCAGTCGAAGAAAAATCGAGCGAACGAACCGGGAATGTCATAGAAAACAAAAGATCTACGCGGGAAGCGGCGGAGACTTGTCAAAATGTATCCTCTAGCGCCCGCTGCAACTCAAGCCTGTCCAAATTGCGTTCGCCTCAGTCGGCCGCTGCAAGCCTCAGCGTGCTCCGTTAATTTGGACAGACGTGCTAACAACTCACCTGACCGTACAACAGGCCAATATGAAAAGTACCGAACAGAATCCGTAGCCCGCTTTCCCGTAGACAAACGCATCCTCTCGCGGTAGGGTGATATCCGCGTTTATAGGATGGATCAACCACGAAGCCACTTGTGAAGGTCGATCATGACTAGCAAGAGCAAACGTACCAACTTGTGTGAGTTTCTAAGCACGTGCGCGCCATTGGCAGTTTTGTTAGCTGCGGGCGTTCTGACGAGTGATTACCTCGCTCGGCCGGCATACGCCCGAACCGCGCAGGATAGTCTGACATCAAAATCAAACGCAGCAAGCAAGACCACACGCGGGATTGCGACCGCGCCAAACCCCGCGGACATGTTCGAGAGCCAAGCATGGGCAAAACCCTTCTTTTCCCGTGCCGTCGATCTTCCCATTTCCTTTGTGCTGGATGACAATGCCATACACGGCATCCCACAAGAGTGGCGCCCCGCGGTGAGCAAACGCCGCATTGACAACCAGCGCACTGAAGCGGTCTTCGAGGGCACTGATCCCAAAACTAGACTGCAGGTTCGAGTGGAGTGCACCGAATATAATGATTACCCGGTGATCGAGTGGGTAGCCTGGTTTAACAACAAGGGACAGGAAGCGACACCGATCATCCGCAACATCCTGGCTCTCGACGCATCATTCCACGGTTCCGCGCCGGTGCTTTACTCGAACAATGGCGATTTCTACAGCGAGAAAGGATACACACCTTCCGAGAAACCCTTGGGCAGGGGAGTCTCTGTCAGTTTCGCCCCGAACGGTGGCCGTCCCAGCGACGGTGCATTCCCTTACTATCGCATCATGTTCGAGAGGTGGGGACTCTCGCTCGCCGTCGGCTGGCCGGCGCAGTGGGCCATTCAGTTTGATGGAACGGCAGATGGTGTCCACGTGCGGGCAGGCCAGCAGAAGACCAACCTGCGGCTGAGGCCCGGGGAAAGCATTCGCACACCACGGATCACCGTCTTGTCCTGGTCGGGGGATGCGTCCAGAGCGGTAAACCTGTGGCGCCGGTGGTATCTTGCTCACATTTTGCCGCGACCCAACGGGCAACCACTGAAGCCCTTGCTGGCTGTCGCCGCCACGGATGAGGGCGAAGAGTTCACCCGCGCGACGGAAGAGAACCAACTCCGCTACATGGAGAAGTTCAAGCGGCTCGGCTTTGACTTTGACATCTGGTGGATCGATGCCGGGTGGTATCCGTGTGGGGGTCACTGGCCTAATACCGGCACCTGGAAACCCGATCCCGAAAGGTTCCCCCATGGTCTTAAGCCGGTATCCGATCTGGCGACAAATCACGGCGCTGGCCTCTTGGTTTGGTTCGAACCGGAAAGAGTTCGCCAGGGGACCGAGCTGAGTCAAGAACACCCGGAGTGGCTGCTCAAGCTGAAGGACAATGAGGATAGTCTGCTGAACCTAGGCAACCCGGAATGCCGCGCGTGGCTGACCGACCATGTTTGCTGTCTCATCAAGGACAACGGCATCAAGGTCTACAGGCAGGATTTCAACTTCGAGCCACTGAAATACTGGCGCAAGAATGAGGCCGATGACCGGCAGGGAATCAACGAGAACTTGCACGTCCAGGGCTACCTGAAGTACTGGGACGACTTGCTAGCGAGAAAT
>Ga0187782_10004042_pt1 | contig 10957 bp, 12 predicted proteins | sample 0715_SJ02_MP15_2_FD_132454 | JGI IMG/M metagenome (GOLD analysis project Ga0187782, IMG submission 132454) | Tropical peat soil microbial communities from peatlands in Department of Meta, Colombia - 0715_SJ02_MP15_20_MG | ecosystem: Environmental > Terrestrial > Soil > Wetlands > Peat | place...
CGAATAGTAATAAATCAGGAGGTCTCGCAGGATGCTGACTCCGAGAGATCAACTCCTGGCCAGTCATGTAGAGTTCCAGCGGCTGGATCAGGAGCATTCGCAGTACTCCCAAAGGCTGGAATCCCTCACTCAGAAGCGTTACCTCACCGAAGACGAAAAACTTGAAGAAGTGCGGCTGAAAAAACTCAAGCTGCGCCTGAAGGACCAGATGCAGGATCTGGAACGGCAGGCCCAGCGCGCATCGGCGTAGGTCTCGGGGAGGGTCCTCAGATCACACCCGTTCGCGACAAGGGGTTAACTCATCTCTAATCAGGGCGCACGTAAGCGCCTTTTTTTATTGCAGTTATGCAGATTCCCAATCTTCAGCTCTATAATCATCTCGTCTCCCCATGGTTCGTGACGGCTACTTCTACGGCGTCGGTTGCGCGATCGCGGCGGCCATCATCTCGTGGCTTGCGGCGTGGCCGTACGCCATCCCCGTCGTGCTCATCGGAATCTTCTGTCTCTGGTTTTTTCGTGATCCCGAGCGCCAGATCCCAAGCCTCCCCGGCGCCGTCGTTTCGCCCGGCGATGGAAAAGTGACGGATGTCTCCACGGTTGATTTGGGCGGCAGGCGGCAATCGCGCATCAGCATTTTTCTCAATGTCTTCGACGTGCACGTCAATCGCTCGCCGATTTCTGGTGTTGTCCGCGATGTGCGTTACCAGCGTGGAAAATTCCTCAATGCCATGGCCGCGAACTCGGCCGAAGAAAACGAACAGAACATCGTGACCGTTGAAGGCGATAGCCGGACTGTAGTTTTCAAGCAGATCGCAGGCCTCATCGCGCGCCGTATTGTTTTCAATTTGAAAGTCGGCGACACCGTGGCTCGCGGGCAGAGAGTGGGCCTGATCAAGTTCGGCTCGCGGGTGGATATTCTGTTGGACAGCGACGCCGCAATCAAAGTCAAAACTGGCGATCGGGTCAAGGGCGGAGCTACGGTGCTCGCCGTGCTTCCTGTCGCCCAAGCACGAGCCTTCGATTCATCGGCCCAGAATGCGAAGGACGCCGTTGTCGCTGCTGGCCAACAAAGGGAGGCTCCTGCCGCATGGAAGAGCTGACCCCGCACCGCCGCGAATCCGACCGTCCGCGCGGGCGCATGCGCAAAGGCATGTACATCCTTCCCTCGCTGTTCACAACGGCTAACATTGCGTTCGGCTTTTATGCCATCGTCGAAACCGTGCACGGAGTCTTGGGCGATGCGTGGCATCTTGACTTTGCTGCAAAAGCGATCGGTTTCGCGGTTCTCTTTGATGGCCTCGACGGCCGCATTGCGCGCATGACGCACACGGAGAGCGATTTTGGCAGGGAGCTCGATTCTCTTGCCGATGTCATCACCTTCGGCGTTGCCCCTGCTTTGCTGGCGTGGATCTGGGGCTTCCACTTTCTGCCAGCGACCATCGACCCTGACATTCGCATGAAAATCGTGCAGCTGGGCACGATCGCATGCTTTGGTTTCCTCATGGCGGGAGCCAGCCGCCTGGCCCGGTTCAACATCACCGTCAATCCGCAGCCGTCGAATCCCGGACGACCGGGCAAGAAATACTTCGTCGGTATGCCCATTCCGGCGGGCGCCGGTGTTGTTGCCGCGATCGTTCACTATTCGGCCGGCGAGCCGATCACCTCCTGGTGGACCTCCGCCAGTTGGCTCATGATGGTGGTTGTGATCGCCTATCTCATGGTCAGCACCTGGCGTTTTTACAGCTTCAAGGACATCGATTTCCGCTCCCGTCATCCGTTTCGGCTCATTGTTCTCTTCGCCGTCGTCGGCTCTCTGATCTGGCACTTTTCGCGGCCCGTCCTGTTCACGATCGCCATCCTCTATATGGTTTCGGGCGTTCTCTGGCGGCTGCAGTGGATCTTCCGCCGCAAAACTCCGCCCGCCCCGCCGCCCTACCGGGAGGCATCTCAGACGTCATGACTCCAGTCTCCAAAACCGCCGGCTCGCACGTCGATCTTAGAGGCGCCAATCTGTACCGTGTGGCGATCGTTGGCGCCGCGTCGCTGATGGGCAAAGAGATCGCCGAAGTGCTGAATGATCGGAACTTCCCCGCGGTCGACATTCGTCTGCTGGACGATGACGAGTCTCTAGGACGCCTGGAAGCGGTTGGCGACGAAATGAGCTTCATCCAAAGTGTGCGGGCAGAGCAGTTCGAGCACGTCGACTTTACCTTCTTCGCCTCAGACCAGCAGTCAACGCGTACCTCCTGGAAGACAGCTCGTGACCTCGGCAATACGATCATTGATCTCTCCGATGCACTCGGAGAGGAATCAGGTACTTCCGTTCGTTCACCCTGGATCGAGCGTCAGGCCGGCCAACCGGTAGCACCGCAGCTGCAGCCTGGTCCAGTTGTGATCGCGCACCCGGCTGCCACGGTGCTTGCGCTACTTGCTTTGCGCGCTCAAAAGGCCGCCAAAGTCGAACGCATGATTGCCACGGTTCTTCAGCCTGCTTCCGAATACGGCCAAAAGGGCATGGACGAATTGCACGAGCAAACGGTGAACCTGCTCTCTTTCCAGGAGCTGCCCAAGAACGTGTTCGACGTGCAGGTCGCGTTCAACCTGGTGGCGCGCTACGGACCTCGGTCCGATCGTTCGCTTGACGTTGTGCGCGGGCACATTTTGCAGCACTATCGCCGCATTGCTTCTGGCGCAATCGAACCCGGGCTGGTCGTGCTCCAGGCACCCGTTTTCCACGGGCACGCATTCTCCATTTATCTGGAGTTAGAGAAAGCGCTTGCCCTCAAGGATGTTTCTGACGCGTTGGCAGGCGAGCACGTGGTTGTCGCCAGCCCGGAAGACACGCCGAACAACGTGAGCGCCGCGGGGCAGGGCGATATTCTGATCACGCTGACGAGCGATGCCAACCGTAAAAATGGCTACTGGCTGTGGGCCGTGGTTGACAATCTGCGCGTTGCGGCGCTGACCGCTGTCGAGTGTGCGGAAAGCATGACTGCCTCGCGGCCGCGGGGTCAGATTCAATGAAGTGGTTGCGCGGGGAGTCCGCCAGAGGGAGTAAGGGCGTCGCAGCGGAGGTTTCGCGCCGGGTTTTGGCGCCCGCCGTCTTGTTTGCTGTTGCCACTGCTTCCTGCGGCTACCACACCACAGCGCACTCCTCTGCGTTGCCGACGGATATTCACACACTGGCCATTCCGGGTTTCGGCAGTCAGAGCCGGACGTTTCGCGTCGAACAATTGCTGACCGACGCCGTAGTCCGCGAATTCAATACTCGCTCACAGCTTCGGATTGTCCACGACGGTGGACGGGATGCGGACGCGGTCCTGGTGGGAACGGTTTTGTCGGCTTCCACCACGCCACTGGCTTACGACTCGCAAACCGGGCGCGCCGCAAGCGCTTTGGTCACTTTGAGCGTGACCGTTACCCTCAGCGACCGCCAGGGTAAGGTCATCTACCGGAATCCCTCATATCTGTTCCACGATCAGTACGAAATCACGCGTGATCTGAACGGCTTCTTCGAAGAGGAATCGCCCGCCATCGACCGCATGTCGCGCGACTTCGCGCGCACACTCGTCTCCAACATTCTGGAGGCTTACTGATGTCGCCCCGCGCTTTCAGTCATGCGGACCGATTTCTCTCCGAGCTCGAATCGCGCAAGCTGAAGCCGGCCTATGTACTGGTGGGCGACGAGGCCTTTTTCCGCAAGCGCTACCGCGACGCTATTCTCGAGCATCTTGTTTCGCCCGACGCTCGTGAATTCAGTGTATTCGAGTTTGATCTTGGCGAAACTTCGCTCAGTGAAGTGCTGGACCGCGCACGCACGCCGTCGCTGATGGCTCCATTTCAGGTGTTTTTTGCGCGCGGCGTGAAAACGCTCTTCGGACGCGGCTCGAACCAGGAAAAAATCTCCGCTATTGAAGACTACTGCAAGAATCCGAATCCGGCTGCCCTGCTCATGTTCGTCGCCGACCACATCAGCATTCCCGCCGACGTCCGGCGCATGGAAATGACCGACAAGGAGCGCTACCAGAAGATTCGCGAGGATCTCGGCCCCTTCTGCGGCATTGTCGAGCTGGCTCGCGTCGAAGAGGGCGAGGCCGTTCGCTGGATCGGCGAGTATTGCACGGCGCGCAGCGTCAAGATCGACGCCGACGGCGCTCGCGAACTGGTCGACTCGCTCGGCGGCGACATGATGATGATTTCCAATGAGCTCGAAAAACTCATTCTTTACGCTGGCGACAAAAAAAGAATCACGCTCGGCGATGTCGAGACCATGGTGCTCGCGGCCAAACAACGCTCGCTGTACGAGCTGACCGACGCCATTTCCTCGAAAGACCGGGTGCGCGCCCTCGCCATTCTCGATGCGCTACTTTCCACCGGCGACGGCGAGGAGGCCGCCATTGGCCATCTTTATATGCTCGCCAAGACCTTTCGCCAGATGCTGGTCATTCTCGAGCGCAACGTCCGCGATCAGCGCATGCTATGGGCCGCTCTGTGGCAGGGCTTTCGCGTGCCCCCGTTTGCCGCCGATGACATTATTCGCCAGGCTCGCCGCTACAAATCGAAACGTGAATTAACGCGAGCCATCCGGCTGGTGGCGAAAGCCGACCTCGCTCTGCGTTCCAATCCTCCGGGCAAGCGGCTTGTTCTCGAAAAGCTGGTACTCGACCTCGCCGGTGAGCCGAAACCCGAACCCTCCACGGGCTGGATGCAGGAAGAGCTGCCTGTGTAGCGGCAGAGAGCTGCGTTTATTTACCGAGAGCTTGGAACCTCTCGTTTCTTCTTCTCCGATCGATCAGCAGTTGGGCAAAGACCCCCGAAATCAGCGCGCAGACAAACGCAATCCAAAGCCAGACCGCGCTTCTGCGGTCCAATCCAAGGCCAAAGACGAGTATGCTGAGCAGACCCATCAGAGCAGTGAGGAAGGTTTTTAGCCGGGTCCCAAAATGCTCGGTCGATGTGTCGGACGGTGGATTCGCTAAAGGTTGTCGAACTGCAGAAGATGAACGGTTAATCATGAGAAGCCGCCCCTCCCCTGACCCTCTAAGAAAATCCTAGGCTTTGCCGGAAGCGTGCGTCAATGGGGCAACATCTCGCTCCACCAGACGACGCAAACAAACTGCACCGCTTCAGCTTTGTCCCTTCATCTCAGCCAACGTCCGTTTCAAGTCGTCGGCCTCTGAGGAGTTCGGCTTCAGGTGCTCGACCTGTTGGAGTTGCTTTTGTGCGAGAGCGGTCTGTCCGCTTTTCGCATAAGCCAAACCGAGGTGGTAGTTGTACAGCGTGCTCTCCGGTCGTTTCTTAACCGCTTCCTTGAACAGGTCGATGGCGGAAGCGTAGACGTGCTTGTGGTAGAAAGCCCAGCCGAGCGTGTCGGCGGAACTGGGATTGTCTGGAAGCTGGCGATGCGCGGTCTGTGCCATGGCAAACGCTACGTCAACATTGCCGCCTTGCTGAAGCATGACATAGGCCATATTGTTTGAAGCCACAGGATTCTCAGACTGGATGGCAAGGACCTTCTGGTACAGTTGCTTCGCCTGCTCCCAATCCTTTTTGTTTTCGTAGATGCTTCCGGCGAGCAAATAGAAACTTACTTCTTTCGGGCTGATTTTGGCGGCTTCGAGATAGGTCTGCAATGCCGCATCGGGAGCGCCGCGCTCGTTTTGGAGCATGCCGAGCTTAAGGTAGGCGTTCATATTGTTCTGGTTGAGTTTGATCGCCTGCTGGAACTCCGCTTCCGCGCCGGCCAAGTCCTTTTTCTGTTCCTGCAAGAGTAAACCCAGCATGACGTGGAAGTCCGAATTGTTTGGGTACTTGGCCAACTGCGCTCTCATGGCGGCAATGGCTTTGTCGGGCTGCTTTTGCGTGAGGTCTACGTTAAGCACGCCACCCAGGGCCTCAGCCGAGTTGGGGTCAAGACTCAGGGCTTGGTCGTACGCCTTCTGTGCTTCCGCTGGCTGATTTTGCGCCATCCTCAGGTTTCCGAGCTGCACATAAGCAGCGGGATTGCCGGGATCTTTCTCCAGCGACTGCTGGATGTACTGATCAGCCACCGCGTATTGTTTGCGGTCGTATTCGGCGACCGCGCGAAGCAGGTAGCCGTCAGGCGCGGCCGGAACCAGAGCGATGATCTGATCGGCCTCCTGGGACAGGAACGACGCGTCATTGTTGTGGATAGCAACCCCGGCTAGCGCCCGGTGCGCCTCAACGATATCAGGGCGCAGCCGCACCGTTTCCCTCCATTCCGCCTCGGCGCGGCTGCTGTTGCCGAGCTGGTCGAAGGCGAGGCCGAGCTGATAGTGGGCCACGGCGTTGTCGGGTTCATTTTTGAGCACGGCTTGCAGCGTGTTGACGGCTTCGTTGGCGTTGCCACTGCGTGTTTCGATTTCTGCCTTGTAAATCTGGGCATCGGAGCTTGAAGGCTGCTCTTTGAGCAGTTCGTCATCAAGCTTGCGCGCCTCCGTCAGGTGGTCACGCAGGATCAGCAGCTGAACGTAATTCCCCTTGACGATAGGATCTTTTGGGTGATCCCGATAGAGCGTGGCGTACTCCGCTTCGGCTTTGTCGAACTGGCTGGTGTGCCAGTAGAAATCGCCAAGCAGGCGATACCCGAACGAATTATTCGGGAAATCATTCTTCGCATTCCGCAACAGATTTTCGGCCTCGTTGCGCTTGTTCTCAGCCAGGTAAAGCGCGGCCAGCGCCAGTCTCGGATTGGGATCGTCCGGCACCAGCTTGATCGCCCGCTGAAATGTCTGTTCGGCTTCGGGGTAGCGACCGCGAACCTGATACAAATTCCCCAAGGCGAGTATCGGATCGGCAGACTTTGGAGCCTTGTCCGCCGCCTGCTTAAAGCTCGTTTCTGCCTCAGACCATTGCTGCGCCTCCATCTGAATCACTCCGAGGCTTAAGTACGCATCAGAGCGGCCCGGGTCGTATTGGAGTGCCTTGCGGAGAGCTGCAATCGCAGCGCCGGTATCCTTGACGGCCACGTCGTAGCCAGCGAGCACCATATAAACATCGGGATTGTTGGGCTGCTTTTGTTGGAGCGAATCGAGTTGATTCTTGGCTTCGGCATACTGGTGTCCGGAAATCAGCAGCTTCGTTAGTTCCAGGCGCGCGGAATAGTTGTCGGGGTTAATCTGGGTGGTGGTCGAAAGCTCTTGGTACGCTTCGGACCATTGTCCGAGCCGAAGGTCGGTAAGGGCCAGTCTGTAGTGAGCATCGGCGAAACGGCTGTCCTCGTGGATCGCGTTCTGAAACTGGATGGCTGCTTCCCGGTATTGTCCTTTGTCGAAATATCGCTGGCCGCTCTCCAGGTATTTTTGCTTGGCCTTCTCCGGATTCGAGCACCCGCTCAGCAACATTCCCAGCAGGCAAACGCTGATCCCCAAATACTGCGATGTTGACATCCTGTTCTTCCGCATAACTTCCGATACCTCACATCCCGAACTCGGTCTTGGCAGCATCTTGTTGAAAAAAAGGTTACTCCTGACTCGCTTCCCGAGAAAAGTTACCGCCGTTTATCGCAAACACAGCTGGCGACCTTAGCCAACTCTTTTAAGCATACGCCCCTGTACACGCGCTTTGGTAATCTCGCTGCCTCCTTTCCGCGGTGCCATAGTACTGATGGCTATGTCCCACTTCCCCCAAACCGACGCCAACCGGCGTGCGCCCCGTATACATCTGAACGGCTCCGTCGCAGCAGCCATTCATTCTGAAGGCGGCGAGCGGACGCGCGCGAAACTCCAACTGCTTTCCATCAACGGCGGCTTGCTACAGCTACAGAAAGAGCTCTCCGTCGGCGATTTCATCGAGATCGCTTTTCACACTCGTTCCGGCCCGATTCATGGCATGGCGGAGATGCTGCCTCCGACGCGTAAGTTTCAAAGCGCGTGCCTGCAGCCGTTCCGCTTTATTGCGCTCGGCGACGACGATCATCGCAAGCTGCGCATGGCTCTGGAGTCGTTGTTCGACCGGAAGTTCTTGGAGTCCATCGCAGAGAACCTTCCAACCTCGACCGGTCTCTGAGTCGCGCGCTGGCTCCTTGCTCGCTATACTGGGCCCGATCAGTTTGTTTTGTAATGACAAGCCCAGCATCGAGTGCGACCATCACGCATTCGGCCGAGGAGACCATCGCTTTCGGCCGGGCTCTGGCCGCCGAGCTTTCGCCGCCGCTCACAGTTCTGCTTCGCGGTGAGCTGGGAGCTGGCAAAACGACGCTTGTCAAAGGCATTGCCGAGGGTTTCCATGCCGCCAACGCCGAGCAGGTGACCAGCCCTACCTTTACACTTGTTCACGAGTACCGGGCCCCGCGCGCCGTGCTTTACCACATCGATCTCTACCGTATCGATACAGAACGCGAACTAGAAACCATTGCCCTCGATGACCTGCTCGCGCCTGACAGCATCTTACTGATAGAGTGGGGAGAGAAGTTCTCGCGGCTCCGGCGTGATCGCGATATCGAAATCACGCTGGAAAGGGTGGGGGAAAACGGGCGCAGGATTCAGTGGACGTCTCGCTGAATAGCCGGCGAAGGGCATGTTTCCATAAATTTCTTTGATTCGGAGCTGACATTATCTTGAAACGCACCCATCTCGCGCTCGTCTGCCTGCTCGCGGCGGCCACTCTTTCGAACGCTCAGAACACATCACAACCGCCCGCCTCGGAGGCGAATCAATCGAGTTCCGCAGGCCAGCAACCGCCCGCCGTCGACAAATCTGCCCCCGCCGACCTGACTCAAAGCAAGGACTCGCAATCGGCCACGGATCCGGCCGCAACCCCCGGAACGTCCAAAGACCGCCTCTTCTTTGCCCTGCCCAACTTTCTGACCCTGGAGAATGCCCACAACCTGCCTCCCCTGACAACCGGTCAAAAATTCAAAGTAGTGGCGCAGGGCTCCTTCGATCCGATTCAGATTGTCTGGTATGGCGCGCTCTCCGGCCTCAGTCAGGCCGAAGACAGCGAGCCCGGTTTCGGTCAGGGCTGGGCCGCGTATGGCAAGCGCTACGCTGCCTACGCGGCCGATGGCACGATCGAAAATTTCTTCGTGGGTGCCATCATGCCAACCATTCTTAGCCAGGATCCGCGCTATTTTCAGATGGGCCGTGGCAGTTTCCTTCATCGCACCGAGTACGCCGTTAGTCGAATTTTCTGGACCCGCACCGATTCGGGACACGGTCAATTCAACTATTCCGAAATTGTTGGCGCGGCGCTGGCCTCGGCGATTTCAACCTACAGTTACCATCCCCACCCCGGCTACCATCCCATCCCGGGCCAAAACGTGCCCTATGTTGCCAGCGACCGCACGTTGACCAATACCGCCAGCGTCTGGGGAACGCAAGTGGGCTATGACACGATTACGCTTGTGATCAAGGAATTCTGGCCCGATATCCGGCGACGGCTCCGCAAGCATCACGACGAGCAGGTGATGGGCCGGGTCGGGGAGTAAGTCGGAATGGCTGGCAATTCCGGAGCTACGGTCAGAAAAGCCGTCGCCGCCGATCTTCGAGTCGGTCTCATCTGCGCCGACCGCGATGGCAATCGCATCCGCATCAATACCGTCGATCATCGCGCGGGCAAGCTCTCCTATCACTTTCTCAACGATGAGCTGCGTGTGCAGGAAGGACTCCAGCAGCCCTCTATCGACGAGTTCATCTCGCAAGGTTGGAGTGTCGCCAGTTCCGGCAAGCTCTAGACTCGGGCGCGATTCTGCTGCTCCGCTCAGTCAATGCGGCAAACACCCGGCCTCCAGTGGCAGCTTGCCATCCACCTTGATGACGCGCACTCGGTCGGTGATGGAGTGCTCCTCGACCAGCCCGATCGCACCCGGCGTCGCGGCGACAGCCCCGATCACATCCGCGTCCGAGGCCACTCTCCGAATCGATTCCTTCCGTTCGGCCATCATCGCCTTGAGCTCGGTCGCGCTCATCTTGGTCAAATGGGCCAGCGTTCCGACTTCATCCGAAGAGGAATCGTGGATGACGATGACCACATCTCGCCCATCCGGCCATTTCTTGATTTCGCCTTTGAAGATCTTCGCCAGATGCGCGGAGCTCACGTTTTCCGTGGCGTTCTCCTTGTCCGTCACCACTGCCATGTGGTGCGCCAGGCACGGCGTAAGCAGACACAGTACCGACACCACCGTTCCGAATACTCGTCGTCTATTCATTGACCCACCTTATGCCAATAGCGTAAGTCGGGCTGCCGAACAAAGCTCGTAAACAATTTGTCAAAAACCGGACATGTACCACCGTTGTCAATCGTCGTCCTGGGCAACGTTTTCCCATCCGAATGGCCTGTTTTGAAAGCCGAAAGCCGAGACCTGACCCCTGACAGCTAAAACCCCATAATGTTGTACCCGCAATCCACGTAGATAACTTCCCCGGTGATGCCGGAACTCGCATCCGAGGACAGAAACACCCCCGTGCTGCCCACCTCGCTGACCTCGACATTGCGCTGGAGCGGTGCCCGCTCGGCATGCGATTTCAGCATGTCTCCCAGGCCAGAGATGCCGCGCGCCGCCAGCGTTTTGATCGGGCCGGCTGAGATCGCATTTACCCGAATCTTCCTCCGGCCGAGATCCTGCGCCAGGTACCGTACCGTGCACTCCAGAGCCGCCTTGGCTATGCCCATCACGTTGTAATGGGGCACCACCTTTTCGGCGCCGTAGTACGTCATGGTGATGATGCTGCCGCCGTCTTCCATGAGTGGCGCAGCCGCGCGCGCCACCGCAATCAGGGAGTAGACGCTTACGTCGTGGGCGATGCGGAAGCCCTCGCGCGTCGTGTTCACGAAGTCGCCCTTCAGTTCCTCGGCGGGGGCAAAGGCGACGCTGTGCACCAGCGTGTGCAGCTTGCCATAACGCGCCTTGAGCTTCTCGAACAACTGCGCGATCTCGTCGTCCTTCGACACGTCGCACATGAACCCCTCTGCCCCGGGAAGCGACACGATCAAGTCC
>Ga0187782_10004043_pt1 | contig 10956 bp, 5 predicted proteins | sample 0715_SJ02_MP15_2_FD_132454 | JGI IMG/M metagenome (GOLD analysis project Ga0187782, IMG submission 132454) | Tropical peat soil microbial communities from peatlands in Department of Meta, Colombia - 0715_SJ02_MP15_20_MG | ecosystem: Environmental > Terrestrial > Soil > Wetlands > Peat | place...
ATGGTCCGCTTTCACCGGACCCAGTACTCGAGCGGGGACGCCGTGCTCATCGCCACGACCGCGGTCTCGATCTCCTCGATCGAATCCGCCGCGCGCCGTTCGTGGGGGGAGTTCTCGACACGTCGACCCCCGGGGCTCGCGTTCCCCCACGACCGACCTCGGAGCGCGCGCGAGCTGCGCGTGGACCTGCCCGGCCGCAGCCAGGTCGAGATCCGGGTCGGGGGCGCCTCGATCGGCCGGCGGTCGGCGGACTTTCCCGCCGCGTACCTGGCGAACGAGATCCTCGGGGGTCGCCCGCTGCTGAGCCGACTCTTCCAGCGCATCCGGGAACGAGCCGGACTCGTGTACGGGGCGACGAGCGCCCTCGAATCGATGCGCTACGGAGGGTACTGGTACGCCCAGGCGGGAACGGGGGCCGAGCGATGGCGAAGGGTGGTCCCGCTGCTCCGGGCCGAGATCGCGCGGATGGCTCGGAGAGTGGTCGGGGTACGAGAACTCGCCACGATCCGCGAGAGCACGATCGGAGAGATCCCGCTGGCACTCGACACCACCTCCGAAGCGCACGAGCTGGCCGTCGACGTCGCCTACCACGACCTGCCGCTGGACTACTGGGCGCGTTGGCCCGACGCGCTGCGGGAGGTCACGAACTCCCAGATCCGGGACGTCGCGCGCGCGGCGATGGACGCGCGCCATTCGGTGACGGTGATCGCCGGTCCTCTCGGGCCCGCGAAATAGCCGTCCCCGAGTTCCCCTCGCCCCCGTGGGCCACGATCTCGCGGACGGGACCGCGCGCTCCGTCGGCGGGACGGGGACCGCCGATTCTGGGCCCACCTTCCCGAGAATGCGCAGTCCCGGCGCACCAATCCGCACCCATACGCACAAATACGCGGGGCCCGGTAGAGGGGGCCATGCGACTTCGTGCGACGGAGAACGCGCCGGCTCAAGCGATGCTTCGAAAGAACATCACGATCACCCCGCAAGAGGCCGAGTTCCTCGACCGTCATCCGGAGCTGAACCAGAGCGCCCTGTTCCGCCAGGTCATCGAATCGCTCATGCTCGCGGAGCGCTCCCCGGGCATCTCCCCTTCCCAGCCGTTGCGCCTGGGAAAGGCGGTCTACCGCTCGGGCGCGATCATGTACCAGAAGGGCGAGCGCCGCCGCTAGGCGGTCCCGTACCCATCTCGGCCGTCCGAACCGGGGCTTCTTGGTCCCGGCATCGCCGGGCCAGTCCGAGGAGCGCGGGAGTTTCCGCGTCGGCGACGCGGGAGTAGACGATCCCCTCGGCCTCCGGCGTCGCCGCGTACGCCGCGCGGGCCGTCGCCGCGTCGAGCACCTCGAGGGCGTGGCGGGACACGATGTGGCCGAAGGCCCATCGGCGGCGAAGGGCGAGATCGGTGAAATGCGGCGCATAATGCCCGCCGCCGACCGCCATCGCGACCCGATCCGAGGTATCTCGCGCGAGCTCCCGGATCGCCTCGGCCAAGATCCTCACCGCGGCGAGGGGAGGCTCGGCCGCCGCGCCGAAGCCGATCTCGACGAAGAATGCCGGTAGCTCGAGCTCGGGGCCGTGATGGGTCGACTCGTAGGTCGCGCGCCAACCCTCGGCCCGGCCGGCGTCATCGAGCCTCCGCAGCATCGACGCCATCGCCCGGGGGTCGGTCGGGTCGACCGCGCGCGGCCGGCCTCCGACCTCGGCCGACGGGCCGAGGTTGCCGAGGGGATGGACCGTGAGGCAGACGACGTTCTCGCGGCTGCGGTGGATCGAGGGGAACACGAGCGTCGGCCGGGCCTCGCGTAGGGGGACGGGGAGGTGGCGCTCGAGGTGGTCGTCTTCGACATGGAGGGTCGACCGCCGGAGCGTCCGGATCCCGGGCCCAAGTTGCCGGATCGAGGCGCCGTCCACGTGATCGCCCGTGGCGGGCGGTGTGCCCCAGGACGCGGCCACGGCCGAGGCGACCGGGTCCGCCTCCGCGACCACCACCAGGAAGGGCACGCTCCCGACCTGGTCCGCGTTCGACACGTCGCCGCTCCTGCCCGAAGGAGTGCTCCCGGCGGGATTTTCCCCGGACGGCGCGCGACCGCCCGGCTTTGAACCCGCGTCAGAGGCTCGAGAGGCCTCTATCCTTGACCACTAGACTACGGGAGCGCCCTCCGCGGTTAGGGGGCCGCCTCTTTGAACCTTTCGTCAGCCGGCGGGACGGGGATCCGTCGGTCGGGACCCGGGCCGCCCGCCGGGTCGATCGTCCTCGCCAGCGAACGGTCGAAGGGCCTATCTGCCCGCGCTCGCTCCTCCGGCCGTGACTCCGCCGGTCAAGGCGAGGAGCGGGCACATCCTCCTCGATTCGAAACGCTCCTACCACGATCTGGTCCGGGTCTATCCCGAGATCCACCGCCGGGTCGTCGAGATGAACCGTCCGTTCGTGAAAGAGTCGGACCCCCTCCTCCCCGAGGTTCTGCTCGACGAGAACCTGCGGGACCTGAAGGGCGACCGCAAGCCGGTCGGCTACAACCGCCAGGATGCGTTCGGCCTCCGGCTCATCTTCCCGATCGTCGAGGAGCGTCGGGTCGAGTTCTACTTCACCAAGCCGTCCCGCTGCCAGGAGGTCGTCCAGATCACCGAGCAGGTCTCGGTGCTCCTGCGGCGCCGCGGGATCAAGCACACCGTCGAGTACGACCGCCTCCAGCTGGGTCCCCCCCGGGGGCTCCCGAGCGCTCCACCGGGGGCGATCGGCCCCGGATTCCTTTCCAGCTAGCGGCGCTCGCACGCCGCGCGGCCTCGGCGAGCGGCGGCCCTCGGGGTCGCTACCGCTCCGTCGGGGGCCGGCGGAACGGCCAGATCGCGCCGGCGGGCGCCGCGGCGGGGGCCGGGGTCGCCGACTCCGGCGTCGCCGCGCCCTCCTCCTGGAGTTTCTTCAACGCTTCCCGGGCCTTTTCGAGCGCGGCCGGGTAATCGGTCTCCCGCAGGCGGATCGACTCCGTCAGCAGGGCGCGGGCCTCGGACGTGTCGAGGTGGCGCTCGTGCGCCCGGGTCATCGCGGCGTCGATGAGATAGTGCAGGTTCATCAGCTCGCGATGGAGCGACTTGCGAAGGTTCAGTTCCTCCTCCGCCTTGAGCAGGAGGCGCGCGGCGTCGAGGAGGCGGCCGGCCCGGTCGAGCTCCTCGACCGATCCGAGCGTATCGCGCACGGGCGCGACGCTCACGTGGAGCCCCTCCTGGGAGAACGTCACCTCGGTCGAGAGTTCCTTGAACCGCCGGTCGAACGGCATGCGCACCGCGGGCTCGAGCGCGGCGGTCGCGCGCGCGAGGAGGGACTCGGCTCCGTCGAGCTGCCCCGCGTCGACCGCGACGCGCGCCTCGCTGAACGTCTGCATCACGGGGGTCGTGTCGACCCCGAGGCGCTCTCCGACCCACAGCCGGTCCTTGAACTGGGCCATGCGACCCTCGATCTCCTCGCGGCGGCGCCGACGGGCAAGATCGAGCTCGGAGCGGACGATCCCGAGGGCCGTGGCGAAGTCGCGCTGGGCGCGGGCCCGATCGAGCCGGCCCCGCACCTCGGCCCGGCGGGCGAGCTCGTCGGCCATCGGCGGCGGGAGACGGGCGAACTCGGCCTCCGCTTCGCGCCAGCGGGTCTCGACGATCGCATCGAAGACGCGTTGGGCCGCGGCCTCCGCGCGACGGACCCCCTCGCGGACCTGCGGCCAGTCGCGCGAACGGAGCGCCGCCTCGGCCTCGGCGACGACGGCATCGAGCGGGTCGAGCTCGCCGGCGAGCCCCTCCGCGCGCCCGGACTCGACCTGTCGGCGCAGCTCCCCGAGCGGGGCGGCGAACATCCGTTCGATCGCCCAGCGCGCCATCTCGGTCGCCTCACGCGCGGCGCGTATGGTCTCGGAGTACTGTCCCCGGTCGAGCGTGCGTCGGGCGTCGGCGAGGCGCTCCGTCGCATCGGGGCTCTGCGCCCCGTTCGCGCCGGCCTCGGCGAGCTGCTGGTCCGCGACCGCGATCGCCTCGCGCGCCCGGCGGTGGCCCTCCCGGGCGATACCGAGCGCGTCGAGCGCGTTCATCGAGTGCTCGAGGACCTCGGGGAAATGCCGCCCGGTGAACGACGCCTTGGCGGCCTCGAGCTCCTCGGTCGCGGTCGGCGCGATCACGCCGTCGGCCACGGCGCGCGCGATCGTGCCTCCGGCCGCCTCGAGCGAGCCCTCGGCGAGCCGACGCTGGAGCTCGGCGCGCTCGAGCTCGGACTCGCTCTTCGACGCGAGCTGGACCGCCTCCATGGGCCGTCCCTCGTCGAGCGCGGTCCGCGCCTGGTGGAGCAGGTTCTCCGCGAGCGTGGTGTCGGTGCCCTCCCGGCGCAGCCGGCTGACGGTCGCCTGGAAGCCGGCGAGGGTCTTCGAAACGTGCTGGTACGTCGCCTGGAGGAGCTCGCGTTCGAGCGGGCCGGCGACCTCGATCACCCGCGCGTACTGCCGTTGCGTGAGCAGGCCCTCGAGCCGTTCCATCTCGGTGCGAAGCGCGCGCGCCTCGACGTGGAGGAGGTCGGCCTGCATGAACGCCTCGCGCGCGCGCTTGACCATCCGTTCGGCGTGCTCGACGAGACCGCGCGTGGCGACGAACTCGCCCCGAGCGGTGTCGAGCAGCGCGGCCGCCCCCATCGGCAGCGGTAGGGCAATGCGACGCCGCGCCTCGCCGAGCGGCACCAGGATCCGCTCGACGTTGACCCCGGCCGCGCGCGCGATGTCGAGGTCCCGGTCGATCCCCCGCAGGTTCTCCTCGAGGACCGGTCGCAGCACCGCGATCAGCTCCTCGTGGAGCTCGGCGGCCCCCGTGCGGGTCGCTTCGGGCGGCGCGGTCGCCTGCTCGGTCTGCAGCGACTTCGCCCGATGCTCGTAGGCGTCCATCGGCAACGACAGGCGTCGACCGTCCTCGATCAGCTGGCCGATCTCGAGGAGCAGCCGGTTCGTCTCGATCCGGGCCTCCTCGCTCGCGAGTCGGAGGAGGACCTCGTCGACCCCGGTGCGCGCCGCGTCGAACTCGAGGCTCTGGAACTGGAGGCGGGCGGCGCGGAGCGCATCATGGTAGGGAGAGAGATCGAGCCCCGAGGACCGAAGACGCCCCAGCGCGTCCTGGGCCTGGGCGATCCCCTCGAGGATCTGCTGCGCGGCGGCGCGCGCGCGGGACGCCGACTCCTCGAGCTTCGTCGCGCGCTGGTACGCCTCGAGGTAGTGGCCGGCGTGCGCCGCCGACTGCGCGTCGTCGAGTTGGGTGCGGAACTTCGACAGGTCGAGCCCCATCGTCTCGAGCTCGACGAGCGAGAGCTTGGCGTGTGAGACGGCCTCCTCGCCCCGGACCAGCTGCTGCTGCTGGGCCCGCGTGCGGATCTCCTGCGAGGCCCGCGACGCCTTGACGAAGTCCCCCATGTTGAAGATCTGCTGGACCTCGTCGATCTGGCGCTGGATCTCGTCGCTCGGACCGCCCATCTGCTCGAGGATCCGGCCCTCGGACTCGAGCACCTCGACCAGGGCCGAGGCGTGGGCGGCGAAGACCGCCGCGAAATCGCGCTCGGCCCGTCGGAGGCTCTCGATCGACGCCGGGAGATCCTCCTTCACGCGGAGGCTCACGTCCGCGTCGGCGAGCAGGCGGCGGACCGGGGCGGTGAGCGCCTCATCGGAGATGTCCGCGAGCCCCTGCTCCATCTCCTGCACGCGGCCCGTGACGAACGGCGTTGCGTCGGCCCGCAGCTGGACCTCGACGGCCGCGACACGCTCGGCCCCGTCGGCGAGCTCTCCGCGGTCGAGCGCCTCGCGGGCCTCGGCCAGGTGCCGGTCGACCTCGGGGGTCAGGAACCCCCGGTCGCGGGCGTACCCGCGCAGGCGGTCGAGTTGGTTCCACCGGCCGAGGAAGAACTGGAGCGCGTCGCGCCCGAGCTGCACGACGAAGTCCCGCAGCAGGGTGCGCGTCGTGGCGACGTCGCTGCGCTCGAGCGCCGTCCGGATCCGCTCGAGCGCCCCCTCGAGGGTGTCGAGGGCGAAACCGGCCTTCTGGAACCGGGCGAGCATCTCCTCGACCGCCGCGAACTCCTCGCGGACCGCCTCGAGGTCCTCGGTCAGCCGGGTGACCCGGTCGAGGGCCTCCTGCGCCGCGGCGAACGCCTCGGAGTAGATCTTCAGCCGCAGGGCCTCCCGAGCGCGGTTCATGGAGGCGAAGACCTCGCTGGGATCCCGGCCCAACCGGCGCGCCTCGGCGATCCGGGGGCGGACCTCGTCCAGGAGGCCCGCGATCACGCTGACGACCGGTTCCTCGGCCGAGCGACGCGCCTCGACGAAGATCGGAGCGACCTCGAGCGCGGGAGCGGTCGCGATGCGGACGACCGCGTCCTCGATCGTCTGCCGCGCGACCGCGGTGTCCACCCCGTACTCTTGGGCGGAGGCGAGCGACGCTTCCAGCCCCTCGAGGGCTTGGGCGCACCGCACGCGGAGCGCCTCCCCCACCTCCTGGATCGCTTTCTCGGTCGCCGAGACCGTCTCGGGCCAGGTCGTCGGATTCGGATCGGCCGACGCGGCGAGCGCGGCCTCGAGCTGTCCGGCGGGCGCTCCGTGCTCCTTGGCTTGGGCGACGAGCGTGGCCCCGGCGTCCCGCGCCTGGTCGCGTCGCTGCTGAGCTTCCGGAAGGCCTTCGCGCAGCAAGCGATCGATCCCGTCGAGTGCTTGGACGAGCCCGCCCTCGCTCGCCGACTGGCTCGCGTCGGCGAGCTGGCGGTCGAACTCGGCCATGCGCTCGGGGGTCAGCCCGGCCCACCGGGCCACCCGCTGGGCGCCCTCGCGCGCGTGGGCGATATGGCCCTTCTCGGCCGCGCGCAGCATCTCCTCCGCGCGCGCCAGTCGGGCGATGGCGGCCGCCCAGTTCCCGTCGGCCGGGGGAGTCTCGAGCGCCTCGAGCTCGCGGCCCAGTTCGGGCGGGACCATGATCCCGATCCCCGACAGACGCGCGAGCGACGCCGCGGTGCGACGCCGCCGCTCCTCGAAGTTCGTCGGCACGCTCTTCGCGAGGTACTCGGCGAGGGCCTTCGCTTGGGAATCCACGCCCTCCCAGTCCGAGCGACGCGCCAGTTCTTTCAGCGCCTGCAGCCGGTCGACCGCGCCGGGAGGCGCGATCCCGAGCGACACGAGCTGATCGATCTGCTCCTCGAGATCCTTGAGCGTCGCCTCGGCCGCCTGCCGCTGTTTCTTCAGCGCCTCGGCCTTTTCCTGCAGGATCCGGGTCAGACGGGACGCGGGGAGAGGGCCGACACCACCCGAACCGGTCGTAGCTTCTCCTCCTAGGCGGGGCGTCCCCGGCAAACACCGCCGGTGAGCCCGAACAACCGATTCATGCCGGGCCCCCCATATATTCCTCGTGCCTCAGGGATGGTACCCGGGATACCGACAGGGGCGTCCGGGTCCATATCATTCTCGTTCGTCGGGTCGGCTCCGTCTTCCCGGGGACAAGGAGGGCGACCCGGCCGAACCCGTTCGACCGAGAAGCGCGGGCGGGACGCCCGCGCCTACGTGCGCGTGATGCGTCGCTTGCCCATCGCATCGAGGTACTGCACCTCGGTGCCGGGCGTCAATTGACCCTTCGTCTCGGCGTCGAGCGGGAGGCTGAACGTTTCGTACGATTCGAGGTCCATCAGTTGCACTTCGGCGTCCGTCAGCGAGAGGACTTGCGCCTGGCGCTTTCCGATCATCGGAACCTGGACCTTGTGCTTGACCGGAAAGACCACGCTGCGCTTCGATCCATCGAAGAGGCCGACCGCGTCGATCCGCGCCTTCGCTTCCCCGTGCTTGCCCGGTTTGGACGTTTGGATGCTCAGGATGCGACACGGCTCCTCGTCGATGAGCATGTAGCGCCCTTCCTTGAGCTCGCGAACCTCCTGCTGGGTCCAGGCCATACGAGAGTTCCTCGGAAGGCGGGGAACTCTCCGGTCCCTTAAGTATTGCCCGGCGGCGGACGCGCCGGTCGACTGCGCGCCGAAGGGCAGGGTTTAATCGCCCCCGCCCGCATTCTCTGTCGAGGGACCCGCGCGGAACGGTCCATGGTCCGGCTCGATCCCACCTACGGCCCGGCGATCCTCGAGGAGGAGGCGCGGGGTTTCTGGAAATCCCGCCAGTTGCCGGCGGCCGGGGGGCTTCTCGGCCCCCGCGAAGCGCCGCTCGTGCTGCAGTTCGAGGGGACGTTCACGCCCGGGGACCCCGAGACGCTCGTCGCGCAGCGCGCGGTCGCCGCGGACGTCGAAGCCCGCTACCTCGGGCTCGCCGGACGACGGAGCCTCGGCACGTTCCGGTTCGAGCCCGCGAAATCCGGTACGACCGTCCCGGCGGCCGCACCGATCCTCGCCCGCCTCGGCATCTGGACCGGCGGCGACGGGACCCTGGCCTGGGACGTCGCCGCCCGGCATGCCCGGGTCGAGACGCTCGTCGGCCGGCTCGCCCACCAGGGCCTCCTCGTCGCACGCGACCTGCCGCTGCGCACGTGTCCGACGTGCGGGGAGCCGCGGAGCCCGGAGCGGATCGTCTACCAGGAGGAGGACGGCGAGGCGCACCTGGTGCGGTTCGACGTACCCCTCGACGGGCGGATCGTCCACGCGCTCGTCTGGGTCGACGCCCCGTGGCGCCTCCTCGGAACGAGCGCGCTCCTCGTGCAACCCGACGCGGCGTACGTGATCGCGCTCTACCGTCACGGGTCGACGGAGGAGCTCGTCCTCACGTCGCGCTCGTCGCTCGAGCGGTTCCGCGACTGGATGCCGCGGGCGCATTTCGACGTGCTCGAGGAGCACGAAGGCCGGTACTTCGAGGGGAAGCCCTACGAGTATCCGCTGCGGCACGAGTTCCCGACGGGCGGGACCCTGGATCCCCCGAGCGGCACGATCCTCGCGGTCGCGGAGGTCAGCGACACCGGGACAGGGATCGTGCCTCTCGTTCCGGGGCACGGCAGCACCGATGCCGAGATCGCGGAGCAGCGGGGCGTCACCGGCTGGCCGCTCGTCACTCCCCGCGGGCAGCTCGACCTCACCCTGATGCACAAGTACGCCGGACTCGACGTTCCGACCGGAAGTGAGTTCATCCTCCGCGACCTGGCCGAAGGTGACGCGATCTTCGCCCAGCTCAAGGTGCGCCGAGGGGTACCGCACTGTGCCGTCTGCGGCTCGACCCTCCTGTGGATCCCCGGTCGGGCCTGGTGCCTGGAACCCTCCCACCTCCCGCCCGACCGGCTCGTCGACTACGCGCGCCTCCTGCCGGGCGCCCTTCCGCTCGACCGCATCGAAGTGGCTCCCTGGCCCCTGAGCACGGCGACCTCCCGGGACGATCCGGAAGCGGTCGCCCTCCTCGAATGTTCGAACTGTGACCGTCTCGAGTCGCTGGACGGTCCGGTCGCCTGTCCGTGCGGAGGGCACCGCTATCCCACGCGCCGCCGCCTGATCACGTCGGCCGCCGGGGCGCTCGCCGCGTGGGCCCGGCCCGATCCGTTCCCCGCCACGGCGGCCGTGCGCCTCTACGTCAACGAGCGCCGGCGCGTTCCGGCGATCGTGCATCACCTGATGGCGAGCGCGGCGATCGAGGGCGGCGCGGGGGAGATCGGCGCCACGGTCCTTCCGAGCCTGCCCGAGGTGGCGCTCGGCGAGCTGGCCGATGGAAATGGGGCCGACGCCGTCCGGGCGGCGTACGTCCGTGCGGCCGCGATCGGTCGGCCCACCGGGACGTTCGCAGAACGATGCCGGACCGAGCGCGCGTGGCTCGCGCGGTTCTGGGCGGGCGTCGCGGACGTTCTCGCGGCGTGCGACGCGTCGCTCCTCGCGGCGCTCGCGCCGCCGATCGGAGGCTTCACCGGGGAACTCGAGACCGAGGACCGTGCCCTACTCGCCCGCTGGGAGCGGACCCGCGTGCTGGCGATCGCCGACTACGATCGGTTCGATCCGGCGTCGGCCCTGCGGCGGGTCACGCATTTCCACGATACCGATCTCGCCCAATATCGCTCCTGGGTGGCTCCCCGCCTGGTCCTCCCCGGCGCCCCCCCCACCCGTCGGGCGGCGCTCCGCACGCTGGTCCACGTGCACCGCGACCTCGCCCTGGTCCTTGCCCCGATCGTCCCCCACGCGGCCGAGGCGATCGTCCACCGGCTCTCGCCGAGCCGCGCCAGCGTCTTCGAAGGCTCGCTGCCGGGCGCGGATCGTGCGCTCCTGTCCGACGACCTCGCGGCCGCCTGGGACCGCTGGACGAGCGTCGTCGTCGCCGCCTCGGAGTTCCGCCGAGCCTGTCGCCTCCCGGCCGAGGTGGTCCTCCCGACCGCCGTTTTGGTCGTGGCGGACGATGCGGTGGGCGACCGGCTGCGCGGGGATCGGACCGTCCTCGAACGGCTCGCCCGCGTCGGAAAGGTCGTCGTCAGTTCGCCCCGGGAGCCATGGTCCGGTCGTCAGGGGAAGTACGTGCCCGTCGAGAGCGAGATCCAGCGCCTCTACCCTTCGCAGGCGGCCCAGATCGCCCATCTTCTCGCGCGGAGTCCTCCGCGCGGCGGGAAGGGGCCGACCGGGGAGAGCGAGCTCACCGTGGTCGTCCATGGCCATCCGTTGCGCATCCTGCCGTCGATGGTCGAGTACGTCGAAAGTCTCCCCACCGGTTATTTCGCGCGACCCTGGCGTCTCGGGGAGCTGTACCTCGAGCTGCCGCCCTCGGGAACGCCGCCCGACCGGTTCCCGCCGCCGCTCTCCCCCGATGCCTTCTGGCTCGTCCGTCGGGTGGACCGACGCCTGCGGCGCAGCCCCTCCGCGAACGGGGGCCGGGTCGCGGTCGTCGGGGCGGCGGATCCCCTGGGCGGCGAATTGCGCGGGCAATCCGAAGCCATCGCCCGATATCTCGGACTGTCGGAGCTGCGGGTCGTCGAGCTCGCCGACGAGCGACCCGCCCGCCGGATCGAAGGTCGCAC
>Ga0187782_10004044_pt1 | contig 10955 bp, 9 predicted proteins | sample 0715_SJ02_MP15_2_FD_132454 | JGI IMG/M metagenome (GOLD analysis project Ga0187782, IMG submission 132454) | Tropical peat soil microbial communities from peatlands in Department of Meta, Colombia - 0715_SJ02_MP15_20_MG | ecosystem: Environmental > Terrestrial > Soil > Wetlands > Peat | place...
ATGCTCTACAACGTCGTCACTGCCGCCTTCACCGTGATGGTCGTGCCACGGTTTGCACGCGCGCACTTTGTCCACGGCAGCAGCGCGCTCGGCGTCTACTGGCGTGTGCAGCTTGCGCTGCTCGCACTGCTCGGCACGATTACGGCGCTGGTGGCGGCGTTTCCGGGTGCGGTGCTGATGCTGCTCGGCCGGGACTACCTCGGCCTCACCCACCAGGTGGTGCTCAGCGCCGTCGCGGGCGCCCTCGGGACATTGGGCGGATGCGCCTATGCGCTGGCGGCGGCGCGCGGCGTCATCACTTCTCCCTGGTTGGCGGTACCTCTGGCACTTTCGATCCAGACGGGGCTCATCATGACGCTGCCCATGAGCAGCGTGAGCGGCGTCCTCTGGCTCGGCGTGCTCTCGAACCTCGCGTTCTGGCTCACCTACGCACTCAATTTCAGCTTCGCCTCGTGGCGGCGAGGCTGACGGCGGTCTCGAACACGTGCATCCACGGGGGCGATCCTGCCACGCCGAATTCAGCGGCGCGCCGCGGCCGGTATCCCAGCGGCGCCAGGAGGTCCGCAACCGGCTGCAGATTTTTCGCCTCGGCGAGAACTCTCGGGCGATAGCGGGTGAGCGTTTCGCGCGCGCCTTTCAGCAGCTCGATCTCGTGCCCCTCGACATCGATCTTCATGAAGTCGACGTCGACGAGGCGGTAACTGTCGAGCGTTCGAACCTGGCCCGTGATCTGGCGGTGCACGTCCGTGTCGGGGCAGTTGCCAGGCGTGAGGCTGCCCCAGCCTTCGAGGGGCATCTTGCCGTGCAGCAGCGGAATATAGAGCACCGCCGGTCCTGCGGCGCTGGAGAGGCCCACGTGCATCAGATGGACGTTCGGTAGCCTGGCGCGTTGCAGATGCCCGGTAACACCGGGGTTGATCTCGAAGGCGTAAACGGTGCGGCACAGCCTGGCGAGCCGCAGCGTGTAGAGCCCGGTGTTGGCGCCTGCATCGACGGCGGTCCGGCAGCCAGGCGGCACGAGGCGATCGAGCTTCGCGAGTTCCGGCTCTCCGCCTTCGAGGCTGCGATTGGTCCACGCGAGCAGCTGCAGTCGACGGCGTGCCGGTGCGAGCGGGACTACCGCGCGCCTGATGAGCGCAGAGGCGATACGCTGGGCATTCATCGACCCGACTCTGCGCCCGCCACGTGAAAGGATGGTTACGCGCCGTGCTGCCCGAGTGCGCGGCTACGGGGCTCGCGACGCGGGCTCACGTCGACACCACGAATGTCCGCCGTGAATCGCGCGGACAATGCACTCAAGCTCTCGCGCGCTTCCCTGCGGCGTACCCGCAGAAGCCACTCCGGCAGCGCCGCCGTCATGCGCTCGAGCAGCGGATCGTGACCTTCGAGCAGGCGGGCGGCGCCGATATCCACATCGTCGCGCGGCACGATGACCGGCAGGCCGTGATCCAGCATGGCGGCGGTGCTCGCGCTCTTGCCGATCAACTGCCACGGGCTGGTGGCGATGCCAAAATCGATGGTCTGCAGGAACATGGAAACTTCCGCAGGACTGCGCTCGTCCAGCCGTGCGAACGAGAAGCGATGTCCGTAGCGCGCCTGCATGTCGCGCCAGAGCGGCTCGCCCGTTCCGATCCGACCGATGGAGAGCACCTGCACCGCACGGCCCGCCCGCTCGGCGGCCTGCGCGATATAGGTGAATAGCGGTTCCGGGGCCCACGGTTCGGGCAGCACGCCAAAGAATCCGAATCGCCATGGCTCGCCACCCGGCGCACCCGGCGGCTGCGTTGCACCGAGCTCGAGCAGTTCACGCTCGAGCCAGCCGGCATCCAGCGGGACGATGGGAATGCTGCCGCAAAGGGGCAGCAGCCGGGCATCAATGCCGGCCTCGGCGAGCAGCTGCGCATAGCCCGGGTTGCTCGTGTGAACGGCTGCCGGCTTCAGCCGCCCGATCAGCGAGCCAACGGCCCGACGTTGCAGCGCACCGACCGCCCGCTGCCGAAGACTCGCACCGCGCCGCGCCCCGATCCAGAGCTCGTGCAGCATGACGTGCAGGCGGCTTTCGCCGATCAAGGGCGCGAGATGCCGGCCGAGGCCGAACGTGATGCCCTTCGGATGGAAGCCGTAGCACACGAACTGAAGGCTGGTCCAATCCGACGGCGCCCGCTTCAGGAAGCGACCCGCCGCCAGCACCCTGTCGTGCCATGGGGCCGAGGCCGGCAAGCGCAGCGTCTCGAGGGCCGCGCCGCGTGCCGCCTGCATCCCCTCGAGCGGAGAGTCCACGTAACGGTCGTTGAGTGCGACCAGCCGCGCGTCCGATCCCTGGATGTGACATGCCGCGGCGAGATCGCGCGTGTAGTCGCCGACGCCGTCCTTGCCCGGCTCGAGGCAGCTGGTGAGGAACGCGATGCGCATTTCAATGCGCCGACGCGCCGTTCATGCCGGCGCGCACCATCTCGGCGACGACGCCGGGCATGGTGACCCGTGCCTTCCAGCCAAGCAGCCGCTCGGCCTTCGCCGGGTTTCCGCGGTTCGCCACCAGATCGCTCGGACGGTAGAGCGCCGGGTCGGTAACCACCCACTCGCGCCAGTCGAGCCCCACGGCGGCGAACGCCGTCTCGGCGAACTGCTGCAGCGAGTAGGTGATTCCGGTCGCGATGACGAAGTCCTCGGGCGCATCGAGCTGCAGCATGCGGTGCATGGCGTCGACGAATTCGGCCGCCCAGCCCCAGTCGCGGCGGATGTCGAGGTTGCCGAGGGGCAGCGTACGGCGATCGCCGCTGGCTATGCGGCACGCGGCGCTGACGATCTTCTGTGTCACGAAGCGCTCGGGGCGCAGCGGCGACTCGTGATTGAACAGCAACCCCGAGCATGCATAGAGTCCGTAGGCCTCGCGGTAATTGGCGACCGCCCAGAAACCCGCCGACTTCGCCACCGCGTACGGGCTGCGCGGGTGAAACGGGGTGGTCTCGTCCGCCGCGCACTCGCCGGTGGCGCCGAAGCACTCACTCGAGCTCGCGTTGTAGAGCCGCATCGGCAGCCCGATGAGGCGCATCGCCTCGAGCAGATTCAGGGTACCGAGCGCGATGCTCTCGAGCGTCTCCATCGGTTGCTCGAAGGACAGGCCCACCGAGCTCTGGCCGGCCAGGTTGTAGATCTCCTCTGGCTGAACTTTCGCCACCACGTTGAGCACGCTGCGAAAATCGGTGCCCGCCATGGACAGCAGCTGCAGCCGATCCCTGATGCCGAGCCTGACGAGATTGTTGAAACTCGTCACCTGCGCGTCGCGCGAGGTTCCCGCGACCCGATAGCCCTTGTTGAGCAGAAGCTGAGCCAGGTACGCGCCGTCCTGCCCGGAGACGCCGCAGATCAGGGCACTTTTTTCTCTCATGGGGTATTCGGTCACACGACCATCGTTGGTCGCCAATCGCTTGCGCGATCAGGTCAGCCCGGGTCGCTCTATGCAGCCGACGATACTGACTCATTCATTGCAAAATGATGACGTCGCATCGTTTGTTCGGGCGGCTCGCGCCTCGGCGAGCTTGGCATCGACCAGCATGCGAAACCACAGAGCCTGCAGGAAGTCGTAGTAGAAACCTGCGCGGCCGTCGAGGAAGCCGAGCTGCACGAGATAGCGATAGAGGAAGTAGCCGAGGGCGCGCCAGCCGGGCGGCAGGCGGTAATAGATTCCCTTGTACAGGCGGCGACGCTGGCGCGGATCCGCCGACAGTTGCGCCGGCAACGCCGCGGCGGTGGCGTGCGGTCGCAGCAGCTCCTGCACCTCCAGCTCGCTCCAGCGATTGTGGCGCGCGGTCCATTCGCCGACGCTGCCGACGTTCAAGTCGTGCATCACGCCCGGCAGACGCGCGACCGGTCCGTTGCAGACGAAGTGCTGATCGTAGAGTCGATCCTCGCAGGCGCCCCGCCCCGACCTGAACAGGCGCAGGTGCCAGGAGTTCTCGCCCGCGAAGCGCAGCGGCTTACCCATGAAATAGGTGAGCCGCCTCAGCATGAAGCCGGCGTGGACACCGGGGTCGTGCAGCGCGCGGCGCAACTCGGCGATGGCAATGTCATCGAGGACCTCGTCCGCATCGAGGTGCAGCTGCCAGGCATAAGCGTTGCCGAGCGTCTGGATCGCCCAGTTGCGCTGGTCGGCGTAGTGCTTGAAGGCGCGATCGTGCACCTCGCAGCCGAGCCCACGCAGGATGTCCGCCGTCGCGTCGGTCGAGCCGGAGTCGACACAGATGACCCTGGGGGTGAGGCGCTGCGCCGCGCGCACGGTACGCTCGATAACGGCGGCGGAGTTGAAGGTGAGGACGACGGCGGCGACGGAGTCCGGCATGGGAGGCGCCGCCATCACAGCGCGAGCAGGCTGCGAAAGTAATCTACCGTGGGCCCGAGACCGTCCTCGAGCGTAACGGTGGGTGACCAGCCGAGAATGGACCGGGCCTTGGCGATGTCCGGCTGGCGCTGTCGCGGGTCATCGGCCGGCAGCGGCTTGAAGCAGATGTGCGACCTCCCGCCGACCTTCTTCAGCACTTTCTCCGCGAGCTCGAGCATGGTGAACTCGACCGGGTTGCCGACATTCAGGGGTCCGGTCACCTCGGGCGGCGATTCCATCATGAGGGTGAAGGCGCGCACCAGGTCATCGACGTAGCAGAAGCTGCGCGTCTGCTGCCCGTCGCCGAATACCGTGATGTCCTGCCCGCGCAGCGCCTGCACGATGAAGTTGGATACCACACGCCCGTCGTTGGGATGCATGCGTGGCCCGTAGGTGTTGAAGATGCGCAGCACCTTGATCTGCAGGCGGTGCTGGCGGTGATAATCGAAGAACAGCGTCTCGGCACAGCGCTTGCCTTCGTCGTAGCAGGAGCGCACGCCGATCGGATTGACGTTGCCCCAGTACTCCTCCGGTTGCGGATGGACGCTCGGATCGCCGTACACCTCGCTGGTCGAGGCCTGCAGTATCCGCGCGCGCAGCCGCTTGGCGAGGCCGAGCATATTGATGGCGCCGTGCACGCTGGTCTTGGTGGTCTGGACCGGATCGTGCTGGTAGTGGATCGGGGAGGCGGGACAGGCGAGGTTGTAGATCTGCTTCACCTCGACGTACAGCGGAAAAGTCACGTCGTGACGCAGCAGCTCGAAGTGATCCGAGGGCAGCAGATGACGGATGTTCTGCTTGGTGCCGGTGAAGAAGTTATCGACGCACAGCACGTCGCCACCCTGTTCGATCAGTCGATCGCACAGGTGCGAGCCGAGGAAGCCCGCGCCGCCGGTGACCATGATGACGTCGTTCATGAGACCGACTGGCCGAATTACCTATGATGGTGTTGCAGCGGGCATTCCGCGGCGCCTGTCAGGTGCGCGCTGGCGGATGCGCCGCGCCGGGATGCCGCCGTAGACCTGCCAGGCCTCGAGGTCCTTGCTCGCGACGGCGCCCAGACCGAGCACCGCACCCTCGTGCACATGCACGCCCGCGAGGACTGCGGCGCGCGCGCACACCCAGGCGTAGGGGCCAACGTAGATCGGCGCCGTGATCATCGGAAAAGCCGGATCGTCGATGTCGTGCGTGGCGGCGCACAGGTAGGCGTCCTGCGAGACGATGGCGTGGGAGCCGAGGTGCACGGGGGCGGCGTTGTAGATGACCGCGCCGTCGGCGATACACGCGCCCTCGTCGCAACGCAGATTCCACGGTGCCCAGATCGTGCACTTTGCGTAGATGTGGCAGTTGGGCGCGAGGCTCGCGCCGAAGCAGCGCAGCAGGAACGCCCGCCAGCGATGCAGCGGTCGCGGCGACGGGCGAAACAGCAGCGCATACACCACGTGCCACAGCGCACGCGCAGCGCGGTTGCGCACCGAGGTCTGCGGCAGCAGGTAGGGATCGGCGAACGCGTCGCTCATGCGGCGAACACCTGCTCGAGCTTGCCGCTGTACTGCGCAAACAGCAGCAGGATGTTGATGGCCGCGGTGTCGATGTGGAAGCGCTGGCGGAAGCAGCGCCCGGCGTTGCGCGCCATCGCCTGTCGCTCGGGCTGGCTCAGGGCGAGCCAGCGCTGCAGCAGCTGCCGGGTTCCCTGCAGGGTGTCGTGCGCGACCAGCCCCGCCTGGTCGGTAACGATCTCCCGCCAGATGTTCACCTTGTTGGAGATCAGCACCGGCAGCCCACAGGAGAGCGCTTCCGCGACCGCGATACCGAAGTTCTCCTGGTGGGAGGGAAGCACGAAGGCTTCGGCGGCGTGAAATGCGCCCGCCTTGAGGTCATCGCGCACCATCCCGGGCCAGCTGATCGACTGCGCAACGCCGAGATGTTGCGCGAGTCGCGCGAGCTGCCCCTGCATGCCGCTCTGATCAGGTCCGGCGATGACCAGGTGCAGTGCCGGATCGACGCGCAGCATCGGTGCAAACGCCTCGATGAGCAGGTCGCAACCCTTCTTGGGGTGCAGGCGGCCGAGAAAAAGAAAGATACGCTTGCCCCGCAGCTGAGGGAATCGGCCGAGGAACGTCTCGCGTTGCGCGGCCGGATCGCCCGGCAGTCCTGGAGAGCCGTAATTGACGACGATTTCCCTGGCGCGATACAGGCGGAAGCTCTGCCGCGCGAGTAGGCGCTCTTCCTCGGAGGTGAACAGCACCGCGCGTGCGTCGCGCAGTACCTGGTACTCCGCCCACGGCCAATACAACAGCTTCTTGATGTGCTTCAGCGGATATTGCGACTTGAACCACGGATCGAGCATTCCGTGCGTGAAGACGTAGTAGGGAACGCCGCTGCCGCGCAGCGTGCGCCAGGTCGCATAACCGTGGTACTGCCAGATGCCGTTGACGACCACGGCGTCGAAGCGCAGGAAGTTACGCCGCAACCACGGAATGAATGCGGGTGCGTAGCCGTACTTCAACCGCCCCGGTCCGAGGCAGTGAACGGCACAGCCGCAGTCCCGGCTCCAGGGATTGTCAGGCGGATCGAGCGTCACGATCTCCACGCTGTGATCGAGACGGATCGCGGCCGCCGCCAGCTGCCTCACACCCTCTGCTGGACCGCCTTGCGCGGGGTTGAGCGAGTGTATGACGTGCAGATATTTGACTGTCACATTCGCCTCTTAGTATCCCCGCACCGGGAACGAGCACGCGGCTCCGGCAGGGGTCTGTGAATGAAGAAGACCGATTCGAGGCGATTGCTCGTCGTTGCGTTGAATTATGCACCAGATCTCACGGGGATAGGCAAATATGTCAGTGAGATGACCGAATGGCTGGCGAGCAGGAAACAACTCGAAATTCGCGTCATCACCGCTCCGCCCTACTATCCCGCGTGGCGAGTGTCGCCCGGTTATTCAGCGCGCAGCTACCGCAAGGAGCGCAGCGCCGGAGTTGATGTGTATCGGTGTCCACTGTGGATACCGCGCCGGCCGCGTGGCCTCACGCGGGTGCTGCATCTAATGTCGTTTGCCGTCACCAGCCTGCCGCTGCTTCTGTGGCAAGCCGTGAGCTGGCGGCCGCACGTCGTCTGCGTCGTCGAGCCGCCGCTCGGTGTCGCTCCGGGAGCCTGGCTGGCGGCGAAGCTCTGTGGCGCGCAGGCCTGGCTGCACGTGCAGGACTTCGAAGTGGACGCGGCATTCGACCTTGGCCTGTTGCGCAGGGGCGCGCTGCAGCGCGTCGTTCTGGCCGCCGAGCGCGCGCTGCTGCGCGGCTTCGACCGCGTTTCCAACATCTCGGAGCGCATGCGCGCGAGGGTGCTGGAGAAAGGCGTCGATCGGCGGCGTGTCTTTCTGTTTCCGAACTGGGTCGATATGTCGCTGATCCGACCCTTGGAGGACGTCGGCGCGCTGCGTGCGGAGCTCGGCATCGCTGCCGGCACGCGGGTGCTCCTCTATTCGGGCAACATGGGTGAGAAGCAGGGGCTCGATGCCGTGGTCGATGTGGCGCGCCGCTTCGATGACCGCGGCGCTCTGTTTCTCCTCTGCGGGGACGGCGTGGCACGAGCGCGTCTCGAAGTCGCCGCCGCCGGCCTTGCCAACGTGCGCTTCATCCCGCTGCAGCCGCTCGCGCGACTCAACGAGCTCTTGAACCTGGCGGACGTGCACCTGCTGCCGCAGCGGGCCGCTGCCGAGGACCTGGTGATGCCCTCGAAGCTCACGGCGATCATGGCGAGCGGGCGGCCGGTCGTCGCGACGGCCGGGAGCGGATCCGATGTCGCACGCATTGCGCGCCAAGGCGGGATCGTGGTGTCGCCGGGTGATACGGCCGGCTTCGCCGCAGCGATCCGCAGGCTGCTCGATGATGAGCCGCTGCGGCGTCAGCTCGGCGCAGCGGGCCGCGCCTATGCGCAGGCGAACTGGGAGCGCGAGCAGGTGCTGCAACGCGCCTTCGACGAGTTGCAGTCGTTCGCATGGCAGACGTGAGAGCCGCCCCGATGGCGCCGAACTCTCCGCAGCTGGCGCTGCTCGCCATTGCGGCCACGACGCTCGTGCTGGTGTTCCAGGGAACCTTCAGGTTTCTCTACGAGCAATGGCAGCTCGAGGAGTACAGCCACGGCTTCCTCATCCCGCTGATCAGCGCCTACCTGCTGTGGCGGCGTCGTGCCCAGTTCGCTCAGGTGAGCTTCCGCCCGTCCTGGGCCGGCGTCGCGCTCGTCTGCCTCGGCCTCGCGCTCTACTTCCTCGGCTCGCTCGCCTCCGTCACGACGCTCGATGCCTACGCGCTCGTGATCGTCATTGCCGGCTGTGTCCTCGGCATCATGGGTTGGCAGGCGTTTAAGCTGGCGCTCGTGCCGCTCGCGCTGCTCTTCCTCATGAACCCGATCCCGCGGTTCTTCTACAACAATCTCTCCCTGCAGCTGCAGCTGCTCTCGTCGCAGATCGGTGTGGCGATCATGCGCGCCTTCGGTGTCAGCGTGTTCCTCGAGGGTAACGTCATCGACCTCGGTGCCTACAAGCTGCAGGTCGCCGAGGCCTGCAGCGGACTGCGCTACCTGTTTCCGCTGATGACGCTGGGCGTCATCGTCGCCTACCTCTTCAAGGGGAAAACGTGGATGCGCTGGTGTCTGTTCCTGTCGACGATTCCCATCACCGTCCTCATGAACAGCCTGCGGGTCGGCGTGATCGGCATACTGGTGGATCGCTTCGGCATTGCACAGGCCGAAGGGTTCCTGCACGAGTTCGAAGGCTGGGTGATCTTCATGGCCTGCCTGGTGGTGCTGCTGGCCGAGGCCTGGGTATTGCTGCGCGTGACGGGGGACCGCCGCCCGCTGCGGCGGCTGCTCGACTTCGAGCCACCCGTGCTGCCCGCGGTGGCGGCAACACCCACCCGCGAGTTGGGGAAGCCCGCGGTTATCATCCTGTTGATCCTGGTCGCGGCCGTGCTGCCGGCGCGCGCGCTGCCGCAGCGGGTCGAGGCGCGGCCGGTGCGGGCCGAGTTCAGCGAGTTCCCGCTGCAGGTCGGTCCCTGGCAGGGCCGGCGCGAACGGCTCGAAACGATCTACCTCGACACGCTGAAGATGGACGACTACCTGCTCGCCGATTTTGTGCGAGCGCGCAACGAGAGCCTGGCGGACGAGCCCGCAGCTGCCGTCCATGCGCCGGTCAATCTCTATGTCGCCTACTACGCCTCGCAGCGCACCGGTGAGTCGGCGCATTCGCCGCGCTCGTGCCTGCCGGGCGGAGGTTGGCACATTCTCGAGTTCGATCAGCGTGTTGTCGGTGGCGTGCGCAGCAACGGCGCACCGCTGCGCGTCAACCGTGCGATCGTTCAGCAGGGCTCCGAGCGGCAACTGGTGTATTACTGGTTTCAGGAGCGCGGGCGCGACATCACCAGCGAGTACCTGGTGAAGTGGTACCTGCTGCAGGACGCGCTGCTGCGCAACCGCACGGATGGCGCGCTGGTGCGGCTCATCACCCCGCTCGGGCCCAACGAGGCCTCGACGGCCGCCGACATCCGGCTCGCGCAATTCTCGGCGAGCGCGCTGCCGCTGCTCGAGAGTTACCTGCCGAACTGAGATGAATCCACTCTTTCAGCTCACGCTCGCGGTGGCGGTCAGCATGCTCGTCATACCGCTGGTGCGCCGCCTCGCGCCGCGCCTGGGACTGGTCGACATGCCCGATCCGCGCAAGGTGCACACCGTGCCGATCCCCCGGGTGGGCGGCTGGGGAATTACCGTCGGCAGCCTCGTGCCCCTGCTGCTGGTCTTCAAGCTGGATCCGCTGGTGCAGTCATTCCTGATCGGCTGTCTCACGCTGTTCGCCTTCGGCATCTGGGACGACGCCCGCACCATCGGCCACTGGACGAAGTTCGCCGGCCAGCTCGTGGCCGTGGCCACGGTGGTCTTCTACGGCGACCTGTGGGTCTCGCACGTGCCCTTCCTCGACGGCGCGCTCCCGGCAGTGCTCGGCAAGCCCTTCACCATGTTCGCGCTCATCGGCGTGATCAACGCCATCAACCACTCCGACGGTCTCGACGGCCTCGCGGGCGGGGAGTCGATTCTCAGTCTCGCCGCGCTCGCGATCCTCGGCTACATGTCCGACAGCGCGCTGATCCTCGGCATATCGCTCGCCACCATCGGTGGGATCCTCGGGTTCCTGCGCTACAACAGCCACCCGGCGTACGTGTTCATGGGGGACTCGGGCAGCCAGGTGCTCGGCTTTACGCTCGGTTTTCTGGTCGTGTACCTGACACAGAGCGCCAACACGGCGGTGAGCGCGGCGCTGCCGCTGCTCATTCTCGGCGTGCCGCTCGCGGACATTCTTTCGGTGCTCTATCAGCGCATCCGCGGCGGTATGAACTGGTTCAAGGCGACGCGCAATCACGTTCACCACCGGCTGCTGCAGGTGGGGTTCGACCATTACGAGACGGTCGTGATCATCTACTCCGTGCAGGCCGCTTTCGTGGCGGGTGCCGTGCTGGCTCGCTACGAGTCGGATACCGCGGTGACCGTCATCTACCTCGCGGGCATTGCGACGCTGTTCTGCGCTCTG
>Ga0187782_10004045_pt1 | contig 10953 bp, 11 predicted proteins | sample 0715_SJ02_MP15_2_FD_132454 | JGI IMG/M metagenome (GOLD analysis project Ga0187782, IMG submission 132454) | Tropical peat soil microbial communities from peatlands in Department of Meta, Colombia - 0715_SJ02_MP15_20_MG | ecosystem: Environmental > Terrestrial > Soil > Wetlands > Peat | place...
CGCGGGAGCTGCTGATCTGGCGGATGCACCAAGGCGTCGACATAGTCTAATCATCGGGCGGACAATCAAAGGACGGCTCGGTCGTCTCGGTGCGCCTCGGGGAACCCTGGATTGCAGTTTATGGAAAGTAGCCTTGAAGGCAAGCGAACTTGGACGGGCCGAACATGCCGCCGGGTATCGTGCTCCGCGGCTCGACCCAACTAAGGATTGGCGTGGACGAAGGCAGGAACCATCCACTCGCCCACGGGATTTGCCGCTCCGCACTCGAAGCACTGGGTCACAGGAAACTGGGCCCCACAGAAAGGACAGGTGGCCTGAGTGAGGAAGCTATCGAATGGCTGCTGGCAGCGCCCGCACTTCCAGTTCTCCCCGACCGGGGGTGCGGTCCTGCAGCTTGGGCAGGCAAATCCTTCGCGGCGCGGCAGCTTGGCGAAACGGGACAGGGCCTGGGCGTGTCGCAGCCCACCCCAGCAGTTCAACAGCATGAAGGCAGCCAGTGCCCCTAGCCAGACCGAACGCACCCAGACAGCGAGGACGATGAACCCGGCCACACCCAAGAATCCGACAATCGTGGCTACCATCAAGCTGCGGGCGCGTCCGAGCACAAACCAAAGCAGAGAGCGAAGAATCTGGCCGCCGTCCAGAGGATAGACCGGCAACAGGTTGAACATCAGGAGACCGAGGTTGATGAATTGAGCGGCCTGCAGCAGTCGATAAACATCGGCATGGTCCCAGCCAATCGACCGGCTTAACAGACCGATTGGGACCAGTAGCGCGAGGAACACAACGTTGACCAACGGGCCGGCGGCAATGCTCCAGAGAGTAGCGCCCGGCCGAGGGGGCGGATTGACAAAGGCCACACCACCCAACGGCCAGAGCACGATCCGGTTCGCCACTCCTCCGACTTGCCGACAGGCCAGGGCGTGACCAAACTCGTGTACGAGCACAATCAGAAACAGCAACAGATACTCCATCACGTTCCAGGCGAACGAGGAGTAACTTCGCGCCCGGCCATTGATTTCCAGGATGGCTACCAGAAACCAGGACCAATGAAGAAATACATCCACTCCAGAGAAGCGGAACAGGTGGAACGACCCCTGGCTCGCATTCGGCATCTCGGAGAGTTATAGCACAAAGCTAGCCGGTAATTGTTCCCGGTTTAGGCATCGCCAAGAACGTGGTGCCTTGGCCAGTCACGCACCAAGCGCCACGAAACCGGGTGCAGGTCCGGGCCTTGTTCCGGTATTCAAGTCGGGCTTGACTCAGGACACGAGAACCACCCGGGCTGATCAAGCAGCTAGTCAACCGCAATCGACCAAGAATCTGCAGCCTTCCATATGGGCTCAATGGTTACTCGCGAGCACGCGCAATAGCAGTCCACTACCGCCACGAACATCGATATCCCGTTTCTCCGACGTAAGCACAATCTGTCCGACGGGATCCGTTCGGCCGGCATGGGCAATGCTGAGATCGGCAAAACCGTAGCTTCCACATGCATCCGATGCGAACACCCAAAGGGCTTGAGGCTGATCATTGTTATCGATTTCGCCGTGGCATTTCGTCCACGGCCGCGAATTGACCTGGACCAGGACCCCACCACCCAGCAGGGACTTCCCTACGACATCTGGGCCATTGGTGACAGCCCAACCTCCATGGTAGACGGCTTCGTCCCCAATTTGGTCGGTGGACCAGGCAGTGCTCGGCGTTCCACGGTCAGGACCCGATGTAGGCACTTGTGCATTCTGAACTTCCATCATCGAGGCTATGGCTCGAAGGTTGGTGGTAAGAGAGACTGTCCGCCTACCGATGCGTAGCGTATCGAACCGAAAGGTGAGCCTGGCGCCCGTATCTCGGCTCGCCCTGGTCGCGGTGATGATGTGTCCCACCATCTTTGCACCGGCATGGATTTTGAGACCGGATGCCAGGGGAACATCCTGCGCTATGCTTCCGGTAATTTCTTGTCCTGCCTTGGCCTTTTTGCTGTTCAGGGATGAGTTCAGCTTGACCGCGAGGATCGTACCGCCAGGAATTCCATCCTGTGCGAATGACGCTGCGGCAAACAGTAGGAAAGCTGCCATCGCTATTGGTTTCATGGGAAAAACCTCTTTAGGATCGACTGTGGCATTCTTAATCTCGGCAACGAGTCGGTAAAGTTTCACCAGGCTCCTCAGGATCTCGCTAACTCCAGATGAATTCATCCCAGCGAATCCACATCAAAGTGGGAAGGACTCGCTTTCGGTCCGAGAGGAGGTGCGTGACCGCCTGAATCGAAGAGCTCGACGATGGAGCTGGCGGAAATCTCGGCGGAGTATTTCGTGCAACTAGGACCGCGGAAAGCATCACGGAAACGAGCATAGCGTGAGCGTACAGACGCTTACACCGGCTGCTGCGAGCGGGCGTCATGCGATACCCCTTTTTTCAAGATGGTTCTCCGTTTCCTTGGGCTGTCCCGCGCAGCAAGGTGGAATGGACGGAATGGAAGGCAGTTCACAGCGCGTCTTGAATCATTGTTACGGCCGCCTCGGGGTTCGCCACTTCGACGACGAGTTCATCATACCGCTCATCCCGCAGTGTGATGACCACCGTATTCGTGGGATTGTGCACATCCCAAAACACCCGCTTGCCATCCTGATAGAACGTTCCTGCGGTGATCACTCCGGGAACACTAGTGCCAGGCAACCGGACACCGTGCCACCAGGCGTGTGCAATTTCGGGATCGACCCGGATACCTGCTATATGAACCAGCGGGATTTCGAGACTGCTCTTGAAGGCCCACAGTTTGTCTGCGCCTTGAACACGCATTGTAAGCTTGCCTTCCCCCACCGCCAATTCGACCATAACGCCCTTCGACTGCTCTCATTTCAGGGGCTTTCGAGGGTTAGGGCATCACCAGACCAGGAGGGACTGTCTTTCCGTTAACCCAAATCCCAAAGACGAACCAAAATCGATCACCCAACGAACACCAAGGACATCGAGCGATCTCCTCAGCCATGCTCCCAACCTTGTCTATGCCTCTGTTGCAAAACCATTCTATTCCCTGATGCGTTTTGGGTCGACTCTGCGGTTGCCCGCGTTGCAGTCGGTTGCTGGACGCGATAACATTGAAGGCCAAGAAAGCGGAAGTGGTGGAATTGGCAGAAACACCATCCACCTTTTTCGCTTTAGCAATTCTCTACAAGCTTCTGATAATAAACCTTCTACCTTTCGCCGCAATCACTTGCGCTAACATGCCTCGTAACGGCCACCGCCAGTAAGCCCCGGATGCAGGCAGTCGGTGCAAAATCCGGTGCAGTACCTCGCGATACTAGAAAGAGCGCTCTACGTGGATTACGTGAAAAACTGACGCCACTTTCCGTTTGCCTATGCTGCCTACCTGTACCCCCTGCCCCACGTGTAGTCATATCTCACGCTGAAACCAACGAGGGCTGGACCATTTTGATGCACCAGCGCCTTGGCAAATTCGAAGAGTAGCGAGTTGCGAGAATTAATCGACACATTCATCTCACTGCCCAAGATGAAATTCTGTTGTGCGTTGTTCTGATCGACGCTGTTGACGAGCGTCGTGCCCCAAGAGGAGTAGCGCGTATCCAGAGAGACCCAGAGGCTGTCGTTGAAAGCATAGCTGATGTGTCCTTCAAATCCCGGCAGCGGTTCTTGCCGTAGAATTGTTGTTCCATGGTAGGAGGTGTTGTCTGTGTAAAAGTACCCGTTAGCGTACGCATCCACCTGCCACTTCTGCTCAGGCCCGAATGGCTGCGACAGCGCGATTTCGGGCTTGAAAGACCAGCGATCGGACCCCAGGTTGAGAATCTTGTTGGGACGATACAAGCCCGTGGGTGCGGTGATGGTGAGGCTCACACCCAATGTGGTAGTCGGTTTATAGTTTGCGAATTGCGCCACGCTCAGCGCTGGACCTCCTCTCAGCAACATCGCCAGCGCATAGCTGGAATCGCCTGCGCCAGTGGTCGAGCCATGGATGTTTGTGTCGGTGATTGAGCCGCCGAGGCCGGCAATTGGAACACCCGCCTCTACCCACGTTAGACGGTGAAACAGACCGAAATAGCGTGTGTAGTCGATGGTTCCTTGATTTAGGTTGAATTTTGCGCCCGCGATGACGAGCGAGGTATCGATCGAGGTATTGTCGTGCACGTAGGCATAGCCAAGCTCGAGCTGATTGATCCCTACGGGAGTATTGTCGTACGTGTGCGCATCGGTAAACTGAGCCCCTGCTTGGTTGCTGTGGAGAACGGCTAGAGCGAAGCAGGCGAAGAGCAGCCGTTTCTTCCATGGCAGTAATCTGGCCTGTCCCACTTCTGGTTTCGTACACTTGCATCGTGCCATGCCACAGCTCCAGCTGGTTTATTTGACGCAGCGCGGTTCTCGGCCCGAAACATCATCAAAATACTACCTTGATGTGCATGATGAGTTCTTCGGTGTCCAAATTGTCAGCAGCAGAGGCAGGAATGGAACAGCTATAACGGCCGCCGCCGGGGAGATGTCCTCTAGGCCGAACGGCACCACGCGTATGTCGCGCACTAACCCACAGCTGTTGCCAAGATCGGCGAGCGACTGGATGTCGCCAGCTCCAAGCAGCTCTTCGGAAGGTGCCAGCCTCCTCGACGACCCACTTCTATTGGAAAGCCTCAACGTACCGCCGAGCCAGAAGACCGTAGTCGGCCAAACCTTTTTTTATTGCCGCCGCCGTGCGGGGAGTAAACATCAGGAGCGGGCCAAGAATGGCGATTACGAAAAACGCTACAAAGCTGCCGATTTGTAACTTGAACGAAAGTAAGCTTTCGCCTCTGTAAAGCACTCGACTAGCAACCACTCCCGCTAGCATGGCGCCCTGAGCAAACAGGATTGGGCGGAAGGCGTAGGAGCTCTTGCCCAGGAATCCAAGACCACCGCAGCGATCGGGATGACTTGGGATGAGGTTCAGGTTGATTCTGGAGGCGCGCCAGAGAAAACGGAACCAGATGACAGATCTCGTGTACCAGCGCAGCAGGATGAACTGGACAATAGGTATGCTGACGAATACGTACCGGTTGCCGCCCCGGTCAGCGACCTTGTCGCAACACAGTTTTGGCGACCACAATCGAGTCGGCATTCCATTTTTCCAGATCAGGCATTTTAGCTTACTGTCCGGTTCGCGGAGCATCCGGCAAAGTGTCGGTTAGTGGCGTCTTTTGGGGTCGTCCGCGGGATTGTCGGTGTGACACCCACTGGTCGCGGTCTGGCAAGGTTCGCTAGTCTTGTTGCGCAACTCGCGCGCGCAAGAGCTGGAGGTGGGAGCCTGTCAGTTTTGACAGCAGTCAATGCAAAACCCGAGCTGTAGCTTGACTTTGCGCGTTAGGCCGAGTGCGGAGCGCAGGACGCAGCGCCGGAAGATTCACGGCGGAGAGTCAGGTTCAGAAACAAAGAAGGGGAGATCCCATGAATCCGACGCAGATGTCTCCAATTGCGTATATGGAAACGAGCGAGCAGCGTCGGCTGAATGAAGCTCGCGAAAAAGGAATTCCGTGGAAGAAGTGGGGTCCATATCTGAGTGAAAGACAGTGGGGCACGGTTCGCGAAGACTACAGCGATGACGGCAATGCTTGGAACTATTTCAGTCATGATCAGTCTCGATCACGCGCCTATCGCTGGGGAGAAGACGGTCTGGCCGGAATCTCCGACGACCAGCAGCAATTGTGTTTCGCAATTGCCCTATGGAATGGCCAGGATCCGATTCTGAAAGAACGTTTGTTCGGGCTGACCAATAGCGAGGGCAATCACGGGGAGGACGTCAAGGAATACTATTTCTATCTCGACAGCACGCCAACGCACTCATACATGAAGTACCTTTACAAGTATCCGCAACGGGAATATCCGTATTGTGATCTAGTGGAGACAAACCGTCGACGCTCACGCGAAGAGTTCGAGTATGAATTGGTGGATACGGGCCTCTTTGATGGAGACCGGTACTTCGATGTCTTTGTCGAATACGCCAAGGCGGACCCCGAAGACCTGCTAATCCGCGTCTCAGTTCATAACCGCGGCCCAGAACCAGCGGTGATTCAGGTGCTGCCGACACTCTGGTATCGCAATACATGGTCCTGGGACAAGGGCGCGGCCAAGCCCTCGCTACGTCAGGTGGAAAGAGGATCTGTCCGCGCTTCGCATGGTCAGCTTGGAGAAATGACCCTAGATTGTGAAGGTAATCCGGAACTGCTGTTCACGGAAAACGAATCCAATGCCAAGCGCTTGTGGCAACAACCAAATCCTTCGCCGTACGTGAAAGACGCATTTCACGAATACGTGGTCTCAGGCAAGGCAGAAGCGGTGAATCCAAGCAAGACCGGCACCAAAGCCGCTGCTCGCTACCGGGTGGAAGTGCCCGCAGGGGGCAGTAAGGTCGTACGGCTACGATTGACTGCGAAGCCATCGGGTGATCCATTCGGCACGTTTGACAAAACGTTCGCCGCTCGTATAACCGATGCGGATGAGTTTTACGAACGCATCACGCCGAAATCGTTGAGCGAGGACGAGCGTCGTGTCCATCGCCAAGCGCTAGCAGGAATGTTATGGACCAAACAGTTTTACTATTTCGACCTCGACCGATGGCTGGTTGAGCATGACTCTCACCCGCTCATCGGTTCTGACAAAGGGCGGGCGCGAAACTCCCAGTGGTTTCACATGCTAAATCGAGACGTCATCTCCATGCCCGACAAGTGGGAGTATCCCTGGTATGCGGCTTGGGATCTGGCCTTTCACACGATTGCGCTTTCCCTTGTGGACTTCGACTTCGCCAAGGAGCAGCTCTTGTTGATGCTCCGGAGTTTGTACGCTCACCCCAACGGACAGCTTCCAGCGTATGAGTGGAACTTCAGTGACGTGAACCCGCCCGTCCACGCCTGGGCAACCTTGTTTCTATACAGAATTGAGACGGAGCTAGGTCGCGCTGACCTGCGCTTCCTGGAGCGTTGAGTGTCCGACCGGGTCGGGAAAGTACCTGACACTTTTTGAAGTGGCAAAAGAAATTGGCCGGCGGTTGTCGAGCATCTTCCTGCGTGACGCCAACGGGAAACGGCCCGTCTATGGTGGAAACAAGAGGTTTCAGGAAGATCCTCATTGGCGTGATTACATCTTGTTCTACGAGTACTTCCACGGCGACAACGGTGCGGGATTAGGCGCGAGCCATCAGACCGGATGGACGGGCCTGATCGCGCGCAGTCTTGATCTGTTTGGACGTATGCATCCTGAAGATGTGTTAAAGGAACCTTCGAAAGTGATAGCTCGAATGACTCGGGAACAAGTTGCAGGGGATTGAGTCACAGATTTCTTTCATTACGGACTGTCGGGGCGTCACCGGAGGTCTCCATACCTACTAAAAGTTCGATCCAGTGAACGATCCAGGGGCGGGTATCGGCACGGAGGTGTAGAACTACCTCCTTTCCAGCGTATGGCGGGTGACCCAACTACGCGTTCGCTTTTACAAGGTTAAACACGATGAGAGAACTCGATTCCCTCGAGGCATGGCATGATTTCTCCTTGGTGCTGGGTGGCCCGGTCTTCCAGCTCCTTCGGAGGGTGCATCTCGAGGGGGACCATGCAGAACTCCTGAAGCGGAGGCTAGTCGGCATCACTCTGGTCGCGTGGCTGCCGCTGTTACTCCTCGCCACTTTCGGCTCCTCAGGTGCTAATGTCGCTCGGCTTTCCTTCCTGCGAGACGTTGAAGTGCAAGTCCGATTCCTCATTGCGCTCCCCATCCTTATCGCAGCTGAGCTGATTGTGCATTTGCGGTTACGTCCCGTTGTGCGGCGTTTCGTGGAGCGGCGTATAGTTTCGCTCCAAGACCTTCCCCGGTTCGACACTGCGATTGAATCCGCCGGTCGGCTGCGCGATTCCATCCCCATTGAGTCCGGGCTGTTGCTTTTTGTTTACACGGTTGGCCTCTGGGTCTGGAACGATCGCGTGGGGCTTGACACCGAGACCTGGTATGCCATGCCTGGCGGACGCTGGCACCTGACTCCTGCCGGCTTCTGGTACGTGTTCGTCAGCATTCCGATCCTACAGTTCATTCTCCTGCGCTGGTATTTGAGGCTCTTCATTTGGTTTCGCTTTCTTTGGCATGTCTCCAGAATCAACCTGCATCTCGTTCCGACTCATCCCGATCGTTGCGCCGGTCTCGCTTTCCTGGGCAAGAGCGCTTACGGTTTCGGCCCGATCCTTTTCGCTCAGGGAGCGATGCTTGCCGGTCTGGTTGCCAGCCGAGTGCTTTACCGAGGGGAAAGCTTGCAGTCCTTCAAGTTGCAGATTGGTGGCTTTGTCGCCTTTTTCGTCCTGGCCATTCTCGGTCCACTCTTGATGATTACTCCTCAGATGATTCGCGCAAAAAGAAAAGGGTTGGCCGACTACGGCCTGCTCGCCCAGCGCTATGTCGACAGCTTCGAACAGAGATGGATCCTCGAAGATCCCGCGCCCTCAGAGGAACTCCTCGGTGCTGCAGATATCCAGTCGCTTGCCGATCTCGGCAACAGCTATGCCATGGTGCGTGACATGCGTTCGGTCCCCTTCGGACTTGATGACATCTCGCGTCTGGCCGCCGCCACCGCAGCTCCGCTTTTGCCTCTGCTGCTGACGGTCTTCTCCCCGGAGGAGCTTCTCATGCGCATCGTCAAGGTCGTCTTCTAAGTGCTTCGTCTTGAATCGCGCTAAACTTTATGCGGGATTATCAACTTGGGAAAAGTATCCACCACCACCCCTCTACTCATTGTCTGAGTGACCTGAGACAAAAGTTCTCCCGCACGCGCGTGGTGACCTATGGCCTGCCTAGCCACGAATACTGCCAGGCGAAGGAAACCTGCTGCCAATTGCCTCCGAAACGTATGTAGGTGCCATTGCTGTAGCTGGCTTTTATTGACTGGTGCTTGGAAAGGCGAAACGCAGCCGTACCTCCGAGGCGCGAACTGGTTTGTCGGGTCGCGGGATTCCGTATGCCATCTAAGGTCGTCACGCCCCCCCACCAGAAATTGCCGTCCAGCGATACCCAGGTGCCGAGCCCGAAGTCGCGGCTCAGATGGCCTTCGAAGGAGCCTATGGGTTCTTCCGTTTGTGGTGCCGGGCGTGGGATGTGGAAGTCCGCCGAGTTTGTTGTGTAGAACCAAGCCCCGCCATAACCATCCAGCACCCACTTGGTCCAGCGTCTAGAATACCCGAACTCCGGTTTGAAACCCCACCGGTTGAAGCCCCAATTAATCAGCCGGGTGGAACTGTATTGCCCCGTCGGGGCGATCACTCGGATGCTCGCACCGAGGATGGTCTTTTGCTTCCACTTCGAAAACTGCTCGACCGGCATGGCCGGGCCTCCCTTCAGGTTTACGGAGAAGCGGACGCCAAGATCGAGCAAACCCGAGCGGTAGGCCGACCTGTTTTTTCCCAGAGCTGCCGCCTCAAAATTCCCCACCCCGTATGGCAGAGAGGCGGTGATGTTAGCGGACCGTCCGAAGAAGCTAAGGGAATGGTAATAAGTGAAAATCGGTATGTTGTACGTGCCGCTCGCGACTATGGGTATGTTGCCACTGAAATTCAGGCCTCCGTCGTAAAAAGCCCAAGTAAGAATAACCGCGTTGCTGTGTACCGGCGTGATGACATAGGCGCGTGGTGCCAGATCCTGCGCCAAGAGGAACTGCCATGATCCGACCGCTATGACAGCCAGCCATTGAAATCCTGTCAGAAGGCGCATGGCAGAGGATTTTCCAACGGCATCCTTTCTGAACCGAGAGTATACGCGAAGCCGGTGAAGGCTGTGGCACCACGGCGCTCCGCTGACCGAGTCTGCGGGCATCTCATGTGTGGTGGCCACCAGGCGTTCTCATCAGGGCCATGGCTACGCTGATGCGGTACACGAGTAAACGCTCGTCTCTCGGTTTCTGAAAGACAGAGAAGCATATGTTTTTCATAGTCGGATCAGGCCCGCAGCGAAACGGTAGTCAAGGACGCGCATTCTTGGCGCGCCGCGTCAGCGGTCGTGATCCTTGACGGCTGCGAGAGCGGAGGGCACTACATGGTTCTCTATGTGCCCCGTTTGCTGCACCAACCCCAATTTGAATCGCCTGTCTGGCGCGCCGCTTGTTAATCAATAGTTCGCTCTTATCAGTATCCAGATGGATCAGCACTCACTCAGCTGTCTGCCCTTGTGCTACTGTGGCTAGTCACCGCGTAACCGGGATCCAGATGCGGATGCTCGCAGATGTTGAACGCAACCTCGGCGGCCTGAGCCCATGCGGATTTGGATGTCGCCGGCCAGGCGAGCAGATCTTCCATCGCACCGCTCCCTGGCTGGTCCTCTGAGGCCGCGGGTTGCGGGAGGCACACCCCTAGAGGCACACCGCATGGCCAGGAACGCCGCGATTGATCTGTTGATACTGGAGAAAGGACGGCTTATCAGCCGCAAGTCAGATCGCGACCCTTACGAATCTGAGCATCCTTGAAAATCTGGCACACCATTCGCACACAGAGTCGAAGTGAAGGTTTTCCAACTTCCGAATGGCTGACTACCCGAGCAGACGGGAATATTCGCTCTGATTCAAGGCGAGCGCCAGCTCATTTCTGTGCTAAGAGCGATCGAGCGTCTTGCAGCTCGGGCCTATCTCCGTCAGCGTGAGTGCACATGGAGAGGAGTTTGCTGTAGTAATGTCTTGCTTTCTCGCTGTTCCCGGAAAGCTTGGCCGCACGCGCTGCCCCTGCGAGGGCGTTGAAACGATTCGGGGCGGTGTGCAACGTAGCTTCAAACTCGACCATCGCTGCAGCAGGCTGGTTCAGTTCCAGCAACATCTCCCCAAGCAGTTCGCGAGCGGGTAGGATAGCTCCTGGGGTGACGTTATGCTTGTCGGTCTTGTCCTCGTGCTCGGCGGCAGAACGCATCTGCGCGAGAGCGTCCGCGCGCTTGCCCTCTGCCAGCGTAATCCATGC
>Ga0187782_10004048_pt1 | contig 10949 bp, 9 predicted proteins | sample 0715_SJ02_MP15_2_FD_132454 | JGI IMG/M metagenome (GOLD analysis project Ga0187782, IMG submission 132454) | Tropical peat soil microbial communities from peatlands in Department of Meta, Colombia - 0715_SJ02_MP15_20_MG | ecosystem: Environmental > Terrestrial > Soil > Wetlands > Peat | place...
AGATCGCCCTTGCCGAGCGGAGGCAGAGGAAACTCGATTCGCGCGCGGCCTTGCTGATCGGCCGTGGCGACACAAGGCCCGTCCCGCAAAGCGCCTTCGATCAATGCTTCGATCTGGGCTTCGGGCTGCGGCTGTTGGTCGGAGCGGCGTCGTATTTCCACATCGAGCGAGACATTCCCCGCCGAAAGCCAGGATTGGGGGTTGAGCAGGCGCACCTGAATCGCGCCGGCCGACGGCGCTGTGGCAAGAGCGATTTCGGCCGAAAGCGCCCCGGCGCGCAACTCCTCCATCACGTAGCGGTGCTGCTCGGCCACGCGTTTGCGCAAGACATCTTCACTGAAATCCTTCGAAGCGGTCAGATGCTCATAATTGGTGGAATGTCGGTGCACCACTCGCCCCTGGAGATAAATCGCCGTATCAATGATGGGATGGCTCGGGCCGCGGTCCTCGGTCTGGACGTGAAACACGTGGTCGCCGACTCGCACATTGCTGTTGTACCCTGAACTCATCGAGCGGTGGCTTTCTCCGCAGCAAGCTGGCTAGATCGGGAGCCCCCGTACATTTGACCCGCCTGCTCTCGAACGTTATTATAGCAACCGGACTCGAATGAGCAGCAACTACCTCGACAGCTACGGGCCACTTTTGCTCATGTTTATACTGGCGGCCTTCATCTCCGGCGCACTGATCGCGGTCTCCTCGGTGGTCGGCAGACACAAGCCTTCGCGCGAGAAGGAGCAGCCCTACGAATGCGGGATTCGTCCGACGGGTGACGCGCGGCAGCCATTTTCGGTACATTTCTACATGGTGGCCTTGATTTTCATACTCTTTGACATCGAGGCCATCTTCCTCTACCCATGGGCGCTCGTCTACCACGAGCTGAAAGTTTTTGGCTTTGTGGAGATGTTGCTCTACATTATGATTCTGCTGGTTGGTTACATTTACCTCTGGAAAAAGGGCGCGCTCGACTGGAATAGATAGGCGCCCAGCCGGAATCGGATTCATACAAAGTGGAATCACAAGAAGCTGGGAAAAACCCTGTAGTGCAAGCACTCAGGAATTGGGATCCGCAGGCCGTCGCCGAAGTGATCGATTATAGAGGCGAAACAACTGTCGTCGTCCCTCGACAGCATCTCGCCAGAGTCTCGGAGTATCTGGCCAACCAGCCCGATCTGCTGTTCTCGTTTCTTTCTGATCTCACCCCGGTCGACCGCTTTCCGCTGGAACCGCGTTTCGAACTGAACTATCACCTGCTTTCGCTCGATCGCAAAGAGCGGCTGCGGCTGCGAGTGCGGCTTCCCGGTGCCGAACCCGTGGTAGCGTCGGTGACCCCGGTTTGGCCGACGGCCAACTGGCACGAGCGCGAGGCCTGCGATCTTTTCGGCATTCGCTTCGAGGGCCATCCCGATCTCACGCGCATTTTGATGCCGGACGACTGGGAGGGACATCCGCTTCGGAAAGATTATCCGGTTGAGGGTTACCGATAGACGTGAATGAGGCGTGTGAGCGATGACGACAATCGAAACGGCCGCTGGACCCGCCGCGCCGATGGTCCTCAACATGGGACCACAGCACCCGTCGACGCACGGCGTGCTGCGCGTGATCCTCGAACTCGACGGAGAAACCGTCCTCAAAGCGAGACCGGTGATCGGCTATCTGCACACGGGAATCGAAAAATCCTGCGAATCCAAGACATACTCCCAGTGCATTACGCTCACCGACCGCATCGACTACCTGGCACCGCTCTCGAACAATCTCGCCTTTTGCCTGGCCGCTGAAAAGCTGATCGGCATCGAGGTTCCCAAGCGCGCGCAGTACATCCGCGTGCTACTGACCGAGCTGACGCGTCTGGCCTCGCACCTGGTCTGGCTGGGGACGCACGCCATCGATCTCGGCGCCATGTCCGTTTTCCTCTATTGCTTCCGGGAGCGCGAAGAGATCCTGAAGATTTTCGAGTATGTTTCGGGCCAGCGGATGATGACCAGCTACTTCCGCATCGGAGGACTTGCCCTTGAGCCGCCACCCGGCTGGGTCGAACGGGTTACGCGCGTGATCGATTTGATGCCCGGGCACATCGACCAATATGAACAGCTGTTGACGGAAAATCGTATTTGGATCGCACGCACCAAGGGAATCGGCTACTTAAGTGCCAAGGACGCCATTGCCCTGGGCGTTTCCGGACCGCTGCTGCGCGCAAGCGGCGTACCCTACGACATTCGGAAGGTCTTTCCGTATTCCAGCTATGAGGAATTTGATTTCGAGATCAAGACGGCGACCGAAGGCGACTCCTACGCGCGGTACCAGGTACGTGTGGCCGAAATGCGCGAGAGCCTCAAAATCATCCGCCAGGCGGTGGACAAGATTCCGTCCGAAGGGCCTTTCCGTGCCGACGTGCCTGGCATTATTCCTCCTTCCCGCGAGGAGATGAAAACCTCCATTGAGGGTTTGATCTACCATTTCAAGATTTTCACCGAAGGCTTCGCCCCGCCGCCGGGGGAAGTCTATCAGGCGATCGAATCGCCGCGCGGCGAATTGGGAGTTTTTATGGCGAGCGACGGATCCCCCAAGCCCTACCGCGTGAAGTTTCGCACGCCGTCGTTTGTGAATCTGCAGTCGCTGCCGAAGCTGTGTGAAGGGCGGCTGATTGCGGATACGGTGACCTGTATCGGCACGATCGATATTGTGCTGGGAGAGGTGGACCGCTAGCCCCACCCGGGCGAGGACCGCATGATGGAACTGCCGCCACATCTCGAGGCAAAATTTAATGACTTCGCAGGACGATACCCGGTCAAGCGTTCGGCGCTGATCCCCATGATGCTCTACGCCCAGGACCATTTCGGATTCCTCGGTGATGAGATCCTGGAGGAGATCGCCCGGCGACTGGAACTCAACAAGATCCAGGTCGAAGAGACGCTTGCCTATTACTCCATGCTGCGGCGCAAGCCGGCCGGTCGCTATCACATCCAAGTCTGCACGAACATTTCCTGCATGTTGCGAGGCGGCAACGAGCTGTACGAGCACGTCCAGAAGCGGCTGGGCATCCGAAACCAGGAGGTCTCCCCGAGCGGCACGTTTTCACTGGAAGAGGTCGAATGTATGGGAGCATGCACGGGCGCGCCCTCGATGCAAGTGAATTACGATTTCCACGAGAATCTCAGTCCGGACAAGGTCGACGCGCTTTTCGAGCAGCTCGAGCAGGGCAGGAAGCCGAAGCCGGTTCCTGTGACTTCCGGTTCGGTGCACGAGAGACTTCCCGCCGAAGTGCCGGTGATCAGCCAACGATTTGGAATTCGCGATTCGCGCAGAATCGACGTCTATTTGAAACACGAAGGCTACCAAGCACTCGAAAAAGCCCTCCATCACATGAGCCCGGACCAGATCATCGACGAAGTGAAAAAGTCGAATCTGCGGGGGCGCGGCGGTGCCGGCTTTCCAACCGGGATGAAGTGGGGGTTCGTTCCCAAAGATACCCAGAAGCCGAAGTACATCATCGCCAATGCCGACGAAGCCGAGCCTGGCACCTGTAAGGACCGGCCGTTGATGGAGATGGACCCGCACCAATTGATCGAGGGCATGGCGATTGCGGGACGCGCGGTGGGAGCAAGCCGGGGATTCATCTACATTCGCGGCGAATACCGCTACGTCATCGAGATCATGGACGCGGCGATTGCAGAAGCGTACGCCAAGGGTTACCTCGGCAAGAACCTTCTCGGCAGCGGGTTCAATTTTGAGCTGTCTACGCACACGGGCGCAGGCGCCTACGAGTGCGGCGAAGAATCCGCTTTAATGGAATCGCTCGAAGGAAAGCGGGGCTACCCACGAATTCGGCCGCCGTTCCCGGCCGTGGTGGGGCTTTACAACTGCCCGACCGTGATCAACAACGCGGAAACACTAAGCACGGTGCCCGCGATCCTTCGCATGGGCGGTGAGGCGTATGCGAATCTCGGAACACCGAGAAACGGCGGGACGCGCCTGTATGCGATTTCCGGTCACGTCAATCGCCCCGGAATCTACGAGCTGCCGCTGGGTTTCCCGCTGCGGCGCTTGATTGAAGAAGTAGCCGGCGGGGTGCGCGGCGGCAAGAAGCTCAAGGCCGTAATTCCCGGAGGCAGCTCCTGCCCCCTGCTTGCCGCCAACGAAATCGACGTCGCCATGGACTTCGACTCCGTGGCCAAGGCGGGCTCGATGCTCGGGTCCGGCGGTACCGTCATCATCGACGAAGACACATGCATGGTGGACGTGGCGCGCCGGATCATGCATTTTTACGCGCACGAATCGTGCGGCTGGTGCATTCCCTGCCGCGAGGGCACCACGTGGCTGCGAAAGATGCTCGACCGTTTTCATGAGGGCGGCGGTCGCGCCGAAGATATCCCGCTCATCGATGAGCTGTCGAAAAACATGCTGGGCAAAACGTTCTGCCCGCTCGGTGATGCCGCGGCTCTGCCGACCATCAGTATCGTGGAGAAGTGGCGGAACGAGTTTGAAGATCATCTGCAGGGCCGGTGCGCTTACAAATCGGCCGATGTACTGCAGGCGGTACAAACGAGCTAACCATGGCGGAAGCGAAGCAGATCACATTCACACTCGACGGAAGGCAGGTGTCGGCTTCTCCGGGAACACTTGTCATCGAGGCGGCCAAGACCCAAGGTATCGAAGTCCCATCTTTCTGCTACTACCCTGGACTGACGCTGCAGGCAGCTTGCCGCATGTGCCTCGTGGAAGTGGAAAAGATGCCCAAGCTGCAGACGGCCTGCACGCTGGTTGCGACCGATGGTATGGTCGTGAAAACTGCCACCGATCCGGTTCGCAAAGCGCGCAAGGACATGATCGAGTTTCTGCTCTCGAACCACCCGCTCGACTGCCCCGTGTGCGACAAAGGCGGCGAGTGCGAATTGCAGGACATGACCTTCCATTACGGCCTCGACAAAACCCGCTTCAGCGAAGAGAAACTCCATCATCCGGAAGAAAAATGGTCGCCGCTGGTTTACTACGATGCGCCGCGATGCATCCTCTGTTTCCGCTGCGTCCGCGTTTGCGATGAAGGCATGGATGTGAAGGCGCTTGGCGTCGGGTCGCGCGGCGTGCATTCCGTCATTTTGCCGAATGCTCCGGGCGAGCTCGCTTGCGAAGAGTGCGGCATGTGCATCGACATTTGCCCCGTCGGCGCGCTCACGAGCGGCACCTACCGCTATCAGACGCGGCCGTGGGAAATGACCTACGTCGCCAATCCCTGTGTGCACTGCTCGAACGGCTGCAAGACCACGTTGAGCGTCCGCAACAATCACATCCTGCGCGCGAATAACCGGGATCATTCCGGAATCAACGGCGAGTTTTTGTGCGCGAAAGGCCGCTTCGGCTTCGACTTTACCACGCATCCCGAGCGCATTCGCCAGCCGCTGGTGCGCCGCAACGGAAAGCTCGAGCCTGCCAGCTGGGAAGACGCCCTGGAAGAAGTTGCTCGCCGCCTCAAGCAGGTGCGTGACGCACAGGGCCCGGCCGCAATCGGCGTGATCGGTTCGAATCACACGACCAATGAGGAGAATTACCTGCTCGACCGCTTCGCGCGCCTCACGCTCGGCACCAACAATCTCGATCATCACCGCACCGCGGACTACGCGGGGCTTGCCGCAGCGCTGGGCCCCCGAGCGAAGGATTCGCTCGCAACGATGGCCGACATCTCCAGTGCGCCCGCCGTGCTGCTCATCGGCAACGACCTGACGAATCAGAACCCGCTCGTCGCGTGGCAAATTCGCGGTGGCGTGCGACACCATGCCTTGCGCTTTTACGCGATCAATCGCCGCCCGAGCAAGATGCATCGCCAGGCAACGATCGCCCTCAACCTGCAAAAAGCGAACGAGGCGCAGGCGGTCCGCTGGCTTGCGAGCGAGCACGGCGAGTTCGATCCTGAGACCACCCGGGCGTTGGTCGAGCTGAAAGCGGCTCTCGAGGCGGAAAAAGACGTCGTCGTTTTGTTTGGCGCCGAAATGCAGGGATCCGCGATTCGCGATCTCATCTCTTTCACGGCTCGCTTGGGTGGAAAGACGAAATTCATGGCGCTGGGCGACTATTCTAATTCGCGCGGTGCGGCGGACATGGGTCTTTTGCCAGACCGTCTGCCCGGCTATGCGCCGCTGTCGGATGCGTCGGAGCGACAGCGGTTTGGCAAGCTTTGGGGCGGGGAAATCTCCGGCGCGCCAGGCCTGACGACACACGCCATGGTGGAAGCGGCGACGAGTGGGAAGCTGAAGGCGCTCTATGTTGTGGGTGCAAATCCGTTGAAAAACCTCGGCCCAGCGCAATCGGGCCGCACGGCTGGGCTCGATCTGCTCGTCGTGCACGAGATGTTCCTGACGGAGACGGCCGAGCGCGCCGATGTCGTGTTGCCAGCCGCGTCCTCCTACGAAAAAGACGGTTCGCTCACCAATACAGCCGGTGAAGTGCAGTTGACCTACCGGGCGATCGACCCGCAAGGACCCCGCAGCGACTTTGACCTGCTACGCATTCTTTCGCATCAGCTCAGCCTGCTGGGCCTGGGCGCGCCGATCCGGCTCAGAACCGCGGCGGCGGCCTTTGATGAGATTCGTCAAAACGTCTCCGGGTACGACGTTTCGCAGGCAGCTTTGCTTGGCGGCTCTGCCGAGCTTGCAGCGGCCGCGTCTCGGACGGTGGAATCGTACGAAGCGCCTCCGGGCGCAGTCTCCTCCGCGAACGATTATCTGTTTACAAGTGGCACCCTGGGCCGCTACTGTTCCAGGCTCACTTCCACGAACGAGGCAAAAGAGATACCGTGGAGTTCATCTCCCAGCATTCAGTCCTGGTGGCATCGATAATCAAGATCGCCGTCCTGCTGTTGATTGTCATGACGGCGCTTGCGTATCTTTCCTGGGCAGAACGAAAAATCATCGCGCATATCCAGTCGCGATGGGGACCCTATTATGTCGGCGCGCACGGCCTTTTGCAGCCTTTGGCCGATGGCCTGAAGTTTCTATTCAAAGAGGACCTTACGCCGCCCACAGCAGACCGGTTGGCTTACCTGCTGGCCCCCTTTCTCGCCTTCTCGCTCGCGGTTACGGCCATTGCGCTGATTCCTTTTGGCCCCCCTTCGGTGCCATTTCCCTTTCTCCCGGGGCAGCAGGCCTTCTCCGTCACCGATCTAAGCCTCGGCTTGCTGGTCGTTTTTGCCATCACCTCAATGGGGGTCTACGGTGTAGTGCTGGCGGGGTGGTCGTCCAACAGCAAGTATCCGCTGCTGGGCGGGCTGCGCAGCTCCGCGCAGATGGTCAGCTACGAGGTGTCCCTTACGATGTCCGTTGTCGGCGTTGTGCTGATGGCCGGGACCCTCAACTTCAACGAGATTATCTCGAACCAGCGGGGCTACTGGTTCCATCTCATCCCGCGCTGGCATGTGTTTCCCCAAATTGTCGGATTCCTATGCTATTTAATTGCCGCGATCGCGGAAACGAACCGCATTCCGTTTGATTTGCCGGAGGGGGAAACGGAGCTGGTGGGCGGATTCCATACCGAGTATTCAAGTTTCAAGTTCGCGATGTTCTTCATGGCCGAATACGGGAACATGATTACGGTCTCCTGTCTCGCCACGATTCTGTTCTTTGGTGGATGGCTCTCGCCCTTCCCGGATCGCTGGACCTGGCAAGTCTACCTCCCGGGCGCCTCGTTGGTCCTGCTCGGGCTCTATTGCGCCTACGACACTGTGACCACCATGCGCGGCATCGCGCGAATTCAGCTGACGGTCGTTACCTTACTCTGCCTGGGAGCGGCGCTGCTCTGCCTGCTTCCCCCCGTGGCCGCCGTGATTCAGGGGCCGTTTTGGATCACGACGAAGATTCTGCTGTTTCTGTTTTTCTACATGTGGCTTCGCGGGACGCTGCCTCGGTTCCGCTACGACCAACTCATGTCGTTCGGTTGGAAACTCCTGCTGCCGGTTTCGCTGGCGAATCTGGTTGTGACAGCGGCTTGGCTCATGTGGGGATGGATGAGGCAAGGATGACCGTTCCCTTTCTATTGTTCTTCGTCTGCGGGGCGCTCGCGGTGGTCGGCGCGATTCTCGTGATTGCGGCACGCGAGCCAGTTCACAGCGCGCTGGCGCTGGTGCTGGTGATGGTGGCGCTGGCGGTGCTGTACTTGCTGCTCGGCGCACCCTTTATCGCCGCCGTGCAGATCATCGTCTATGCCGGTGCCATCATGGTGTTGTTCGTCTTCGTGATTATGCTGTTGAACGCCGGTGTGGAGGAACGCACCGACTTCAGCTCCATCGCAAAGTACGTCGGCGTTCCGCTGGGCTTTGTTTTGATGCTCTGGGCCGCGCATTGGCTCTGGCACTCACAGCCGGCAGGGGCGATTGGGACCGCCGCCACCACCCCCGCGGCTTCGAGCCGCGAGCTTTCGGTCGAGCTTTTCCGGCAGTACCTGTTTCCCTTTGAGGCGACTTCGATCCTGATTTTGATCGCGATCCTAGGCGCGCTGGTTTTGGCAAAGAGGGAAGAATGAGCGTCATTCCAGTTTCGTATTATCTCGCGCTCAGCGCAGTCCTGTTCGGATTGGGCGTGATCGCGTTTGTCTTCAAGCGCAATGTGATCACCATTTTCATGTCGATCGAGCTGATGCTCAACGCCGTGAACCTGGCGTTCGTCGCCTTCGCGCGCGCCCACAACCAGCTCGATGGACTCGTCTTTGTGTTTTTCGTGATCGTAGTGGCAGCGGCCGAGGCGGCCGTAGGACTCGCCCTTGTCATTATGCTCGCGCAAAACCGTCAGTCGCTCAGCGTGGAACGCATGAACCACCTGAAGCTCTAAATGCTAATTCTCGACCATCTCTGGATCATCCTGGCACTGCCGCTGGCAGGCGCGGCCATCAACGGTCTGCTCGGCAAGCACTGGCCGCAATCTCGGATCAATTCCGTGGCCATCGGTTCGGTGACGCTCGCCTTTCTTGCGGTCGTGGAGCTCGTTCGCGAGTTCTGGCAGCTCGCGCCCGGGCAGATTCCGTTCGTCGGCAACTATTTCACTTGGATTCTCGCGGGGCCATTCCGCGTCGATTTCGCGCTGGCGGTGGATCAGCTCACGGTGGTGATGCTGCTAACGGTATCGTTCGTGGGCATGCTCATTCACATCTATTCGACCGGTTATATGGCGCACGAGGGCGGCTACTACCGCTTCTTTAGTTATCTCAATCTTTTCATGTTTTTCATGCTGACGCTGGTGATGGCGACCAACCTGATCGTGATGTTTGTCGGATGGGAAGGGGTGGGCCTGTGCAGCTACTTGCTGATCGGCTTCTGGTTTTTGAAAAAGTCCGCGATCGATGCGGGTAAGAAGGCGTTCATCACCACGCGCATTGGCGACTTCGGATTCACGGTCGGTGTGCTGCTGGTTTTCGCGACATTTCAATCCATCGATTTCGGCACGATCTTCAAGAGTCTGGCCACGAACCCGGTTTCTGAACTGACGCTCACCGCCATCTGCATCCTGCTATTCACCGGCGCCGTCGGCAAATCGGCACAAGTGCCGCTGTACGTCTGGCTGCCGGACGCGATGGAGGGTCCCACCCCGGTCAGTGCGCTGATTCACGCCGCAACCATGGTGACGGCCGGTGTCTACATGGTCGCGCGGATGAATCCGCTTTTCGCGCGCGCGCCCGTCGCCATGCTCATCGTCGCCATCGTCGGGGCGGTCACGGCCTTCTACTCGGCGACGATCGGCCTGGTCCAGACCGACATCAAGAAGGTGCTGGCCTACTCCACCGTTTCGCAGCTTGGGTATATGTTTCTCGCCTGCGGAGTCGGATCGTATGCGACGGGCATTTTCCACCTGATGACACACGCGTTTTTCAAGGGCCTGCTGTTCCTGGCCGCCGGTAGCGTGATTCACGCCATGGGCGGCGAGCAGGACATGATGAAGATGGGGGGCTTGGCCAAGAAAATCCCCACCACCTACTGGACCATGCTCATTGCGACGCTGGCGATCGCGGGAATTCCGGGCTTTGCGGGATTCTTTAGCAAAGACGAGATCTTGGAGGCAGTGCGCTCGGGGCCGAATGCCAATCTGATTCTCTGGCTTCTGGGTGTCGCGGGCGCGGGGATGACCTCCTTCTACATGTTCCGGCTTGTATTCCTCACGTTTTTCGGTGCGCCGCGCTACGACGAGCACCACGTCCACGTGCATGAATCGCCCAAAAATATGACGATTCCGCTTATGATTTTGGCCTTCTTTTCCATCTTCGGCGGCTGGTTTGCCGCGCCCCACCTGGTCGGCGGCGCCGATTATTTCGGACATTTTCTCGAACCGGTCTTTTCCATGTACGCGCCGCAACCGACCGGCGAGCAAGCGGCAGCGCTGGCAGCAAATCCCCCTGCAGAAGCAGTAAGCCCGGCCCTGGCACTCTTCCATGTAGTCACGGGCTGGCCCGTGATTGTGGCGGTTCTGGGACTGCTCGTGGCCTGGTGGCTCTACATCCAGAATCCCGACGCGCCGAAACGTCTTGCGAAAAGCGTGCACGGACTTTACGCGCTGCTGCTGAACAAGTATTACGTCGATGAAATATACGCGGCCCTGATCGTTCGTCCCCTGCTCTGGATATCGACCAACGTGCTCTGGCACGGCGTCGATCAAGGCCTGATCGACGGTGTCGTCAACGGCTCAGCGCACCTCGCGCGCCTATCGGGCGGCCGGTTGCGGGAACTGCAATCGGGCAACACGCGAAGCTATGCCGCGTGGGTGCTGGTTGGCGTGGTCGGTTTCACCGTGCTGCTTCTCACACTCTTTGTCACGGGGGTGCACTAGCATGGGAGGTCAGCCTCTTCTGCTGACGGTGATCACCTTCCTACCGCTGCTCAGCGTAGCGGCGCTGCTGCTGCTGCGCTCGGACGATCACGTTTGGATCCGGCGCATCGCGCTGGCGGCCTCGCTCGCTGAGTTCGCCGTTTCCCTCCTGCT
>Ga0187782_10004049_pt1 | contig 10947 bp, 6 predicted proteins | sample 0715_SJ02_MP15_2_FD_132454 | JGI IMG/M metagenome (GOLD analysis project Ga0187782, IMG submission 132454) | Tropical peat soil microbial communities from peatlands in Department of Meta, Colombia - 0715_SJ02_MP15_20_MG | ecosystem: Environmental > Terrestrial > Soil > Wetlands > Peat | place...
AACAAGTCCACCGTCCTCGAAAACCATGCGTGGCCCGCACCTGTTGCCCATTCTTCCTTCCACAAGCCATCCTGCTTCAACTGCTCCTCCACCTGCGGCAACAGGTCTTCAATCGGCAGCTTCTGCAAATACTGCGTGTTGAACCATTCCAGCTTCGCCCGGTCAAATACCCCGTTCGTCCGGCTTACCCCTTCCAGCGAAAACTTCTCCACCAACTCCTTCGTCCTGAAAAACTCCTCATCCCCACCCGCCGACCACCCCAGCAGCGCCAGAAAATTTCGGAACGCTTCTGGCAAAAATCCTTCCCGCCGGTACATGTTCACGTCCGTCGCCCCATGCCTCTTCGACAGCCGCGACTTATCCGGCCCCAAGATCAGCGGCACGTGCGCGAACACCGGCGGCTCCGCTCCCAGCGCGCGGTACAGCAGCACCTGCTTCGGCGTGTTGGAGATGTGGTCCGCGCCGCGAATCACGTGCGTGATCCGCATGTCCACATCGTCCGCCACCACGCTCATCTGGTACATCGCCTGCCCGAACTCTTCGCCCTCTTTCCCCGAGCGCAGCAACACAAAATCCTCGATTTCATCGTTGGAAAATTCCCGCTCGCCAAACACCGCGTCAAAGAACTTCGTCGTTCCCCCCGTCGGCACCTTGAAGCGCAGCGCCGGCTTCGTCTCCGGTGACGAAGGCTTGCCGTCGCGGCACGTGCACCGCACCACCTTGCGCACTTTCCCGCCTTCCGTTCCTTCTTCCGCGTGGTCCCCGCCAACATATTTTTCCGGCGGGCAGTAGCACCGGAACGCGCTCCCATTCGCCAGGCATTTCTTGGCCATCTCGCGGTACAAACCCGTCCGCTGCGACTGGTAGTACGGGCCTTCGTCCCAATCCACGCCCAGCCACTTCAGCCCATCGATGATTCCCGTCACTAACTCCGGTTTGTTGCGCTCCGCGTCCGTATCTTCAATCCGAAGGATCATCGTGCCGCGTTCTTTGCGCGCAAACAGCCAATTAAACAGCGCCGTGCGCGCTCCGCCCACGTGCAAATACCCCGTCGGCGAAGGCGCAAACCGCACCCGCACGCTTCCCTTTTCCGTTGCAATCGCGTCTGTCATTGTAGGTTGCTTCTCGCTCTCATTTGGCAAGAATCCAGTTTAACCAACCGCCCCCGATCCCGTCCAACATTGCCACGGCTCCTCTTGAACATTTCTGGTGGTTCTGGTGTCTAATACCATGTGGCGCACCGTCTCATTCGTTTACGCGTGGTCCTCCCCGTGGTCTCCGGCTTCCTGGCTGCCACGCTCATGCTCTGGGACTACGAGAACAATCGCATGGTTGCCCTCATGGGGATGGGGTGGGATTTCGGCCCGCCCTTCTGGCCCTACCAAGCGGTCCACTTACTCTTGTCCACCGTCAATGCTCCCGCATTTGTTCTGTCATGGCCAGTTCTTCACTTGCTGAATCTTCAGACTCTTTCTTTGCAGTATGCTGTCTGGTTCCCAGTAATTGTCGTTTGGTGGTGGTGGGTTGGCTCGCGGATTGACTTCGGAATTATCAGTCGTAGCTTTCATCATCCGAATCTCCTTGCCAGCGCTCTTGCAGCCGCGAGTCTTGGGTTCATGTCCCTCGCTACATGGGTCATCACGGCTGAGATTCCCTGGTGGACGCATTATGGACACGCCCACTCGCCTTATCGTGGGCCTACCCTGCTTCAAACTATCGGCCCGGTCCTATGGTGCCTTGTCATGGCGGGCGGGTGCCTGCTGGCCGCTGTGCGCCTCATCCGGGGCGTGAACGCGCCGGCGACGGAGCGTCGCCACAGATATAAATCCATTCTGATTGGGGCGTCTCTTGTCGCGCTCTACGTCTTTGCAGTACATCGCTGGGACAAAGCGTTGAATCCGCCCTTTAATTACGACGAATGCGCCATCGACCGTCTGCATGGACTTGGTTGCATCCACGGAAAAGTGGTGGATGAGATTGGCAAGCCTGTAAGCCACATCGAAGTGGATCTCATCCCAATCGCTAAAACCGGCACTGCACGTTGGTACAGCACCCGCAGCGAACGGACGGACGAGCAAGGAAGATACAACCTGAATGGAATAGAATCGGCCGAATATCTCCTTGGCGTCAATGCGTTTAGCGCTTATGGAGCGCCTACTGCGGAGTTGCCATTCGCCACCGTATACTATCCGGCGGCAGATAACGAATCTGGAGCAGTCCCTGTAAAGGTCGCCCGATCATCCCCTTTACACCTGCCCCCTCTTCAATTGCGCAAACTGGATTTGGCAACGATTAAGATTAGCGTGGTGTGGCCGGATGGCACGCGGCCCAAACGAAGCAATATCTACTTTCGGAATGTGCTTTACCTAAGTTCGGGAGCCAGCGCACCTCAAATTGACGATGGGATCGGCAAGTTCATCCTGCCAAAAGGCTTCGAATACGAGGCCTTTGCTTCAGTTGATTGTGACTTGGGCAAGATTCACCAATCGCGCGAATCCCTGCCCTATCAACGAATCAAAGTTTTGGACGGCTCCACTCCGACAGAAATGACCTTTGTCATCCAGGGGCCACCCTGTGTGCTTTGGAACCCCGAATGAGCTCTGGGTCCCTGACGAGTCTAACTCACTAGGGCCTTCTGCTTCGCGGGTTCGCTGATGCCTAAGCTCCTACCCCCGTGTCCCACCCCCTACTACCTCTTTCGCCACCACTCCTCCCTATCCCTCTGCTCCTCCTTTTTCCCCTGCCTCATAATCGCAAGTGATTCGTTTTGTGTGTGGTTGGGCTCCTTGGTAACGGCCAGCAGGGGTGTTTGCCCGGGATGTGGTGCGTTCCTGGTGTCTCCCGGTGAATTCCGCTGATCCTTCGCTAATTCCGTTCGCCTTTGCCGCCCTCGCACAACAGGTGGCGCCTTTGGGCTCGTTGATGGTTCAAAGCATCATTGCGCTCAGTTTCCTGATCGGAACTCTCCTCATTGGAGTGTTTTTCGCCTACGTCTACTCCCTCAAGCGCCAGCCGTATCTTCTCTATTGGACTGCTGCCTGGGTCTTCTACGGTCTGCACTATCTCTGCCCGGGCCTTTCGCCCTGGATCGGCGAAAGTCCGCTGCTGACCTCCCTCAATCACGCCCTCTTCGGTTTTGCAGGGATCTGCTTCTTCCTCGGCACGCAACTCTATACTCGCAAGAAGCTCTGGATCGTTCCCGCCATCGTCGCCGCCGTGATGCTCTCCGCCTGGTCCGTCGCCAATGCGCTGCAATTCGTATCCTTTTCTTCCTACGTGCCCGCTTCCCTCATCTACGTTTACGTCGGCTTCCTCTTCTGGCGCGAAAGCCAGCATCACGAAACGCTCGCCGATCGGCTCCTGAGTCTCTGCTTCGCCGCCTGGGGTCTCGTGTTTCTTGCTTTTCACATCCTGCAGTTCACTCCGGAAATCGCGGCCCAGACCACGCACCCCATCTCCGCAGTTCCCACTGCTTTTGTCTCCATGCTCTTGATTATGTCTGTGTACGAGGAAGAGAAGCGCCGCATCGAGCGCAACATGCTCGCCCTCTCCAACCTCAATCTCGCCACCTCCAGTTTCGTCGGCGGCGAAATTCAGCGCATGCTCGCGCAGGCCCTCGACCGCGTTCTCGGCGTTGTTCGCCTCCCCGCGGGTGCGCTTTTCCTCCATCACGGCGACCCCACCGGGCCCACCTCCGTCGTCTCTGCCGGCATTCCCGATGAGTTCTGCCGCGTCGCACAGGAACAGGGGCTTGACGATTATCTCGTCGGCCTCGTCTCCCGCCTCGGCGGTTTGCTCGGTTTCCGCGATCTCCGCGACGACAATCTCACCGCCCTCGAAAAAGACGAGCCCATTCGCTGTTTCCGCGAACTCGCTCTCAAGCACGGCTTGCGTAGCATCGTGGTCATCAGTCTGCAAGCCAAGGAACAAGCCTTCGGCCTCCTTCTCCTCGGCACACCGGACAATCGCCGCTTTACCCCCGCCGAATTGCGCTTGCTCCTGGCCCTCGGCCACCAGATCGGCATGGCTGTCGAAAACAGTTACCTCATCCAGCAGACCTCGCGCCGCTCCGAGGAGCTCCACGTTCTGAATGAAATCGGCCGCGCCCTCAGCTCCACCCTCAATCAAGAGGACCTCCTCCGCAAAATCTGGGAAGAGCTGCGCCGCCTCTTCGATGTGGACAATCTCTATCTCGCTACGCCCGATTCCCTGCGCGACGCCATCCAATTTGAATTGGAAATGATTGACGGTGTGCGCATGCCGAAGCGCTCGCGTCCCGCTGGCAATTACCTCACCGAGTACATCCTGCGCACCCGCCAGCCCGTTCTCATTCGCGAAAACTTTGTCACTGAAGTGCGCAAGCTCGGCGTCGATCCTCTGCGCACCATGGGCTCTTTCTGTGGTGTTCCGCTGGTTGCCTACGATCACGCCATTGGCGCGTTGTGCATCTTCTCCGATCAGGATCGCGCCTTCGACGAAGGCCACCTTGAGCTTCTTCGCGTGCTCGCCAGCGAAGCCAGCATCGCCATTGAAAACGCCCGCCTCTTCCAGGAGGAGCGCACCAAGGCGCGTCATCTCAATCTCTTGAATCTCATCTCCCGCGACGCTATCGCCACCCTCAACCCCGATGAAGTGCTGGCCAAGATCGCCGAACAGCTCGAAAACGGCCTCACCTACGACCATATCGGCATCGCCATTCTCGATTACACCACGCGCGAGCTCCAAATCCAGGCCGAGGGCGGCAAGCGCCGTGGCGCCGCTGGACTTCGCCTTCCCCTCGACACCGGCCTCATCGGCCAAGTCGCGCGCACCGGCAAAACCGCCACGTTCCATTCCCTCCACAGCTCACGCAATGGCCCCAAGCCTGTCCTCGCCGATTCCCTTACCGCCATGGCCCTGCCCATCTTTTACGCCGATTACCTGCACGGCGTCCTGTACGTCGAATCCCTTGACCGCATCGAATTCTCCGAGGAGGAATCGCTCCTCCTCAGCACCCTGGCCGACTTGATCTCCGGCGCGCTGCATAACGCCCTTACCTTCCAGAAAGCCCAGGAGCAAGCCATCACCGACGGCCTCACCGGCGTCAAAACCCATCGCTTTTTCATGGAAGCTCTCTCTTCCGAATGGAAGCGCTCCTCCCGCGCCGGGCGTTCCTTCGCTCTTGTCCTCATGGACTTGGACCGCTTCAAATTCGTCAACGATTTCTACGGCCACCTCGAAGGCGATCTGGTTCTCCAGCGCGTCGGGCAAATCCTCGAAGGCAACTGCCGCCGCTCCGATGTCGTCGCCCGCTACGGCGGCGACGAGTTTGTGATCCTCATGCCGGAAACCTCCATGGAGCAGGCCCGCCAGCTTGCCTCCAAGCTGCGCGGCTGGGTTTCCGCCGATCCCCTTCTGCGCGAAAAGAACATCACCGCCAGCTTTGGTATCGCCTGCTATCCCCTGCACGGTTCCACTCCTCAGGAACTCATCCAGGTCGCCGACGCTTCCATGTATCTCTCCAAGCATCAGGGCGGCAATACCGTCTCCACCGCCGATCACGTTGACCCCAAGGAAGCCCGTCGCTGGAAGCGCGACGTCCTGGAAGCCTATCTCGGGGTCACTCTCAAACGTCTCTTCGCCACCGGCCCCGAATCCTTCAACGAGATTCACCAGCGCCTCCGCCAGTTCACCGAGTCTCTCCCGGCTTCCGAATCTTCAACCGCCTTCCCCGCGGACGGCCCCGCCTCTCTTCCCCAATCCATCCTCGATACCGTCACTTCCCTCGCCTACGCCATTGATGCCAAGGATCAATACACGCAGGGCCACTCCCAAAAGGTTTCCGCCTACGCCGCTTTGCTCGCCGAATCTCTCAACTTGTCCGAAGCCGAAGTCGAGGAGATTCGTCTGGCCGCCGTTCTCCACGATGTCGGCAAAGTCGGCATCCCCGAACACATCCTTAACAAGAACGGCCCGCTCAATCCCGATGAATGGGACGTCATGAAGACACATGTGAATTTCGCCGCAAGGCTCCTCGAGTCTCTCCCGCAACTCGCGCGCATCCGCCTTATGGTCTTGCACCACCACGAATTCTTCGATGGTTCCGGCTATCCCAACGCCCTCTCCGGTGAGAACATCCCCATGGGCGCCCGCATCATCACTATCGCCGACTCCTACGACACCATCACCAGCGATCGCAGCTACAAGAAAGGCCGCACCGCCGAGGAAGCCTTCGCCGAACTCGAGCGCTGCGCCGGGACGCAATTCGATCCCCGCCTCATCGAAGCTTTTGTCGACGCCATGCGCCTCCTCCCCAACCCCATCATCGAGGCCGCCTCGCTCCTCTCCCGCAATCCCTGACCCACGGCACCACACTTCTTCTTCCTCGTTACCTTCCACCTAGCCGTTCGCCGCCAAAATCAGCTTTCCACAGCCTTTGGGTCGGACCTCACACGATTCTGTGCGCTCCGTCACTGACGCCATGTTCAATCCAGAACCATAGTGCCGCGTCCGGTCACCAGCCTTTGACGATTCGCACCAGGGGGTTCTTCCGTGAACAACCTATCTTCTGTGTCCACTTACGATGTCCTGCGTCAGCATGGCGTCGATCGCAGGGACTTTCTCCGCTTCTGTGCCACCACCGCCGCAGCCATGGGCCTGGAAGCCTCCATGGTTCCTAAGGTCGTCGCCGCGATGGAGACCAAGCCCCGCATCCCTGTCATCTGGCTCCATGGTCTCGAGTGCACATGTTGCAGCGAATCCTTTATCCGCTCCTCTCACCCCATCGCCCAGGACATCGTCCTCAACATGATCTCCCTCGACTACGACGACACCCTCCAGGCGGCTGCTGGCTTCCAAGTCGAGGCAATTCGCAAGAAACTCGTCAAGGATCACCCCGGCGGCTATCTCCTAGCCGTTGAAGGCAACGCCCCCACCAAGGACGGCGGCGTCTATTGCACCGTCGGCGGCGACACCTTTCTGAACATCCTTAAAGAGACCGCCGAACACGCCAAGGCCATCGTCGCCTGGGGCTCCTGCGCCTCCAATGGCTGCGTTCAGGCCGCTCATCCCAATCCCACGGGCGCCATGCCCGTCCACAAGCTCATCACAGAAAAGCCCATCATAAATGTGCCCGGCTGCCCGCCCATTGCCGAGGTCATGACCGGCGTCCTCACCTACATCCTCACCTTCGACGCCCTGCCCGAACTGGATCGCATCGGCCGCCCGAAAATGTTCTATGGCCAACGCATCCACGATAAGTGCTACCGCCGCGCCTTCTTCGATGCCGGCCAGTTCGTCGAGTCCTGGGACGACGACGGCGCTCGCAAGGGCTGGTGCCTCTACAAAATGGGCTGCCGCGGTCCAACAACCTACAATTCCTGCTCCACCTTCAAATGGAACAACGGCGTTTCCTTCCCCATCGGCTCCGGCCATGGCTGCATTGGCTGCAGCGAAGCGGATTTCTGGGACAACGGTCCGTTCTACCAGCGCCTCTCGAACGTCGTGGTTCCCGGAATTGATGCCACTCCAAATGTGATCGGCGAAGTCCTGGGTGCCGCCGCCGTCATTGGCGTTGGTTCCCATCTCATCTCTACCGTCGTCCGCCACAATGCCCGCAAGGTTCGTGTGGACGACACTCCGCCCTCCGGCAACAAGGGCGAATAAAGGTGCTCTATGACTGCACGCGTCGTTGTTGATCCCGTCACTCGTATTGAAGGGCATCTCCGCATCGAGGCCATGCTCAATGACTCCGGCCACATCGGCGACGCCATGTCTTCCGGCACCATGTGGCGCGGCCTGGAGGTCATCCTCCAGGGCCGCGACCCGCGGGACGCCTGGGCCTTCTGTGAGCGCATCTGCGGTGTCTGCACCACCGTTCACGCGATTGCCTCCGTGCGCTGCGTCGAAAATGCCCTCGGCATCAAGGTCCCCAAAAATGCTGAAATCATTCGCAACATCATGTTCCTCACCCAGATGGTGCAGGATCACGTCATTCACTTCTATCACCTGCACGCTCTCGACTGGGTGGACATCGTCTCCGCGCTGAAGGCCGATCCCGTAGTTACCGCCTCGCTCGCGCAAAAGGTTTCTCCCAGTGCGCCCAATGCCAGTCCCGGCTACTTCCGCGACATCGCCACCACCCTTAAGAAATACGTGGACTCCGGCCAGCTCGGCCTTTTCGACAACGCCTACTGGGGCCATCCCGCCTACAAGCTTCCTCCCGAAGCCAACCTGATGGCGGTTGCCCACTACCTCGAAGCCCTCAAGTGGCAAAAGGAAGTCATCAAGATTCACACCATTTTCGGCGGCAAGAATCCCCACCCAAACTATCTCGTCGGTGGCATGGCTTCCGCTATCAACCTGCAAGGCGACAGCGCCATCAACATCGAACGCCTCAACATGGTCAAGGACCTCATCACGCAAGCCAAGCAGATCGTGGACACGCTCTACATCCCCGACCTGCTCGCGGTCGCTTCCTTCTACCCCGAATGGACGCAGATCGGCGGCGGTCTCGGCAATTACCTCTCCTACGGCGATATCCCGCAGCACGGCATCAGCGATGTCTCCAGTTTCAAGTTTCCCCGCGGCGCCATTGTCAACAAGAATCTCGCCGAGGTTCTTCCTGTTGATCCGGCCGACGCCGGCCAGGTCCAGGAAGAGATCACCCACTCATGGTACGAATATTCCGGCGGCAAAACTGCCCTTCACCCCTGGGATGGCGAGACTTCTCCCAAGTACACCGGTCCCAAGCCGCCCTACACCCAACTTGACGAAAATGCCAAGTATTCCTGGCTGAAGACGCCGCGCTGGAAGGGCAACGCCATGGAAGTGGGCCCGCTCGCCCGCGTCCTCATTGGCTTCGCCAGCGGCCGCAGCGACTTCAAGGAAGTGGTCACCGCCGCGCTCGGTGCTCTGAAGATTCCCGCTGCCGCGCTTTTCTCCACGCTGGGCCGCACTGCCGCCCGCGGCCTGGAAACGCAACTCGGCGTTCAGTGGCTCAAGGACGAGTTCGACAACCTCATCGCCAATCTCAAGGCTGGCGATTCCACCACCGCGGACACCTCCAAGTGGGAGCCTTCCACCTGGCCGGCCGAAGCCAAGGGTTATGGCTTCACGGAAGCTCCCCGCGGCGCGCTGTGCCACTGGATCCACATCAAGGACACCAAAATTGCCAATTACCAGATCGTGGTGCCTTCAACCTGGAACGCTTCGCCCAAGGACGCCAAGGGCCAGCATGGCGCGTACGAATCCGCTCTCCTTGGCACCCCCATGGCCGACCCCAAGCGTCCCCTGGAGATCTTGCGCACCATCCACTCCTTCGATCCTTGCCTCGCCTGTGCTTCTCACGTCATCGGCAAGGACGGCCGCAAGCTTTCTGAATTCCTGATTCGCGTCTAGTGCCGTTCCAACGATTTGGGCCAAATGACGGTCCATGCATCTGACGCGAATGCGGAGAGAGTACTCGCGAGGGGAATGGCTGGAACAAGTTGGAATGGCACTAGGAGGCAGCTATGGCAAAAGTCATTCAGCCGTTTGATCCGAAAGATGTCGTCGCCCATCCGGAGTCATATTTCCGCCGCGCCTACGTCTGGCAAGTGCCCGTTCGCCTCACGCACTGGGTCAACGCCCTCTGTGTCACCGTGCTTTTCCTGACGGGTCTATACATCGCTTCGCCCATCCTCGCACCCAGCGGTGAGCCCGCGCATCACTTCGTCATGGGCCGCATTCGTCAAATCCACTTTGCCGCGGGCATAATCTTTGTCATCGCCTTCCTTCTGCGCATCTGCTGGTTCTGGGCCGGCAATAACTACGCGCGCTCTGGTTTCCCATTTGTGTGGCGCGCCAGTTGGTGGCGCGATCTTTTCCGTCAGGCCACCGATTATTTGAGGCTCGAGCGCGGCCACGCCCATCTTGGCCACAACGCCCTGGGCGGCTCTGCTTACACCTTTTTCGTGATCTTCCTCGGCTGGGTGCAGATCTTCACCGGCCTCGCTCTGTATTCGGAGACGAATCCCGCCGGCATTCTCAACAAGCTTTTTGGCTGGGTCATTCCTTTGCTCGGCAATTCCTACAGGACCCACATGATTCACCACCTGGTGGCGTGGGCCTTCCCCATCTTCGCTCTCTTGCACATCTACATCGTTACTTACGACTCCACGCAATATGGCAATGGCCTGATCACTTCCATCATTTCAGGCTACAAGTTCTATCGCCAGGGAGACATCCGCCATGATGAGTGGTTATCTTGATTTCCTGCGCGAGCCCGCGCCCATTCTTGTCCTTGGCCTTGGCAATACCCTTCTCAGCGATGATGGTGTTGGCCCCGCGCTTCTCGATCAACTCTCCAGCTCCGCCCAGCGCTGGGAAGGCCAGGTTGAATTCGTGGATGGCGGCACACAAGGCCTCGCGCTCCTTGGACGCCTCAGCGGCCGCAAAGCGCTCATCATTGTCGATGCGTTGAAGACCGGTGCGCCTCCAGGCACCGTCCATCGCATGACTCTCAACGAACTCTGCAGCGCCAATCCGGGCCGCGCTGGTTCTGCGCACGAAGGCAACGCCGGTGAACTGCTCGCCGCCGCGCAACTCCTCGACGAACTTCCCGCTCGCTTATTCGTTGTTGGCGTCGAACCCAAGAAGATCGCCACCGGCCACGGCCTTTCCGCTCCCGTCAAGCGCGCTCTTCCTGAAGCCTCCAAAGAGGTCAATCAACTCCTCACGCAACTCTGCTGACCCTCGCCGCCGCCCGGTCATACCGCCTCCCCTGAGCGTCATAGGCGCGGCACGCGCCTTCAAATGCGTGCCGGGTGCCCCTCGATACATCCGCTGAACCCCTCGAAGTGCTATCCTCTGCGTGTCTGCCATGTCCACACACTCCGACACCGGCCAGCCGGAATTCCACTTCGATTGCGTGTTTCACTACGTCGCCCACATGGACCTGGCGATCCGTTTCTATCGCGACGTTCTTGG
>Ga0187782_10004050_pt1 | contig 10945 bp, 8 predicted proteins | sample 0715_SJ02_MP15_2_FD_132454 | JGI IMG/M metagenome (GOLD analysis project Ga0187782, IMG submission 132454) | Tropical peat soil microbial communities from peatlands in Department of Meta, Colombia - 0715_SJ02_MP15_20_MG | ecosystem: Environmental > Terrestrial > Soil > Wetlands > Peat | place...
AATCGTTTCCCAGCCGCCGCACCGGATCGCCCGTACACCGTTCTTTGCGCAGCACGCCGAAGCTCACGTCCAGGTGCCGCATAACGCGCACCAGCGCCAGCACAATCTCGCGCCCCTGGGGATCGTAGCCGCCCATGCAGCCAAGCCACAGACAACACTCCTGCGTTCCATCGAAGAAGGGCAGCCCACTGCGCTCGATGAATTTGTCGCGTTCCGTTGTGCTCATCCCCAACGCGTTCGACCCTCGCTCGAGCGCCAAGAACAACTTTGCTCCGCGCTGGTCCTCCCACGCGCCCGTGTTCACCGCGCCGCGCCGCAGCCCCACAATCATTGGCACGTGCTCAATCCCCACCGGGCACTGAAATTCGCAAGCCCCGCACGTCGTGCACTCAAACACAGCCTCTTGCGAGTTGTATTTGCCCAACAGCGGCTCCTCCGAAGCCGGCCCGCACTCATTTAAGTACGTGCGCAGCCCAAGCACCACCGTCTTCGGGTTCAGCAGCTTGCCTGTATTGTTCGCCGGGCAATGTTCCGTGCATCGCCCGCACTCCACGCAGGAATAAGCCTGCAAGCTCACGATCCGCGTCAGATCCTTTCCCGTTACAAGCCCGAAATCCTCATCTCCCACGAGCGGCGGGATTTGCGCGAATCCTCCGCGCGACAAAAACACCGTCGCCGGGCTCAGCACCAGGTGCAAATGCTTTGTATGCGGAATCACCGGCAGAAACGCGAGCAGCGTCAACGTGTGCGTCCACCACAGCACTCGTACCGCGCCATCGCCGGCAACAAAGAACGCTGCCAGGTAAGTCGCCATCAGCACAAAAATCAGCAGCGCAATCAGCCCCGATTCCCACGACAGTTCTCCCAGCCATTTCGGTCGTATCAAGAAGCGCCGCACAAACAGTCCGCCAATCCCCACTGCGCAGACCACGGCGAACGCGGCTGCAACGTAGAAATACAACCGGCCCACGCGCCCCGCTGAATCCAAAAACCCCGCGCCAAATATCGCTGCGCAATGGTTCAGCGTCACCAGCGCAAACACGCAAAACGCCCAGAACACCGCTGCATGCGCCACTCCCGCCAACGGCCGCTCGCAAATCACTTTCGCCTGGCACATCACTTCCCAGATAAAGTCGCGCATGCGTTTCCCAAGGGGGAACAGCCGAAACTCCGCATCTTTTTTCGATTGGAGGATCTTCGCTAGAATCGGCCCGAACCGCCGCCAGAAAGCCCACACCGACGCCGCAGCCAGCGCCACAAACACGACCTTCTCACCCATCGAGAAGTGCCGCGGTTCGGCCAGGGTTGGAAGAAGTGCGATCATCTTCGAACTAAGTTACGATACACGATGGCCGCACTCCGCGCCTCGGACAATTGCAATGGTACCCCTACTCGTGCTCGTGGTTTCCTTCGCAGTCTTTTGGCTGCTGGGCCTGGCCGCGCCGTATCTGGCACAGTGGCAGCACGCGCTGCGCGCGGCCCTCGGCGCGATGTTCCTGCTTACGGCCTCGGCGCATTGGGGGCGCCGCCGACCCGATCTCATTCGCATGGTCCCGCGCAGCTTTGGCGACGGAGCCAAATGGGTTACGCTCACGGGTGTCGCTGAAATACTCATCGCCATCGGCCTTCAGGTTCCACACATCGCCCGTCTCGCCGCTCTGCTGGGCGCAGCGATGCTGGTGTGCATCTTTCCCGCCAACGCCAGGGCTGCTCGCGAAAACCTGACCATCGGCGGCCGTCCCGTGCCTCGTCTTGGTCCCAGGCTCGCCATCCAGATCGTCTTTCTCGCCGCGCTTGCCGCCGCTGCTTGGCCCCCATAACTCGGCAAACCTCCTATCCGGCTTCTCGACAACGAAAATCCGGTTGAAACGCAACCCGTGACCGGTTGCACTATGTACCATCTCGGCCCGGACGATGCACTGCGGGACACGCCGCAAATGCGCCAATAGACGATTAGGATGAACCGATGAGCGTCCTTCAATTCGACGGCACGAACACCAACTACATCGAAATTCCCGACCACGCGGCGTTCAGCGTCGCCACCACAGGCAGTTTGTCGGTCTCGGCTTGGATGCGGCCCGATACGCTCTCTTTTCCCATCGCGCAAAGCGACGGATCGGGAGACAACGCCTATATTCACTGGATGGGCAAAGGAGAGGATGACCAGCAGGAATGGACCTTTCGCATGTACAACGACGATCCCTTGCATGCCCGGCCCAATCGCATCAGCTTCTATGTCTTTAATCCCAAGCCTCCCGCGGGAAGTGCAACCAACCTGGGAGTCGGAGCGTATTTTCAGGACTCGGTAACGGTCGGCGAATGGATTCACGTTGTCGGCGTGGCCGATGGCGGCCAGAAGGCCACCCTGATCTACAAAAACGGCGTGCTGCGGAACCAACAGTTGTGGTCCAAGGAGAGTATCGTTCCTGGGCACGGAACCTCGCCACTGCGTATCGCCACGCGCGACCTGAAGAGCTTTTTCCTCGGAGCAATCCGCGGCGTGCGGTTTTGGAATCGGGCCTTGACCGCCGACGAGGTGCAAAAGCTCTACACGCACGTCATCCCGCCTGACGGGTTGGTCGCCGCCTTCGAGCTCTCGCGCGACTCCGTGCCCGACTCCGCCGGAGGACATAACGGACAACTGAACGCCGGAACCTGGACCCCTTAGCCCGTTTTTGCCCGGGAACCTCTGCCCGCCGCACCTCGGTGAACTACCGGTTCGGCGTTGCCCAGGCCTCGAAACCGACCGAAAGCGATGCTCGCGACGGCTTCATTCTCTCGCCGCGCTTGCCGCCGCGTCGCCTCAATTACTCTGCGAACCTCGTCCGCATTCCCGATCGCTGCATCGTTACTCCTGTATCCTTTCTCTTACGGCTCTCAAAACTGCTTTCGCTGTCCGGCTGTGTAATTCTTCTTTGGGGAAGCCCCTTTGGCCAAATATCTCGTTACCGGCGTCGCCGGCTTCATCGGCCGCTCCATTGCCGCAGCCCTTCTCGAACGCGGCCAATCCGTTCGCGGCATCGATAATTTGATTACCGGCAAACGCGCCAACCTCGCTGGTCTTGAGGCCATGGAATTCCTCGAAGCCGACCTCGCCGATCCCTCCGCTTGCGCCAAAGCGTGTGCAGGCGTTGAGATCGTTTTTCATGAAGCCGCACTCGCCTCCGTTCCGCGCTCCGTCGCCGATCCAGCGGCCACCAATCGAAATTGTGTCGACGCCACGCTCAACCTGCTTGTCGCTGCACGCGCCGCCGGCGTCCGTCGCGTCATTTACGCCGGTTCATCCTCCGTTTACGGCGATACGCCAACCTTGCCCAAGCACGAGGAGATGACACCCGATCCCATCACTCCCTACGCCGTCGCCAAGCTCGCTGGCGAGCATTACATGCGTGCCTTCACGCGCGTCTACGGACTGGAAACCGTCACCTTGCGCTACTTCAACGTCTTCGGCCCCTACCAGGACCCCACTTCGCACTACTCCGGCGTCCTCGCCATCTTCTGCCGCAAAATGTTGGCCAGCCAACAACCCACCATCTTCGGCGACGGCGAGCAAAGCCGCGACTTCACTTACATCGACAACGTAGTCCATGCGAACCTGCTGGCCGCCGAAGCTCCCGCCGTCAAAGTTTCGGGCAGATTCATCAACGTTGCCACCGGCTCATCCGTCGCCCTCAACCAGGTCGTCGAGATCCTCCGCGATCTCACCGGCTACGGCGGTCAGCCCGCCTATACCGAGCCCCGCCCAGGCGACATCCGCCACTCCCTGGCCGAGATTCGCCTGGCTCGCCAACTGCTCGGCTACCAGCCGCAGGTCGATTTTTGCCAAGGCCTTCGCCGCACCGTCGAGTGGTACCGCCAAGCCGCGTGAATTCGGCAGCAACCATCCCCGCGAACCATGAGAGTCACCTCTCATGTGTGACCTGAAACACTAACATTCCAACAGCTTTCGCTCACACTTATAAAGGAGTTCTCCGCAACACGAGACTGTTACATCGGGCCTAGCGCAAAACCGGAGCGGGTGCACCTCGGAGTCACGAAAGTCGAGTCAACGCGACCAGCCCAGGATCCCCAACGGCAATCCGCCGCTGAGGTGGGAGCAACAGGGAGCGGCGACCCTCACGGCCGGGAGACAGCACAAGCTCTTTGTGGTCTTGCCAGATAAGTGGCCGGCGCGGGGACCTCTGGGACGAGGGGCCCGTCTGTGCCGGACACTTTGCTGCAACAGAAGCTGCCGAGGCGTCGAAGCACTCCGCGAAACGCCGCCAAGCCGGTCCCTCCGCAGTCCACGTCGCTTCGCGACCTCTGGCAAATCCTCTGGCATCGCCGCCTCTTCATATCCATTGTCGAGAGCGCCCTCATTGTCGCCTGTCTTCTCTATTGCCTCATCGCTCCCAGCGAGTATGAAGCGTCGGCCCGCGTCGAACTGCGCACCACTCCTATCTCCTCGCTCAGCCTCGATGCCTCCGAGCCCGCGGTTTCATCCTCGCTCCTCTCCGCTCCCATCGCGCTTGAAACCCTCGCTTCCGTCCTGCGCAGCGACCAGCTCGCATGGCGCTTGATCCTCGGACTCAAGCTCTATCAGGCGCCCGGCTTCTCGGGCAGCTTTGCCCGCCGCTTTCCGGGCTTCAATCCCGCCAACCCCTCGCCCGACGCAGAAGCCTGGCTCCTCGACCGATTCTCCCGCCGCCTCCACGTTCAGGCCATGGCTCGTAGTCTCCTCGTCGAAATTCGCTTCCGCTCGCGCGACGCCGCACTGTCGGCCTCGGTAGTCAACGCGCTTATCCGCGCCTACAACGAGCGCGAAACCGAATCGCAAATCCAGGCCACCGCGCAGGCCTCCGGCTGGCTCAGCGCCCAGCTCGCCGATCTTAAGACCCGCGTCGACCAGGACCAGCAGCGCCTCGCCGATTTCGAAAATCGACACGGCATCGTGAGCACCCCGGAAATCCTTCCCAACGGCCAGCCCACCCAAACCGAGCACACTTCTGCGCTTCTCGAAATCGACGAGCTCAGCCGTCAGCTTGTTGCCGCCACCACCGACCGTATTCTCGCCGAAGCTGAATATCGCGCCGCTTCGCAAGGCGATCCCGAAATAGTCATCGCCTCCGACCCCCGCCTACAGGCCCAAAGCGGCGCCTTCGCCACCGCGCTCCTCCAGCAGATTCACGCCCGGCGCAGCGACCTCGAGCAGGAGCAGGCCCAACTCAGCGCCGAACACGGCCCCAGCTTCCCCCGCGTCGTCGAGATCGGTCGCCAGCTCCAGGATCTCGACCGCCAAAAACAGGCCGAGGATGCCAAGCTGGTCGAGCGTTTCCGGAGCAACTGGCAAACCGCCCTCGATCGCGAGCAGCTTGTCCGCAATAGCCTTGGCCAGGTAACCGCCGATGGAATGAGGCTCAACCACGCCGCAACGGAGTACGCCGTCATGCGCCAGGAAGCCAACGCCAGCCACGATCTCTACATGCGCGTCGAAGAAAAAGCCGAAGAAGCCGGGCTCGCCGCCGGTGTTCACAGCTCCAACATTTCCGTCGTCGACTTCGCGCGCCAGCCGGTCAAGCCTGTTGCGCCGGATCTACCCCTCTATCTCGCTATTACCGTCTTTGCCGGCATCTGGATCGCCGTGGTTCTGGCGCTCGCGCGCAACTCGTTCTCCGCCTCCGCAATTCGCGCCGCCGTGGCCTTGATGGCATTTGTCGCTTCCTTCACCGCCCTCCATGCGCAGGCCCCAACCCCCAGCACATCCGGCCTTCCCACCGGCGTCGCGAGCTTTCCGCAATCGCAGGAAACCAGGAGCGTCCCCAGTCCCAAGGAAGCTCCCGCCGTCTGGAACAGCCCCGGAGCTCCCGGCTCAGCCGGTGTTCCGCCGCTCGCTTCCACGCAATCCTCCACGCCCATGCCGGCGCCCATCGCGCCCGGCGACTTTCTCGATATCAGCGAATTCCACACCCCCGAATTCCACACTTCCGTCCGCGTCTCCGCCGCTGGCACTGCCACTCTGCCGCTGGTTGGCGATGTCCCGGTCTCCGGCATGGACGAGCAATCCGCCGCTCGCGCCATTGAAGCCGCGCTCGTGGCCAAAGGAATGCTGCTCCATCCCCTCGTCTCCGTCCTCGTCACCGCTTACACCGGCCAAGACGTAAGTGTGCTTGGCGAAGTGGCTCACCCCGGCGTCTATCCCTACACCTTCCACCATCGCCTGCTCGACCTCATCGCCGCCGCATCCGGCCTTTCACCCAACGCCGGCCGCCTCGTCAACGTCTTTCATCAATCCGATCCCAAAACCCCGCATTCCGCCGTTCTCGACCCCAGCGGAACCGGCACCACCTCCGATCACAATCCCGAGCTCAGCCCCGGCGATACTGTTCAGGTTAGCCGCGCCGGGCTCGTTTATGTCGTCGGCGATGTCGTCCGCCCAGGCGGTTTTCCCGTCGATCCCGTTCAGGGCCTTACCGTCGTACAGGCTCTCTCGCTCGCCTGGGGACCCTCGCAAAACGCATCCATCACCAAGGCCGTGCTCATTCGCGAACAAAAAGACGGCCGCACCATGGTCTCGCTCAATCTCAAGCGCATGATGCGCGGACAGGACCCCGACCAGCCGGTCCAGGATCGCGATATACTCTTCGTTCCCACCTCTGTCGCAAAAAACCTGGTCAACCGCACCATGGAATCGGCCATTCAATCCACCATCGGTGTCTCCATTTATTCCGGCCTGGTTTACTCCCAGCGGTACTAGCAGGTCTAACGATGAGAAGAGTTGCCTGGTTCCTGCTTCTTGTCTTCGCTTTTGCCATTCCCTGGGAGTACTCGCTCGATCTCGGCCAGCCATTCGGCAACGCTGCCCGCATTGCCGGGCTCCTGCTCCTTTTCGCAGCCGTTCCCGCAGTCTTTCAAGCCGGCCGGATTCGCACGCCCGGCCTGTTTCAGTGGCTTACCCTTGCTCTATATCTCTGGTTCTGCTGCTCCTATCTTTGGACCGTCGATCCGGCCTCAACTCTCGAAAGAGTCCGCGGCTATTTCCAGGAGATGATGATTGTCTGGTTGGTGTGGGAGTTCGCCGAAACTCCCGCCAATCTGCGCGCCATTCTGCGCGCCACGGTTGCCGGATCCTGGGTGCTGGCGGTTCTCACTCTTGCCGCTTTTCGCTCGCCCGAGGCCATCGCCGCCGGCCAATTCCGCTTCGCCGCCTACGGCCAGGACCCGAATGAAGTCGCCCGTTTCCTCGATTTCGGCTTCCCGCTGGCATCGCTTCTTTTCAACTGCGAAAAGCGCCGGCCGGCGCGTTTAATGGCGCTCGGTTTTCTGCCCCTCGGACTCCTCGCCGTTCTTCTTACTGCCTCGCGCGGAGGCTTCCTTGCCGCATTGGTCGCGTTCGCCGGCTCGGCCGTTCTTCTCGCCCGCGGCCATGCGCGCCGCGTCGCCGCTGCCGTCTTCGCTCTGCCGCCTTTTCTCGCCGCGCTCTGGTTCTTCGTTCCCGCCGCAACGTTTGACCGTCTCTCCACCATTCCCGAGCAGCTTAGTAGCGGCGACTTGAATCAGCGCCTCAACATCTGGTCCGCCGGCTGGCGCGCCTTCGTCCACGCACCGGTCTTCGGCTCGGGCGCAGGCTCCTTCGTCGTGGCCGCCCATCTGGCGCCCATCGATACCCCGCACAATACTGTCCTCTCCATCCTCGTCGGCGGTGGTCTGTGCGCGCTCTTCCTCGCCTCCATTCTCGTTCTGTTCGCCGCCCATTCGGCAGCGCAAACGCATGGCCCATTGCGCATCGCGCTCATCACCACTCTGCTCGTTTGGGCCGTCACCTCGCTCACCGCCACCGTCGAAGAGAACCGCACCACTTGGCTGCTTTTCGCTGTGATCGTCCTCGCCGGCCGCCTTGCTGCCGAAGATCCGGCGGGCTTGTCCAATTGCTTTTTGTCGCCCGCTTCCGTTCCGAACCATCCGCTGGTCGAGCGCCTTGTCAAGGCCCATCGTCTGGCGTTGCGCAGGGAACGGCTCATCAAGATGATCCGCAACCCGGGCAGCCCCGCCGAACTGCTCAGGGAGTTCCTCGGCGAAACAACTGCCGCAGAATTCGCTGCGCACATCGGCGTGGCCCGCGATACGCTCTCTCATATTCTTAATGGCGGCGGCGCTGTCACGGTCGATCTCAGCATCCGCCTCGGTCAGGCGCTCGGCCTTTCTCCCGACTTCTTCTCAAAGGCCCAGCTTCAGCACCACCTTCGCAACGAATTGCAGAAAAATCGGCAAAAAATCAAGCGATGGGAGGGATAAATGGGTGCGCCAACCAAATGAAGCTCAGATCCAAGCTCACGGCCTGCTTACCCGGCGCATCGAGATGCTTGTGCGCCTTGCGGAGGTGTAACACGATATGTTACAGTGTGAACATTGATCGAGTCGTTCCGGCATCGCGGTCTTGAAAGGTTCTTCAAGACCGGATCTAAGACGGGCATTCAGCCGGCACATGCAGCGCGGCTTCGCATTCTTCTAACCACTTTGAACCTCGCACCGACGCCGCTGGACATGAACCGGCCGGGCTGGGATTGGCGCCCGCTGAAGGGCGATCTGAAAGGGCATTCGGCCGTGACCGTAAACAGAAACTGGCGGCTCACGTTTAGCTTTGAAGGCGAAGACGCGATCCTCGTGGACTATCGCGACTATCACTAGGGGAGGGGAAGGATATGGCGATGATGTACAACCCGGCCAGCCCCGGCGAACTTCTCAAGGAATTCCTCGGCAAGACGACAGTAACCGAGCTCGCAGCACGCATCGGGGTGGCCCGTGCGACTGTTTCTCGCATTCTCAATGGCCGCACCGCTGTCACCGTCGATCTAAGCATCCGGCTCGGTCAAGCTCTTGGCCTTTCTCCCGATTTCTTCTCAAAGGCCCAGCTTCAATTCGACCTCTGGGTCGAACTGCAGAAGAAGCGGCCAAAGATCAAACGGCTCGCGGCTTGACTCGCGCAGTGTTCGAATCGGGAGCAGATTTCTACAGGGCCCTATGAATTCCGTTCAACAGATGCCAGTCCGGACCGCAGTGCTCACTTCGGGCACAAGCGCCCACCGCCCCATCCTCCACGCCGCCCTCTCCGTCGGCTTGGCCGGCATCGTCGTCAAGTTTGTCGCCACCTTCAAGGAGATCGCCGTAGCCTCGGTTTACGGCCGCTCCGACGCCATGGACGCCTTTCTCGCCGCCGCGCTCATTCCCAGTCTCCTCGTCAATCTCATCTCCGAGTCAATGAATCAGGCTCTCGTTCCCACGTTCGTTCGGGTGAGGGAACTGGAGGGCCCGGATCGCGCCCAGAAGCTCCTCTCGAGTTCCATGCTCTGCATGTGTCTTTTGCTTGGCGCGGCATCGGGGGTCATGGCGCTTGCCGCGCACGGCTTCTTTCCGCTCATCGCCTCCCATTTTCCGCCGGCCAAACTCGAGCTTTCCATCCAGCTCTTCTACGGCCTTCTTCCCGTCGTTCTCATCACGGGAATCGCCACCAATTGCGCCGCGGTATTGAACACGCTCGATCGTTTTGCCCTGCCTGCGCTCGCGCCCATGGTTATTTCCGTTTCCGTCCTCGCCGGCGCACTCCTGTTCGGCAGCCGTTTCGGCATCTGGGCCATGGTCTACGCCACGCTTGCCGGTACGCTCCTCCAGGCGTTCATCGTGGTTGTGATGATGGAAGGCCGCGGCTACCGCTTTCGCCTGTGGTGGTTCGGCATGACTGAGGCCACGCGCGAAGTCGCTGGCCAGTTCGGCCCCGTGCTCCTCAGCAGCGTGGTTGCTTCCAGTGGGCTCCTCGTCGACCAGTCGATGGCCGCAATGCTTTCCTCAGGTTCCGTCTCCGCGCTTGTCTATGGCAACCGCTTCGTCAGCGTCGTGCTGTCGCTGTTGGCAGGCGCAGTCTCGACCGCCATCGTGCCGTATCTTTCCCGCATGATCGCCCATCGCGAGTGGGCCTATTGCCGCCGCACCATTCGCGCCTGGATTCGTCTCACTGCGCTCGTCTCCGTACCTATTGCCGCGCTTCTTATCGCCGCCGCGCGCCCGCTCGTTCGCGTCGCCTTCGAGCACGGCCAGTTTGGCCCGCGCGACACTACAGTCGTTGCCTCCGTACTCGCCATGTACGCCATCCAGATTCCGTTCTACGCGACAAGCCGAGTCTATTACCGCTTCATCGTCGCCATGCGCCGCACCGATCTCGTCCTTTACTGCGGCATGATCAACCTCGGCCTCGACGTCGTCTTGAATCTCCTTCTCATGCACTGGTTAGGCGTTGCCGGAATCGCCCTGGCCACTTCGCTCTGGACCCTCAGCACATTTTTCTATTTGTGGTATTGGGCCAGGAAGCTTCTCGCACGCGTCAGCCTCGCGGAGGCCGCTGCATGATCCCGGTCCCAGCTCGCTATCTCCTCCGCATCGACGATCTTTGCCCTACCGTCTCCCACGAAAGCTGGAGGATTCTCCGGTCGCTCATCGAAGAGTTCCGCCTCCGGCCTATCCTCGCCGTCGTTCCCTCGAATCGCGATCCCGATCTTGACGTTTCCCCACCCGACCCGGACTTCTGGAACCAAATCCGCGCGCTCGAAGGCGCCGGAGCCATCGTCGGCCTCCACGGCTACCGGCACCTATGCCAAAGCCGCGGCCGAAGCTTGCTCGGCATCCAAGCCACTTCGGAATTCGCCGGCATCTCCATGGAAACGCAACGCGCCTGGATCGCCGAAGGCCTCCGCATCCTGCGCAGCCGCTCCCTCAACCCGCTAATCTTCGTCGCGCCGCGCCACGGCTTCGACTGCCGCACACTTCACGCCCTCCGCGCCGAAGGGATTGCTCTCTTGTCCGACGGCTTCGCACGCACACCCTGTCTCAGTGGCGGCGTCACGTGGATTCCGCAGCAGCTTTGGGGCCCCGTGGATAAGCCCAAAGGTCTCTGGACTATCTCGATCCACCCAAACAC
>Ga0187782_10004054_pt1 | contig 10941 bp, 12 predicted proteins | sample 0715_SJ02_MP15_2_FD_132454 | JGI IMG/M metagenome (GOLD analysis project Ga0187782, IMG submission 132454) | Tropical peat soil microbial communities from peatlands in Department of Meta, Colombia - 0715_SJ02_MP15_20_MG | ecosystem: Environmental > Terrestrial > Soil > Wetlands > Peat | place...
ACACCGCGAAATTCGGCCAGCCGGAGATCAAGCTCGGCGTCATCCCCGGCGCCGGCGGAACGCAGAGGTTGACCCGAGTCGTCGGCAAGTCGAAGGCGATGGAGATGTGCTTGACCGGCCGCCTGATGGATGCGGCGGAAGCCGAGCGCGCCGGGCTCGTTTCGCGGGTTCTTCCCGTCAATCAGCTCCTCGAGGAGGCGCTGAAAGTCGCCTCGGCGATCGCCGGCTTCTCGGCCTCGGCGGCGTACGCGGCCAAAGAAGCGGTCAATCGCGCCTACGAAACTTCGCTCGCTGAAGGAATCCGCTTCGAGCGGCGCGCCTTTCATGCGCTCTTCGCAACCGAGGATCAGAAGGAGGGCATGCGCGCCTTCGTCGAGAAGCGGCCCGCGGCCTTCAAGAATCGCTGACGGCCGGAAAGCCTCGTTCGATCGACGATGAGCCCGCGCGACGCGCTTCTTAAAGCGCGGGGACGTCGGTCTTCGTTACGAGCAAGCGGCAGGCGATGAACTGGTGTGATCAAGCCTTAGGGCTCGCCGACAAGCCTCTGTCGCGACAGGAGCGCGAGGCCGCTCTTTCGACCGTCAAGCGGCTGCCGGTCGACGCCTTGCGGCGCGCCTGGCGTGAGATCGGCGCCTGCCGATATTCCGACCGGACGGAAGGCGTGCGGGTGTTCTCAAGCTACTTCGACAGCCTCGGCGACGTCGATCCTGAGCGCGCCTTAGACTTCATTCTCGATTGCGTCGCGCGCGAGGGAGAGGACGAGCTCGTGGCGCTGATCGGCGAAGAGAAGCTCTTAGCCCAGCTCCTGCAATGTCATGGCGCGGCTGCGCGTGAGCGGCTTCTCGCCGCGGCTCGAATCTCTCCGCGGCTCCGCTGGCTCTTAGGCTCGGCCTATTGGCAGCTTAAGGGCGCGCCGGTTGCGGAAGGGGTCAAGGAGGCGCTGCTTCCGCTCGCCGATCGCGTCGCCTGGGAGGCGTGGCGCGCCAAAACCGAGCGGCCGGCGCCGAGCCTCGCGAGCGCAAGCCTCGAGGAGCTCGCGAGGCTTTGGATTGAGGCCAACAACGCTTCGCCCCTCGAGCGCTGCCGCGAGGGGCTAACAGCCGCGATGTTCAATCTATGCTTCGATCTGCCGGGAAGCGATCGGGAGAAGGCCTTCGACCTTGCGCTGGCTATTCTCAACCTGACCGACAACGCCAATCTCCTCTCTCTGCTCGCCACAGGCCTTCTCGAAGACCTTATCAACGCCGACGACGAAGCGACGATCGCCCGCGTCGAACGCCACGCCGCGGCCAATCCGCGCTTTCGCCGCCTCATCGCCGGAGTATGGTACAGAAGCCCGAACTCGGCGATCGCGGCGCGACTGAAAGCGGCGCGAGGCGACGCGGCGCCGTTCTGACGGCCCCGCGAAAGGATCAAGGTGCGAGATGGACGAGGAGAAGCAGCCAAAGGCGTTTGGCGACTGCGCGGTTGTGAAGGCGGGCGAGCCGTTCATCGGCAAACAGGGGCTCTCCTACGCCGCCGCGGTCTCGGCCGAGACCGTCGGCGCGAAAGGAATTCACCTGCAGATGGTCACCATCCCGCCCGGCGGCCGCGCCAAGGCGCACAAGCATTTGGCGCATGAAACGGCGCTTTATGTCTTAAGCGGCGAATCGGGAATGGACTACGGCGAGAGGCTCGAACATCGCCTCTATGCCCAAGCTGGCGACTACCTTTACATCCCCGCCAACATGCCGCATCGGCCGTTCAACACGAGCAAGACGCTGCCATGCGTCGCCATCATCGCCCGCACGGATCCGAACGAGCAGGAAAGCGTCGTGCTGCTGCCGGAGCTGGAATAAGGTTTCTGCGGCGTCCAGCGCTCGGAGGGAGTCGGCGCCGGAGGCCTGCGCCGGCTGCGCCGAGACGCAATTCGGCGGACGAAGGTCGCTGCGCGGTGGCCCCAGCAAACCGGCGAGAGGACGTCACTGCGTGTTCGTCGCAGACGCCGGCGTCAGCGCGGGTTGCGCGCTGGCGGTCTCGCCGACCGTGTCGAGCCCATAAACGTCGTCGCGGAAATTCGCCGGACCGTCTCCGTTCGACCAGCCGGTCATATAGACCCAGACGACCGGCACGGGCTCGGCGAGCTTGATGTCGACGCGCTCGCCCGATTTGACGATGTCGAGCAGCGCCGCTTTGTCCCATGCGCCCGAGGGTCCGCCGGCCGTGCCGTGAAGCAGCCACTCGGCATAGTCGTATACGCCCTGCACGCGCACGCAGCCATGGCTCAAGAACCTGTAGTCGGCCGCAAACAGGCTCTTTGACGGCGTGTCGTGCATATAGACCGCGAGCTTGTTGGGCATGCCGATGCGGATCGAGCCCAATGAATTGCCCGCGCCGGAATCCTGCCTCAGCGTGTAGCTGGCGGCGCGCTCCGTGTTCCAGTCGATTGAACGCGGGTCGATCTCTTGGCCCGACGCGTCGAGAATGCGGATCTTGGCGCGGGCGAGATAATTCGGGTTCCGCTGCATATGCGGAATGATTTCCTTCTTGATGATGGAGGTCGGCACCGTCCAGGTCGGATTGAGATTGACGACCTGGATATGCGCGGCGACTTCGGGCGAGGGATGATCGACGTCGCCGACGATCGCGACGTAGCGATGCGCGACGCGGCCTAATTCGACCGCCTCGACGGAGGTCGACGGCAGGTTGACGACGACATACCGGTCGCCGAAAGCAAACGTCAGGCCCGCGAGGCGCTCGGCGCTCGAGGCGAGCGAGCGAAAGCGGACGCTCGCCGGGAGGTTCATCGCTTTCAGCGTCGCGCCGGCGACGACGCCGGTCTGTTTCAGCCCCATGCGCGCTTGAAAATGTTTGACGGCGGCGGTCAGCCAATCGTCCCAGGTCTCGGCAAACGAACCGTCCGGCGTCGCGGCGAGGTCGCCCTCGATCGTCAGGCGCTTGCGCAATTCGGCGACCGCCGCCCCTGTCGCGCCCGGGCGAAGCGCGGCGATGTCGGTCGGCCAGCCGCCGGAATCGACGATCTGCGCATAGCGCTCCGAGGCTTTGGCGGTGAGGAAGAATGTTTCGGGCTCGAGGCTCGGCGTCGGGTCGTCGGAAAGCGCCGTCTCGCGCGGCGGCGGGGGCGCGACCTTCTTCTTCGGCTTCGGCGTTTGCGCCCCCGGCGTCGGCTCGACCGGAATGGGCGCCGGGGCCCCCGCTTCGGCGCCCGGCGCGAGAGTCGCGCTCGTCGACGGCTGCGGCGCCGGCGTCGCGGCGGGGACGGGCGTGGTTGGGCTTAAAGTGGGCGCGGGGGAGACGGATTGCGCATTGGCCGCCGTCGCCGCGGCGAGAGCAGCGAGGCCGAGAAGGGACAAGACTTTCACGCGCGACCGCATTCGGCTCGAGGCCCCGCCGGCGACGCCCAGCTACTCTTGGGCATAGGCAATGTAAGGTTACTGGCGGATGAATATGTCAAATCGGCCGTGAGCGCGTCCGTTGAGGCGAACTCGTCATAATACCGGGGAGAGAAGGTTTATTTTGCCGAAGAAGACTGTCCGAAGAGGAACCCAACCGCCCCACTGACGATCGCGACAAGAAGCGTCCAGGCCTTATCGCGAAAGGGCTCGAGGTGGGGGCTCGGCATAGCCACGATGAAGACGCACAGCAGGAAGGCGCCGAGGATGAGAACCGACGCGACAATCGCGCCGTACCGCCAATGGGTCGCGTGTACTGCCGGCCCTTCGCCCGGGCGCACCTCGACGCTCAGAACCTCCGCACTCGGCGGAAGGACGGTTTGAATGACGATCCTTTCCGTCATTCGTTGTTCGCCTTCCGTCGGGCTCCTTCGAGATCAATTCGCCTGCGAGCCGCGATTGGGCGGTTCGGAGGTCAAGACGCCAATTAGCTCCGCGTCCAGGCCCTCCGGGCTCTTGGAGACGCCAAGGTGCGTGCGGCCCACTTTCCGTTGTTCGCTGAACGCTTTCATCACAGAGATCGCGCGTCGCACGATCTCCGTGCGAGTCACGTCTTCGCTGTCAGCGAGTTCGTCCAAAAGACGCGCCAAATCCTCGCTGACTTCGATGCTCAGTCGCGCTTTTGCCATGTGAGACTGCTCCTCCTAAAACGGTACGCAAACTCGAAACTCGCTTTCTGGGCGAAGACGGTTCGCATCGCCTCAAAAGCCTCGCCGCGAGGCTGTCGTGTGATCTCAACTGGGATGGTCCTTGCTTCCAAGGATGAGATGTCAGTTTGATGTTAGCCTCGACTCACACTTGATGTGATCAAAATATGATCCAGTATGTTCATTAATGTCAAATTAAATTCCGCGAAATTCGCTCATTTTCCCCTTGATTCTAAAGATTGGTTAATCCAGCCGGTGTCGTAAAGACGGCGAGATGCGCGCGAGAACATCTGACGAACATTTTCGAAGGGAGGAACAAAAATGAAGCTCCATCAAGGAGTTATAAATGTGCGGATTTTTGACCGATATGCCCAAATTTCCCTTCGCGCAGGCGACCTTTCCCTTCGCGCAGGCGACCTGGGAAGCCCTCGATGAATTACAAAAATCAGTCCTTGATTTTGAGGTTCTTGTGAGGTTTCTTACACCTTGGAATTACGCGAATTACATATTTTTTGATACTTTCATCACTGAACGAGGTAACGAATTCCTCATCGTATCAATGTATTTAATGGGCTTCTTTCTCGAGATGGCGATCTGCATTGCGAATGGGAACGCGGCGGTCATGACTCTATATTTCCTTGAGCACGATGAATTAATACAGCAAAACAGATCATAGTCGTCTTTGGTGTGCGTCGTATAGCAGCACAAATTTCTTCAATGTTAGTGTGTACTTCCAAATGACTCTTTTACGATGACAATATGCAGCCGGCGCGGCCCGTGGGCGCCGAGCAACAGCGTCTGCTCGATGTCGGCCGAGCGCGACGGGCCGGTGACGAGGTTGACGGTGCGCGGGCCGCCGCCCGGGCCAAACGTTTCGCGCAGCCTTTTGAACACGCCCTCGATCGCGCCCTCGACGCGATCGGCGGGCAACACCACGATCGCATTGTCGGGCAGGAAATTCAGCGTCGTCGGATTGTCGGGGCCTGAGAGAAGCGCAACCGTCCCCGTTTCGGCTATGCCTGCGAACGCCGCCGTGACCGCGTTCAGATCGTGCCCGTCGGAGGGCCCATGAGCGATTTCGAGCGCCGTCGCGCTCCACGGCATGGCGGCGAGCAACGGATCGTCGCCCATGCGCAAGTGCGCCGGCAGATTGTGCTCGCGCAAGAAGCGCGCGATTTCTTTGGGCACGTCGGCGGCTTCAGCGACCGTCGCGACGCTCGCCTGCGCGCGGTCGGCCTCGGCGGCGAAGGTTTTAAGCCGCGCTTCGGCGTCGCCCTGCCCGCGCGCCGGGATCACCCCGACCGGCGCCGCCGCCAGGCGCTCGGCGACGATTTCGCGCCGCGGCGCCTCGCCGCCCGCGACGTGCAGCGCGCGACGGATGGAGGCGAAAATCGCCTCCCGCGAGCTCATTGGACCGCGCCGCTCTTGGCGCGCCAACGGCTCTGGAAGGTCGCCCCCTGCGGGGCCGCGAAATCGCGCGCATTCGTCCAGCCGCCGGCGAACGGAAGCCACGCAAAGCGGCCGCGCGACCGCCCCGCAAAATGCAGCGCGCGCATGGCGGGGCTTGTCGCCAGGCGATAAAGCGTCGGCCGTTTGGCGAAGAACGCCCAAAGCGCCAGCGCGAAGCGCTGGCGGGCCGGCGGCAGATGGCGCTCGAACTCCCGTTCGCGCCAATGGCGCATCATGTTGGGCAGCGGAATGCGCATCGGGCAGACCGCCTCGCATCGCCCGCAGAACGTCGAGGCGTTGGGCAGCGCCCCGCCCTCCTTCACGCCGATGAGACTCGGGGTGAGCACCGCGCCCATCGGCCCGGGATAGACCCAGCCGTAAGCGTGGCCGCCGATGGCGTGATAGACCGGGCAATGATTCATGCACGCGCCGCAGCGGATGCAGCGCAGCATGTCCTCGAATTCGCCGCCGAGCATCGCCGAGCGGCCGTTGTCGAGGATGACGACGTGATATTCCTCCGGCCCGTCAGGGTCGCCCGGCCGCTTCGGGCCGGCCGACAGCGTCGTGTAGACGCTCATGTCCTGACCCGTCGCCGAACGCGCGAGCACCCGCAGGATTTGCGCGGCGTCGTTTAAGGTCGGCACGATCTTTTCGACCGAGGCGACGACGATGTGAACATTCGGCAAGATCTGCGTCAGGTCGGCATTGCCCTCGTTCGTCACGACGATCGACGCCCCGGTCTCGGCGACGAGAAAATTCGCGCCGGTGACGCCGATGTCGGCTGAGAGAAACTTGTCACGCAGAATCTTGCGCGCTTCGCCGAGCAGCTGCTCGGGCTCTGAGAGGTCGCGGCTTGCGGGGAGGTCCTTGTGCGCCTTGCGGAACTCCTGCTCGATGTCGCGCGCGGTCACGTGAATGGCGGGGGCGATGATGTGCGAGGGCGCTTCGCCGCGAAGCTGGATGATGTATTCGCCGAGATCGGTCTCGATCGCCTCGATTCCCTCGGCCTCGAGCGCGTCGTTGAGGCCGATCTCCTCCGAGATCATCGACTTGCCCTTGGTGACGGCCTTCGCCCCCTTCGCCTTGCAGAGGTCGATGACGATCTTGCGGGCTTCCGCCGCGTCGCGCGCCCAGTGGACGTGGCCGCCGAGCGACAAGACCTTTTTCTCGTAAGCCTCGAGATAGAGGTCGAGATGGGCAAGCGTGTGGTCCTTGATGGCGCGCGCGCTGTCCCTGAGCGCGTCGAATTCCGGCAACCGCTCGACCGCCGCGGCGCGTCGGCCGATGAAGTTGCGCGCGAAGGTCAGCGCGCCCTGCAGCCGCTGGTCGGAAAGCGCCTCGTGGACGTTGTCCTTGAAGCGCGAGGTCGTCGGGTGGACGCTCATGCTTTGGCCTTCAAGGCGGGTTCGCCGATCGCCGGCTCGTCCGTCATGCCGGCCAGGACTTCGGCGACGTGACGCGCCTTGATCGGCCGCCCCTCGCGCTGCAGCTTGCCCGCCATGTTGAGGAGACAGCCGAGATCGCCGGCAAGCAACAGATCGGCGCCGGTCGCCGCGACCGCGCGCGTCTTCTCCTTCACGATGGCGTCGGACAGCTCGCCATATTTGACGGCGAACGTGCCGCCGAATCCGCAACAGACGTCGGAACCCTCAAGCGGCGTCAGCTCGATCCCCTCGACAGTTGAAAGCAGCCTGCGCGGCTGGTCGCGGACGCCAAGCTCACGAAGGCCTGAGCACGAGTCGTGATAGGTGGCCTTCGCCGGGCAGCGCGCCTTGACCGCCTTGACGCCGAGATCGTCGACGAGAAAGCTCACAAGCTCGCGGCATTTGTCGCCGAACTCTTGCGCGCGCGCCGCCATTTCGGGCTCGTCGGCAAAGAGGTCGGGGTAGTGTTTTGCTAGCATGCCGCCGCATGAGCCGCTCGGCGCGACGACGTAGTCGAACCCCTCGAAGGCCTTGATCACGCCCCGTGCGATCTCTTTCGTCGTCGCGCGATCGCCCATGTTGTAGGCCGGCTGCCCGCAGCAGGTCTGCGAGGGAACCGCCACCCTGCAGCCCGCATCCTCCAGCAGCTTCACGGCCGCAAAGCCGACGCTCGGGCGCATCAGATCGACGAGGCAGGTGACGAACAAGCCGACGCGCGGCGAAGGCTTTGGGGTCTCGGACAAGGGGCGTTTCCGGGCGGCACGAGGGCTCAAACCACATTGGCGTGGGCGAAGCGGCGTGACAAGCGGGGGCGGCGCCCGACGCGGATAGCGTCCCGGCGCCTTATTTCGCCCTGCGGAATGTGCGAAGAAGGATTTTCTAGTCCCGCGATTGGGCCCTTAAGAACGGCGATGCAGAGGATGACGACGCCCCCCGAACCCGGCCCCCTGGCCCTGTTCCGGCGCGACCCGCGGGGCCGGCGCCGCGTGATCCGCTTGGTGGTCTTCAACTGGATCTTCGGCGTGCTGTTCGGCTGGGCCTGCGCGGGCGCGACGCTGATCTTCGACTTTGCGGGTCTGCGCACGCTGATGATCGCGGCCGACGCCGTTGTCCCGGCCGTCGTCCTGCTGTTCAGCGGCTTCGCCATCACGTTTGGCGGGCTCGTCGCCGCGACCGCGGTGATGCTGACGGCCGCCGACCAAGACCGCGAGCCTCACCACGGCGCCCGCGCGCCGGCGACGGCGCGAGCGTAATTCCGCGACCCGCACGGCATTGCGTGGAGGCCTTAAGGCCAACACGCAATGACGATCGCATCCTTCCGCCCTTACTCCGCCGCGGTCGCGACCGGCTTCGGCGTCACCGTCGGCCCGGCGCCGGACGGCAGCTTACGATGCACGAAATAGGTCGGATCTTTGAGCTGGCGGATCACCGTCGGGATGATCTCGGAATAGGCCTCGAAAAAGCCGCGATAGGCCGGCGGGCAGTCGGCCTTGATCTCCTCATGCAGCGCGGGCAACGCGTGATAGGGCACCATCGGGAACATGTGGTGCTCGACGTGGTAGTTCATGTTCCAATAGACGAAGCGGCTGAACGGATTGATGTACATCGTGCGGCAATTCAGCCGATGGTCGATGACGTCTTCCGCTAGCCCTACATGCTGAGTGACGCCGGTGAGCACGTGATGCCAGGCGCCGTAAATGCGCGGCAGGCCGATCAGCATCAGAGGCAGGATCGAGTGCGTCCAGAAACAGGAGATCAAGGTCGCTGCATAAATCGCTGTCCAGATCCGCGCGACGAAGAAGACCTTCGGCTGTTCGGCGGCGGGCACGAAGTCCTTTTCCTCGGGGTTGAGATTTCCCGCCGTGTAACGGAGCATGTTCCACAGCGATTTCGGCGCGTCGATGAGGCCGAAGACATTGACCAGCACCCTCGCGACGTCCGGCGGCCGCATCGCCACGATCTCGGGGTCGCGCCCGACGATGATCGTATCGGTGTGATGCCGCGTATGGCTCCAGCGCCAGATCGTTGGGTTGCGGATCATCATGAAGCAGGCGATCTGGTAGACGACGTCGTTCTTCCACTGCGTCTTGAAGGCGGTTCCGTGCCCGCATTCGTGCCAGCGGCTGTCGCCGCCGGAGCCATAGAGCACGCCGTAAACGAGGAAGAAGGGGACACAGAGCCACGAACCCCAGAAATACGCCCCGAGCGCGCCCGTGACGATCATCGCGCCATAATAGACTATGGTGTCGCGCGTCGCCGGTTCGTCGCTGCGCTTCATCAATTCCTTCATGCGGGCGCGCGGGATCGGCGTGTGATACCATTCGGCGTTGGCGAGCCCGGCGGCGACGGCGCGCGCGTTTTCCGGTCCGCTCAAGGAATAGTCTCGCGGGAAACCTTCAACGCCCATTGAAGTCTCCTCCACTCCTTGCTCGCCCGCGTCCCAGCGCCGGCGCGGGCGACTGTCATAATAGCGCAAATTTCATGGCGCCGCCTCAAAAGCGCGGCGTAAAGCGCGCCGAAATGGCGGTCTCCTCCCCCGGCGCCAAAACTTTGAGGCCGTTGGCCTCCGGCCCGCCCGGCAGATTGAATGCGTCGACCGGGTGCGTCACCGGCTCGAAGCAGAAATGGTCGGCCTCCGAGTCCGGCGAATGGAGGATGTAGGTTGAGAGCGGCGGGTCTGTGGTGATGTCGAGGGTCAGCCCTCGATCGATCCAGGCGACCTCAGCCCACCCGTCCCAGCCAAGGAAAGCGTTGTTGATCCAGGCGCCAGGCAGGCGGCGCGCTTGCGCAAAGTTCCAGTCCTTGCGCTTTTCGACAGGCAGGTCTCCCGCCGGGAGATGGATGCTGTTCTCTAGCACGACGCGGCGCGCCTTCGCCTGCAAGGTCGTCTGAGGCGTCCTGACGAGCCAAGGATGCAGGCCGAGCCCGAAAGGCAGCGTCTTGTCGCCCAGATTCGTGATCTCAAGGCGCATCGTCAGCGCCCCCTTTTCAAGCGCGTAAACGACGCGCGCGCGATAGCGCCAGGGCCCGTGGCCTTGCGCCTCAAGGCGCAGCGCCGCGCTGTCCGAGCGCGCCTTTTCGACCGTCCACGCGCTCGAAAAGCCGTCGCCGTGACAAGGTACCGGCTCAGCCTGCACATTGGGCGCGACCGCGTGGAACGCGCCGCCGAAGGCAAAGCCGCCGCCCGAAATGCGGTTCGAATAGGGCGTCAGCAGAATGTTGGCGAGCTCGTAAGGATGGGCGCGCGCCGGATCGCGACAGGGACGGAAGAGCGGCTCGCGCTTTCCCCGCGCCGTCAGATCGTACCAGGCAAGCCCCGCTCCGAGCCAAGGCGCGATCGCGGCCTCGGCGAGGCCATCGGCGATGGTGACGAGGCTTTGCTCAGAGGCCATGGCGACCCACGCCGGCGCGGCGAATGGGTCCCTCCCCCCTTGTGGGGGAGGGTTAGGGTGGGGGGTCGCGCCGGCCCAGAATTCTCTCAAATCTTTGAGACACATACGGCGAATTGCAGAAATGCCAAAAGTCCGCGCCGACCCCCACCCTGGCCCTCCCCCACAAGGGGGAGGGAACTCCATGCTACGCCGGCAGCACTTCCGACAGCCGCTCGCGCGCGAGCTCAGGCTTGGCGTCGTAAAGGTAGCATGAGGCAAGGCGACGATCGCCGATCAAATACATCGGCGGCTTCATGCGGCAGGCCTCGCGCGCCGACGGGCAGCGCGCGAGAAAGCGGCAGCCCTCGGGGGCGGCGGCGGCGTCGCGCGCCTTGATCGGATGCTCGCCCCAGCGTCGGTCAAGATTGGGCCAGGGGATCGAGTCGATCAGCAGCCGAGTATAGGGATGCTGCGGGTCCTTGATCACCCAATCGACGTCGCCGGCCTCCATCACCGAGCCGCGATAGAGCACGATGATCGACTTCGCGATGTGATAGGCGGTGGTCAGGTCGTGGGTGATGTAGAGAATCGAGACGCC
>Ga0187782_10004055_pt1 | contig 10941 bp, 12 predicted proteins | sample 0715_SJ02_MP15_2_FD_132454 | JGI IMG/M metagenome (GOLD analysis project Ga0187782, IMG submission 132454) | Tropical peat soil microbial communities from peatlands in Department of Meta, Colombia - 0715_SJ02_MP15_20_MG | ecosystem: Environmental > Terrestrial > Soil > Wetlands > Peat | place...
CCCTCGCGCATGTATGGACCGAAGTCCTGGCCGCGCGGGGCCTCGTTTCGGGGCAGATCCTCGTGACCTTCGGCGACACCGAGGAGCGGCGCCGCTATCTCTACGCACGCGAGTGCCTGACGCGGCTCCTGAAGCTGCGCGCGGTGCCGATCATCAACGAGAATGACACGGTGGCGACGGCGGAGATCCGCTACGGCGACAACGACCGCCTCGCGGCGCGCGTCGCGACGATGGCGAGCGCCGACCTGCTCGTGCTGCTCTCCGACGTCGACGGCCTCTACACCGCCCCGCCCAGCGAAAATCCAAGCGCCGAGCTCGTGCCGCTCGTGCCTCGCGTCACCGCCGAGATCGAGGCAATGGCCGGCGGGGCGGCTTCCTCGTTTTCGCGCGGCGGCATGCGCACCAAGATCGAGGCGGCGAAGATCGCGACGACGGGGGGCGCGCACATGGTCATAGCGGATGGACGCGCGCCTTCGCCGCTGCGTCGCATCGAGGAGGGCGGACGCTGCACCTGGTTCCTGCCGCCGTCGAACCCCATCACCGCGCGAAAAAAATGGCTCGCGGGGCAACTCGCCCCGAAGGGCGCCGCGCATCTCGACGCCGGCGCTGAGCGTGCGCTCGCCAATGGCAAGAGCCTGCTGCCGGCGGGCGTCACCCGCGTCGAGGGCGATTTCGCGCGAGGGGACTGCATCGTGCTCCGCGGCGCCGACGGCGGCGAGATCGGGCGCGGGCTCGTGACCTATGACGCCGCCGACGCGGCCAAGATCATCGGGCGATCGTCGAGGGAGATCGAGCGGCTGCTGGGTTATAAGGGCCCCGACGAGCTCATCCACCGCGACGATATGGCCCTCGCCGGAGAGTGAAGCCCGGGTCCGTTCAAGGAGCGCCCAGCGTTTCGAGCCGCGCCGCCGCGAGTCGCGCCGCCTCCGCGCCGGAGAGGATGGCGCCGTTGAACCCGTGCTCGCCGCCGAAGGCCGAAGCGAGATAGAGCCCGCCGACGGGCGTATGCGGCGTGCGCGGGAAGCCGGCGATGATCGGGGCTTCGGGCGGCAGCGGCGCATACCCATAGACGGCGCCCTCAGGAACGCCGAGATAGCCCGCCATGGAATAGGCGTTGAGCAGCGTGCGCTCCTGCACGAGCGCGGAGAAGCCCGGATAGTCGCGCTCCATCGCGCCCTGCAGAGCGTCGAGCCAGGCTTCGCGCCGCGCCGCCGCCGCCTCGCGCGAAAGCCCTGACCAATTGCTCAGCCGATCGAGTCCGGCGACGCTGACAAGCATCGGCGGCGTCTCCCAGAGACCGGAATCGACCGCGGTGAAGTTTGCGACGCCATAGACCGGCAGGCGCCCGCTCGGATCGGCGGCGAGCAGAGTCGCGCCCTCGCCATATTGGTCGAAGCGCGACATCTCCTTGGGCATGACGATGGAGGAATAGGCCGCAAGGCCGACGCTCTCGGGCCTGGCGCTCAAGCCGAAATGGGCGCAAAAGAGCGAGGTCGAGAGCGGGCGGTCGCCAAAGGCTTCGTTCATGAGCGCCGCCTGCGCCGGCGGCAGCATCGTCGCCGCCACGCTCGGCGCGCAGGCCGCGAGAACGACCTTGGCGCCGACGCGCTCCTCGTCGTCGCCGCTCCTGCGCGCGACATGGCGCACCGCCGTCACATTGCCGTCGGCGTCGGTCTCGACGCCGGTCGCCTGGCGCCCCAGGCGGACCACGCCGCCCGACTTGGTCGCGGATTTGGCGAGCTGGAGGCTCAGGATCCGCGAGCCGCCTTTGATATAGACGCCGCCCGAGGCGATATAACTTCCCTGCGCCAGCGCGTAGTAAATGTGCCAGAGTCGGCGCGGGTCGTCGCCGAAATAGGCAAGGTTCGCGCCGAGCGCGCATTTCAGCGCCTCGCAGCCTGCGAACTCGCGCTCCATCACCTCGTCGAGCGTCGACTGCCAGTCGGCCGCCGCCGGCGCGATCTCCCAGAGCGCGCGCATCAGCTTGCCGACCGAGTGCTGCTCGCGTGCGAGGCGCAGCGTCCACAGCGCGTCGTAGATCTGCTCGACGTCGCCAAGGAACTTCTTGATCGCGTGCGCCTTGTCGGGGAAGCGCGCCGCGAGCGCGTCATGTGCGGCCGCAAAGCCCGTTGGCAAGGCGAAGGGCTCGTCGAGCGGGCCGCCCCGCGCGACATAAAGGTTTCCCGTCGGGACCCATGCGATCTCGTCGAGGACTCCGAGCTCGGCGAGGATCGCGTGCTTGACGTCGCGCGGATGGCGGGGATCGGAGGTCTGGTGCAGCGAGGACTCGACAATGAGCCCGCCGACCTTATAGACCGACGCCGCGCCGCCGAGCGAAAAATTGCGCTCCAAAACGAGGACGCTGTAACCCTTGCGGGCGAGCAGGCCGGCAGCGGTCAGGCCGCCGAGGCCCGAGCCGATCACCACGGCGTCATAATTCTTTTGCGTCGTCATGCGTCTTCCGACCGTTGCCTTGACGACGGGTTTAGCGGTCTTTGCGGCGCCGCGATAGAGGCGGCTTGACGCGCGCGTCGATTGGCGGTCGGCGGGAGCTCGAGCGCTTGAGCAATTCGACGTAAGTCCCCGCGTGCAGCGGTCGCGCTTCGCCGATTGAGGCGACGCCCCGCCACTCGCGCCATGCGAAGATTTCTATGCTCTACCCGGTCACGCCAGGATCCGAAAATCCTTCGGATCGATGACGCGGAAGTTGTCCCTGAGATGCTTGTGCATGACGCCCCACAGCCGCTCGATCGGGTTCAAGTGCGCGCAGTAGGCGGGAACAAAATGCAGCTTGATCCGTCTTTTCGGCTGCGCCAGCCATTCCTGCACGAGCACGGCATGGTGATAGCGCATTGTCCAGAAAAACGTGGATCATCGCCAGCAGCGGATACATCGCCTCGATCGCTTGCAGCAGCCGGATCGTCGAGGCCGCGTCGACGCTTTCGACGTCGATCATCGCGGTGAGGCGCTGACGCCCGCTGGTCTGCTCTATGGCCAGATTTTCCTTGGCCTTCGCCCAGCAGCCGACGGGACGCGTCGCGTGCGTCGGGTGGACGGCGTCCCTGAACAGCACGGCCTCGTCGGGGCCAAGCGCATTCAGGAGATCCTCGTAGGCTTCGACGAACGCCTGCTGCTTTTCGGGTCGAGCTGCTTGCCGATCGTTTCCGGCTTGCTGTATTCGAGCCCAAGCCGATGCAGCAGGGCGATGAGCCCCGAACGGCTCTCGTAGACGACGCCGAATTCCTTTTCGATAAAGGCTCCGACTTGGCGCGTCGAGCGCGGCGGCGTCGTGGCGACCCTGCCGATCAGCGTCTCTTCCTGCGCCTTGGAGAGATGGCTGGCGCTGCCGCTGCCTTCGAAACGCTCAAGACCGGCGAGCCCGGCTTGGTCATAAATCTTGCGCCAGCTTCTGACCGTGTCGTCATCAAGATAGAGGGCTTCGGCGACCTTCTCGGAGCTCCAGCCGTCGTCCAGCAGCAGCATGGCGTTGGCGCGCCGCGCGACCCGTTGCTCCGTGCGACCGCTCCGCAGCAAGGCGAGGAGCTCGGCGCGTTGCGATGGGGAAAGGAGGCCGCCGCAGATCATGAGCCTCAACCGAATCCAAAAAAGCGCCTTCTGCAAGAAGTTTTTCGGACGCTCAATGAGTCGGGGTATACCTTGCTTGAAACATTGGTCCAGCGCGCCAACCGCGTCGTTTCGCTGAAGACTCTCATCTCCCAGCAGCATGGGCATGAGTTGAGCGTGACGGACCAGTCAGAGACTCTCGTACCACGGAAACGCCAAATGGAGACGCGGCCTCAGAAAATACGCGAAAGACGCCTGAAAAACGTCTCTGCCGCAGTGGGCTTGGAGGGCCCCCTCACAAGGCCCGGAAATGTCGCCGTAAACTTGGCCGGTCAGAGGTAGATTCCGCAGTAAAAACAATGGCTTAGTCCGTGGCGGAGGAGGCGGGATTCGAACCCGCGATACGGTTTCCCGTATACACACTTTCCAGGCGTGCGCCTTCAACCACTCGGCCACCCCTCCGGATCGCCGCAATATAGGCGCGGCTGACGGATTCGCAACAGCTTTGACCGGGTTTGCGCGGCAGGGGCGGATGTCTTATACGGGCGTTTCCGCAACGCCTCCGGGACCCGGCATGCTCAGATTGCTGGTCCGCCTCCTCGGGCTTCTGCTCCTTGCAGGCGGCTTCATCTCGCTCATCGTGGACGGCACGGCGTCGCTGGCCGGCGGCAGCGTCTATGTCACGACGTGCGGGAGCTTTCTTCAAAGCGTCGCGCCCCGCCTGAACGAGGCGGTCCGGCAAGGCTTTCTCGCGCGTCTGCCGGCGGCGGTGTGGGACGGCGTCTTCGGCGTGCTGCGCCTCACGCCATTGAGCCTCGCGCTCTGCGCCCTCGGCGCCGTTTTCGTCCTGCTCAGCCACAAGCGCCGTGCGACCATCGGCTATGTGGCGCAGTAGGCCAGATTCGCGGGCGCCGGAGGAACGCGGCGTGATCGAAGGGCTGCCGGCGCTCGCCGCGCGCGCGCTCATCCTCGTCTACCGGCTGAGCTTCTCGGCGTTCGCCGGACGCTGGTGCCGCTATTTGCCGACCTGCTCGCAATATGCTGACGAGGCGATCGCCCGCCATGGGCTTTGGGCCGGCGGCTGGATGGCGTTCGCCCGCGTCTGCCGTTGCGGTCCGGGCGGCGCCTCAGGCTATGATCCGCCGCCGAAGACGTCGCCGGCGGGCGCAAAGCCGTTCGCGCCTTGGCGCTATGGCGACTGGCGCGGACCGCGCGCCGCTCCGCCGGTCTGCGAAGCCGTCCCGTCTCAGGAACGCGCCATGACCTCGACGGCCAAGCCGTAGATCCGCAGCCGCGCGGGCTCGGGGAGGCTGCGCAGCGTCTCGAGGTAAGTTTCGCCGGCGGCGCACATTTTTGCGTCTTCGAGGGGCGGATCCGGCATCTTGCCGTCGAGCAGCGCGCCGATGACCTCCTGACTCAAGCCGCGCGCCGCCAGCGCCGTCTCGAGCGCCTTGAAGTCGGCCTCCGTTGGGCCAGGGCGCTCGATCTGCTTCGCCCCGCCGTTCACGATGGCCTCGAGCCCGGCGAGCGCCATGTCGGCGACGAGCGCGCGACGCGTCGCCGCAAATCGCGAGAACTCGCTCATTTCGGCGCCGCCATAGAGGAAGGCCACGCATAGCCTTGGGTCGCGCTCGCCGATGGCGTGTAGGACCGCCCGCTGCGCCTCGAAGATCTTCGACAGCGGCCCCGGCTCTGCGCGCGCGGCCGCCACGCCGCGCGCCTTGCGCAGCTTTCGGACCGCCTCGGAGACGAAGGCGTCGACGGTCGCTTCGCCGCCCACCGCCGGTCCGCCCTGTCGCGTGGCGAACTCGTCGACGGCCGAGCGATATTCGGCAGGGAAGTTTTCTCGAAGCCGGTCCAGAAACGGAGCATAATCCGGCGCCGCGGCGATCGACGCCTCGAGCCGCTGCCGCGGCGTCGGCGCCTCCTGTGGCGGAGGAGGCGGCGGCGCGCTCGCAGCCTCCGTCGGCGCGCGCGGGCCGTCAGGCTTCCCGGCGGTGACGAGCAGCAGTCCGACGCCGAGACAAGCGAGAACGAAGGCGCCAGTCAGATAGAGGAGGAGCCGTTCCAGGGGCATGTTCTGATCTTGCGTCGCGTGCGGGCGGAACGTATGCCCCGCTTTCTACGCAAAGCGCGACGCAGTGAAAAGGGGGGTCCCCTGACCGACTTTTCGAAACCGCAGGAGGCCGGCTCAGGCTGGAGATGGATCGCGACGCGTCTCTGAGGCCCTGCGCGCCTCGGCCTTGATGCGCTCGACCATGGAGCGCAGCCCGTTGGCGCGCTGCGGGGTGAGATGCTGCGCGAGGCCGAGCCGCTGGAACAGCGGCTGCGCGTCGGTCGCCACAATGTCCTCAGTGCTGCGCCCGGAATAGAGCGCGAGCACGACCGCCACGAGCCCGCGCACAATATGCGCGTCGCTGTCGCCTCTGAGCGTCAGGATCTTGCGGCCGTCCCGGTCCTGCGCGACGCGCACGTCGAGCCAGACCTGGCTCGCGCAGCCGCGCACCTTGTTCGCCTCGCTATAGGCTTCTTGCGGCAAAGGCTCGAGCGTCCTCCCGAGCTCGATGAGATACCGATAGCGGTCGTCCCACTCGTCGAGCAGCTCGAAGTTGTCGATGATTTCGTCGATGGCCATGTGAAGTCCGAACTCGGAGCGGCGTCGGCCCCGAGACTTCTGGCTTAGAACCCCTGCGCGCCAGAGTGAAGCCTCAATTGTTGGCCCCGAGCGCCTAGCCCTTGAGCTTTGCGCGCGCTCTGCGCGCAACGCTCAAGCCGCGCGGCTCCGCTCCAACGATCACGCCGGCGCGTCGCCCGAGCCCGTCGGACAGGTGACGCCCGTGCCGCCAAGCCCGCAATAGCCGCCCGGGTTCTTGGCGAGATACTGCTGGTGATAGTCCTCGGCGTAGTAGAAGGCGGGCGCAGGGCCGATCTCGGTCGTGATCGGGCCGTAGCCGCGCCTTTGCAGTTCGGCCTGGTAGACGTCGCGCGAGCGCCGCGCCTCGTCGAGCCGCTCGGGCTCCGCGAAGATCGCCGAGCGGTACTGCGCGCCCACGTCGTTGCCCTGCCGCATCCCCTGCGTCGGGTCGTGGCTCTCCCAGAAGATCCGCAGCAGCCGTACGAAAGAGATCTTTGCGGGCTCGAAGACGACGCGCACGACCTCGGCGTGGCCCGTGCCGCCTGCGCAGACATCCTCGTAGGTCGGGTTGCGGGTCGCGCCGCCCGCATAGCCGACGGCGGTGACATAGACGCCCTCGGCCTGCCAGAACTTGCGCTCGGCGCCCCAGAAACAGCCGAGACCGAAGAGGACGCTCTCCGTCCCCTCCGGAAAGGGCGCATCGAGCGGTCTCCCGTTCACGAAATGGCGCGCGCCGTGAGGGACGGGCTCCGCGCGGTCGGGCGGCGGCGCGTGGGCGAAGAGTTTCTTGAGCATGGGCGCTGGACCGGGGATTTTGGTGCTGCTGCCGTCAACATAGGTCGCGCCGAGGCCTTCGTCAGCCCCAGCGCCACGCGCGCGCCGCCGTGCCGGGAACTCGTCTTACGCCGTCGCCCCGGCGTCGACCGTGACGACCGTCCCTGTCACATTGCGCGCGGCGTCCGACATCAGAAAGCTCGCCGCCGCGGCGACGTCCGCAGGCTCCGCAAGGCGGCGCAGCGCCGCGCGCCCCGTGATCCTGGCGCGGTCGTCCTCGCCGAGGCTCTCGGTGAGGTCCGTTGCGATGAAGCCCGGCGCGATCGCATTGACGGTGACGTCGAGCCGCCCGAGCTCGCGGGCGAGCGACCTGGTGAATCCGATGAGCGCCGCCTTGCTCGCGCCGTAGACCGCCAGGCCGTTGTAGCCCGTCGAGGCGATGACCGACGAGACGTTGACGACGCGCCCGCCAGAGCCCGCCGCCATCATCTGCCGGCCCAGATATTTGGTCAGCACGATCGGCGAGGTGACGTTGATGCGCAGCAGAGACTCGATTTGCGTATTGTACGTATTGGCGAGCAGGCCCTCGATGCTCTGCCCGGCGTTGTTGACGAGCCCGTAGCAGGCGCCGAAGCGTTGCTTGATCGAGGCGGCCAAGGGGGCGAGCGCGTCGATGTCGCCCAGGTCGCAAGCCACGAAGACGAGTCCGTCCGGCGTCTCCGCCGCGGCTTGGCGCAACGCCTCGCTCTCGCTGCGCGCGACGGCAATGACGCGGAAGCCGTCGGCGGCAAGTCGCCGCGCGATGGCGAGGCCGAGCCCGCGGCTCGCGCCGGTGACGACGACGTTACGCATGGCGACGCGCCAGCTTGCCGCTCGCGAGCATCTCCAGCTGCGGCACGAAGCGGATCGTCGCCGGCACCTTGTGGCGCGCGAGCCGCGCGCGGCAGAGCTCCAGGATCTCGGCCTGCAGCGCGGCCGGCTCGCGGCGCGCGCCGGCGTCGTCGAGCACGATCTCGGCGACGACGAGATCGCCCATCAGCGGACTGCGCCGCGCGCTCACGCGCGACATGCGCACCTCGCGATGCGCATTTATGACCTCTTCGATTTCTTCCGGGTGCGCCTTGAGCCCGCCGACATTGATCACGCCGGCGCGCCGCCCCCGGAAAAAGCAGCGGTCGCCGATGCGCTCGACCACGTCGTCGGTGTCGACGAAGCCCTCGGCGTCGCGTAGCGCCAAGTCGGGGCGCCCGACGTAATGCGTCGCCGTGCGCGATGAACGCACGTGCAGCGTCTCGCCGCGCAGCCGCAGCTCCACAGGCCCGGCGTCGTCGAGCAGCGACGCCGGAAAGCCTTCGCGCCCGTCCGTCACCTCGAAGCCGACGCCCGCCTCGGTCGAGGCGTAAGCGTGCGCGATCTTGGCCTTCGGGAAGGCGGCGCGCAACGTCTCCAGGATCGCGCGGTCGGCGATCTCGCCGGAAAGGCGGACGTACGCCGGATCGATGAGCCGCGCGTCCGGGCTCATGAGCAGGCGGCGCCAATGCGAGGGCGTGCCGGAGATATGGGTGACGCCAGCCGCGCGGCAGCGCGAGAGAAAGTCGCCCAGAGGCTCTTGCGCGTCGGAGAGCACGAGCGGCGCGCCGGCGGCGCAGGCGCGCAAAAAGATCTGCAAGCCGCCGTACCGGCGGATATCGTAAAACGTCGCCCACACGGGGACGGGTTCCTGGGACGGCGCAAAGGCGCCGAGCAGGCTCGCGAGGCCATGGGCGACGAGCTTTGGCGCGCCGGTCGTTCCCGATGTCGGCAGCGTCCATTGCGTCGCGAGGCGCCGCGCGCCGAGAGGCTGCGCCGGTTGCGGGGCCGCACAGAAATGCAGCGGAACGCCGGGCTCGAGTCCTGGGTCGTCGGTGACCACGGCGTCGACCTCCGCCTGCGCCGCGGCGCTTCGCAGCCGCTCCGACGTGAAGTCAGGGGGAACGACGACGAGGCGCGCGACGCATCCGTCGAGCTCGATCATCGCGCGGGCGCAGAGCGCCTGCGCCGCGACGCGCACCAGGACCGACTTGCCCGAAAGCTCCGCTCGTCGCGGCCCAAGGATCGTCGTCGCGAGCAGTTCGTCTGCGGTGAGCGTCTCCTGCGGCGCGACGAGCGCCAGGGAGCCGCGCGCCCCGACGAGATCCGCGAGGCAAGGCTGATCAGGCGGCCTGGCGCTCGTAGAAGGCAACGAACTCTCCGAGGGTTTTGGGAAAATAGGGCTCTTCCGAAGCCGCGAATGGATCGACGCCGAGCTCATCCTCGAGGCGGGCGACGAGGATCGCGAAGCACAGCGAGTCGAGCCCGCAGTCGGCGAGCGCCAGGTCGTCGCGGAGCGGCGCGAGCTGCTTACGCTGCTCCGTGGCGATACTTTCAATTTGCGAGACTATTGTTAACCGTCTGGACACGACTAAGCTCCCGCGTTTCCGATTGCTATAGATTTCACTCTATACTGATTGCACGCAAGTCCTAGAGCGGGGGATGGTGAACGGACATGGCCAATGCAGGGAGCGTCGCCATAAGGCGCCGGGAGATTTGCCGCGACGATCTGCCCGCGCTCGCCGAGCTGCTCGCCAGGGGCTTTCCCCGCCCCCTCGGCTTTTGGACGACGGCGCTCGAGGCCTTGGCTCTGCGCCCGGTCCCCGAGAATTATCCGCGCTATGGCTTCCTCCTGGAGCAGGAGGGGCGGCCAGTCGGCGTGCTGCTGACCCTCTTCACGCGCGTGCCGGGCGCGCCGGATCGCCTCCGCTGCAACATCTCGAGCTGGTATGTCGATCCAGCGTGCCGCGCCGGCGGCTACGCCTCGGCGCTCATCGCCGCCGCCCTGCGGTTCAAGGAAGTCACCTATGTCAACGTGTCGCCGGCGCGGCACACCTGGCAGATCATCGAAGCGCAAGGGTTTCGCCGCTACTGCGAGGGGCAGATGATCTGCGCGCCGCTGCTGGGCGGGCTTTTTTCCAAGGCGAGAGCTGCGGCCTTCGACGTCGCCGCCGACTACGGCGCCACGCTCGACGAGGAGGAGCGCGCGCTGCTCGCGTCCCATCAGGCCTATGGCTGCGTGGCGCTGGTCGTCACGGAGGCCGGCCGCGCCTTTCCCTTCATCTTTCTGCCGCGGCGCGTCCTGAAAGGGATTCTGCCGGTCATGCAGCTCGTCTATTGTCGCGACCGGGCGGATTTCGTGCGCTTCTCCGGAGCGCTCGGACGGGCGCTGGCGCTGCGCGGACATGCGTTCGTCGTGCTCGACGCCAACGCCGCCATTCCCGGGCTCATCGGCGTCTTTCGAGCCGACAGCGGCCCCAAATACTACAAGGGGCCGGACCGACCACGGCTAGGCGACCTCGCCTACTGCGAATCCGTCCTCTTCGGCGCCTGAGGTCTCGTCATGACCATGCAGCCCCCATCGCAAGTCAGCGCCGCGCGCGCGCTCGTCGATCAGCTCCTCGTCTGCGGCGTCGACCGGGCCTATTGCGTGCCCGGCGAAAGCTATCTTTCCGTGCTCGACGCCTGCTACGAGCGCGGCCTGCCGCTAACCGTATGCCGCAACGAGGCCGGCGCCGCGATGATGGCCGACGCCTATGGCAAGGCGACCGGCCGCGCCGGCGTCTGCTTCGTGACGCGGGGGCCTGGCGCCGCCAACGCCTTCGCCGGCGTGCACATCGCCCAGCACGACTCGACCCCGCTCGTGCTGTTCATCGGCCAGGTCGAACGCTTCGTGCGCGAACGCGGCGCCTTCCAGGAGGTCGACTATCGCGCCATGTTCGGCGGCCACGCCAAATGGGTCGTCGAGATCAACGAGGCGTCGCGCGTAAACGAGCTCGTCGCGCGCGCCTTCTCCGTGGCCTGCGCCGGGCGGCCCGGCCCGGTCGTGGTGTCCTTGCCGAAGGGCATGCTTGAAGAGCGCGTCGCGACGCGGACGCATCCGCCGCATCCCGTCGTCG
>Ga0187782_10004056_pt1 | contig 10941 bp, 23 predicted proteins | sample 0715_SJ02_MP15_2_FD_132454 | JGI IMG/M metagenome (GOLD analysis project Ga0187782, IMG submission 132454) | Tropical peat soil microbial communities from peatlands in Department of Meta, Colombia - 0715_SJ02_MP15_20_MG | ecosystem: Environmental > Terrestrial > Soil > Wetlands > Peat | place...
AGCTCCTTCATTGCGGGCAGAAGTTTCACTTGGGGTAGGCCTATTTGGAGCTGAATCGCCCGGCTTAACTGGGTCGCGGAGATCTTGGAAACGGCTTCAAGAGCCTGACGGCGGCGTTCCAGCATCGCCTGTGATTTTTGTTCAAAAACGAGCTCGCGCTTAGAAGGCTGCCGAAGTGGAATCTGGGGCTGGTCGCCTTTTCCGTCCTGGATCAGGGTATCCAGATGGGCGATCTCAGGAAATCGGGAATAAGCTCCAGTACTTTTAGCCCGTGGAGTTTCGCTTGACTTTCGCTGGGAATGTGTTAAGCTAGCCATAGTCACGTAGTCGTATTCGTAGCAAACAACCTCTGGCCCCGATTCTTCGCAACGGATCGGGGCTTTGCTTTTTAGAGACAGTTAGTACTATAAACCCGTCGCCCGATTTTGACAATACCCGCGTTACGCTTTTTCTTTCCCGGCAGAAACTTCTAGTACCTTCAGGCTCTTTACGTTCTCGCTCAAAGTGACTTATCATGAAGCATGCAAAATGTTTCGTCGCAGCGGGGCGCGCGACTGCCGCGATTTCGCCCTGATCCTTCCAAGCTGAAGAAATCCGGGCAGGTAGCTGATAAAACTTTTACCAGCCGGGATGTGGCGCGTATCGCCCATTGTTCGCTCCGTCAGTTGCAGTGGTGGGACGAACGGGCAATTCTTCCGGTCCGGCATGTGGGGCATTCGCGACGCTACCGAGCCAACGAGGTTCTAGTGATTTCGCTGGTTTCCGAGTTTCGACGGAAAGGTTTGTCCCTACAGGCGATTCGCCGGAACCTGCGCAAACTCCAGAAGCATGTCGAAGATTGGGTGACCGAAGGCCGCGCGGGAGCTGGACCGCTGTACGTGGCCGTAGCGTGTTCAGGCCCCAAATATGCTCGCGTTGGCGCCATCGTAGCGGTGACGGATTCGCAAGATGCGCTGTTGGAGACCATCACTTTGCATTCCGGGTCCGTGGTGCTGGCGACGGTTTCGTCGGACATTTTGCGAGAGGGCTGATGAGATTGACGGATCTTTATCCTAGAGGAACGCCGCTAGCCGAGGTTGCGCCGGACTTCCGGGGCATGAGCGTTCAAGAATGGCGGCTGCGCCGGGCCGAAGAAATTCACGCCGAATATATGCGCAGCCGGACCAAAGAAGAAATCGGGGCCGCCAAGCGCAATGCGCCGATCAACGCGCAGAGAATCGCAACCCCACGAGACAGTTACGGAATGAAGGGAGTATGAGCGATCCAGTCCGTTCCCGATCAGTCCGCTTAGGGACGATTGCCGATTGCGTCGTTAACACTGAACTGTTAACGGAGCTGGCGCGTGCTTATGTTCGCGCAGGATGGAAATGGGGATCGCGCAAGGGAGGAGACTTGCGTTTCCCATCGGCTCCGGAACTGCGGGCAACTATTTTGGATCTACATGCTTATTCGTTACCTGCTAGAACCGGTGGACTCGAAGTCCGAGAAGACGGATCACTTTTCATTTCTTCGATATTGTTCAATGAATTGCGTGGTGGCGGCATCCAGGGAGTATGAAACCGGAACGTTCCAAAGCCCGCCTCGCATTTATTCGCTCCTTGCCATGCTGCGTATCCGGCCGGACCGTGGGCGTCGAAGCTGCGCATGTCGGCCATCGAGGGATGGGCCAGAAGGCATCCGACTTCGACATCATCCCCCTGAATGAGCTGTATCACCGGGAGCAGCACCGCATCGGCCTCAAAGCTTTCTGCCAGAACTACAACCTCGATATCCCTGCGCTGCTCGCGCTGCTGCAAGAGAAGCCGCGCATTACGATCTGGCCGCTCGCTCCGACGCCCACCGATGTCCGCTACGGCGCGTTCTACCGCGATCAGTATTTTGTTCTGGGGTTAGTTTCTGATGGCCTTCCAAAATCTATCCGAATGCTCAGAGACCGGGTGCGAGAGGTTTTAACGGATGAACTATTGGCGCGAATCCAATGACTACGCGGGTCGTTTTTATCGTCGGCCTCTGCGGATCAGGGAAGAGTTATCTCGGCTGCGTTCTTGAACGGCAAGGCTTCCGGCTATTTGATGAAGGGTTCCTACATTCGAAACGGCAGCATATCTCGTTGATAGCTGCTCTTCGGAAAGGCCGAAGTTACGCAGTGATCGAGATCGCTTACTGCTACCCCGTCTATCGGCGGAGAATCTTGCGGGAGCTGTTGAGTAAAGTGGATGGCGTCAATATCGAGTGGCTCTATTTCGCCAACGACCGGCGTTCTGCCGATCACAACTGCCAGAAACGCGAAGGCGGGAAACGGAACCCCAAAGCGCATCTCAAAATCAACCGGCGCCTCTCGCGTGGTTATGTGATCCCCCGCTTCGTCAAGCCCATTCCAATCACGAGAATCTAGGGCGCTGAACTGAGTACTACGGTACTTTCCCGATGGAAATGAGAAGTTCTATTTATTGAACGCCTCGGAAAGTCAGGTGAGAATGGAAGCATGAAGAGAGAAAGATCTTCCGTTTCGTCGCGAACTGGGGTTTCGCGACTGCGAATCGTTGTGCCGGAGTTCAATACGGCGCTCGTTGACGCCGAGATGTTCTTGAGCCACGCTCGGGGCGCGATGGGAGGGGAGAATCTCGCTGATGCGAAGGAATATCTGAAACGTGCGCTCGCGATTGTGAAACGCTCAGTTAGGACGTTGGAGACGGCGGGCATAACCGTAGGAGCGCACGAAGGAAAGGACTGCCTCTAATGTTATTCGACTTCCATCATTTCATGCTTGACTTGACCAACTCTCTTCCGGGCTTCTGGTACTACTCCCGGCCCGTGAATGTGGTCCACGTTTTGATCGCGGTTGTTCTACTATTCGGCCTAATCCGGCTGATCGGGAAGTTCGCGAATGTCCTGTTGGTATTTGCCATCGTGGTGCTGCTTGCGATGTACCACATTCACGGAGGAACGACATGGTCTTCCCTGCACTAACGCCCGAAGAACTCCGGGCATTGACAGAGGGTAAGTGTCCCGATTGCGGGGCGACGGATAAATGGCAGCAAGGGCCGGAAGGCGGTCTGTCCGAGAACTGGCGTTGTGGAGACTGCGGTTCGCAATTCAATATTGGTCCAGCCCCCGCATTCCATGAGCGCGTCTCCGAGCCGAGTCCGTGGCACAACTGCCCCGAGCATGTCTGGGCCGGCGAGCGTATCCAGATCGGCCAATTGGTGAGCATCGCGACCTGTTCGCTGTGTGGTTCACCGGCGCTTCCTGCCTCAGAGATCATAGCTCTTAGAAAGGTAATCCGATGAGATCGCGTCTTCCGAATGGCCGAAGACACGGAACGTTATCGGCGTACGTTTCCGGTTGCCGGTGTCTATCGTGTACTCGTGCGAACCGCGAGCATGTCCGGGAATGGCGTCGGGGTAAGGGGATGAAGTGGGGACGGATTCCATTGGCTTGGAAAACAGTGCGGTCATGATCAACGAACGGCCATTCCAGTCCGAAGCGATGCCGATCATTTACTGGACCGTCCCGGTATCAGGCGCCGACTTTGATCCGAAGATTCTGGAACAAACTGGCACTCTCGTTGAGCTTCCTTCCGGTGCGCGGGCCTGGTGTCCGGTCGTGTTCTACGAGGGCATCGAGGGCCGCCATTACCGTTATAAGGGCGTACTGGATTTCCCCTCGCTCGGTAAATGGACCAACGTCGGCAAGGGCGACCTGTTCTTCAGTCGAGATGTCGCGAGCGAACAACGTTCCGGTAATTCCGCGGAAACCGCTAGCGAGAAGAAACGAACGCGCGTGTATATCCTGGACCAACGGAACGTCCCGGATGATAGTCCCCCGCTGTGCGTGGCCGAAAGCGTTGAGGCTGGTTTGCGCCATGTGAATAACCAGATTCAGGCCTTGAACGAGGAATGGAAGCGTAGATTGGGATCCGAGGCTGCCGCAAGGCCGCCCCTGACTGAGCGCGACGTGGTCGCTACAGAATACGATCTCATTTCCGAAGAGACGCATGACTGCGAAGAGCGAAACAACGGAAAGGACTGAGCAATGACTTCAGATACTTGGTTGTATTGGGCAGCGCAGTTATGAGCAAGTTGAGAGGTCTGTCTGATTTCGAGGTTCGAGTCTGCCAGAAGTGCTTGGCTGATGAAGGGGAGATTCCGCTGGAAGATGGCGCCTGCAACCACGTCTTCGTCAGGCGGACTGGGGTCGCCGGAACCGTGGTGACGACGACATTCAACATGCGCAGCACAAAGCGCCTCGCGTCGTATCTGGGCCAAGCGGCCTGGGACTGGGATCATTATGCGGAAACACGTTTCCTTACCGACGAAGAAACCCGTTCTCTTGTGGCTGGTGAAGCGCACATTGAGATCCGGGTCGTGGCAAATTCCAGCGCGCCCCGAAACCCCAGTTCGGGGCGAAAACCAAGAAAGGCCAAACACTAATGTCATTCTCACGACTCCAGGAAGCCCGCTACGAACTCCGTCAGCAGGAACTCGCGGATGTCGCGTTCGACCGTGTCCGCAGAACACGCGATGAAGGCCGGGGGATGGAGAAGATCCCGAGTTGCCCGCACTGCGGACGCGCGACGGTGCTGCTCGAACATGGCGTGATGCCCGAGCGTAGAATGAGCTTTAGTTTAGACTCAGAGCCGGAACGCGAGACGAGTTGGCTACAGTGTGAGTGGTGCGGCTCTGAAATTGATCGGGCTTTGGTCGACGAGAAAGCGCCCAGGAAGCCAGCGGCAAAGGCGGAACCGGATAGCGAGCGGGAGAGGAGGCGAGCATGAGAGTTATTCTACCCAATGGCGTAATGCTGTTTATTCGCGACTGTTCGGAGTACGATATTGAGAAGGGCGTCCTCACTCTTTACACTGTACGGGAGCGCTGTCTGGCCCATTTCGTCATCGCTCACATTGCCGGGTACTACTTCGATAACGAGTGCGTTGAAGTCATCTATCCACCTTCTCTCAGGGCCGAAAGTCCAGTTCAGGTCGCAACAGCGGAAACTCCAAAGGACACCGCCAAATGATCCCAGAAACCCAAGAGCAACGCGCGAAAGCGTTGTGTTACGTGGCCTATTGCCCGGACTGCGACTTGATTTATGGAGCGGCAGTCCAGATCAAAGGTGAAGAAAAAGAGACAGCTAAGTTCATTACACCTTGGATCAGAGAGGGTCACCGCATTGCTACGATTACCGCTGCGGAGGTTCGTGCCGCTGAGTGGTGCAAATGCAACGACTCAAAACAAAGGGACAAAACTGGATCTCAGGCCGAATTGGCGCTGGATACCGATCGCGCGACTCCCCAACGGGCCGAAACCCCAGTTCGGCCCGAAACGCCAGTTGCGACGGACCGTGAGTTGATCCTCGAAATCATTGAGCGCCTACAGATCCTTGACAGGCGTGTCGAATTATTTCACCAGGCGGAAACCTCAGTTCGGCCCGAAACAGACAATACCGACAATCAAAACCGAACGGTAACCGACGCAGAAGCCCAAAGGATACTGCCCCATGGAACCGATGAAAGCATCTGATCCGGCCGATTTCTTTCAGCCTGCCGATCCGTATTTCGATCTGTGGTCGTTAGGCAGGATCTTGGTCGCATTTGCGAGAATTCCCACGAAGCGCCGCCGGAAAGTAATGTTCAAACGGATAGAGACCTTGCTCACAACTTACGGAGCGATCTGATCATGGAATCGACGAATCGAACTGATCCGTTGTTTGACGTGAAAGAGCGGGTAGCCATGAACGGCCTGAAAGAGCTGACAGCGGCGCTGCCATCTTTGGGTGACCCGGCGCTCGTGTCGCCAGTGAATCTGAGCGAATCCGAAATCAACGCGATCCATTTTGTGGTCAACTTCTTTATATCGGCTTGCGAAGGGATGACCGGACCATTTTCAATGTATTACGAGAAACTGGCGGATCACTACGGGCCAACTCTTGAAGCGCTTTCAGACCGCCTGCGTCAGGAGATCGGAAAGGCCGGCCGATGAAACTCGTGACACCCTACAAGTGCGACTATTGTCCCAACATCAAGGGAGAATCGAATCATTGGTGGCTTCAGGAGTCTAGTTTTGAGAACTTTGTTCTAGTTCGCTGGAACGACGAACTCGCCGCCAAGCCGCAATATGTGGAGCATATCTGTTCCCAAGCTTGCGCCGCCAAAGCGCTTTCGAAATGGCTGAGTATGGCTGCCAGGCCCGTGGTGGAAGCGTCCGAAGATACGAAAGATGAATGGTTCACTGTATGCGTGAATGGTCACGAATATTCACTCGAAAGTGAGGTGCCCAAGACATGCTTGACCTGCGGAGAATCTCAGGCACTTGCGATCAACATGAAGCGCGGGATAAGGCGCGGCTTTCTTTGTCTGGTGCGGCCGGGTGGCAACCCGGCTATTATGTCGGCGTTTCTAGGTGAGGAAACACTCGGTAAATGGGAGTCCGAACAGTTCCAGGACGCCTTGAACGGACTAAGAAGGAGATGACCCCGGCGTACTATTGCAGACGGGCGAAGAACAGGCGAAGCTGAATCATGCACCCGAAATACTTCAAACCCGAACTGAATACACAATACACACTCTCCCTCCGTTATCCGACTCCGAAAAGGGTAAACGGGTTCTCAGGACCCGAGCTGCGCTGGATACTTTCAGACGGACAAGCCTTCTATACACCGCTCGATTTCGCTGATAAACTGAAAGCCTTGGGAATCTCGAAACCAGGCCAAAAGTTCCAAGCCGAAAAACGGCCGAACGGCCGGAAGGCGGAATGGTTTGTTACTCACGTACCTGATCTTCACAAGCCGCAGACGGCGGTTGCGCTGGTTGAGCGTGCGGGCCCGCTGGACGCGCCGGATGCAGAGCTGGAGCGAAACCCTCAGACTCAGAAGACCGGATCTTCCACAGCGCTAGAAGCCGCCCTAAAGACCGCCGTAACCGCCGCTGCCGCCGCTGAGAAGCACGCCGAGCGTCTGGGATATTCTTGCCGGTTCTCAAGTGCGGACATTCGCGCGATGGGAATATCGGTACTCGTAGGACTTCAATCAGGGCGTGCGGCATGAACCAGGAGATCGCGGTATCACTCATTAGCACCAGTGGCTCTGTGGCCGTAGCGATTACTGCTCTTGTCTTAACGTTCCGGCTCTTCAATTCCCTGGAACGGCGGATCGAGGTCATAGAGAGCGACCTGAAGCAGTTCTTTCGAGAGGTAGCAGAACACGATAAGCGCATCTCAAAACTGGAAGGCGGCGAATGAAGGCGGCCGTTCGGGTTGGAATCACGACGTGCGGCAGCTCGCCAGGACAATGACAATAGTGCGATTCTTGAAAGTGGAAGGCGGACAATGAGCGAAGATCGCATACTTCTTGGAGTAACACGCCCGCCTCAACCGCCCGACACGAAATATATCGATAAGGACGGGCACATCCAGTTCGCTGATGTTATGCCTTGTCCCTGTGGTCATGATCTATCCACTCGCGAACAAATTCGCTCGCACTGGCATCAAGGCCATTTCGATACTCCCGTCTACGCAACCAGAGATGAGGTCCTGGACCGGATCGCGCAACGTGCTGGCACTCCAGGCCAGCACAAAACGGAAAATATCGATATATGAGACGACGTTCTTTAGGTCAAGCCTACACCAAGACGCAGATCCAGCAGATGATTACGGCTGCCGCGAATCAATACGGTGTCCCGTCCTCATTGGCTCTGGCAGTCGCGCAAACCGAATCGAGTTTCAACCCGAACGCCATATCCGGGGCCGGAGCGGTCGGCGTAATGCAATTGATGCCCGCGACTGCTTCGGGCTTAGGCGTTGACCCGAATAATGTCCAGCAGAACATCGACGGAGGCGTAAAGCTTCTCTCCCAACTTCTTGATCAATACGATGGGGACGTAACTCAGGCGCTCTGGGCCTACAACGCTGGACCGGGTTCAGTCGCCTCAGGGAGCATGCCGGCAGAGACCGCAGCTTACATTCCGAACGTGCTTGCAGCGGAAGCGAATTTCGGCGGCGCGTTACCTGCGGGCTCTTCTTTGACGGGCTCTGGCGCTACGAGTTCATCGGTAACCGGGAGTTCGGTGTTGAGTTCAACCGTTTCTTTTACTGGTCTTCAGGTACCCACGTATGCTCTGGTCGGCGGCGGTATTCTGTTGTTCGTGGGATTGTGGATTGCGTTGGACTAGCTTTTATGTTGGCGCTTTTCTCGGCGGTCTCTGATAGTCAGGAGGACGGCGTGCGCGCGCTGAGTGAGATGGCTCGTCCGAAACTCGGCCCCCGGCCCGGGGCGAAAAACGCAATGCTGAATAACTATCGTTACATCTTGGAGCGAAACTGGCTCGGGAACGGTCGCGCAGTGAATTTCGTGATGCTGAATCCATCGACCGCTGATGATGTTGTTGATGATCCGACTATCCGGCGGTGCGTGGGATTCGCGAAGCGATGGCTGTTTGATCGACTGGTTGTTACCAACCTGTTCGCGCTCCGAGCTACCGATCCTTCAGAACTTGCAAGGCTGGCGCTACGGGATCGAAACATGGCCATCGGCCAACACAATGATCTCCGAATATCGGAAGCTGCCGCGCGTTGCGATGTCATTGTTGCCGCCTGGGGAGATCAGGGCCAGCTCGCCGATGAACGAGCCGCTGAAGTGCTCGCCGGGCCACTTGGCGGAAAGTTGATTTATTGCATCGCTAAAACGTTTCGCGGGTGCCCCTGTCATCCGGTTAGAGCCAAGTACACTGACATCCCGTTGGTTTTCCGTTATTGCGAACATTCACGCCCGGTGACTCCAGTGCAGGGCGAAACAGAGAATACCGAAGAAACGAAGTGAGACGTTCTCCTATTCGTGCCGCTATGCTCTCCAATCGCGGCGTCCAATTGGAACAAGAGGGAGACCTGGAAGGCGCTTCTCAATGCCTGACGGAGGCGGTCGCGCGAGACCCAGACTTAGCCGAAGCGTGGTCGAATCTTGGAAACGTCCGGCGCGCGCAAGGTATGTTACAAGAAGCAATCCATTGCTACCATCACGCGATTCTACTCAAGCCGGATTACGCGGATGCGCACTCCAATCTCGGCGCGGCGCTCCTAGATTTGGAGAATATCGAGGGCGCAAAGCTATGTCTCACTAAAGCGCTCGAACTCAAGCCGGAGCACGCACAGGCGCTAAACAACATGGGGAATGTTCACATGGCCGAAGGCGATCCGAACAAAGCGTCCTATCTATACGAACAAGCGATCAACTACAAGCCCGATTACGCCAGCGCCCATAACAACTTCGGGAATGCACTCAAAGAACTCGGCGACTTCCAGGGCGCACGAGAAGAGTACGACCGAGCTTTGGGCTTGAACCCCAAATACGCCGAAGCCCACTACAACCGATCGAACCTGGTCAACTTCAAAGAACATTCAGAACTCATTCCCGAACCCGACTCAGCGAACCCCTATGTGCAGTTCGCACTCGGGAAAGCCTACGACGACCGAGGCGAATACGAGCACGCCTGGAAATACTTCCAGGTCGGGAACTGGATAAAACGGCAGACGATCGATTACCGGGAGAAAGAAGCTCTGGAACTCATCGAACGCGTGAAGAGTGTGTTCACGTTGGGACTGTTTGAGCGCTTCAAGAGTTCGGGAAATCCTTCGACTCGACCGCTCTTCATCATTGGGTTCCCACGTTGTGGATCGACACTAGTCGAGCAGATTCTCTCCTCGCATCCGAAGATTCACGGAGCTGGCGAGCTGACGATCTTGGAAATGATGCAAGGTCCCGACTGGCCGGAGTCAGTAGGGCAGTGGTCAACGAAGTTCGGACCTAGCGGAGGTAGCGATGTATTTGCGGAACTTGGGGATTCTTACTTGGCGCGACTTCCGAAAACAGACAACCCGTTCACCACAGACAAACTTTTGGGAAACTTCCTCCGGGTCGGGTTGATCCATCTGATGTTCCCCAATGCCCGGATTATCCACGTGTCGCGAGACCCACTCGATACCTGCTTATCATGTTACCAGCATCTCTTCACACGGGGCGTCTGGTTCAGTTATGACCTTGCGGAATTAGGCCGGTACTACAAGGCCTACGAATCGCTGATGGATCATTGGGCCATCACATTGCCGCAACTCGTTTACTCTGTCTCTTACGAAGAACTCGTCAGGCGGCCGGATATTGAGATCGGCGGAATGCTCGGAGAACTGGGGTTGCAGTGGGATGATGCGTGTTTGGAATTCTGGAAGAACCCGCGGGCAGTGAGAACCGCGAGCAACGTCCAAGTTCGGCAGCCCCTGTTCACATCTTCTGTGGGAAAGTGGAAACACTACGAGTTCGGATTGGAGCCGCTGAAAGATGCATTGGGACTGGCGACAGTTTGACTCGGCACCCGCCGTGACACCTCAGTTCGCGGCGGAACGACTAAAGGCAAGGAGGGAAGCGAATGATCGACGTTATTCTGAAGCTCTTCGCAGTCATCTGGGGCGACTAGTTTACCGGTAAACGACGAATCGCGATAGTTTCGAGTGTTCGCTCAAAGTAGGAGGAGTCCATCGCACCGGTCAATCTTCTACCCGGCTCAGTGCCAAACATGCGGATAAGATCTCGCACCATCTCAAAGTCTTCATCAGAGAGCCGCAACAGCAATTCTTCAGTTTTAACACGTGCCTCTTCCCTAGAGAGAACACGTTCCCATTCCTGAACTCTTTGTGCGAGTCCGCCAAAGAGGAGCATCGCGTGTTGAAAACGGTTTTCCATCAGGAAGTTGGTAGCGGCGGCCGGACTTGCACCGACGATCTCAAGCTTATGAGGCTTGCGAGATACTGCTTCTCCACGCCGCGCACAAAGAAGTTAAGCCGCCGCCGGGAATTTATAAACCAGATCGAACTCCGACGTGACTCCTTCAACCCGGCCGGCCGAGACGTACGTCGCAATAGTGTTCGGGATATTGGTTTCCTCCCACTCTTGAATTGA
>Ga0187782_10004061_pt1 | contig 10930 bp, 7 predicted proteins | sample 0715_SJ02_MP15_2_FD_132454 | JGI IMG/M metagenome (GOLD analysis project Ga0187782, IMG submission 132454) | Tropical peat soil microbial communities from peatlands in Department of Meta, Colombia - 0715_SJ02_MP15_20_MG | ecosystem: Environmental > Terrestrial > Soil > Wetlands > Peat | place...
CAACGTGCTGATGATCTATCCGCGCTTCAGCAACGATTCATTCTGGAATTATCGCAAATCGTGCGAAGTTGTCGGCGCCCGGTATCCGACTATTCCGCTCGGCCTGATCACCGTGGCGGCGATGCTGCCGCAGCACTGGAACGTTCGCCTGGTCAATTGCAACACCGAGGAGCTTCTCGACGGCGATCTGGAATGGGCCGATCTGGTGATGACCGGCGGCATGCTGTTCCAGCAGGCGAGTACCCTCGACATCATCGAGCAGTGCCGCGGCCGCGGCCTGCCCGTGGCGGTCGGCGGCCCCGACGTATCGTCGAGCCCGCACATCTACGAACGCGCGAATTTCCGCGTCGTGGGCGAAGCCGAGGGCATCATCGATAAGTTCATCGCTAGCATCGAACACGACGGCAACGAGAGTCTGTTCGAAGCGCCGAAGTATCAGATCGACGTCACCAAGACGCCGAAGCCGCGCTTCGATCTGCTCAAGTTCGAGCACTATATGCATGTCGGCGTGCAGTACTCGCGCGGTTGCCCGTTCACCTGCGAGTTCTGCGACATCATCGAGCTCTATGGCCGCGTCCCGCGGACGAAGACCACCGAGCAGATGCTCGGTGAGCTCGAGACGCTTTATCAGCTCGGGTACCGGGGGCACGTCGATTTTGTCGACGATAATCTCATCGGCAACAAAAAGGCGGTCAAGGCGTTCCTGCCGCACCTCGCCAAATGGCTCGAGGAACGCGACTATCCGTTCGAGTTTTCGACGGAAGCGTCGCTCAATCTGGCGGACGATCTCGAGCTGTTGCATTTGTTGAAGAAGGCCAACTTCTTTCTCGTGTTCGTCGGCATCGAGAGTCCGGACACCGAGACCTTGATAGCCATGCGCAAGAAGCAGAATACGCGGCGCAGCATTCCGGAGAGCATTCACAGGATTTATCAGGCCGGTATCTTCGTCACCGCCGGATTCATCGTCGGATTCGACAGCGAGAGAGGGTCGGTGGCCGAGCCGATGATCGAGCTGATCGAGGAATCGGCGATTCCGATGTCGGTCATCGGCCTGCTTTTCGCTCTGCCCAACACCCAGCTGACCCGGCGGCTGGCACGCGAAGGAAGGCTGCACGAGAACGGCGACGTCCTGCCCATGGGCTCCGGCGATCAGGTCGCCGGCGGCTTGAACTTCGAGACCAAGCGTCCGCGGCTCGATGTGCTGCGCGATTTTCGCCGCGTGCTCGACGCGGTCTATTCGCCGGAGGCCTATTGCCGGCGTATCGACCGGCTCGTCTCATTGCTCGACTGCGGCGACCGCCGGCGCGAGCTGCCCAAAGGCGACGTGCGGGCGAAGATCGGAACCTTCAACGTGGTGCAAGAAATCCTGCGGCGGATGCCGGAGCACCGGGAGCGGTTCTGGCGCACGTTCACGAATTGCCTCAACGCCAATCCCGGCGCGCTTCGCGCCGTGGTGACGCTGATGGGCTTCTATCTGCACATCGGCCCGTACGCGCGCTACGCGGTCGCGCAGATCGATCGGCAGATCGCGGAATTGGAGCGTGGCGAGTTCGTGCCGCCGCGGCTCCTGCCGGCGACGCCGGCGGAGGCGCTCATCGCTTGAGTCGCGGCTGTCGCGCTCAGAGGTGCAGCGACGCCAATCCTGCGAGGCCGGCGACTTCGCACGTCGGCGGATGGTCGGGGTATTCGTCCGCCGTGCGCGCCCGATTGACCCACAGCGGGCGAAAGCCGAACGAGGCCGCACCCATGACGTCCCAGCGGTTCGAGGAAACAAAGACGACATCGCCCGGACCGATGCGAAAGCCGTCGGTGACCAACGCGTAGACTTCCGGCCGCGGCTTGTAGACGCGCACGGCGTCCACGGACAAGACCGCGTCGAACAATCCGCTCATGCCCGCCGATTCGACCGCCGCAGCCAACATCCGCGGCGTGCCGTTGGAGAGGATGGCAAGCCGCGCCTCGCGTGCCTTGAGATCGGCGAGGGCGGCGCGCGCATCGGCGAACGCGTCGAGCGTCAGATACGCCTCGAGCAACCGCGGCCGCAGCGCGCGATCCACCGACGGCACACGCGCCAACGCGTAATCCAACGCGCGCTCGGTCAGCGTCCAAAAATCGAGATAGTGCCCGGCCAGCGTCAGCGTCCAGGTATATTCGAGCTGCTTTGCCCGCCAGATCTCGGAAAAGCGCTCCGCCTGCGGGCCGGCCGCGGCGCGATGGCGGGCGATTGCGGCATGGACATCGAACAGCGTGCCGTAGGCGTCGAAGACATAGGCATTAACCGACATGGGCGCTAACCATTGCTCAACTCCATTGCCGCGATATAGGGCAGCGGCGATGGCGCAAACACAAGAGGCAACGAGGATTGTTTCGATGAGCCGAACGGTCACCTGGTCGAAGACCTGGACGTTCTTCGAGGACGACTGGCATGCCGGCAATGTCCCGATCATGGGCCCGCGCACCCATGCCGCGTGGCTGTGCACGTCGGTGTTTGACGGCGCCCGTGCCTTCGAGGGAGTGGCGCCCGACCTCGATCTGCACTGCGCGCGCGTCAACGAGTCGGCGAAGGCGATGTGCTTAAAGCCGCTGGTCCCGGTAGAGACCTGGCTCACGCTCGCCCGCGAGGGCCGCAAGCGCTTTGCAGCCGACGCCGAGCTTTACATCCGGCCAATGTATTGGGCGGAGGACGCGGCCGGCGGCGCCGTGCGGCCGGATCCCGAGACGACGCGCTGGTGCTTGACGCTCTACGTCGCGCCATTGCCGAAGCCGACCGGCACCGCCATCACCCTGTCGCCGTTCCGCCGTCCGACGCGGGAGTGCGGTCCGGTCGAGGCCAAGGCCGGCTGTCTCTATCCCAACAACGCCCGTGCGCTGATCGAGGCGCGCGAACGCGGCTTCGACAACTGCATCATGTGCGACATGCTCGGCAATGTCGCCGAGCTCGGCACCGCCAATGTGTTCATGGTCAAGGATGGCGTCGTGCTCACACCGGCGGCGAACGGCACCTTTCTCGCGGGGATAACGCGAATGCGGGTGATGGCGCTGTTGCGCGAGGCCGGCGCGCACGTGCAGGAAACCATGCTGCGTTATTGCGATTTCCAGTCGGCCGACGAGATTTTCTCCACCGGCAACTACGGCAAGGTCGTCCCGATCACCCGCATCGACGAACGAATCCTGCAGCCCGGTCCGTTCTACCGGCAGGCCCGTCAGATGTACTGGGAATTCGCGCACGCATGCGCATGAACGAGCCTATTTCTCGATCCCCGGCACCGTCAGCAGCGTCGAGATCGAGCGGCCGCGGATGTCGTAGACGCGCGTAAACACGACGCCTTCGCGCTTGATCTCGAACAGCACCGGCGCGTCGAGCCTGGTGCAGTAGAACTCGCCGAGCATCATGGCGAAGTCGGCGCCCTTCGGGTTCCAGCTTATCGAGTATTGGGGACCCAACGCCACTTTCACCGGCGGGTGCGGCCCGCACGCCGCGATTGTCCATATTCCGCCGGCAGGGCTGTCTCCGTGCGCGGCAATCAAGGCGCGCAGTTGACGTGACGCCTGCGTGAGCGACAGCCCCCAATAGTCCAGCATGTAGCGCGGCCGCGCCCCCGCTACGCCGCCGACAAGGTGATTGAAATAGGTGTACTGGTAGGGATGCAGCCGCACCATTTCGATGACGGGAGCGGCGAGCGCGGCAGTAAGGACGATGGCGCCGACCGCCGTTGCGGTCCGGCCATAGCGCCGCAGATTTTCGGCGATCCAAGCGGCGGCCAGACCGCCGAGCACGGCGAGCGGGGGCGCCAGAAACACAAAGTGCCGGATGCCATTGTACATGGCCGGCCGCGTCGCCACGGCGACGGCGACCGGAAGCCATGCGGCGAGCAGCACGGCGAAGAGCGCGGCGCGGCGTCCCGCGTCCGCAGCAGAGCGGCCCGGGCCGGCCGGCGCGGCAGCGACGATGGCGCCGGCCGTTCCGCACAGCGCGAGCGCCAGCAATATCTCGGGCAGAGTGAGCGCGAGCAGGGTCGGTACGTAGCGCCGCGGCATGTCGGGGACCGGGATCAATTGGCCGTCGAACAATTCCCGCCATGGCTTTTCGAAGAAGTTGGAAAAATACTCGACGGCGCGAAACGGGTTGAGTGGCGCCAGCGCGGCCCACGGCCAGACAAGCCCCATCACCACGTAGGCGAGAAGGACGCCCGGAACGAACGCGGCGACGAACCAACCACACTCGCCCAGCGCGGGCCTAAAGCCCGTCTGCCGCGCTCTGACTGCAAGGATGACCATGAGCGGCACGAGCGCGTTGAGCAGCGCGAAGCCGCCCATGACGCGCGAGCCGATGGCAAGGCCGAAGCCAATGCCGCACAGCGCGACCGTCGCCGGCTTGGCGAGCGGATACTCGAGGAAGGCGCGCACCGTGCCGAGGAGGGCGACCGCCATGGTTACGGCGAACGGAGCATCCTTGGCATTGATGAACACGTGCCCGTAGTAGAGCGGGCAGCTGGCGAGAAGGGCGAGTGCGATCAGCCCGGCGAGCGGGCCGCCAAGCCGGCGGGCGAGCCGCCAGGTGGCCAACAGTCCGACAACACCGACAGCGGCGCCGACCAGCCGCCGCGTCTCGAACAGATCGAAGGGCAGGACCTTCGCGGCGAGTGCCGCCGAAAGGTCGAAGCCGCCTCCGTACATGTAGAGGTTGACGAACGACAGAGCGCGTTTGTCGGCAAAACCCGATCCGTATAGCGATACGAGCAGGTCGCCATACTGGGAGTGGGTGTAGTCGTCCCAGCCGAGGCCGTAGTCGCGAAATGTGAAAGCGGCCAGCGCCGCAACCAGAGCCAGTGCGCCGACCGCAAGCCCATCGAGTACGCGAGCGGCCGCAGCCGGCTTCGCATACGAAAGGGGAAGAGTTTCGATCTCAGATCCGGGTACGAGAGTTCCGATCTGAGTGGGTGGCGCAAGGCTCACCGCATGATTCCCGGCAGCATGCGGACGAAGGTATCAAATGTGCGGGCGACCATCACCCTTCGTGGCGCGCGCTCGCAGATCGCACGCGGCGGGGCCGTAGCCCCGCCATTGACCGCGTCGCGGTGACGGAGGTCGCGCGTCGGCTACTTCGTCGCCGCTTCGAACATTTCCGCCACGTGGTCCCAGTTGACCAGATGATCGAGGAACGCCTTGAGGTAGTCAGGACGCCGGTTGCGATAGTCGATGTAGTAGGAATGCTCCCACACGTCGCAGCCGAGGATCGGCTTGCCGCCGTGGACCAGCGGATTCTCGCCGTTCGGCGTCTTCATCACGGTGAGCTTGCCGTCCTTGACGGCAAGCCAGCACCATCCCGAGCCGAATTGGGTCACGCCGGCCTGGACGAAATCTTCCTTCAACTTGGCGATGGGGCCGATGTCGGCAATGATCCGCTTTTCCAGCTTGCCGGGCAATTTGTCGCCGCCGCCGCCCTTTTTCATCCATTGCCAGAAATGGAGGTGATTGTAGTGCTGGCCGGCGTTGTTGAAGAGGCCTTGGTTCTTGCCGAAGGTCCCTTTGACCACCTCCTCGACCGGTTTGTTCTCCCACTCGGTGCCCTTGGCCAGATTGTTGCCGGCTGTCACATAGGCCTGATGGTGCTTGTCGTGATGGAATTCGAGCGTTTCGCGCGACATGTGCGGCGTGAGCGCATCGTACGGATAGGGAAGGTTGGGCAACGTGAATGCCATTGGTCTACTCCTCAATGTGAAGCCGAACCGGACGGGCCGCGTCCGGAAAACCGACGAGGGATGAGAAAGTTTCTCTAAATAGGCCGAAGCGTGGGCTTCGGGCAACGCCCATCAGCAGACGGGGGACAGGCCGAGCAAAAGGATGGAACCGGGGGTCCGCGCCGGGACGCACGCCCGCCGGGTTGCCGATTTTTCAATGTGCTGCAAGGAATTAGCCGCGTCGGCAGAGACGGCCCCGCGCGTTTACCATGGAGCGCGAAGAATTGCATCGTAACGGCCCGGCGGCAGGTATTTGGCTATTAATTTCTTGCGCCTGCAGACGATGGCGGCCAGAATACTAATTACTATAAGTCGGCGTCTGGTCGGGGTAGGGCAGGCGTATGTATGCGTTTTTGTTGATTTTGGGCGCGGTGACGACCGTTGCGGGCCTGACCATCGTTGGCTGGGGCGTCGCTGCGCATGACGCTGCGGCGATAGCGGACGTGATAGCTCCCGGCACGACAGCGGCCGTCGGCGGATTGATCCTTGTGGGCTTGGCGCTGGTCGTTCGCGGGCTGCGTCGTGTGGAGCGGGTGTTGGCGTTGCGGCCGATGCCGCGTTCGCTTCGGCCAAGTGAGGCTCCTGCACCACCCGAGCGGTCCGAAGCGCCGAGCCGCATCCCGTTCCCGCCCAAGCCCAGGATGGAATCCCGTCCGCCACCGGTACCTCCTGCCGCAGTGGACAAGCCGCGAATCGAAGAACTTGCAGAAAGATCTCCGACGGCGATTCGGCTCGATGGCGCACCGGTCCTCGAGGAACAGGTCTCGCTGCTGCCGCCGGCTCGAGCCGAAGAGGAATTGACCGAGGTCAGGAACGTAAGCGTGGCCGGTGGGACCGAGAAGGTAACGCCAGTGGCCGCTTCGCCGCGTGCTGAAGTCGAAACGCGTTCCTCGGGTGCACCGCGACGAGATCGGGCCTCGATGCTCGAAGCGTTCTGGCCCTCGGGGCAGCGCGTCAAGCGCGACAGCCAGCCGGCGCTCGCGCTTGCTGTCGCTCCACCGTCCGCGATGCAACCGGAGCAAAATGGCGAACCCGTTCCCGCCGCGCGGCCTGCACCGGTCGACGGCCAGTTCCTTGCCGCCGCCGGTCCGGTATCGGCCGCACCCGTCTCTATTCTCAAATCCGGCGTCGTCGAAGGCATGGCCTATACGCTTTATTCCGACGGTTCGATCGAAGCGCAGCTTCCGCAGGGGACGCTGCGATTCGGCTCGATTACCGAATTGCGCAATCACATCGAGAACGCATCATAAAACCGCGCCTGCGACCTTGATCGCGAACGCATAGGTCAGCGCCACCTCCTTCAGTCGATCGAAGCGGCCGGCAGCGCCGGCATGCCCGGCAGCCAGATTGGTGCGAAACGCGATCAGGTTGTGATCGGTGCGTAGCAGCCGCAGCCGCGCTATCCATTTCGCCGGCTCCCAGTACAGAACCCGTGGGTCGGTCAGGCCGGCCAGCGCCAGGATCGGCGGATAGTCCTGCGCGCGGACATTCTCATAGGGCGAATAGGAGAGGATGGTTCGGAACGCCGCGGCATCGCGGATTGGATCGCCCCATTCCGGCCATTCCGGCGGGGTGAGGGGTAGCGTCGCATCGAGCATGGTGTTGAGAACGTCAACGAATGGAACTTCGGCGATGAGACCCGCGTAAAGGTCCGGGCGCATGTTGGCCACCGCGCCGACCAGCGTGCCGCCGGCGGAACCGCCGTAGGCAACAATGCCTCCCGGTCGGCTCCAACCCTGCTCGATCAGATATTGGCTCGCCGCGATGAAATCCTGAAAGCTGTTCGGCTTGTTGGCGAGCTTGCCTTGGCGGTACCAGCGGCGGCCTTTCTCGCTGCCGCCGCGAACATGGGCGATGGCGTAGACGAAGCCGCGATCCACCAGCGAAAGCCGGTTGCCGCTGAAGGCCGCCGGAACCGAGATGCCGTAGGCGCCGTAGCCGTAAAGGAGGCATGGCGCCGAGCCGCCGGCGAGCAGCTCTTTGCGGTGCAGAAGCGAGATCGGGACGGTCTCGCCATCGGCGGTCGGCGCGAACAGCCGCCTCGTGACGTAATCGGCGGGATTGTGTCCGCTCGGAATTTCCTGGCGCTTGCGTAGCGTCCGAGAGCGCTTCGCCAGATCGTAGTCCCAGACTTCGGCCGGCGTCGTCATCGACGAATAGGTGAAGCGCAAAACATCGGTGGCGAATTCGTAACCCCGATCCATGCCGAGCGAATACGCCTCTTCGGCAAACGCGATGACGTGCTCGTCATCGCTCTCGAGATGCCGCACCACGATGCGGGGCAAGCCGTCCTCGCGCTCGAGCCGCACGAGCCAGTCTTGGACGACCATGAACGACAGCACGTAGACGCCGGGCCGGTGTGCTACCAGATCGCGCCAGTGCGCCCGGTCGGGTGTGGCGAGCGGCGTCCAGGCAATTTTGAAGTCTTCGGCGCCGTCGGCATTGGTGCGAATGATCAAAGCCTCGCCGCCCTTGAACGCCGGATGGTGCTCGACTTCGTATTGGACGCCGGCTTCCCGCGCCGCGACGAGCGTCGGCGGAGACGCCGGTGCGGCGAGATCGACGAGCCAGACTTCCGACGTCTCGTGATCGTGCGCCGAAATGTCGCCGAAGCGCCCCGAAGAGTGCCGGCCGAGCGAAAGAAAAAGGCCGGGATCCGGTGCGGCCAACACGCGCGCATCCGCGGCCGCCGCCGTTCCGAGCCTATGGCAAAAGACGCCGGCGGGCCGATGGTTTCGGTCGAGGCGCACATAGAAGAAGGCTGCGGCGTCTTGCGTCCAAACGACGCTGCCGGTCGCATCCGGTACGAGATCGGCGAGGTCCGTTGCGGTATCGATGACGCGCACCCGCGCCGCGTACAGTTCGGAACCGTTTTCATCCGCCAGCCACGCCAGCAGGCGATGGTCGGGTGAATGGCTGGTTGCCCCCAGCCGGAAGAAGGTCTTGCCCTGCCCGAGCGCGTCGCCATCGAGCAGAAGCTGCTCGTCCTTTGTTACTTCCAGCGCTCGTGGCTGCGCGGCCGGCAGGGCGCTGCGCGGCTCCCGGCATATCAGGGGATGCTGGCCGCCCTTTCGGTAGCGCCAGTAATAGGCGTAAGGGCCGTCGGGTTCCGGGACGGCGTCGTCGTCCTCCTTCATCCGGCCCTTCATCTCGGCGAACAAAGTCTCCTGCAGCGGTGCCGTCTCGGCCAGCGCGCGTTCGCAATAATCGTTTTCCTGCTGCAGATAGGTATGGATCGCCGCATCGAGCTTCCGCGGATCGCGCGTGACGTCCTGCCAGTTGGCGGCCTTGAGCCAGGCAAACTCGTCGGTAAGGCGGACGCCGTGCAGGGTGCGCGTCGTCGGACGTCGCTCCGCACGCGGCTCGTGCGCCGGACCTGCGGCGTCTCGGGAACCAAATGGGCGGTGCATGTTCACTCGGCCGTCTGTCGTCACCAGCGCGTCTTGGATAGGTCGCGGATCACGCCATTTCAACTTCGAGACTCGCTGAAGGCTAAGTATAGTTAGACTATTCGTTGCCAAACGGGACCCGTTTTATTGCCTTAATCGCCGAAATGTTATATAAGCCGAGCTTGATCGCAGTGTTTGCCTGCGCCCCGAGGCGATCGGCATGGTGCGTTCGGGGTGAGCAGTTGTGGGAAGACCAGGGGGCGTTTTAAGCAACTCGCGAGAGATCAGACAGATGATGGCCGAGAACTCAGGCGACGGCGGCTATATTCAGCTGACGGCGAACATCGTCTCCGCCTATGTGAGCCACAATCCGGTTCCGAGCGCTGAAATACCCAACCTCATCGGCCAGGTGCACTCTGCCCTGGTGCGGGTCTCCGGTGGTCAGGTTGCGCCGCCGACGGAGCTGCTCAAGCCGGCCGTTCCGATCAAACGATCGATCACATCGGATTACATTGTTTGTTTGGAGGACGGCAAGAAGTTCAAGTCGCTCAAGCGACATCTGCGCACGCAGTACAACATGACGCCCGAGCAATACCGGGAAAAATGGGCGCTGCCGCCCGACTACCCGATGGTGGCACCGAATTACGCCGCGGCGCGGTCGCAGCTCGCCAAGCAGATGGGGCTCGGTCAGCAACGGCGGCGGCGCAGAGAGCGCGGCTGAAGCCTGTTGCCGGGCCGCTGCCGCGCGAGCCGCGGCGATCAGCGCTGCAGCACCCCGATCACCCGGTTGGCGAAGGCGAGCCGTTCCGTCATCACCGCGATGACGTAGGCGAGCAGGGCTTGGCTGACGGCCGGCTGCTCGCGTTTGACCCGCTCGAAGGCATCGGCGTCGAGCTCGTAGAGCACGCTGGCGGTCTCCGCCAGGATGGTCGCGCTGCGCGGTCGCCGGCTGATCATGCCCATCTCGCCGACGACCGTATGCCGTCCGAGACTGCGCACTCGCAGCGGACGGCCGTCTTCCAGATCGACCACGATGCCGATGCGGCCTTCGAGGATGAAATGCATGGACGCCGCAGGGTCGCCCTGCCGGGCGATGACGTCGCCGGCGCGAACTTCGAGCCGGCGACAATGGCCGGCGAGGTAATCGGCGTACTGCGGATTGCCCAGGGCTTCGGACAGCCAGGCGAGCAACGACCGGGAATCACCGCCTTCGGTGCGGTGCGCGGCGATGATCTGCTGCTCGCAAGATTCCAGCGCCCGGTCCAGATCGGAGGCCACGACAATATCGCCGGCCATAAACCCGGCGACGCGAAAGGCGCGCTCCAGTTCCGGCGTGAGGTTGACCAGCACGATGCCGGCGCCGATTTCCGCCGCCACGGCGGCGATCTGGGCGAAACTATGGGTCGCCGACGAGTCGATACCGGTGACGCGGCGGAAATCGAAGATCAGGAACCGGCAGGTCGGGTATTTCCTGAGCAGCTCCTTGACATGCTGGTAAAGGCGATTGGCCGATCCGAAGAACAGGTAGCTTTGCAGCGCCATGCCTTGGATCTCGCGGCCGTGCGTCGAGAGAAGCGAAACCTCGTCAGGCCCGCGGTCGAGCGAAGAGCGGAATTCGGAACCATCGAAACTGAACTTGATCGCGCTCACCCGGCTCACGCTCAGCGCAAAGGTGCCGCAGCCGATCACGATGCCGACCAGGATGCCGGCAATGAAGCCCCAATAGACGATCAGCGCCGCGATCACCAGTAGCGACAGGTATTCCATCAGCAGCAATTGCCGGGACGAACGAATGAGCCA
>Ga0187782_10004062_pt1 | contig 10928 bp, 6 predicted proteins | sample 0715_SJ02_MP15_2_FD_132454 | JGI IMG/M metagenome (GOLD analysis project Ga0187782, IMG submission 132454) | Tropical peat soil microbial communities from peatlands in Department of Meta, Colombia - 0715_SJ02_MP15_20_MG | ecosystem: Environmental > Terrestrial > Soil > Wetlands > Peat | place...
GCGATTTCATCGATGTTGCGCCGCTGGAAATCAAAAAAGAAAGACGATTTCTTATTGAGCGCACCGCCGATATTGGCCTGATATATGACCGAGTCATAGGGGGATTGCGGGGCGTCCCCGAGAAATGGATTGCGCGAATTAAAAGCGGAATCATTCCCTATCACAGAAAACTGCCCGTGCAGTTTGTCGGTGCCGGGCTTAGTGAAGATTTCGATGCGGCCATATCCGAGCTTGTCGTACTCGGCTGAAAAGGGATTCTGATTGATGCGGATTTCGCGAATCGAGGACTTGGGCGGAAGCTGGCCAGCAGTGAATCCATCAATATAAAGCTGGCCGCCATTGGGCCCGGCGGATGGTCCCGCCAGGGCCTCCAGATCGGACTGCAGTTCATCGGGATCGTCGGGCAAGGCTTCCAGATCTTTACCGGTGAGGATGACGGCGCTGGCATTATTTTCAGGATTGACCTGGACCTGTGGAGTCTCTTCCTGCACGTTGACTTTTTGCTGCTCGACCTGAATCTGGAGCGAGATATTGAACTGGGCGACCCGGCCGCCAGTGACCTGGACATCGTTCTGGATGAAGACGGAGAATCCCTGCGCATTGGCGGTAACGGTGTAGTTGCCGGGCGGCAAGTTGGCGATCTGGTATTGGCCGTTGTTGTTGCTCTGGGCGGAATAGGTTGGGCCTCCGGACTGGAGGACGGCAATGGTGGCGTTGGGAACGACGGCGCCGGACGGGTCGGCAACCTGGCCGCGCAGGGTTCCGGTTGCCGGGGACTGCGCCCAGGCCGTGCAACTGAGGATAAGCGCGGCGATGAGGGTCCGTACCCAGGCTAAGCTCACAACTTTGCGGAAGCCAGAAAAACTGCTTTTTTCAAGATGCGTAGTCATTCAAGAATTCATCAGGGCGTTGAATCGCCCTCCCCGCCCGATGCGTTTAATGACCATGGGGACAGCAGCGAGTAGGACGAGCGACTCGGCGCAGCGGTCAGAATCGGCTCGACGCCGGCAAGCAGAGTGATGGCGGTAACGGCTCCGCCATTCGCGCCCGGCGTGGCCACGATCATGACCGCTTCACCCTTCTGCAAGTCGGCAAGAGAACTGTTGGGCAAGCGGCTTACAAGACGTTGCACGTCGGGCGTGCCGTGGCCGTTCTGTCCGCCACCGGGGTTGGACTGGTTGCCCTGCCGCCCCGCGTTGCCGGACTGGGAAGCCCCCTGGGCGCCGGCATTCGGGGCAGACGCATTTTGCGGATTGGCATTTTGCCCATTCTGCGGCTGATCGCCATTGGCGCCGCCCGCGGATTTGAAGCGCGCGGCGATTCTTTGCGCGACGTCGGGCGGAAGCTTCTTCAGTTGTGACTCTGCAGATACTTCAACCACCACGGCCGACTTCGCAATCAGGTCATGGACTGTAATCGTATTGCTGGACGTATCGATCGCCGTAATGGTTCCGGCAATGTTGCGAAACGAGCCGGAGACGATTTCTTCGGCGATGAGTTCGCTGCCGTCCTGGCTGCGAGCGCCGCGGGCGCGCAATTGATCGCCGATCTTGATCTGATCGAGCGGGGCCGGCCTGGCGTCATCAAACTTGATGGAGCCGGCAGCGTAGCGACGCAGGACGGTATCCTTATTTACACGCACCACGACGTCACGATTGGCGCCCAATCCGCCCGCGGAAATCGTAATCGCGCCCGCGGAGACGTCCACTTTCGTGACCAGGCCGCCGACGCCGCGCTTCTGCCAATCTTCGGTTTCGCGCTGATGCTGGGCGGTTACGTCTGCCTGCTTCATGACAATTACCGCAAGAGCGGCAATGGTATGGGCATCCGGCGACGCCTGCCCGCGAACCAGCACACGATCTCCGGGCTGGAGATCCTGCGCCTGGAGCGTGGTTGCATTTTTCAGATCTTTTTCTCCGGGAGGGACCCGGAGGATTTTGGTCGACGGAACGAGGGTCGCATTTACCTCGCCGCCAGACTCTGCAGCCACTGTAATCGACCCGCTTTGCACGCTTTTGATTGTGCCTACGGCTTTGACAATGCCCACCTCGCCAGAGGAGGCAGGCTTAGACTGTGCCCAGGCGCGATCGTACATCAGGAAAGCAGCCGACGCGACAAGCGCCAGGCACGGCACAACGCCAATAGAATGTTTCAACCAAGGCATCACTTTTACTTTAGCATCGCGAAACGGGCGGAAATGAGCATTTACGAACTTTTACCGCATTTTGGCGATACATTGACACGCTGTCTCTGGCAACTACCTGTTCCACAGGGTGCATCCACTGAGTTATCCAGGTTAATACGTAGTCTTCCATGCGACAGTCTTCGATGGGACAGTGTTCCATGCGAAACTCATGCTGTGGGCTGGAGTGGGAAATGATGTTACGCGCAATCTCCGCGAATCTGATGAAGAGCACACTGACCTATGCACTCTGCTTTGCACTGTCGGTCCTTCCGGTGCTGGGCCAGTCGCAATCGGCGAGCGCACCTCCAGCATCCGGGCCGCAACCGTCTAAGGAAGCGGAGCAGCCCAAGGAACCGGCCGCAACGATTGCGGTGAACGTGAGCGTTGTTACCCTGCCGGTCACGGTGCGCGACAAGCACGGGCAGATCGTAAAGGACTTGACCAAAGACGATTTCACACTTCAGGAAAACGGGCGGGCGCAGACGATTAATTATTTCTCGCGCGACGCGAATCTGCCACTCACGCTGGGGTTGCTGGTCGATACCAGCTTCAGCCAAAGAGAAGTTCTGGACCAGGAGCGTAACGCCAGCAAGAGCTTCTTCGACCAGATGCTGGCACAGGAAAAAGACAAGGCATTCCTCATCCAGTTCGACCGTGAGGTCGAACTGTTGCAGGACCTGACGCGCAGCCGCGAAAAATTGCAGTCGGCGCTGGAATTGCTGAAAACGGCCGACCCTGACCGGGAGCAGTCGAACAGTCCCAGCGGCAGCAATTCGCCGTCGGACCACAGCTATCGGCATGGCGGCACGCAGCTTTATGACGCGGTTTATCTGGCCTCCAATGAGGTATTGAAAAAGCAAACAGGCCGCAAAGCGGTGGTCATTCTCTCGGACGGAGTCGACCGTGGCAGCAAGAGCACTCTGGAGAGCACGATTGAAGCGGCGCAGCGCACGGACACGATCGTCTATGCTATCTACTTCAAGGGGCACGAAGAACACGGAGGGCACGATCAAGGGATGGGCCGGGGCGGCGGTTATCCGGGAGGTGGCGGAGGCTGGCCGGGGGGTGGTGGAGGCTGGCCCGGTGGAGGCGGCGGATACCCGGGCGGCGGCCGGCGCAGCGGGAATCCACGGCCAGAAGAGCCGCGGGTCGATGGCAAGAAGATTCTGGAGCGGATTTCGAAGGAAACCGGGGGCAGGTTGTTTGAGGCTTCGAAGAAAGACGCTCTCGGCGAAATCTACGCCAGCATCGCCGACGAACTGCGCACGCAGTACAGCCTGGGATTTACGCCGGACAAGGACGCTGCGAGCGAGGGCTATCACCACCTGGCGCTGCAGGTCAAGAAGAAGGATATGACGGTGCAGACGCGCGACGGATACTATGCGGGCGGGGAAAGTTGAAAAGGCGGATCAGCGCCTACGATCGCGCGCTGTGCGTTGACGATGGATGGTCGAATTCGATTTGCGGGCAACGCGCGTAGCGCCTAGCGTACACTGAGGGCATCGTGAGCGCGCTGCTGCCGATCTTTCCGCTCGACCTGGTCTTACTCCCCGGCGCTCCTCTACCGCTGCATATTTTCGAGCCGCGCTACAAGGAAATGATCACGGAGTGTCTGGAGCAGCATAAGCCGTTCGGGATCGTTCGCGCTTCGGAACAGGGCGTTGCCGGGATCGGCTGCACGGCCGAAATTGTTTCGGTTACGAAGAAGTACGACGACGGACGGATGGACATTCTCACGCGCGGGGTGGAACGCTTCGAGGTTCTCGAAGTCAACGAAGATCGACCTTTCTTGCGCGCCGAAATCTCTGTTCTTCGGGATGAAGACGGAAGCCGCCGTCCGGGCGCGCCGCTGGTGGAGCAGGCGGTTCGTCTTCATGCTGAAATTGTCAAGCTCGCGGGCGCCCAGCTTGCTGGACCCGACGAAAGCGCGGCCAATCTTTCTTTTCTGCTCGCCGGATCGCTTCCGCTTGATCTGGACTTCAAACAGAATCTTCTGTCGACTTTGTCGGAAACAAGACGCCTGGAAGCGGTCGTGCAGTATTTGCAGTCGATTCTTCCCGGCCTGCGGCGAGCGTCAAAAGCCAGATGGAATTGAGCCTTAGCTATCAGCAATTAGCTGTTAGTCATCCGCCGCCAGCGTCAGCGGAAATCGTTCAGACTTTAAGTTGATTTCCGAAGGCGCGCGAGGCATCGTTCCTGCCGCGTGCGAGGCGAGAGCTGGCATCTGAGAAACCGGCGCCTGAGCAACAGAAACAATCAGCCGCTTTGCCAAGCGTATAATCCGCCTAAGGCTTCACGCCGGCGCAGCGCCGACACATCCGGGGTCTGAAGGAGTTCCCACCATGAGTGCCCACACATTGGGCGAATTGCGCGCCAGTTCTTTTTCTGAAACCCGCCTTGCCTGGCGCCGCATCAAAGACGAAATGCGCGAAAATCTGATGGCGCGCCTGCGCGAGCATCCAGACGATCCCATCTTCCCGGGAATCGTCGGCTACGACGACACGGTGGTGCCGCAGATCGTGAACGCTGTGCTTTCCCGCCACAATTTCATTCTGCTCGGCCTGCGCGGGCAAGCCAAAAGCCGCATCTTGCGCGCGCTCACCACACTGCTCGATCCTGAAATGCCCTACATTGCCGGGTGTGAAATCCACGACCATCCCTATGCTCCCATCTGCCGACGCTGCCGTGATCTAGTTGCGAAAGAAGGTGACGACACTCCCATTGCCTGGCTCACTCCCGAGCAGCGCTACGTGGAAAAGCTGGCTACGCCCGACGTGACCATCGCCGATCTCATCGGCGACATTGACCCCATTAAAGCGGCCCGGGGCGGCCACGAACTGTCGAGCGAGTTCACCGTTCACTACGGCCTTTTGCCCCGCGCCAATCGCGGCATTTTCGCCATCAACGAACTGCCCGACTTGGCCGGCAAGATCCAAGTCGGGCTGTTCAACATCATGCAGGAAGGCGACGTGCAGATTAAGGGCTATCCGATCCGGCTGCCGCTTGACCTGGCGATAGTCTTCAGCGCCAATCCCGAAGACTATACGGCCCGCGGCAAAATCATTACTCCGCTCAAAGACCGGATTGGCTCGGAGATTCGCACGCACTATCCGGCGACCATCGAAGAGGGCATGGCGATTACATCGCAGGAAGCCTGGATCAGCCGCGGATACGACCGCAACGGTACCCGTCTGCACGTTCCCAACTATGTGCAGGCAGTCATCGAACGGATCGCCTTCGCTGCCCGGGAAGACAAGAAAGTCGATAAGCGCTCGGGCGTAAGCCAGCGGCTGCCGATTTCGGCCATGGAGAACGTCGTTTCCAACGCCGAGCGCCGCGCGCTTACGCACGGGGAAAAGGTTGTCGTGCCCCGCATCAGCGACATTTACGCGGCCCTGCCCGCCATCACGGGCAAACTTGAACTGGAATACGAAGGCGAGGTGAAGGGCGCAGACCAGGTAAGCCGCGAACTGATTCGCACGGCGATCGCGAAAGCTTATGACACGCATCTGCATGGCACGAATATGCAACAGATTGTGCAGTGGTTCGACCTGGGCGGAGAGATTCAGCTCAGCGACAATGCCGGAGCGCAGGAAGTTCTCACCGGCCTGCGACAAATCCAGGGCCTGATGGAGAAAGTGACGAAGCTGAACGTTGGGCCAAAAGACACTCCTGAGTTGCAGGTCTCCGCTGCGGAATTCATCCTTGAAGGGCTGCACGCGCACAAGAAGATCGGCCGCAACGAAGAGCGGGTGTTCAAGGCCGAAGAAAAACCGCCGAAACCGCCCGAGAAACCGCTGTTCGAGCGGGAAGAGCCGGGATTGGGGAGGAAGAGGAGTTTTAATTAGCCGTCAGCGATCAGGCTCAGGAAAAGCGAGGGCGCGCGGAGGAGCAGGTTCAACGTTGCGGCCGTGATGGACATTCGAGGTCGAGAGGTTGTGCCTGGTGGCTGACCGCTGAGAGCTGAACACCGTATTTATGAAACGTATCCGCTATAGCAAGTACGTTCCCGATCCGGCCAGCGAAATGAGCATGGAGGACCTGCTCAGCGCGCTCTCCGATTACCTGCTGCAAAGCGGATTCAATGACAATTTCTGGTACGAGATGCCCGGGGGGGAGCAGACTCTGGAGGAGTTGCGCCGCGCTGTCGAACAAGCCTTGCTGGACAGCGAGATATTCGACGAAGACATGCGTGACCGTCTGCAGCAGATGCAAATGAGCGGCGAACTCGACGAACTTATCGAAAAGCTGATCGAGCGCATGCACCAGGAAGATTACATTTCGATCGATCGTCCCTGGGAACAGCCGCGTGATCCTGCGCGCCAGTCGAGCGCCGGCGGACAGGTCGGCGACGGCCAGCAGGCACGCTTCGAGATTACGGACAAGAGCCTCGATTTTCTGGGTTTCAAAGCTCTGCGCGACTTGCTTGGGTCGCTGGGAAAGTCGAGCTTTGGACGCCACGACACACGCGACCTGGCCACCGGGATTGAGGCGAGCGGCGCCTCGCGGCAATACGAATTCGGCGATACGCTCAACCTGGACATCACGGCTACGCTATCCAGCGCCATTCAGCGCGAGGGACTCGGGCTGCCGCTCAATCTCGAATACCACGATCTTCAGGTGCATCAGTGTGAATACCAGTCAAGCTGCGCCACGGTTCTGATGCTCGACTGCTCGCACTCGATGATTCTGTATGGCGAAGATCGTTTTACCCCGGCCAAGAAAGTCGCGATGGCGCTGTCGCACCTCATCCGCACGCAATATCCCGGCGACTCGCTTTTGCTCGTCCTCTTCCACGACTCGGCGGAAGAAGTCCCGCTTTCGCAACTGGCCCGGGTAAAAGTCGGACCGTATTACACCAACACGCGCGAAGGCCTGCGCATGGCGCAGCGGTTGCTGCAGCGGCAGCGCAAGGACATGAAGCAGATTGTCATGATCACCGATGGCAAACCTTCGGCGCTGACCCTGGAAGACGGCCGCATCTACAAGAACGCTTTCGGGCTCGATCCCCTCGTGGTCAGCGAGACTCTAGAAGAGGTTTCCAAGTGCAAGCGCGCGGGAATCCTCATCAATACCTTCATGCTGGCGAGCGACTACGGGCTGGTGCAATTTGTCCAGAAGGTGACCCAGATGTGCCGCGGCAAAGCGTACTTCACGACGCCGTACACATTGGGGCAGTATCTGCTGATGGATTACATGTCGCGGAAGACGAAGACGATTCACTAAGACGGAGCATTGCTGCAGCTGCTCAGAAGCCGTACCTGTAACTCCTTATTCCTCAAAGACCTGAAAGGAACGATGGAGAAACAAGGAGGGGCGAGTTCGCGAATGGAACTGCAATATGAGTCCGAGAAAGGGACACGACTACGAGTTCGGAGTCGGCAAGGCCATGCGCAAGGCAGGTACTCTCGTCACGTTCCAGGAGGAGAGACTTGCGGTACTTCAGTGTAGAATCGCGATAAAGCTTCGGTGAAGATTCTATGAAACGACTTGCGTTCCTGCTGCTTGCGATCCTGAGCCTTACCTCTGTGTGCACCGCATCTCACCCTGCGCGGATGACGCCCGAACAGAACGCCCGCGAATCCAGGAAAGCCGCCAGACGGCAGGAAAAAATGCTGAAGAAGGCCAACAAGAAACAGCGCAAGGCGGAGAAGAAATTCGAAAAAGCACAACGGAAAGCGACCAAGAAAGCCAATCGCAACCTGTATCGGCGACGCGCCGGCTAGCTTTTCCGCTCGCTGCTGGTCATCCCGGATCCGCTTTTTCCATATCCTACAAAAACCTGATCGCCGCAAACGTGTGCATCAGAACGTGGTGGCCACCGTGAAGCGGAATGTTTTTCGCGGTTCGCGCAGGGTGTAGCTCGAGCTGAGGGTATCGACCGTACTTTGGTAGGTGTAGATTCCCGCCCCGCTGTTGGGGAACATGCCGGGAGTGATCTTGATGGGCGGGGTAGCCATGGTGTTCAAGCGCAGCGCGTTGTAGGCATAGTAAATGCGGAACGGGGCATTGATCACGGGCAGCATCATCTGCAACTCAAGCCCGGTCGACATATGCGGAACCCAATTGGTGTTGGGCACAGAGTGGAGATACTGGGAGAAGTCCAGGGTGCTTCCCTGAACGGCATAAGCGATATTGCAGCCATAGGCGGCGGTCAGAACCGGGCATCCGAAGTAGGTGCTGAGCAGGCTGTCGAACTGATTCTGATTGATCTTCAACTGCGAGGTGCGGAGGATGGGGTCGGTGCCAAGGTCAACGAAGGGCGCCAGAGCGACCGGCCCAGCGATGGTGATGCGGTATTCGAGATTGCCGCTTAGAGCCAGGTCGCCGCCCGGCGTAACCAGTTGCTGGTATGGGATAGGAATATTCCAGCAGTTGGCAATGCAGGCTCCATTCGAACCTCTTTGGACCGGATAAGCGGGATTAGCGGGAACAAAGGTTCCATCGGGATTGCGCAGGGCCACAGTTTGCACGCTGGGCAGGTAAGCGAGGGGAGAAACGGCGCGGATGTCGAAACCGCGGAGATCGTTTTCGCCGCCCAAGTAGGCGCGCTCAAAGGGCGGCGCCACCACCCCGCCATAACCGGTAATGAACGATGCCTGGAGGTTATAGCCCAGGGCGTTCCTGCGCTTCTGCATAGGGAAAAACTGCTTGAAACCGACAATGGGACGGAAGGTGTGCACGGTGCCGCCAACGCCGGCAATCTCTGTGCCGATGAAAAGACTCTTGCCCTTGTGCGGAGCATAGGCGGCGTCGAGCGTGTTCATGGAGAAACTGGGGGTGATCTTGCTGGTGATGATGCCATTCAGCGCATTGGGCCCAGTGATGCCGCTGAAGTTCAAATTGTCAAACAGCAGTTTGGAGGCATTGCTGACTGCCACCAGCGACGAGCGGTCAAAGGAATAACTGATGCCCACGCGCTTGAAAGAGCGGCGCAAGGGATAACTCACGCTGAGGGAAAAGCCGGTGCTCGACTGGGAGTAGTTCTGCAGGTTCTGCAGATAAGGCGAGGGCAGATTCAGGTTCTGGCCGGAGAGAATGGCATACTGTTTGGCTTGGTCATAATTGATCTTGCGCAGGTACACGTTGAAGCCGGCCTGGATGGGGCGATCGAACAGATAAGGTTCGGTGAATCCAAAGATGACATCCCGCTGCCGGGAACCAAGACTGGCCTGCACGGAAAGGGTTTCGCCTAACCCGAGAAAGTTGTTGGTGCTGTAATTGACGCCCACAAAGGCCCCGGCCAATCCGCTCACGCCGCCCTGCAGCCCGATGCTGTTCTTGCCTTTTTCTCTCACTTTGAGGGTCAGATCGACGGTGGCGTTCTTTTCGTCGAGATGGCGTTCGGTGGTGTTGGGATCGTCGGGCTTGAGCTGCTCGAAATATCCCAGCTGGTTCAAACGGAGCATGCTGAGTTCCCAGAGGCGCGAATTGTAGACCTGGCCCTCCTCGAGGGCGATCTCGCGGCGAATCACTTTGTCGCGGGTGGTGGTATTGCCCTCAAACTCAATCCGGCGCACGTAGAACTGCTTACCTTCGTCCACATCGACGACCAGGCTCACGGTCTTTTTCTCGTCGTCGAAGTCCGTGGCGGGCACGGAAGTGAAATTGATATAGCCGGCTTCGCCATAGGCCTTGCGCAGGTTTTCCAGCCCCTTGGCGATCTTCTCACGGTTGAAAATGTCGCCATCTTTAATGGGGAAAAGACTGCGCAGCGCATTGGTATTACGGATAGCTTTGTTGTTCTTGAAGGTAATGGAGGCGAGGCGGTAGCGGGCGCCCTCCTGGACGGGGATGGTGATGTCCACGGCTTTTCCGAGTCCCGCCTGCAAGAGCGGAATGTGCAGACCGGCGTGGCCGGTGTCGCGAATCTCGGTCTTGGGGTCGGCGACCAGCACGCGGAAATAGCCGCGATTCTGGAATTCGGCGCGAACTCGTTCCGTGTCTTCGTCGAGTTTGGTTGCGTCGTAGGTTTTGGCGAATATGTTTTCGAGAAAAATGGAATGCGGAATTCCGATGGGCCGAAGGTTTTTCATAGCTGCCCGCAACTTGCGCGACTTGACGTGCTCGTTGCCGCGGAACTCGATTTTCCCGACCTTAACCTTCGGTCCTTCCTTGACGACAAAGCTGATGGCGACGGCGGCCGGGGGAATGGGGCGGACTTCGGTGCGGATGGTGGCAAACTGCCGTCCGTGTTCCGCCAACAACTCCTTAAGAACGACTTCCGCTTTCTTGACCTTGGTCGGATCGTACTGGCTTTCCACCGACAGACCCACTTTACGGTCTTTGAAGCGGTCCAGCACATCGCTGGTCGAAACCGCATTCAGGCCGACGTAGTTGATCTCGCGGATGGTCGGGCGCTCCTTGACGTAGATGTGGAGAATCCAACCCTTGGCGCTTTCCTCGCGCTCAAAGCGAATGTCCTCGAAGTAGCCGGTGTTCCAAAGGGCGTTGAAGTCGCGTTCCAGGGCGGCGGTGTCGTAGACGTCGCCAGCCTTGGTAAAGATGCGGGCCTTAATGGTTTCTGCAGGGATGCGGCGATTGCCGTGAACCTGGATCCCGACGATCAGCTCCTGCTGTGCGGCCAAGGGTGCGGCCAGCGACAAGAGCAGGAGAAGGGCGAGGAGCGCCGATGCAAAACCATGGCGCCGGACAGTTTGGCGGAATGAGCAAGCGTGAGGGCCACGCTGTGGGCCCTTGCGGCGGCCATAGCTCGGGGCGCACACAGGGATAGCCTGATGAC
>Ga0187782_10004063_pt1 | contig 10926 bp, 10 predicted proteins | sample 0715_SJ02_MP15_2_FD_132454 | JGI IMG/M metagenome (GOLD analysis project Ga0187782, IMG submission 132454) | Tropical peat soil microbial communities from peatlands in Department of Meta, Colombia - 0715_SJ02_MP15_20_MG | ecosystem: Environmental > Terrestrial > Soil > Wetlands > Peat | place...
ATCGGGTCGACGTGAGCGAAGGCATGCAGCTTTTCACCACGCTGCAAATGCTGGGCGTGCCCTCGAAGATGCTCTACTTCCCCGACGAAGGCCACTGGGTGCTCAAGCCGCAGAACGCGCAGCTCTGGTATAAGACGGTGAATGAGTGGGTGGATCAGTGGATTGGGAAGTAGCGAGCTTCATAAGCCTTGTCATCCTGAGCGCAGCGAAGGACCTATGCACATGCCGACCGCGTCGGTGCTGCCCGCAAGTTGCATAGGTCCCTTCGACTTCGCTCAGGGCAAGCCTTCGCCGCAAAGAACGCGCCTCAGGATGACAACGCTTGCGCGTTGCGGCTAAGGCAAGACCTGTAATACGTCGGTGATCTCTGCGCTTGTCCCCGCGGCGATTTGCACGTCCACATCCACCGGCGGGCTGAAGGTGCCGAATGACGGCGTGATGCTTGCCAGGCCGTTCGCGCCGCTGGTTACGGTGTTCTGACTGACCTGCAAAATTACCGGCATGGAGCCGCCTCCGCCGCCGGGCTCGCTTCCTCCGGGGCGCAGAATCGTGGTTTGGGAAACGACCGGAGCGGCGATCACCGGATTGGGCGGCGTGGAGGAATCCGTGACCCGAACGGTGATCGGCTGAAAGGCTTGTCCCGTGGAGACTTGGCCCGCTCCCGCCACGGGTTGCAGGTTCTGCTGCGCCAGCGGCACCGGGTTCACATAGAACGTTCCGCAGGGAGTATTGCCAGGAGCGACACAGGCGCTGACCTGCACCAGCGCCGAAATCTGCGTGGGCGTGAGGGTCACCGTTGCGTTGCCCGAGGAATTGGTCGAAGCGCTGGGCGCGCTCAGTGTTCCCGAGCCGTTGACCACGGTGAAGTTCACGGTGGAATTATTCTGCGGAACGCCGTTCGAGAGCACGACAACGGTCAACGGCAGGTTGACGGTCGCTCCCTGCGAAACATACAGATAAGGCGAGTCCACGCCGATGTCAGACGAAGACTCGGTGGCCGTCAGCGACGCGGTGACGGAGCTTGCCGGGTTATAGACACCAGGTGCAAGGGTTGCCGTGATGGTTGCAGAGCCGGTCGCAGCAGGGGTGAGCCAGGTGGAGGCCTCTCCGTTCTGATCGCTCGAGACCGAGCACGATGTGGCTCCGGCGCAGGCAGAAAGCTGCACGCCGTTGGTCGAACTCCATCCAATGGTTGCGCCGCTGACCGGGGTTACGCCGTCGGAGGCGAGGACCCGCACGCTCACCGGATTCGCCGCCTGTGCGCCGACCGGGGTCGGCGGGTTGGCTCCATTCAGCAGGACAATGGTATCGGTGGCAGCGGCGCCGTAGGTGAGTGCGCCGGTCATGGTGGTGGAAGCGCCGGTGACGGGATCGCTGATCATGATGTTCTGGGGGCCGTCGGAGAATGCGGGCGCAGCGAGAATCATCTGGCTGGCGTCGACAGCGAGTTGCTGAGTTGACGCGCTGCCCACCGTTGACGTCAGGCCTGGAGCAAAGCCTACGCCTTGAACCGTTACCGCTCCTCCCGTCACCGGAAGCCGCGCCGGGGTGACCGAGTCCGCATAGAGCACGTAAGCCTGGTAGCGATAGTCGGGACGGCCGTCGCCGCGAACATCGGAAATGCCAATCAGGAAGCTGCCGGAAGACAAGACTTGCGCGTCCAGGCGCGTCAGGGCAAACGGAACTTGGTTAAAGGGAGACGGCGTGAACGCGGGCGGCGCGGTGCCCTGGACATCGCCGGCAGCCCACATTCCAATCACCGGTTGCGCCTTAAGCTCGCTGGGATTTCCGGAATCGTCAAGCGCTGTGACTGCCACGGAGAGGGTCCGGTTGGCTTGAGCTGCGAGCGAGAAGTAAAACATATCGCCGTAGTCGCTAAGAGTGGAGAGCCAGTCGCCTCCGGCAGGCAAGGCGGCCGGAGCGGTCCACGATGACGAAGCTTGCGGAAGTGGCTGACTGTCGCCGGTTAGAAGAATGTCCTGCTCGATTTCGTTGCCCGGCGTCACCGTGACGGTGATAGTCTGGGCCGAGCCCGAAGGCGAAACCGGGCCGGGAGAATACGGGCCGACTCCCCACGACCAGAACGAATCGAGAGCCTCCACGGTGAGCTGATATTGCGCACTGCTGCCGTTGGGAGGCGCTAATCCGGCGAGATCGTAGAATCCCTCGACCGTCTGGCTGTTCGATCCCCATTCGGCGAAGGGATTGCCGAGCGCATCGTCAAATCCGGTGATGGGATTGCCGGCATTGCCTGTAAACAGAAATCCAGAGACCGTCGATAGGGCGTATTGGCCGGAAGGCTGTCCAGTACTGGGGTCGATCCAACGGGCGACCACGTTGACGCCCTGCATGGCCTCGGTGGCAGCCCCTTGCGGATTGGTGAACCACACAGAACCGTAAATGCGCGCGGTGGTGGCCGAGAAGACCTGGCTGCCGGGGAAGCTCGACTGATTTTGCGCGGTGACGGGATAGAGCCGCGACAAAGCGGCCTGGTCATCCATCGCCAGTTGATAAGGGTTCGGATAGCAGAGGGTGATGGGCACGCAGTCCCAGGAATCGGTGAAGTGCATGACCGGGAATCCGGCGAAATCGGCCGCGGTCGGCGGAGGGTTATCCGTCTGCACATTGAGATTCAACTGGGACCAGCCCAGGCCCAGCACCTCGCCGATGACTCGCACCAGGCGATACTCCACGTCGGTAAGCTGCGACGACTGCAGGGCGCACTGGCCGTTGATCACAATCAGGGCATGTAGATAGGTGGCATTGGTGCCGTAGTTGTCGTCTCCGCCATAGACGGCGTTGAAGAAGCATTCGCTGGAATCGCCTGCGCCGGCACCCAAAAGCACATCGGTAACGGAACCGTCGTAGTCGTAGACGATGCCGACCGGCGTGCTCGTAGCCTCGGGAGTGATATCGGCGGGCGCGGTGATGACGCCTTCCGAATTGACCTCAATGTTCGATCCGGTCACGTTTTCGGCCAGCTGGCCGCCGCTTACAGCCGAGATCGCGGCCGTAGGGACGGCGGTCCATATCGCGAACGCACCGGCGACAAAACTGTTCGCCGAAGCATTGGGCAGGATCGGGCTGAGATCGCCCTGATCGGTGTAGTAGGTGATTTGTCCTTGCGGCCAAACCAGCGGCTGGCCGGTCATCGCCGAGTCAAAATATGCGGTGCCGGCGACGTTTTTCGGCTCGCCGGCGCGCACCACGACTGTGAACACCACGACAACTGCCGCAGCCGCAGCCAGCCGGAGGAGGAACGAGCTACCAGTCAATGCCATCTGAGACTTCATGGTCACCTCTTCGTTCGGCTCATTCCTCCCCACTGGCTCGCCGTACGGCCAAGGCAAAATCGCTGAATCGTACGCGCAACTTTCCGCCCAGGACAGGATCGTCGCGGAAAGCGGAAAGATGCTGCGCTGAAAGCGGAATCCGACCCCAGGGATCAATTTCAAATCGGCCCATGGGACCGCCCACCGTGCTGGTTAGCCCCAACCTGCTGGGCGGATAAAGAAATAAGAAAACGCGTTCGCCGACGCGGTAGCGTTGCCCGCCGGACCAAACTCCGATCCATTGCAGAATCGTCAGATCCTGCCCCGGGGTCGCGCCGCGAATTGCGTTCTCCACGTGAAAAGTAACGGCGACCGTCGTGGCCGGCTGGGCGTTGTTCCCCGGGCGACGTGCAACGCTGGCCACAGTGCCGGAAAAGATAATTCCTGCCGCGCGCGCCATGGTGGGAAAACCAATCGGTCTGGCGGGAACGATGGGGCGCAGCGGGACGACGGTATCCGAGCCAGGGGGCGGCTGGTCCGTTGCCGAACGCAGCCATGGCGGCAGATCAGGCCCGGCTAACCCGCGCACTTTCGGGTTGGATGGGTCGAACGGAACGATGCCGTTCGGGGTGGAGTTACCTTGGTCTGAGGCGGTGTAGGTTGAATTATTTTGGGCCAGATCAAGCTGGCTCAATGCCAGAAATGGCATCAGGAACAGAACTGCGAGCAGACGCGTGTACCCTCTCCCAAGCATGGGGAAGACCTCGACACGTAGAACGTCAGCTCGGAGGGTTACCGGGAAACGAGTCAGCCTACTCCCAGGCGCGCAAATGATGCAGTGACGGATGTCACATTGGCCTGTGGATTACTGCGGCGAATCGGTGACTGCGAATGCGCCCAAGCCATTACGATGGTAGGTGACGCATGTCACTGCGCGGATGCGAAGTTTTCATGGAAAGTGGGCCAGCAGAGGAATCGATGACGCTCGCAGCTAGAACGGTCCTAAAGCTCGTATACATCGTGGTTACGAGTGCAGCCATGCTGTTTGTTCCGGCGTGGTCGCTCCATTTCTGGCAGGGCTGGATCTATTTGGTTGTGACCGTCGGCTCGTGGGTGATCATTTCGCTCTGGCTGCTGAAGACCGATCCGCAACTCATGGAGCGCCGGATGCAAACCCAGGAGAGCGATCCTGCGCAAAAACTCTTTCAGAAATTGGCGACTGCGATTTTCTTTCCCGCGATGCTGCTGCCCGGGTTCGATTTCCGTTTCGGCTGGACGCGTAACTGGCTGGCGGCGGTTCCGGTGTGGGTTGTGCTGGTGGGGCAAGCCGCGGCGCTGGCGGGTTCGTGCGTGATCTTCTGGGCGTTGAAAGCCAACAGCTTCGCGGGGAAAACGATTCAGGTGGAAGCGGGGCAAACCCTCATCAGCAGCGGTCCCTACGCGATGGTGCGGCATCCCTTCTACGCCGGCCTGTCGGTGTGGGCGCTGGGGACGCCGTTCGCGCTGGGATCGTACCTGGACGTGCCGCTTTTCGCGTTGCTGGTGCCGGTATTCGTTTACCGGCTGGTGAACGAAGAAAAGGTGCTCCGGCGCGATCTTTCTGGATACGCCGACTACTGCGGCCGCACTCGCTTCCGCCTCGTTCCGGGCCTGTGGTAGCCCCGACCATCTGCGCTTTCCCGTTTGCCGATTCCTCAGGCGCGATGGGACAATAATGATATGCAAACACCTATGCAAAAGTCTCTCGGCACAATCGTGTTTTCGTTCCTCATGTCAGGCATCATCCTGATGGGACTGGCCCAGGCGCAGACTCCGGCGGCTTCAAGTCCGCAGACTCCGCAAACGTCATCGGATACGCAATCTCCCGATAAACAATCATCGACCGCTCCAGCTAAGAAGCCGTCGGCCACATCGCCATCCGCGCCGGCCTTCACGCCGAAGACGGCGCGGGAAAAACACAGCTACGCGCTGGGCATGAACATTGGGCAGAGTTTGGCTAAGGAACAACTTCCCGTGGATCCGGCGGTGGTGGCGCGCGGCTTGCGAGATGCCATGTCGGGCAAGACGGCCATGACGGCCGACGAAATGAAGTCTGCACTGGAGGAACTTCGCGGACAAGTGGACAAGCAGATGGAGTCCAAGGCGCACGCTGCCGGCGAACCGAACCGCAAAGCCGGGGCCGCGTTCCTGGCGGCCAATAAGACCAAAGAGGGCGTGAAGGTGCTGCCCGACGGTCTGCAGTACAAAATCCTAAAAGAGGGCAATGGCCCCAAGCCTGGCGCCAATGATACGGTCACCGTCAGCTATCGCGGAACGCTGATCGATGGCAAGGAATTTGACAACTCAGCGAATCATGGCGGGTCGGTATCGTTCCCCGTGCAGAGAGTCATAAGGGGATGGACCGAAGCTCTGCAAATGATGCCAGTTGGCTCGAAGTGGCAACTGTTCATCCCGGCGGATCTTGCCTATGGCGACCGCGGCTCCGGCCCCGCCATCGGCCCCGGCGAGACGCTGATCTTTGAAGTGGAACTGCTTTCCATCGGCGAGCAGAAGAAGTAAGAACCCGCTATCGGCTTTCGGCTCTCGTCCCTCGAAATTTGGCTTTTCCTTGCGATGGCGAGAGCCGAACGCCGAGCAGTCCTGATCGGGGGATTTTCCTGCTACGCTTGCGGTCGCGAGACCGTTCTCGCCAGATGTTCCTCCGCTGAGAGGTGTGCTCCCGCCAGCAGCAGCAATCCGGACAGAAAAGCCCAGAACATCATGGTCACCGAGAGCGCGAACGGCCCGTACACCTCCTGAAAATTCAGCCAGGGCAAAGCCAAAATGTAGGCGTATTTCAAGGCTTCGGAGAGCAGGCCCATGATGATGGCCACGGGCAGCACGGCTCGCGCCGGAACTTTGCCGTTGGGCAGCAGCCAGTAAATCAGGAAAAAGATAGCGATGCTCGCCGCGATGGCGAACAGCTTCATGAGTAAGAATCCCACCAGTCGCACAAATCCGCTGCCGTAGCCACGCAGTAGGAGCTGCATGAAGGCGACCGGGCCGGCGGTCAGCGCGATGGAGAGCAGAGCCAAAGCGCCGCAGGCGAAGGCCAGTCCGTAGGAGACGAGCTGATTGTGCAGGTAGGAACGGTTGCTTTGGAAGCGCCAGATGCGGTTCAGCGCGACCTCGAGCGGCAGGAAAATGCCCGAAGAAGTCGCCAGCAGAATGATCAGCGAGGCAATCTGCGCGCTCTTGCGCGAGTTGACCATGCTGTTGAGATTGCGAATGACGAAGTCCTGGCCTGCCGGCAGATAATCACGCAGCAACTGCACCACGACGTCATACATCACGCGCGAATGAAAGACCCTCCGGATGAGGGTCATCATCAACATGACGAAAGGAAAAAAAGACAGGATGGCATAGGCGGCGACCGAAAAGGCGTAGGTATGAACCTCGGTGTGCATCAGGTACTTCAGGGTGGAAAGCACAAGACCGGAACGACGGTGGAGGGGTCGACCCGAGGGCTGGGCCGCGGCCTTAGGAACGGGGACCGGAATGGGAGTCTCAGCCATAGGGTGATGTTTCCATGCTGGAACCAAGTAAATGCTACCAGAGAAAGCGAATTCCGCTGGTTTCCAGGACCAACGCCCAGGCCTTCTGGGCCGCGAAAACGGTGATTCCGCAGCCGATTTCGGTTGATTTCTTGATCCTTGTTAAAGTTATCGACCCCAAAACCCAGAAATTCCTGCACTTTTCCTCCTAATTTCGCTTGCGAAACGTTTCAATAGTGCTTATTATCGGTGCGCACTGCCGGTCCGGTCCGGTGGTGAGACCAGTTGCTTGGGTTGCGATTTGTAGGTGTGGTGAAAACGCGCCAAATTGTCGGACTCCGCAAGTTCCCGTTCGCCAGCGTTAACCTTCTCGGGAGCTGAGGAGTCTTTTCCTTTTGGAAGTCATTTCTCTACACAGCGGGACGCAACCAAAATTTTCCGGCTCCTTAGAGGGGGGCCTCGGTCGAATACGGGGCGCGATCCGGGGAGGCCGGAGGATTATTCTTCGCGATGAGTGAAAGGAGTAGCATCCGTGAGAGAGAAAGGTACAGTGAAGTGGTTCAACGGGGCGAAGGGGTACGGCTTTATCCAGCGCTCCACGGGCGAAGACGTGTTTGTGCACTTCTCCGCGATCCAGGAGAACGGCTACCGCACCCTGAACGAGGGTGAGACCGTGGAGTTCGATCTGCTCAAAGGCCCCAAGGGCTTTCAGGCAGCCAATGTCGTCCGCGCCTGACCCTGCGAACTATTTCCCCACCCTCCCGAACTCCCAGCGGGAGGGTTTTTTATTGGGATGAAGACAGGGCAACCGGAGAAAAAAGTCAGTCCGATTTTCGTAACAGGTAGTTGTTTCTCGTATTTGGGTGGTCGTGTTGCCAGTAGCGGACCACTTCCAGCCCTGCCGCCTGTGCCATTGCGATGAACTCTTCCGCTGTCGCCCAGAATGAAATCGCGGTCCCGCTGTTCAGCACGGGGCGAGTGCCCACGATCTGCCACCACACCATGCGGCGCAGCATTCCCAGCCAGGATCGCAAGCCATTCTTGCGATACATGTGGGAGAGCAGCTCGCCTCGACTGGAAAACTGCTGGGGCGGCGGAGGTGCAACAAAAGGAATCTCGCCAACAAAAATTCGCGCTCCCGGTTTCGCAATGCGGTAGATTTCGCGCAGACTCGGTGCGATTTTTTCTTTGGGGACGACCAACAAAACGCTATTGCAGACCACGACCGAGGCGGACGCATCAGGAAGGGGTAGATTGTCCGAAAGCCCCTGCCGCGCGTTCAGCCCGTAGCGTCGCAAGAGAGCGACTTCCTCGTCAGTCGCCAACAAGCCAGTCGCGCTGTGGCAGCCTACCCTTTCAGCCATGCGCAGCAGGGTGCCATCGCCGCAGCCAATGTCGACCAGGTCGTCGCCGGGGCCAAGTTCGACCGCTGCGGCGATGCGCTCGTGGATTGCCCGTGTGATGTCCTGCTGGCCCCGGCCGCGCAGCGCAAGGTCGTGGGCTTCGCGCGCATGTTTCGCCGTCGCGCGGCAGTATTCCAGGTAATCGTCCGAGCGCGAAATCATGTAGCCTGGATTTTATGACACTCAGTGGGACTTTTCCTGCGAGGCAGTCTCGGGCCCGTTTTTGTCGGAGGCTTCAGCTTTGGCATCGGATTGCCCTGCCTTGGCGTCGTCGTTTTTGATGATGTACTGCACGATCAGGGAAATGCGGCGGTTGGCAGGGTCGAGCGGGGAGTCCGGTTTGCGCAAGCGCTGGTCGGCGAAGCCGCGCACCTGGACGACCTGATCGGCCCGCAGGCCGCTGCCCTGCATGACACGGCGGGCGGCATTGGCCCGATCGGAAGACAGTTCCCAGTTGCCATAGGCCGCGGACGGGGAATAGGGCTGGGAATCGGTGTGGCCTTCGATGGAAATCTTGTTGGGCAGCTGGCCGAGCTCGTGGGCCAGGGACACGAGAATCTGCGTTCCGTCCGGCATGAGCTTGGCGCTGCCCGTGTCGAAGAATGTGCCGCTGGCGGATTCGGAGAGCTCGATGCGCAAGCCTTCGGCGGTGACCGTCATCTCGATGTGATTCTTCAGTTTTTCGAAATCGGACATCTGCCGTATGGTTTGCTGCAGCTGGTCTTTCAGTTTGGGCATGTTGTCCCGGGTGAGGACGAAGTTGTCTCCACCTCCCGCCATATTGGAGCCGACTTTCTTGGACGTGCCGGTGGGATCCTTGAAGTAACCGCCCACGGCTTCCTGAATCTGCTTGCTGCTGTTGAGCAGCCAGAGGACGATAAACAACGCCATCATGGCGGTCACGAAGTCGGCGTAGGCGACTTTCCAGGCGCCGCCGTGATGGCCGCCGTGGCCGCCTTTTTTCTTGATGATGATGGGCCGCTTGGTGGTGTCCATAATGACTCAACGCGCCCGGTGTGTCAGGCGGAAGCAGCAGCCGCGGCGGCCGCGCCTCCCCCGCGGCAGGCGGCCTCGAGTTCTTTGAACGATGGGCGTACATGGCCGGGTACGGCGCGGCGCGCTACTTCCACCGCCATGATGGGCGCGGTCCCCTTGAGGAACGAGATCATGAGGACGCGCATCACGTAGAGAAAAGCGTGTTCTTCCTCGGCGGCTTTGGTCATGTTGGCTGCCAGAGGGCCAACCAATCCGTAACAAAGCAAGATGCCGAGGAAGGTGCCGACCAGAGCGGCGGCGACCTTGTGGCCGATCTCTTCCGGCGGGCCGCCGAGCGCGCCCATGGTGATGACCACGCCCAGAACGGCGGCGACGATGCCCAGTCCGGGCAGGGAATCGGCCATGGTGCTGAGGGCGGTGGTGGGCTGGGTGGCGTCGTGATGATGGACTTCCAGGTCGAGGTCGAGCATCTGGTCCAGATCGAAGGCGTCGACTCCGGTGATGGCCATGCGCAGCGAGTCGCAGACAAAATCGCAGACGTGGTGGTTCTTCAGGAACGCGGGATTCTTGGAAAACACTGCGCTTTTGTGCGGCTCTTCGACGTCGGCCTCGAGGGCCATGAGGCCGTCTTTGCGGGCTTTATTCAGCAATTCGTACATCATCTTCAAGGCGTCGATGTAGGTCTGTTTGCCGAACTTGGAACTGCCGAAGACGCCGCCGATGCCGCCCGCGATTTTCTTGATGATGTGCAGAGGATTGGAAATGAGCACGGTGCCGACGGCGGCGCCTCCGATGATGAGGAGTTCGGCAGGCTGGATGAGCACTTTGAGGTTGCCGTGCTCCATGAGATAGCCCGCGACGATGCAACCGAAGACGACGACAATGCCAATAATGGCAAACATGGCCTAACTCCCGGAGGAACCGGCGGCTGCGGCCGCCTGGGCAGGACTGGTCGAAACCGAGTCGAGAGATTTTTGGGCGCGCCCGACCAGGGCGTCGACGGTGTCGCCGGGCTCAGCGACGGCTTCGGCCAGCGAAACCGGAAGCGAGTGGCGCTCGCCCCACCACTCGATGCTTTCGCCGGCGAGCATGCGCCGGATGCGTTCCCGCACCGGCGGGAGAGCTTCCGCACCGCAGCCGCTCAAAATCACCAGAAACTGATCGTCACTCCAGCGTCCCACATAATCGCTGGTCCACAACGAGCCTTCGAGCGAGCGTGCCATGGCGCGCAATAAGGATGCAGTGGCGTCAGGTCCAAAGCCGGCGCGAAAATGCTGTAGTCCCTGAACGCGGAGTAACAAGAGACCGAAAGGAACATTCGCTTCTTGTAAAGACACCAGGGCTTGTCGCAAATACATCTCGGTTACGGCGCGGGTGCCGATGCCGGTGACGCCGTCGAGTCCCGCGGCCGACTGGACACGGGATTCTTGATGCTTGGCATGAGCGTTCTGGATCTCCTCAAAGGTCTCGACCGAGCCGATGATCGAACCATGCTGGTTGTGAACCGGGACAGCCTGGATGCGCACCGGAACTTCGTGTCCGGCTTTGTGATGAAGCAATCCTATGCCTTCAGCGGGCTGTGCCGTCTTCATGGCGCGAGCGGCGGGACATTCCTCATTACAAAACTCACACCCCGGCTGATCGCAGTGCAGCAGGGTTTCCGAGATGCAGGAATGGCCGACGACCTCATGCCGCAGATGGCCGGTGAGGCGTTCGGCTCCA
>Ga0187782_10004064_pt1 | contig 10925 bp, 8 predicted proteins | sample 0715_SJ02_MP15_2_FD_132454 | JGI IMG/M metagenome (GOLD analysis project Ga0187782, IMG submission 132454) | Tropical peat soil microbial communities from peatlands in Department of Meta, Colombia - 0715_SJ02_MP15_20_MG | ecosystem: Environmental > Terrestrial > Soil > Wetlands > Peat | place...
ATGAACCCGTCCGCGTTGGCGGCGCGCACCGCCGCGTGAATTTCCTCCGCCGTCGCGCGCGGATTCCCGAGCCGTAGGTTTTCCTCGACCGTGCCGTGGAACAGATGGGTGTCCTGCTGGACCAGGGCGATCTGGGAACGCCCCTGGTCCGGGTCGATCGTACGATAATCTCGTCCGCCGATGCGCACGACGCCTTCCTGGGGATCGTACAGCCGCAACAGCAGACGCACGATCGACGACTTACCAGCGCCGCTCGGGCCCACGATGCCGACTCGCTCTCCAGCGCCCACCGCGAAGGATAAGCCGTCGAGCGCACCGGCGCGGCGGCCGGGGTAGGCGAACCGAACGTGCTCGAATTCGAGTGTGGCGGGGAGCGTCACCGGGCCCGCCCCATGGTTGCGGGGAGCCGCGACGGGAGTCTCCAGCAAAGTGGTGATCCCGATCGCCGCGGCCTGCCCCACCAGTCCTTGATGCAGCACGGTTCGGAGGTCGCGGAGCGGACGGAAGATCTCGGTGCCGGCCATGAGTATAATCAGCAGTGCTTGGAGGCTCATCAGCCCGTGGGACACTCGGTACGCGCCGAGCATCAGCGCGGCGGCGGCGCCGCCTGCGACGACGAGATCGGTGGTACCCCGGCTCGACAAGCTGATCGCGAGCATCCCGATCGTGTCGCGCGCCAAGGCGCGCGTCTTGTCCGCAAGCATCCGACCGTGCGCAGTGCTCTGCCCGAACGCCTTGAGCGTGGCCAGCCCCTGGATGGCATCCAGGAATTCTTCGCTGAACGCCCTGAGCGATGCCGAATGGCGGAGGCTCGCGCGCCGGTTGGCCCCGTGGACCGTCGCCGGCAGGAGGAGTCCGAGAAGCGCGAAGACGAGCATCACCGTGGCGACCGGCATGTCCCACCACGCGATGAAGACAAAGATCGCGATCGGAGTCAGCGCAGTCACGCATAACTGCGGCAGGTACTGGCCAAAGAAAGACTGGAGTTGTTCGACGCCATCTACGATCGACAGCATTACCCCGCCCGTCCGCTCGCCGGCGAACCACGCAGGCCCGAGCGCGGCCACCTTGTCGTAGAGGCGTTCGCGGAGTCGCGTCTGGATACGCGACGCGGTCTCGTGCGCGATCATCGCCCGGACGTGCTCGAGTGCGCCTCGCAGGAAGATCGCGCCGGCGACGGTGGCAACCGGAATGGCGAGCGCTTTGGCCTGCGCGCCGCGGAACACGAGAGCCAGCAGCCAGCCGAGCGCGGCGAAGCGGGCGATGCCAACAAACGAGGAGAGGAGTCCGATGGCGATCGCGGCTGCGACGCGCCCCCTCACGCCACGCATCAACCCCCATAGCTGTCTGTCGAAATACATCGCCACTCCTACCGAGACGGCCGGTCTGCCTCTCTAGGCTCACTCGCCCAACGGGATCCTTGCGGCCGATCCCGCGACCTCCGTCCACGCTCACGAGGCGCCGGATGAAGTCGGCGACCGCGCCTACCGATTGGCTCCTGGAACACACCATTCAAGTACAGACGACCGAGGCCGCCGAGGTCAAGCCCCAGATTGCCTGTGAAAACTGATGGCCTTGACGTCCGAGACGCTGTACCACCATGCTCTTCTTGGAGCGCTCGAGCGCGTGGGGTGTCGACGGCACGACCACCGATGCGACGCGCCCTTCCCGTTCCACGGGCCGCCCGCCTGCGGCGCCGACGACGGCTGTGTACCACCCCCCAGGCCGAGCGCCGCCCCCCGCCAACTCTGGTACCTTGCGGGGGTCGGTGCTGCCGCGCGCGAATCTGCCTCGAGAGAAACATCGGGCCGGAGGGACATATGAAGCGACGCACGGGGTTGTCGCAGAAGTATCTCGACCACGCCTCGATGATCGTGATCGTGTTCACCTTCATCTTGTTCGCCTCGTCGCTCGCGACGAAGGGGCTGAGCCACGATCTGTTTCTCGAGACCGGCGTGCTGCTCGTTTCGGTGAAGCTCATCCTGAACGCATACCAGATGGACGCTCACGTGGGAAGAGTGGAAGCACGTATCGAGGAGCTGCGGACGTTGCTGCAACAGATGGCAAACGCCTCGGCCGTCTCCGAAGAAGAACGAGCGTAGCGCTGTTCGGCTGACGTGTAGGCTGTCGCATTTGTCCACAAAATCAGGAACGGTGTGCACCCGCCCGTGGGGGCGGAAAGACGTCGCTGCGCACGGAGCCGATACGGAAGCGAGGGTCGCGACTGAACTCCCTCGAACCGCGTATAATTGACCCATTGGGTGAGGTCCGATGGGCAACGGCAGAATCCTCACCAAGGAGTCGTCCGCATGAAGTGGGTCCGCGCGGTCGCGTTCGCCGGTAGCTGCCTAGGCCTTCTGTACGCGTGTCTCGTCACGCCTTCGGCCCAAACCCTGACCACCCCGCCGTCCCCCACTGTGCCGTCAGGGTTTCAGATCCTGACCATCGCGCGCGTGCCCTCGGCGCGTGAACTAGCCGCACTCCCCGACGGCGACCTGATTGTCGGCACCGAGAGCAGCAACGTCGACATCGTGCCGAACGCGGAAGGGGACGCGGTGGGATCGGCCGAGGTCTTTGCGACACTGCAGGACCGCCCCGCCGCCGGCGTAACCTTCGCCAGTGCGCCCAAGGTGATCTACGTCGCCACCGAGCACGCCGTGTACGCGATCCCGTATCGCGATGGCGAACGAAGGGCGTCGGCGATCACGCTGATCGCGCGCGTTCGCATCGGCGGCATCGCGCCGAACAGTGACGGGGACGTGCACACGACGACCTCCGTCGCATACGTAGACGGCACACTGTATGCGAGCGTGGGATCCTCGTGCAATGCCTGTACGGAAGTGGATCCGACTCGAGCCTCGATCCTGAGCATCGCGCCCCGCGGCGGTAATCCGGTCAAGCGCGCCACACGAATCCGCAACGCCATTGCGCTCGCGGTCAATCCCGAGACGCACGCGCTCTGGGCCGGCGACGCGGGGCAGGACGATCTGCCCTTCGGGCATCCCTACGAGTTTCTGGACGACGTGACGTCGCATCCCGGGGTCGCGGACTATGGATGGGCCGAATGTGAAGAGAACCACCACGCGTACACCCCGGGCGCAAACTGCGCCGACACCGTTGCCCCACTGATCGAGGCGCCCGCCTACTCGACGTTCATTGGCGCGACCTTCTATCCGCGCCATCAATCCGGGACGTACGTGTTCCCGACGACATATCACGGCGCACTCTTTGCCACGGTGCACGGGTCGTGGCACAGGACGTCCGACGGCGCGTACGCGGCGGCGCCGCAAGTGGTGGTCATCACGATGGACGGTGACCGTCCCCGAGTACCGGTGAACTGGCAAGATCCCCGCGCGCAGTGGCAAACGTTCGTCGGTGGATTTGAACTCGGTGGGCGTGTGCGCACCGGACGCCCCACGGGGATCACGGTGGGCCCCCAAGGAAGTCTCTTCGTGGCCGATGACATGCGCGGGGTCATCTATCGCATCCGCCCCAAATAGGCCTCGGAGTGTGGGCGCACAAGACGCCGGGCGGCTGCGGCTCAGAGGGACCCTCTCCGGCGGCTGACGGACCTCGGGCCGACAAGTGTCCCCGGTGATGTCGTCAGGCGACCATCCGTGCCGATTTCAGGGTGACCACTCGCCCAGTTTTGAAGGTATTCCGCAGAGCGTGCGGCCCGCCGCCTCCTCACTCGAACCGGATGCGCGGGTCCAGAACGGCGTAGACGGCGTCGGTCACGAGGTTGATAAACACGAACAGGACCGCGATGAACAGGACCGTGCCCTGGATCATCGGATAGTCACGGTGTTCGATGGCATCGAAGACCAGTCGACCCACCCCCGGCCACGCGTAGACGACTTCCACCAGCACCGCGCCCGCGAGCTGCGTGCCGAAGCGCGTCCCGGCGATCGTGACGATCGGGATGAGCGCGTTTCGGAGCGCGTGGTGCCACAGCACGCTCCGGCGAGCCAGTCCTTTGGCATGAGCGACGGTCACGTATTCCTGCCGCAGGACATCGAGCATGCCCGCGCGCGTGAATCGGGACAGTGTTGCCAGCGGTATCACGGCAAGCGAGAACGCTGGGAGCACGAGATGCCTTGCCGCATCGCCGAGTGCCATCCAGTTACCTGTGAGTACGCTGTCGACCAAGACTAACCCCGTGAGGCGAGTAAGGGACACGTCGACCCCGAGGCGCCCCGAGATCGGAAGCACGCCGAGCCACACGCCAAACACGTAGAGCAGCATCAGCCCCAGCCAGAAGATGGGCATCGACATTCCGGCGACACTCGCCACCGTCGCTCCGAGGTCCAACAGCGTGTTCTGGGAAGTCGCGGAGAGGATACCGAGGCTCACGCCGGCGGCGATCGCGAAGCACTGCGCGGTCACGGTGAGCTCCAGCGTCGCCGGGAAGCGGTCCCGGATTTCCTGAGCGACGGGCTGTCCTGACATGATGCTGCGGCCGAGATCGCCGCGCACGACGTCGCCGAGCCAGATCCCGAACTGAACCGGAAGCGGGCGGGTCAACCCCATCGCTTGACGCAACGCCGCCGCGCGCTCGGGCGTGGCGAAGCCTCCAAGCAACACTTCGGCCGGGTCCCCCGGGATCAAGCGAATCAACGCGAACACGACCACGGCCACTCCGAGCAGCGTCGGGATTATGGACAGGCACCGCAGCACGAGGTAGCGCCGCACGGAAGCTATAGGTGGCCCACGAACGGCCGGCGTACGACGCCACTGTGTGCCCACGCGAGCAGCGTGACGACATCGAACACCGGCAGCTTGCAAGCCCGCTGCATCGACGCCGCAAACGGCGGCAGATTGGTACACTCCAGCACCAGGGCACCCAGATCGGGGTGATCCCCCGCAAACGCCCTGGCCAGGTTCGCCATCGTCCGATGCATCTCGGCGATGTCGGCGTCCTCGAGCGCGTTGCGGTGCAGGAGCTCCAGGAACCGCCGCTCGCCTTCGATGCCGCGCACGGCGACGGGAATCGTGCGAGTCGTCCACCCAAGCGGCTCGAAGTAGGTATCGTCGAGCGCGCGGCTATCGGCGGTGACGATCCCGACGCGCTTGCCGGACGGCAGCGTGGCGGCGACCCACGGCACCTGGAGCAGACTACTGCCGAGCACGGGCACGCCGACGGCACGCTGGAGATCCCGCTGCATCAGGGCCAGGTAGCCGCACCCGGTCCCGATCACGCGCGCACCGGTGCGCTCAAGCGCCTGCGCGGCTTCCACGAAGCGCGGCACCGCCGCCCGGGCTCGATCCGGTCTCTTGAGGTCGGCCGGATCCACCCCGGAGACGATCTCGTACCGGACGGGGAACGAGAACGTGGTTGCGTTACCAACGTCTCCGGGCAGCCGGAGGATCGTGTCTGCCTGCATGATAATGCCAACTGCTTGTCCGTAGGTCGCCTGCTGTCCCACTGCGTCGCCTCCGTCACGCGCGCATTCGCGGGTCCAACACGTCGCGCAACCCATCGCCCAACAGCACGAAGCCGAGAGTCGCGAGCATGATCGCCGCACCCGGGAACGCCGACGGCCACCACTGGCCGAGCACGAGGTCGTCCTTGCCGGTGCTGACCATCGCGCCCCACTCGGGTGTCGGCGGGGAGATCCCGAGTCCGAGAAACCCCAGCGCCGCGATGTACAGAATCGTCTCCCCCAGCGAGAGCGCGGAGAAGACGATGATCTGCGGCATCGCGTTGGGCAGCACGTGGCGTCGCAGAACTCGGAGCCAGCCAGCGCCGAGTGCGCGTGCAGCTTCCACGAACTGACGCTCCCTGAGCGCCAGCGCGACGCTCCGTATGAGACGTGCCATCGTCGGCGTGTTCACGATCCCGATCGCGATCACGGCGTTGAGCACGCCCTGTCCGAGGACCGCCATGATTGCAATGGCCAGGATGATGTAGGGAAAGGCGAGCAGCACATCGACCACGCGCATCAGGACCACATCCGCCCAACCACCGAAATACCCGGTCGTCACCCCGATGGAGACACCAAGCAGGTTCATCAGCAGAATAGCGACCGTGCCGACGAACAACGAGATCCGTGTGCCGTACATGACGCGGCTCAGGATGTCCCGACCCAGCTCGTCTGTCCCGAGCGGGTGCACGAGGTTGCCCGCCCAGATCCCCGGAGCGAGCCGCGCGTCGAGGTTCTGCGCGAGCGGGTCATGGGGTGCGAGCTGCGGCGCCAGCGCGGCGATGCCGAGCAGCACCGCGATGATGACACAGCCGGTCAAGGCCAACGGGTTACGACACACCCGGCGCCAGAATCCAGGCGGACGCCGGCGCGCTCGCCCGTCGTGACGCCACTCCATCGTGTTGAGGCCGGTGGCCATGACGCCGACTCCAAGGCGTCGTCTCCGGGGGTCAGAGCAGGCGCAACGTCCGCGGCGCCCCCGACAGGAACTCGACGCCCTCCTCCGTGACAACGAGCGTATCTTCAAGCTGCAGGCCGCCGAACCCCACCTCGTAGTACGGGGTCTCGACGTTGACGACCATGCCCGCCTCGAGCGAGTCGTCCGAGGCTGCCAGCAGGATGGGAAGGTCGTACGGCTCGAGGCCGATCCCATGCCCAACATGGCGGCGATCGAACCGCGGAATCCCGTTGGAGCGCGCGGCACGGACGGCATGATCAAACATGTCTGCCACGGCCCGACCGGGACGGATCCGGGCGATCGCCGCGGCCTCCGCGGCGTGCACCGCCGCATAACGCTCGGTCACGCGCGGACCCGGATCGCCCACGATCGCCGTGCGCGCCAGATCCGCGTAATACCCGCAGTACTCGCATCCGAAGTCGACCATGACGAGGTCTCCCCGGGCGATGGCGCGGCTTGTCGGCAGGCGGTCGACGAGCGCGGACGCCGCGCCGGCGCCGACGTACCACAGCGTCGGGCGCGCCCCCGCGTCCGTGATGACGCGGCTGGCCCGCCGGGCAAGCTCGATCTCGGTCGCGCCCGGGCGCGTGTGGCGCCAGACCTCTTCCATGGCGACTTCGATGATCCCGGCCGCGTCGCGTAACCGCTCGATCTCCTCCGAGTCCTTGACGGCGCGGACGCGTCGCCACGTGTCTCCCGCGGGTACGCACTCGATGTCCGTGAGGGACTCCGCAAGCGCGCAATACAGGCTCGCGGCGCCCCCGTCATCCACACCGATGCGCCGGACGCGCGCGTCCCGAAGCACGACCGTGGCCGCGTGCACCGCGTCCGGGAACGTCGTGTCCGGCTTGAGCGCCTCGATCACCGCGCGCTCGTCGCGCCCCAAGTCCTGTGCGCCCTCGGGTAGCGCGACGTAGTTCCGACCGTACGAGCGGGTCGCGGCGGTGACGCCTCGAAAGACGGCCGGGACCATATCGGTTATCGGCGCGACCAGTACAGGTGGTCCGGTCGAAACAAGAATGCCGACCAGGGGATGGCCTCCGGCAAAGAGCTCAAGGGACTGCATCCGGAGCGCGAACCCGGTGAGATACTCGACATTTGCGGCCGAGGTGGCGACCAAGGCATCCAGGCCAGCCCGCACCATCGCCTCCCGGAGGCGGCGGAGCCGAGCGTCCCGGGGCCGGACTCCGCCGAGCGTCGTCACCGCCGCACCGACGCGAACCGAGTCAGGCCGTCCGGGGAGATCGTCACCCCGGTGAACGCCTTCCGGTAGACCCACGCGTACGCAGGATGCATCAAAGGGATAATCGGCGCGTCGTCCATGTAAATCCGTTGGATCTGCTGGTAAATGCGGTTGCGGGTCGCGACGTCGAACGTCTGCGACGCCTTTTGCGCCATCGCACGCAGCTCCTGGCCCCGGGAGGTATCGGGATAGTAGGTCGCGGACTCCTTCCCGAGCAGTGCGACGTTGATGAGAAAGTCCGGCTGCGGCGGCGTGTACCATCCCTTCATCGTCAGCTCGCCCTTCAGGGTGTTGATGCTCGACCAGTACACGGACGAGTCCAGCACCGACAGTTTCGCGTTCACCCCCACGGCTGCGAGATCGGCCTGCACCCGCTGCGCGACCTCCAGAACGTTGGGAATGAACGGCCGCTCCACGTTGAACGTCCACAATTGCGTGGCGAACCCGCTCGCATACCCTGCCTGGCGCAGCAGATCCCTGGCCTTGGCGGGATCGTACGGGTACTTGGCCACATTCGGATTGTAGCCGGGCATCCACCCCGGGATCATGCTCTCCGCGACGATTCCGAGACCTCCCTCGATGGTCCGCATGATCGCTTGACGGTCGACCGCGTAGATGAGTGCCCGGCGGACGAGCACGTTGTCAAAGGGTTTCTTCTGGTCGTTGATCGCCACGTAGCCGATGCACGAGCAGGGCTTGGTCACGAGCGCGAGTCCCGAGTCCGACTCGACCGCTTGACGCTGGTCGGGCGCCATGCCCTTCAGAAAGTCGCCCGAACCGCGCCGGAGCTCGAGCAATCGGCTGCTCGGATCCGGGACGACCCTGAAGATGACCCGGTCCAGGGCGGGCGCGCCACCCCAGTAGTCCTTGTTTGCCTCGAGCGTGATGTGGTCGCCCTTCACCCACTCTGCGAGCTTGTAAGGACCCGAGCCCACCGGCTGGCGCGCGAAGTCGTCACCCAACTTCCGCACCGCGGCCGGGCTGACGATCGGGACCGGCCACGCCGCGAGCATCTCGGGCAGCAGGGCGTACGGCTGCTTGAGCTCGATCCGGACCGTCAAAGCGTCCACGACATCGGCGTGCACCACGAGATCACCGAGCCAAATCCCGAGCGACGAACTCCGCCCCTTGGCGAAGAACGGTGAGTCCGGAGTGAGCCGGTTGAGGCTGAACGCGACCGCATCCGCGTCCACGGGGGTGCCGTCGGTGAACCGGACACCCTTCCTGAGCCTGAACGTCCACACGCGCCCTCCCACATTGTCCCACGATGTGGCGAGGCCCGGCTCGACCGCGCCTGAGGCGCTGGTGCGTAACAAACTGTCGAAGACGTTGACGGCGACGTCGAGGTCCTCCGTGATCGTGGTGAACCCCGGATCGAGGTAGTTGGCGTCCGCTGATCGGACGTAGACGAGCGTCCCTCCGGGCTGCCCCACCGCAGGGATGCCGGCGGTTCCCAATCCCAGGCCAAGTACTGCCACGAGCAATACGAACGCGCGCACGCGCCAGAGCCTCATCGACCCTCCTCCTCTTTGCCGATTCGCTCTCACGGATGACATCCGCAGCACGACCGACCCCTTCGTGTTCCCTCCGCCCCCCGCGCGGTGCCCACCACCGTCGCCACAGAGCTACTCCCGTGGGGCGGTCGTGCGCGCCTCACCCAGCACCTCCTGCGCGACCGCCACTGCCCGTTCCACATCCGCCTGCGTCACGTCCAGGTGCGTCACCGCTCGGATCCGCTTCCGCGTGTTCGCCCCCATCCGCACCCCGTGCGCCCCGAGCCGCGCCACTACCTCCGCCGCCGTCAGCCCTGTCCCCGTCACATCGAAGAACACCAGGTTCGTCTCCACTTGCTCGACCTCGATCCCTGGAATCTCCGCCAGTCCCGACGCGAGCAACTTCGCGTTCGTGTGGTCCTCGGCCAACCGTGCCACATTGTGATCCAGCGCGTACAGCCCAGCCGCCGCGATGATCCCCGCCTGCCGCATCGCCCCCCCAAACAGGTGCTTGTACCGCCGTGCCTCCTCGACGAACTCCCGACTCCCGGCCAGCAGCGCCCCCACGGGGCACCCCAGTCCCTTCGTCAGGCAGAACGTCACCGAATCGTACCCACGCGCCTGCTCCACTGCTTCCACCCCGGAAGCCACTACGGCATTCATCACACGCGCCCCATCCATGTGCGTCCGCAACCCATGGCTGTGCGCCGTTTGCGCCACCGCCCGCAGCCGCGCCAGCGGCCACACCGTCCCCCCGCCAGAATTGTGTGTCTGCTCCACGCATACCAGCCGCGTCCGCGGACGGTGCGGATCGTCCTGGCGAATCCCGTCGACGACCTGCTGCTCTGTGAACACCCCACGCACCCCGGTGACCATGTGCAGCATGACCCCCGACAGCATGGCCGGCCCCCCCGTCTCGGACGTCACCAGGTGCGCCGTCCGCTCCAGGATCACCTCGTCCCCCGGCTGCGTGTGCGTCTTCACCGCGATCTCGTTTGCCATCGTCGCCGACGGCAGGTAGAGCGCCGCCTCTTTCCCCAGCAGCACCGCCACCCGCTCCTGCAGCGCGTTCACCGTCGGGTCTTCTCGCCGCTGGTCATCCCCCACTTCCGCCTGCGCCATGCACGCCCGCATTCCCATCGACGGCCGTGTCGCCGTGTCACTCGACAGGTCAATCATCATCGCTACCCAGCCTCCCCTCGTACCCCGCGCGCCGCGGGACGTCGGAATCTACGTGCGGAGACATCGAACAACTACCGGAATTCACCTCCGGCCAGGGGCACGAGATAATGATCGCCGCGATGCCGGTTCGGAACGTGGACGGCCCGATCCCGAGCCTGTTGCCAAGCTTCGCGCGTCGCCCACCCGCCGGGCCGGCCACGCGCCTCCAGGGACGAGACCGATATCACGCCTAACTCTCAGTGCGCCCAGTTGGCGCCTGGCCCGCGAGCACCGGCGTGTCCGGCACATTCCCGCGCGCGGCGCCGCGCTGGAGCTCGGCGATGAAGATCTCGGCGGTTTCTCGGAGATGCGCGACTGTCACGCGGCGCGCGGTCGCTCCGTCGCCCGCCAAACACGCGGCAAGGATCTCCGCGTGCCGTCGCATCGACTGTGGGATGTTCCGCTCGACCACGATGTATAGGCGCACGTAGCGTTCAATGTCTTGTCGGAGCTGCTCGATCAGGCCGACGAGGCGGATCGACCCGGACGCCCGGTAGACGGTCATGTGAAACGCCCGGTCGGCGGTGATCCACCGCCCGTGATCGCGCACCGCGTCCCGCATCTTGTCCATGAGGACCTGAAGTTGC
>Ga0187782_10004065_pt1 | contig 10925 bp, 6 predicted proteins | sample 0715_SJ02_MP15_2_FD_132454 | JGI IMG/M metagenome (GOLD analysis project Ga0187782, IMG submission 132454) | Tropical peat soil microbial communities from peatlands in Department of Meta, Colombia - 0715_SJ02_MP15_20_MG | ecosystem: Environmental > Terrestrial > Soil > Wetlands > Peat | place...
AATTGCGCGGCCACCACACGCTCCCGCGTAGCGAACACCGTGTCACGAAGAGCCGGATGCGCGAGTCGCGCACGTCCGGATCCGAGGGAGCCCCGGGGAGCGATCCCCGGGGCCACCCGAGCGTTTTCTCCTCGGGTCTTCACCTCGGCTTTTCACTCCGCGCTCGGTGTCGGTCTTGGTGTCGGTGTCGGTGTCGGTTTCGTTGCCCGCTGCCGCTGCCGCTGCCGCGTCTCGTCTCGTCTCGTCTCGTCTGGTCAGGCGCCGCGCGTCCCGTCACGAGCTCAGACCCCGCCATGGGCGTATCGCGGGGGCGTTTGTATGTCGCTGTCAGGGAACCCAAGCGGCCCACTGGCAACTGCCTGCCACTGGGCGCCGGAGGGGCCTGCCAGGCTTCTCGCGGGCTCGGGGCATTCGCGCTGACGCACATGCGGTCTTTTTTTTGTTCTTCGGATACTTTGGATAAGCACCTTTCTTCTTCGAGATTCAGGTCGTGAGGTGGCGGGCAGAACCGCCTTCGGCAAGCCGCGCGAAGGAAAGCATGCGGCGTGCCGGCGCGAACGCTGCGTTTCCCTGGAGTTTTCCCCGCGGAGTACGAGACCCGCTGCGTCCGCCCGGCGGCGGTCGGGGCCCGGATCCGGGCTGGCGCGGATCAGAGTGCCACCTGTCCGGCCCGGAGGGCTTCTGGAAGTCTCGAAGCCCCCCGAGCTCCCGAGGTCGGCGCACGACCCTCGCGAAGCCGCGATTGCGGAAGGCTCAGGGCCCGTCCACGACGTGGATGGCCACGGGCGCGATGCCCCGCGAGCGAATTCCCAGCTTGTCGGCTGCCGCTCGCGACAAATCGATGATGCGCTCTGCGTGGCCGAACGGCCCGCGATCGGTGATGCGCACGCGCACGCTCCGTCCCGTGTCGACGCAGGTCACCTCGACCCACGTTCCAAACGGCAGCGTTCGATGAGCCGCGGTCATCGCGCGCGGATCGAATACGCCGCCGTCCGCCGTCCGATGCCCAGCCAGCTTGCCGCCGTACCACGTTGCGTACCCTTGCTGAAATTCGGTTTCGGCTCGGGGCTCGCGCGGCTTGCCGGCGGCTTGTTCCGGCGGCTCGGCCGCCGCAGGGACCGCGCCCTCATGTGCGCATCCCGCGACGGTCGCCGGGGCGACGGCACAGGCAATCGATGCCGGCAACAGGATCCCGAGAGCGGCGCGGCCCTTTGGGCGGTTCGCGGCGATCGGAGGGAGCTCGAAGCTCAATGAAAATCCCGACTCATGGGCGGTACTTCCACGCCGAGCTTCTCGACGCGATCGACGATGACGTGGACGACGGCACCTTGCTTTTCGATCGTTCCATGCACGGAGAGCATCGAACTCGTCGTCGTGACGTGGCGCCAGCGCTCGAACGCCGCTGACCACAGCACCAAGTTGATGAATCCCGTTTCGTCTTCGAGCGTGACGAAAACGACTCCGCTCGCAGTCGCGGGTCGCTGGCGACAGATCACGAGCCCCGCCGTGCTCACTTGCGCACCATGTGGCAAGAGTGACAAGTCGTGCGCCGTGGAGAATTGCGCCGGCAGCGATGGGCGAACGATGTTCATCACATGGTTGCCGACGGCCACTCCGGTCGCTTTGTAGTCGAGCACGAGCTTGGCGGAGGTCGACATCGGCGAAAATTCCGGCATGTCGTCGCTGAGATCGACACCCGCCAACAGCCGTCGCTCGTGAGGGACGCGTACCTTCCACATCGCCTCGCGTCTCTCCAGGCCGAAATTCGCGAGTGCGCCCGAGCGCGCCAGTACTTCGATGTCGCTTCTACCGATTCGGGCGCGGTTGACCATGTCCTCGATGGAATCGAAGGAGCGCACGCGTCGTGCGCATTCGATGCGCTTGGCCGCTGCCTCGCCCAACCCCTTGACGATCCTCATCCCGAGTCGTAGCGCGAGGGGGCTGCCCGCGACGTCGGCTCTGCATTCGAGGGTACAGTCCCAGTCGCTCGCGTCGACGCGCGACGGCAAGACCTCGACCCCGTGACGCTCCGCGTCGGACACGATTGTACCCGGTGAATAGAATCCCATCGGCTGACTGTTGATCAAGGCCGCGGCGAATGCCGCGGGATGATGCACTTTGAGCCACGAGCTCGCGTACACGAGGAGAGCGAAGCTTGCGGCGTGGCTCTCGGGAAAACCATACTCGCCAAAGCCTTCGATCGATCGATACAAGCGCTCTCCGAATTCCCTCGGGATGCCATTTCTCTCGAATCCGTCGAGCAGCCGAGATCTGTGTTTTTCGAGCCTGCCGTTGCGGCGCCACGAGGCCATGTCGCGCCGAAGCTGATCGGCCTCGCCGCCCGTGTAGCCCGCACCTACGATGGCGAGCTGCATGACCTGTTCCTGGAAAAGGGGGACTCCGAGCGTCCGCTCGAGGATGGGCGCGAGCTTCGCATGAGGAACGTTCGGTTCCTCTTCACCCGAACGACGCCGCAGGTAAGGATGGACCATCCCTCCTTGGATCGGACCGGGTCGAACGATCGCCACCTCGATGACGAGATCATAGAAGGATCGTGGCCGTAGCCGCGGCAGCATCGCCATCTGCGCACGGCTCTCGATCTGGAAGACGCCGACGGTGTCGGCCGCGCAGAGCGCGTCGTATACGCACCCGTCCTCCGCAGGAATTTTGGCGAGCTGGTCGATTGCGGTCGGTGCCGCGATGCGTCGGTCCGTCTGGGCGAGCGCCAGCGCCTTGCGGATGGCGGTCAGCATTCCGAGCCCGAGGACGTCGACCTTGAAAAAGCCGAGAGTGTCGAGATCGTCCTTGTCCCAGGGAATGACCGTGCGGCCGGGCATCGTCGCCGGCTCGATGGGGGCAACGTTCACGAGAGGTTCCGCGCTGAGCACGAAGCCCCCCACGTGAATCGACAGGTGTCTCGGATAGCCCTCGATGGCGCGTGCCAGGTTCAGTACTTGGCAAATGCGCGCGTCGCGGGGATCGAATCCACAAGAAATGATACGATTAGGCGGAATCTCGTCGAGCTTGTCCCACCACGACACGAGGGCGCTCAGGCGCTCCACCTGCTCGAACGACAGCCCGAACGCCTTGCCGACGTCCCTCAGTGCGCTTTTCCCGCGGTACGAGATGACTTCGCTCACCATGGCGGCTCGATCGCGCGTGTAGTGGTCATAGATGGCCTGAATGATTTCCTCTCGGCGTTCGTGCTCGAAGTCGACGTCGATGTCCGGGGGCTCACGACGCTCCTCCGACAGGAAACGCTCGAAGAGCAAAGTGCCCCTTATCGGGTCGACAGCGGTGACGCCAAGGCAGTAGCAAACGGCGCTGTTCGCCGCGCTGCCGCGTCCCTGACAGAGAATGTCACGCGCTTTCGCCATCTCGACGATCGAGCGGACGCTCAAGAAGTAGGGAGCGACCTGCATTCGTTCGATGAGAGCAAGCTCTCTCTCGATCTGAGCGCGAACGCCATCAGGTACTCCGTCCGGATACCGGCCAAGCGCCCCTTCGTAAGTCAAACGGCGCAATACCTCGTCGGACGTTTCCTCGGAGGGAGTCGGCCCAGTGTCCGACTCGCGTTCACCTGGGAACCCCGGCGCGTGCGCATCGAGCGCACACGGAAAATGGTACTCGAGCCCGCGCAGCGAAAATCGACACGAGTCAGCAATATCGCTTGATCGTTGGAGCCAGGCCGGTCGATCGGAAAAAAGCCGATTCATCTGTGCGACCGACTTCAGGTGCGCCTCTGCGTTGGAGGCGAGCCCGCGACCAGCTTCGTCGAGCGTGAGGCCTTCTCGAATGCAATGAAGCACGTCGAACAGCGGCTTGTCGTCCGGTTTCGAGTACAGCACACGGTTGGTGGCGCACACCGGAACCGAGAGCTTGCGCGAAATTTTCTCGATCCGAGCGATCCGGGCTCCGTCGTCGCCGTCGAGGTGCCGCCATGCGGCGAGCGACAGTCGCTCGCCGAATGCCTCTTTCAGTCGCTCGATGGCGATGTCCAGGCGTTCGTTCGCGACGTCGGTTGCGTCGCCACTCGCCCGAGAGGCAGTGGATTTCGCCGCTTCCACGGGCAAAAGGCACCACAGGCCATCGGCCAGCTCGCACACGCGCTCGATCGGAATCCCAGCGCGTCGTCCCCTCGCCTCGCCATCCCGTGGCCTGCGCGAGCGATTTTTGGGGTGACGTGCATGGCTTTCGGTCAAGAGCCGGCAAAGGTTCCTGTATCCTACGTGCGTGGCGACGTGGAGCCACAGCGCTCCAATGGGAGCGTCGTCGATCGCCAGCTCGCAACCGACCACGAGTCGGATATCGAGTTCCTCGGCGGCTTCGAGAGCGCGCACCATACCGTAAAGTCCGTCGCAATCCGCCACGCCGAGGACGTCGTAGCCAATCTGCGCGGCTCGTCCCACGAGCGCCTTGGGGGAGGATCCCCCTCGCAGCATCGAAAAATGGGTGCGCGCGGCCAGCTCGACGAACATGGCCACGACGCGAGGGCGATCACCGAACACGCGGGATCCACCCGCGCACGAGTGCGAGCAACGTGTCGATGTCGAATGGCTTGCCGAGCCGTGGGTTCGGCACGCTCTCGAGGAAATCACGGGCCCGCTTCGTGAACACGCCTCCCGTCACGAACACCATTCGCTCCGCCTGCTTCGGATCGATCTCCTGCACGTGTTCGTGCAGCGCGGGCCCGTCCATCTCGGGCAGCATGAGATCGCAAATGATGACGTCGAATCGTTCGCCGGATCGGACGCACGCGAGCGCCTGCTGGGCGCTCGTGACGGCCACGACCTCGCCTTCCTTGCTGAGCAGCCGTTCGAGCGCAAAGCAGACGATTGGTTCGTCGTCGACGACCAGAATCCGTCCGGCCGACACGTTGTGCGAAGTCGAGCCCGACGGGGATTCGCTCGAGACGCGTCCGGTCGGCGCGTCGCCGGCGAGTCGATCCGGTGGAGCTTTGCTCGGATCGTCCGCACGCTGGACCGTGTGCTCGTCGGAAGGGCGGCCAACGGCGGGCAGCTCGACACGAAACACGGTTCCTTTACCGGGCTCGCTCTCGAAAGTCAGCGTTCCATCGAGCGAGGTCACGATTCCGTGACAGATCGCGAGCCCGAGCCCCGTCCCGATACCGATCGGTTTTGTCGTGAAGAACGGCTCGAAGATGCGGCCTTGCACTTGCGTCGGAATGCCGACGCCGTTGTCGCGTATCTCGATCACCACGCGATCGACGTCCGAGGCTTTGACGACGACGCGAATTTCGTTCGAAGAGACGCGATCGTCTCGCAATGCCTGAATGGCGTTCATGAGCAGGTTCAGAAATACCTGTCCCAGGCGCGCTTCGTTCGCGAGTACCTCGGGGACCGGCGCATAGTCTTTCACCAGGAGGGCTCGGTGACGGATCTCGTGCGCGACCATCGCAAGCGTCGCGTCGAGCACACGGATGACGTCGAGGGGGGCGCGAGAGTCGTTTTCGGGACGAGAGAACGTCTTGAGGCTCTGGACGATGTCTCGAATGCGTTCGGCTCCGTTGCGCGCATGATTCAACGCAACGAACGTCTCGCGAACGCGATCGTCGTCTTGATTCGTGAAGAGTTTCGGCAACGATTCGGCCAGATATCCAATATTCAAAAGTACGTAGGCAAGCGGATTGTTTATTTCGTGAGCGACTCCCGCAGCGAGCGTGCCGAGCGAAGTGAGCCGATCGGTTTGTGCGAGCCGCGCTTGAAGCTCTCGATGCTCGCTCGCAACGAGAAGACGATCGATCGTGTCGATCAGCGTGTCGTAGTCGACCGGTTTCTTCAGGTAAGCTTCGGCGTCGATGGCTGCCGCTTTTGCCGTCGAATCGGCGCTGAGCGCGAGCACGGGGATTTTGGCAAGTTCCGGGTCCTCTTTCTGCGCCACGCGGAACTGCCAGCCATCCATCACGGGCATCATCAAGTCGAGCAAGATCAAGTCCGGTTTCGGGGAAGCTCGCAACCAGGCGAGCGCCTCGCGGCCGTTGGAACATCCGAAGACGCGAAAGCCTTCCGTCGAGAGCAATCCATCCAGCGCTTCCCGAATGTCACCGTCATCTTCGACGACGAGGAGCGATCGAGAGGACACGCGCTTTTCGAATTCAGGCGATCGCATGATGTCAAGTGCCGTAGCTGCAAATCTCGTCGCTGTCGATGTCGCATCTCCCTTTCGGTCGAGGCAAATTGCCTCAATCGATCCAACCTCGAATCGCAACATGGACTTCTTCTGTTGGCTTATCGGATTGCGATGCCAGCTCGACCCATGCCAGGGCCTGAGTGGTAGTCTCGAGTGCACTGACCCGATTGTCCGCGCGAGGATCGTCCGCCATCCTTGACGCCGGAATCCGTCCGCATTTTCCGCCGACGACGGTCCATGCCGCCGCCAGGTCGAGACGCTTGAATCCGCGACGCCACCATTCTGCCGCCTCAACGCGCGCGAGGATTTCGATGAGAGCCAGCGTTTGGAGCGGCACTTCAAACGCCTGCACGAGCCGCGAAGGCTCGAGCGCAGAAGTCACGAGTGACTGGCTCGTCTTTCGATTCGAAGCACGACTCGCACCGAATGGCACGAGACGTGTCCGTTCGTCAGGAACCCACGTATCGACGAGCTCGAGTGTGCCGACGTTCGCCGGATCGAGGTGAGCGGCCAGCTCTGCGACCAGCCGTGGCAACGCCCGCACGGATTTTGCTTCAGCTGTCAGGAGGTCGAGCGAGCGCGAGGGGATGCGTTCGAGCGCAGGCGCTCGTAGAGTCATGGAAAGCACTGGCCCGGGCAGTGTCTTCCGCTCCAATCGAGCCCGCACGACGGCATGCAAGTCGTCGGCACGGGTGACGGGCGAAGGGAACGTCATTTCGAGCGTGGAAGAAGAGTCTCCGCAAATGGCACGGTCGAGGCCGAGTACGAGCTCGATGCGTGCGGCTGCCATCGCCCGCCCTTCCAGGCGAGATGAAAGCCGATCGCACAGAGTTTTGGTGACGAACGCGAGAGCGTCGACGGACGATATCCCCCACTCGAGCTCGATACGTTCTTCGGGCACCTGCGGCGGACGCCACGCATCGAGCGGCGCTCGATCGTCCCCGTCGAGCATCTGCATCACGTCGTGAGTGCGCGCGCCGAGCCTTGCGCCGAGAGCGTGGCGTGGGAGCTTTTGCAAATCGCCGCAGCTGCGCAAGCCCAAATCGGACAGCCAGGCAACGACGTCGTCGTCGAGGCCCAGCGCAGTCATGGGGAGAGAGCGAACGGCCGTCGCTCCTTCTCCTTCGGGGACGACGCACGGTGAGGCGTCTGGCCAATATCGTGCGACGGCTGCGGCGATGCGCGGCCCGTCGGCGATTGCAATTCGGCACACGTGGCCCAGAGCCCGAACGCTCGAGTCGAGGGCCCGCACGAGGTTTTGCTCGCCACCATGCAAATGAGCGCAGCCGCCGATGTCGACCCATACGACGTTCTGCCCCTCGTCGAACGCGACCGCTGGGCCGAATGTCATCGTCACTTCGGCGATGCGCTCGAGCGCCGATCGAACGGACTCTTCAGGTATCACGCACACGCGCAATCGCGAGCACTTCGAGCGTGCAGTGGCGATCGTATGCCCGACGCGCACGCCGAGCCGATGCGCTTCCCGCGAGACCGCGTCGAGTCGGCAGCCGCCCCGCAGATCGATTTCGGTATTCACAGAGCCCCCGAGGCGCGCGACGACGATACCGAGGGGCACGCGACGATCTCCGTCCACGGGGGGCAGATCGCGATCTCTTCCTATCTCCTCGTAGATCTCGGGGAGCGCGATGCACGCGAAGCGACGCATGATCACCCGAGTCGTGCGAGAGGCCGAAAGGGAACTATTTTGGCCAGGCCGACACGCCCGCGCCGGTCCTTTCCGATCCGAACGGACAAATCGAGTCGAGTCGGGCGCGACAGCTCCAGACGCAGCACCACGGGCCACACGGCCGCACGGGGCCGGCTCGAGTCGCTGAGTAGCAGCACTGTCGTGCCATTCGGCTCGGCAGCCAGCGCCAACTTACGCACGAGCATCTCCGGGGATCGCATCGAAGGAGCACCGCCGTCGAACAGGAGCGTTTCGGGTGTCGCGCCGACGAGCGAGTCGAAGTCCACGACGACGACCTCGAACGCGCTCGACGCCACGACCTTGATCGCGACGCGGGCGAGCTGCGCGCGTGGTGGACGAACGACGAGCATTCGAGCTGGGTCGACCCCCGCCGCGACGACGCCCGGGGCGTGCAAAGTGGCTTCGGGATCGATCCATGCGGACCAAGCCGTCGGTGCTCGCGCCTGCCCGGCGCAAACGGCGGCAAGCGCGAAGCTCGTGGTCCCTCCGAGAAGTCCGTGAGCCGTGAGCTCCACAACTCCTCGCGGCAGCCCGCCATCTGGCAAAATTTCGCAGAGCTCCGGCCAGGCCAGGGTCAAAGGCACGGAGCCCTCGCCTTCCCCGGCCAGTCGCAGCATTCGCCTCGATTCGAGCTGCGCGAGATTTCCTCTGCCGTCTATGCGCTTCGAGTTGGCTCGTCCGGCGAGCAGCGTGGAAATGTCGACGGAGTGCTGCGGTAAGGGCGCCATTACTGAACATGCTAGCAGTTATCGGAAAAGGTGCTAAGTAAGACCGAGCTCACGCCATTTCGCGCGGATGGGTCCCCCGGATGCTAGAGACTGCCGATCCCCAGCTCGAGCAACTTCGGGCGCTTCTAAGCTCGATGCAATCGGCCCTCGTCTGCTACTCGGGCGGCGTCGACAGTGCGCTCGTGCTCGCCGTGGCGCACGAAGTCCTCGGGCAGCACGTCGTCGGCATGACGGCCGTTTCACCCAGCCTCGCGCCGTTCGAAAAAGAGGCGGCAATCGCCATCGCGACGCAAATCGGCGCGCGCCACGAGCTCGTCGATTCACGGGAAATCGAACGTCCCGGTTACGTAGCAAACGCTCCCGACCGCTGCTTTCACTGTAAGAGCGAGCTTTACGACATCGCCTTGACCAAGGCGCGCGAGTGGACCCTCGACTGGGTGATCAACGGCACCAATCTCGACGACCTCGGCGATTACCGTCCGGGGCTCGAGGCCGCGAAAAGATCCGGCGTACGCAGCGTGCTCGTCGAGTGCGGCTTTCACAAGGAGGACGTGCGCCGGTGCGCTCGTCGAGTAGGCCTCACCATCTGGGACAAACCTGCGAGCGCATGCCTCTCGAGCCGAATTCCTTACGGGACGGCCGTGACCCGCGAGCGCCTCGCGCAAATCGGCGGCTTCGAGGCCGAGCTGCGCGGGCTCGGCTTGCGACAAGTCCGCGTGCGATGGCATGCGCTGCATTCCGCTTCGTCCTCCCGGGCTCGGAAGGACGGGGGCCCCGGGGCGGGCGACGCGCTGGCGCGCGAGCAGGCTCTGGCCCGTGTCGAAGTGGCGCGCAGCGAGCTTGCCCGAGCGTTCGACCAGCGCGATGCGATCGTAGACGCCGGCAAGCGGTTCGGGTTTGCGTACGTGACGCTCGACTTGCAGGGTTACCGAACTGGAAGCCACAACGAGGTCGTCGTTTCCGGAAAGAGCCTGCGAGTCGTCGTTTAAAGCGCTGCACGGCATGCAGCGGCATGGGGATTAGCCCCCGGCTTGCGCGACGCCTTCCTGCAGACCCCTCAGGGCCAAGGCGAACGATCGTGCGTCCTGAAACCGGTCTTCGGGACGGAACGCGATCGCCTTGTCGATGACTGCCTTCCACGCCGGGGGCACGAGGACCGATGCCTTCTGGGTTCCCGAGTCGCGCCGAGAAGACTGCGACGCTCGCATGTGAAGCAAACCACTCGGCGTTCGGGGTGGCGGCGGTTCTCCTACGAGACATTCGTAGAGGACAGCGCCGAGCGCGAAGAGATCGCTGCGGGCGTCGACGTCGGCGTCGCCCGCTTCTTGTTCGGGCGACATGTAGCCGGGTGTCCCGAGCGGGCCGCCCGTGTTGGTGATGCGCGTCTCTTCCCACTCGACCCGGGCAATGCCGAAGTCGATGAGCTTCACGTGCTCGAGAGCCGACGCCCCATCCCGAACGGCGTTCAAGTAGATGTTCGAAGGCTTGAGGTCGCGATGCACGACTCCGGCCGCATGCACGGCAGCCAGCGCCTCGCACACCTGCATCGCGATCGGCCACAGCTCGCTCGAGGTCAGTCGCCCTTTCGAGTGCAGCCGAGCGGCGAGGGATTCGCCGCGCAAGAGCTCCATCACGAGGTAGGTCGTTCCGTCGGCGAGATGTCCGTGCTCGATCACCTCGACCACGTTGGGATGCCACGCGAGTCCGAGCGCCTCGGCCTCACGCCGCAGGCGATCGCTCGCGACGGCTTCGTGCGCAGCCGCTGCGCGCAGCAGCTTGATCGCGACGGGCAGACCGTCGGACGTCCGGGCCGCTTCGTAGATGACGCCGGTTGCGCCGGACCCCATGCGGCGCGCGATGCGGTACTGTCCGGCGACAACGGTTCCCTCGAGCCGCCCGCCCGCTTCGCGCTCGTAGGTTTCCTTCAAGGAGAGACTCCGCTCCAGCGCATGCACGCGAACTTGCTGCGCCTCGTTCTCCGCGCGGCGGAGTCGATCGCGGGCGTGCATGACTCCGGCGAGAGCGCCCGTCGCGCCGCCCACGCAGGTGACGATCACTCCGAGATCGACCGTTCCGAGATGCGCGAGCAACGGAGATGATCCGAGAACGAGACCGATTGCGCCTCCCAAGCTCCCGCTCAATCGCGGCTCCGGTACCGACCACACGACCTCGAATTCAGGGGCGAGCACATTGGATCGACCCGATCCGTCCGACACTTCGCGAACCGAGACCCCTCCGTATCCGAAAAGCGCCGGGACCGCGGCGAGCTCGGCCATACGCGCGAGGCGCAGGAGCCCGTCCTCTTCCAGCACCGGATCGTGCGCGATGCTCACACGACC
>Ga0187782_10004067_pt1 | contig 10923 bp, 6 predicted proteins | sample 0715_SJ02_MP15_2_FD_132454 | JGI IMG/M metagenome (GOLD analysis project Ga0187782, IMG submission 132454) | Tropical peat soil microbial communities from peatlands in Department of Meta, Colombia - 0715_SJ02_MP15_20_MG | ecosystem: Environmental > Terrestrial > Soil > Wetlands > Peat | place...
CGCAGGCTACGTACGCAACATCTATGTCGATTATGGCGATCAGGTGAAAGCCGGGCAAACGCTGGCGATTCTGGAAGTGCCGGAGTTGGCGGCGCAAGTGGCCGGCGCGAAAGCCGGGCTGAGGCGCGCCACCGATGCCGTCACACGCGCGCAGAGCGATATTCGGAGATCGGAATCGATCTATGCGGCTTACCACGCCGAGTATACGCGACTGAAAGCGGCTTCGGAGGAGCGGCCGGGGTTGATCGCCGCGCAGGAACTCGACAACGCCATGGCGAAGGACAAGGATACAGAGGCCCGAATCGAGAGCGATAAGGCAGCTCTGGCCGAAGCGGAAAGCCAGCTGGGAGTGGCGCAGGCAGAGTTGCAACGCCTAACGGCGCTGGAAGACTACACCCACGTGGCTGCCCCGTTCGCCGGGGTGATCACCAAGCGCTGGGCGGATGTGGGCACCATGATCCAGGAGGGGATAACTTCCAACACGCAGTCGATGCCGGTAGTGACTCTGGCGCAATGGGACCGTTTGCGGCTGGTGGTGCCGGTGCCGGAGTCCGACGTCCCGATGATCAAACTGGGAAGCAAGGTGCAGGTGCATGTGATGGCAATGAACCGCGATTTTGAGGGTAAAGTGGCGCGGTATGCGGACGCGCTCAACGCAGAAACGCGCACCATGCATACCGAAATCGACGTGGAGAATCCTGGCGACGCCATCAAAGACGGCATGTTCGCCGAAACGCGGCTGGTGCTCGAAGAACACGACAATGTGCTCAAGGTTCCTCTGCAGGCAGTGGAGCAGAAGGATTCGGCGGCTACGGTTCTGGTCGTCAATTCCGAAGGACGCATTGAAGAGCGGCGGGTGGCGTTAGGGCTGGAGGATAGCGATCAAGCCGAGGTCGCCTTCGGGCTGGTGGAAAACGACCGCGTGATCATCGGCGATCGCAGCCAATATCATGCAGGCGAAAAAGTGCAAGCCAAGGTGCAGCCGGAAATTTCTCCTGCCGTCGAGTCGGGCCAGCAGGGGGTGCCGTAATGCCAAAGTTCGCCCTGAAATATCCGTTCTTCATTTTGATGGTCTGCCTCGTGGTGGCGGTGGTGGGAGTGACGACGGTGGTGCGCATGCCGGTGGATTTGTTTCCGCCGATCAAGATTCCGGTGGTGGTGGTGGCGACGTTTTATTCCGGCATGCCGCCGGAACAGATCGAAGGCGATATCACCGACACGTTCGAACGCTTTTTTACGCTCGGCAGCAATATCGACCACATTGAATCGCGGTCGCTGACGGGCGTGAGCCTGATCAAGATTTATTTCAAGCCTGGGACCGACGCGAATGCCGCGCTGAGCAACATTGCGAATCTGGCGATGGCCGATTTGCGGCGGCTTCCGGAAGGAACGCTGCCGCCGGTGGTGTTGAAGTTCGACGCTTCGAGCCTGCCGGTGTGTTTGGTCACGTTGAAAGGCGAAGGCTTGAATGAGACGCGGCTCAAGGATCTGGCGCAGTTTCAGGTGCGCAATCAGATTGCGAATGTCTCCGGGGCGTCGGTGCCGCAGCCGTTCGGCGGGCGCTATCGGCAGATCATGGTTTATGTCGATCCGCTGAAGCTGGAGGCGCACGAACTCAGCCTGATGGACGTGGTGCATGCGGTCAACGATTCGAATCTGATTCTGCCCGCGGGCGACGTTCGCATTGGCCCAAAAGACTACAACATTTATGCGAACGCGCAATTGCCGAACGCCGAACAACTAAACCGCATTCCGTTGAAGACGGTGGGAAATGCTTCGGTGATGGTTGCCGATGTGGGCGAAGCGCGGGACGCGGGCACGATTCAAACTAACGTCGTGCGCATCGATGGGCAGCGGTCGGTTTACATTCCGGTGTTGAAGCAGGGCGGAGAAAGTAACACGATCACGATCGTGAGCGGCGTGCGAGCGGCGATCAAGGATTTGGTGGATGTGCCGAAATCGCTGCGTACGGCAGTGGTGTTCGACCAGTCTGTCTTCGTGAAGACCGCAGTCAAAAACGTCTTGAAAGAAGGTGGAATCGGATTGTTGCTGACCGGGATCATGATCCTGGTTTTCCTGGGAAGTCCGCGGGCGACGTTTGCGGTGCTGCTTTCGATTCCGCTTTCTGCTCTGGTGTGTCTGTTGATCATGAACACGCTGGGCAGTCCCATCAACGTGATGCTGCTGGGAGGATTGGCGCTGGCGTTTTCGCGCTTGATCGACGACTCGGTGGTGGTGCTGGAAAACATTTTCCGCTACATGGAACTGGGCGAAGCGCCGCGCGTGGCCGCGGAAAAAGGAGGGATGGAGGTGGCGCTGGCGGTGCTGGCGGCGACGTCGACGACTTCTATCGTGTTCTTCCCGGTCTCGTTTTTCTACGGGGTTAGCCGGTATTTGTTTATCGATCTGGCGCTGGGTGTGGTGCTGTCGATTTTCGCGTCGTACATTTTTGCGATGACCGTGGTGCCGCTCTACTGCGCGAACTTCATACGGCTGGAGGATGCGGAGGGTGAACGCGAACATGCGGGAGAGAGCAAAGGTCGTGCATCGGCATTCAAGCGCTTCATCGCGCGCTTCAACGAACTCTTTCAGAGGCTGCTGGACTTTTACGAGCGCTGGGTGACGCGGGCGCTGGTGCGGCCGGGGCGGACGACGGCGATCATTCTGGGAGCGATTGTCGTGGTGATGGCGGTCCTATATCCGTTTGTCGGGACTGCCTATTTTCCACGGACCGATCCGGGGCAGTTTGTGATCAACGTGAAGGCTCCGAGCGGATCGCGAGTCGAACTGACGAACGAGTACATTGCGCGTGCCGAAGCTGACATTCGCGAAGTCATTCCGGAAAAAGACTTGGGAATGATCGTATCGAACATCGGCATCACGCCGGATTTGTCGGCGATCTACACCAGCAATTCGTCGATGGATACGGCCTTCATTCAGGTCAGCCTGAAGGAAGATCACTCGCTCGGAAGTTACGAGTATATGCGGCGAGTGCGCCACAAGTTGTCCGAAGATTTGCCGGAACTCGGCACTTATTTTCAGGCAGGCGGGCTGGTGGATTCGGTCATCAATTTGGGATTGCCGGCTCCGATTGACATTCAAGTCACAGGTGATGATCTGGATCAAACCTACAAAGCAGCGACGGAGATTGCTTCGAAAGTGCGGAGCCTCAAAGGCGTAAGCAGCGTGCTGGTGCCGCAAGATATTCGCTATCCGGGGCTTTCGCTCGACATCGACCGCGAACGCGCCAGCCTGGTGGGACTCACGCCGAAGCAGGTGATGGACAACGTGATCACGGCACTGACGTCGAACGGGATGATCGCGCCCAGCTATTGGATCGATCCGAAAACCGGCAACAACTACATGCTCACGGTGCAGTATTTCGACCAGCAGATTCAGACCATGAGCATGGCGGACTTCAAGCAGATTCCGCTGCGCGCGGCGAACGTCAAGCATTACACGCCGTTGCAGTCGGTCGCGGACATCAAAACCATCAATACACCGACGGAGGTCGATCATTATCAACTGCAGCGCGTCATCGACATCTACGTCATGCCTTCGACAGAAGCGCTGGGCTCGATCTACGGCAAGGTGGACGACGTCATTCACAAAACCCCGCTGCCGGCGGATGCGCGGGTGAAGGTGCGGGGCGCCGTAACCGGCATGACCGAGTCGTTCAAACGCTTCGGCATTGGGCTGCTGCTGTCGATTGTGCTGGTTTACCTGATTCTGATGTCGCAGTTCACCTCGTTTGTCGATCCGTTCATCATTCTGATGGCGATTCCGCCCGGGCTGGCAGGAGTGGTAATGACGCTGTGGATCACGGGCAGCACGCTCAACATCATGTCGCTGATGGGCATCATCATGATGACGGGCATCGTGGTTTCGAACAGCATTTTGATCGTGGAGTTCTCGCGGCAATTGCGGCACGAAGGGCTCGCGCTGCAGGAGGCGCTGGTGCGCGCCTGCAAGATTCGGCTGCGGCCGATTCTGATGACCTCGCTGGCAACCCTGCTGGGAATGTTGCCGATGGCGTTCGGCATCGAAGCCGGAAGCGAACAGTATGCTCCGCTGGCACGGGCGATCATCGGAGGGCTGGCGGTTTCGGTCGCAGTTACGGTGTTTCTGGTTCCGGCTGTTTATCTGATGGTGCACCGGAAGATGGAAGATTCCGGGCGGGAGGTGTAGGCGTGAGTTTACGAAAAGTAGCCGTGATGTCAGCAGCGTGCTTGATGGGCTTGCCGGCTTATGGGCAGCCACCGGCCGGGCCGGCGAACCCGGCCCCGGAAACCATTCGCTTGTCGGTGAAGGATGCGGAGGCGATGGCGCTCAAGAACAATCCTGCGATTTCGGTGGCGCGATTGAATGCGCTGGCCTCACAGCAGGTGACGCGCGAAGTGCGCTCGAATTTGTGGCCGCAGACCTACGCCGATATGACGGGCGTGGATGCTCGCGACAACAGCCGCATCAGCGCCGGGGCCCTGAATAATCCGATTATCTTTACCCGCGCTGCGGGCGGACTGACGCTCAGCCAGCTGATCACAGATTTTGGGCGAACTCCGAATCTCGTTTCCAGCGCGCGGCTGCAGGCGCGGGCCGACGAGCAGAATGCGGCAGCGACGCGGGAAGATATTTTGCTGGCGGTGAATCAGGCGTTTTACGGGGCGCTGCAGACCCACGCAGTTCTGCGCGTGGCGGAGCAGACGGTGGCCTCGCGGCAGTTGCTGTCGGATCAGGTTGCCGCGCTGACCAGGAGCAAGTTGAAATCGGATCTCGACTTGAGTTTTGCCAATGTGAATCTGGCGCAGGCGAAGCTGCTGTATCTGGACGCGGTGAACAATGACAGGGCGGCGATGGCGAGCTTGTCGGCGATCTTAGGGTACTCGTCCCTGCAGAATTTCGATCTGGCGCCCGATTCCGAGCCGCTGACTTCGCCACCGGCCGATATCGATCAACTCATCACGGAGTCGTTTGCCAAGCGGCCGGAGATTCTGGCGCTGGAGTTCGAGTCGGAGTCGGCGGAGAAATTGCATCGGGCGGACCGCGATCTTCTGCTGCCCAGCGTTAGCGCGCTGGCGGCTTATGGCGATTCCCCGGTGCGCGACGACCGCATTTATGGCCCTTACGCTGCCGTGGGAGTCAACTTGCAGATTCCGGTGTTCAACGGATTTCTGTACACGGCGAAGTCGCACGAATCGGACTTACGAGCGCAGGCTGTGCGGCAGCGGCTGGCGGACTTGCGAAATCGAATCTCGCGCGACGTGCGCACCGGATGGTTGTCGGCCACGACGGCGTTTGACCGGGTTAGCGTAAGCGAGCAACTGTTGGCTCACGCCAACCAGGCGCTCGACCTGGCCCAAACGCGATACAAACTCGGTTTGAGTTCGATCGTCGAACTGAGCCAGGCGCAATTGCAGCAGACGCAGGCCGAAATCGGCAATGCGCAGGCCGAGTATGAATACCGTCTGGCGCTGGCGGCGCTGAGCTACCAAACCGGCACTCTGTAGCCAGCCGAGACCGGCCGAACAAGTTAGCTGGACATTTTAAGCTGAATAAGGGGCGGCCGCTTCCCTCTTCCTTCTACGCGGTCGCCAGCTTGTACAGTCCGTGCAGCGCGTGGAACACGCCGAACAGCGGAGCGAAGGAAACTACGAAAAATCCTCCCGTTGCGGGCGCGATGGCATAGGTGACGCCGGTGATTACGGCGCCGATGGCGACCAGTTTCAAACCGTTGAAAATCTCTGCCTTGGCGGCAGCGCGCTTGAGTTCGCGCAGATCGATTCCAGGCTGCTGCATGGGTGTTGCTGGGGTGGTAATCGCTGACATTGTCTTGTCCTCCTGTTAGGTGTGCGACTCAGTTGCCGTTCATATCTATAAGCGGAGGAATCCGGCGAAACTGCGCAGGTCAGGAAGGGAAATCTGCCGCACAATGGCAGATCGAGTTTCATCCGACGCACTTGTTTGCTATTTAATGAGTGCGCACGAGGAATCGGAGGAAATATGGAACGGTGCTGGTTTGGCTTTCTGCTCGGGGGAATCTTGGTTCAGGGCTCAGTGGGGCATGCCGGGGAAACCGCACAGGCCAAGATCAAACGCGCACTGTTCTCTATCTGTATGGAAAGAATGGTAGGCCCGAATGGATTCGAAACCATCGACCTCTTCCGTGTCAAAAATGAAGTCAATCACCTAAACCCTTCTAGCTCCCTTGTTTTCCGCACGGTCGAAGCCTGGAAAAAGCCCGAAAATCCTTGAGCACGTCGATAACTTGGGAGCGTACACCGCATCCCGTCCGGAGACCGGCCTTCTCATCCCATCTGGTTTCGCCAAGTGAACCACGGGCACATGGTTGCCATGCACTACAATTTCTGCCGCGCCCACAAGACTTTGCGCACTACACTCGCAATGGAAGCGGGCTTAGCGGATCATGTGTGGAGCATCGAGATATTATGTAAACATCTGAGAGGCGCTTAGAACAGCGCGGGATAGAACAAAAGCCAGGCTCCTCCCTCGGTGGCGTTGGCGTACAGCAGATCGAAGGAGTGAACCCCGCTCGGTCCGGCAAAGTTTGCTACGTCAAACGCGGGGACCGTAGGCCATGAGCTGAATCCAGGAATCTGTTTCCCATCGATTTCCAGAGCCACTCCGTCATCGTGCAGAACCGCGATCTCCTGCCCGTGGGCAAGATTCACGCTGCCCTTGAACTCGATAAGAACTCCCCACGTATCCCCACTCATCGCAGTATCGGCGCCGGCTGGTTTTCCACCCAGATTGGGATTCGGCTTTCCAGAAAACTCCAGGTTAAACACGTTTCCACACCCCGTCAGGAACGCCCCCAGCGTATAGCATCTATTAGGCGCTCTCCCAATGAAGCCAATGCCTCTGGTAATGAAAGTCGCATCGGGAGGGACGTTCGGAGGAGGAAACGTCACACGGTCGGCCTGTGCCAGGCTGACCACCCAGACTTTTCCGAAGTTCGGCGACAAGGCCTCCGTTGCCCGGGCTCGAAGAGGAAAATTCTTGCCGTTCGCTGTTGCCGCCACGGGCAGCGAAGGATCCGGATCTGCCGCAGTCGGAGTTGATGGAGCCAGACCCTCATGAACTTTGGGCGCAGCTGCATCCACGATTCGCCTGCTCCTGGTGGCAAAAAAAAGAAGGCCAAAAACAACAGCTCCCACGGCCAGCCCAAGCAGCATGCCTCGCCGCCAGGCTGCACCCGTGTGGGCCTCCACTGGCGCGTGGGCAGTTTCTTCTTCAATTATGGTATCGGTTTCAGGCTGCGCCGCACTCGCCAGCGCGGGCGTCTCTTCGATCACCTCGAAGGGCGCGATGAAACGGTATCCCTGGCCGGGCAGCGTCTCCACATAAAGCGGCTTGACCGCCGAATCTCCCAGCGTGATCCGCAACTTCCTCAGCGACGCATTGATCCCATGCTCGAAATCGACAAACGTGTCCGACGGCCACAACTGCTCCCGCATCTCCTCTCGGGTCACGATCTCGCCGGGACGATCCAGAAGAGCCCGCAGAATTTGGAAAGGCTGTCCGCGCAGAGCCACCTTGATGCCGAATTTATAAAGCTCTTCGGTATGCGTCCGCGCTTCAAAAGGTCCAAACCGATACACGCTCATGAGCCTCTCCCAGCGAGCCGCTGCTACAAAGGGATGCCATTTTACCACCAGACCACCCCAAATGAGCAGCTTATCCGCAGGGATTCTCGCTATACGTTTCATCGATTTACGGACTCACCTCAACAAACTATCTCCATTTCACCCCGCCTGCATTGCCAGAGCCCACCCCGTTGCGCGAAACTGCCGCAACTCTGACGTCCGCCACCACCCGTCGGGGCTGACGATCGACAAATTCTGGGGTGAGTCTATGATCAGGAAACTTTGCGGTTTTTTCGCCGTTGCCGTCCTCACTTTGCCGCTTGGCCCGTATCTCGCTGGCCCGCTTTGGGCGCAAGGCAGCCAGGGCCGCACCATCATCACTCAGCCGATTGACGAAACCCGGCTGGTCACGCTCGCGGGCAACACGCGTTTCGAGGCCAAGCCCCGCAACGATCGCGGCCGCGTGCCCGACGAGTATCCCCTCGACCACATGCTGCTGCAGTTGAAGCGTCCCGCCGATCTGGAGCGCCGCTTCGATCGCTACATCGACTCCCTCACCGATAAGTCTTCTCCCAACTTCCGTCATTGGCTGTCGGCCGCGCAGCAGGGAGAACGATACGGCCTGGCGCAGGAAGACCTCGACGCTATCACGAAGTGGCTGGAGTCGCACGGCTTCACCGTGGGCTACGTTTATCCCAATCGCATGGTCATTGATTTCTCCGGCACGGCCGGCCAGATCCGCGAAGCCTTCCATACGGAGATTCATTTTCTTCAAGCGCACGGGGAACGGCACATCGGGAACATGAGCGACCCGCAAATTCCCGCGGCGCTGGCGTCGGCGGTGCAAGGGGTGGTTTCGCTGCACGATTTCATGCCGCGCGCGACCCACAAACCCGGGCCAGCGTACACTTTCGCAGGCAACTGCGGTCCCCCGTGCTTCTACCTGGTGCCTGCTGACTTCCAGACCATCTACAACATAAGCCCGGTTTACGCTGGCAACATTTACGGGCAAGGCCAGACCGTCGTGGTACTCGAGGACAGCAACTCCTACGGCGACGACTGGAAAACCTACCAGGAGACATTCGGCCTGACCGGATACGGCGGTACTCTTACCACCGTACATCCGAACTCCGGCGGGAATTGCTCCAATCCACGCACAAACGCAGATGACGAGGAAGCCGACATCGATGTGGAGATGGTCACCGCGGTTGCGCCGGGGGCCAAGGTCGAAGTGGCCTCCTGTGGCTCGACCACCACAACCTGGGGCGTTCTGGTTGCGATCCAGAATCTCATCAGCGCCGGCAGCCCGCCCGCCGTCATGAGCATGAGCTACCAAGATTGCGAAGTGCTGAACGGCGCCGCAAGCAATGCCGCCTTCAACTCCGCCTTCCAGTCGGCGGCAGCAGCCGGCGTCTCGGTATTTGTGGACACCGGCGATCACGGCGCATCCCTTTGTTCCGAAGAATTTGATGACGGGGAAAATGAATACGCCATGACTGGCATTGGCGTTACAGGCCTGGGCGAGACGGTATACAACGTCGCCGTGGGCGGCACCGATTTCGAGGATTTTTATAACGCGTCCAAAGGCGGTCCTCCTTTCAGCACCTATTGGGGCAACAACGGTCCCACCTACGGCTCGGCGAAGTCCTACATCCCCGAGATTCCCTGGGACTACGATTGCGCCACTTATGTGCTTTACAACTTTTACAGCGACCCAGCGTATGGGACGGGAAGCTTATGCAACACGGAGAGTATCGCGTACCAAGCCACGTGGGCCGGTAGCGGCGGCCCCAGCGGCTGTGCCACAGGCGCAGGCAACACGAAATACGGCTATGTCGAAGACAGCACCTGCGCCGGCTATGCCAAGCCTTCGTGGCAGGCGGGTATCTTCGGCAATCCGGCGGACGGCGTGCGCGACATCCCGGACGTATCTCTGTTTGCCGCCTGCAACACCTGGGGCCACTGCACACTTTTCTGTTGGTCAGACGTTGCCAACGGAGGCGGCTCGTGCTCGGGCACACCTGATACCTGGTCTGAGGCCAGCGGCACCTCGTTCGCCTCGCCACTGATGGCTGGCATTCAGGCGCTGGTGAACCAGAAATGGAATACCCGCGTGGGCAACCCCAACCCGACTTACTATGCCATTGCCAACAGCGAATTCGGCAGCTCCGGCAACAGCTCCTGCTACTCCATCAACGAGACGGCAGGAACCAGTTGCGTCTTCAACGACATCACGCAGGGCGATAACGATATAGCCTGCGAACCTTTCGGCTCCGCGTTCCGAGCCGATTGCTACCATCCATCCGGAAAGCTAGGAACGCTGGGCACACAAGCCATCAGCAGTCTCAAGCTGACTTCGGGCGGGTCTGGCTACACCAGCACTCCCACGTGCAGCATTGTCGCCCCTTCGAACCTGTCGCCGTATTTTTCTCCGACTGGCGACACGATTTATGCCGGAGGAACCCAGGCAACCTGCAGCGTCACGATCGACAAGACCACAAACACGGTCAGCAAAGTGACTCTCACCAACAAAGGCGAGGGCTACACAGGAGTGCCGATCTGCACCATTTCCGGCGGTGGTGGTTCAGGCGCAACCTGCTACGTGGTCATCGATCCCACCAAGCGTGCTGCGGCCTATCAACCGGCCTTCGGCGCCACGCCCGGCTGGGACATGGCGACAGGTCTAGGCAGCGTCAACGCCTACAACCTGGTATTCGACAGCGCCTGGAAGTAATCGCCACAGTTACGCGCTGCGGTGTCGTTTTCAAACTCAAGGAAGACGCAATTGGCGGGCGTTTGTCATTTTGCAAGAAAACAAACCCTGCCTTTCAAGGAAACGTTCGCGCGCAAGAAGGAGATCAAGATGACCACTCAATCCGCTCACTCGGCGTTTCGTGCTCTAACCTCCAGCCGGCTTTTCCTCGCGCTCGGCCTGTCGCTGCTGCTTTTCGCGGCGACCGGTCACGCCCAGATCAGCCCCAGCGCCGACGCCTACATCAGCACGGCCACTCCCAGCGCCAACCACGGCGCCGATGCCCTGCTCCGCGTCAACGGCGCCAGCGAGACGGCTTTCATTCAATTCAATCTCGCCTCCGTGCCGCCGGGTGCCGTCGTCAGCCAGGCTACGTTGAAACTATTCGTCGATTCCGTCGCCACACCCGGCACCTTCAATGTGAACTACGTCAGCGGTCCGTGGTCGGAAGCGACGATCAGCGGCGACTTGGCTCCTACGCTGGGAACCACCATCGCCTCCAATGTGGCGATCACTTCCACAGACAAGAATCAATACATCCTGATCAACATCACACCCGCGGTGCAG
>Ga0187782_10004069_pt1 | contig 10918 bp, 6 predicted proteins | sample 0715_SJ02_MP15_2_FD_132454 | JGI IMG/M metagenome (GOLD analysis project Ga0187782, IMG submission 132454) | Tropical peat soil microbial communities from peatlands in Department of Meta, Colombia - 0715_SJ02_MP15_20_MG | ecosystem: Environmental > Terrestrial > Soil > Wetlands > Peat | place...
CCATTCTGGCGGTAGGTCGCGCTGCCGCCGTTCTTGAGAGCAACGGTCTTGCTGCCCGTCGGCTGATGGCCGCCGCCGGCTGCCCCCCCGGGTCGATTGGGTGTAGTAGTACCGGGTCCGCCGCGGCCCGTCTGAGTGCCGCCGCCCGGTCGATTCACATTGGGATTGTTGCCGGGGCGGCTCGGGTTGTTCGGGGTGGTGCCGTGACTGCCGGCTGCGGGGTTGGTGCCTCCTGGCCTGTTCTGGCCAGCCGCGCCGCCCGTGGGGTGCTGCGCGGGCGCCGATGGGTGCGCCGCCGGCGCCGACGGATGAGAGGCCGGAGCTTGTTGCTTGTGTTCGTCTGCCGCGGCCAAACTCGTGACCGCAAAAAGAAGGACCACCACCGACAGCACTGCCAAGAAACTTCTTCCTAAACTGCTTACTTTCATGGGTTGCTCCTGAGGCATGGACAGCGTTGTTCTCCCAATCAGTCCGGTAGCTAGAGCAAGTCGCTCTCTGCGCACACCCGTACTGAACATTCGACGAGGGCCCCTGAGTCCAAATGCCGCGCGGGGGGAGGGCGGGCATGACTTTCGAAGCATCGCCAATTTCACACCGGTTTTTATCCCCTGTCAAGTAAGGATCAAGGAGCCGCGCACATCTGGCACAGGTTTTCTCAGCAAGGGCCGGGTTAGACAGGTAGGGCCACCCGAACCGTTGATACAGAGTTCCTCACCCGCAAAGGTCCGCACGTCATAGCCCGCCTGACGTAAACGTTCGTTCGTCCGATTGTTTTGTTGCAGTGCAATCAGCCGGCCGCCACCCAGCGCCAAGATGTTGCAGGCCAGCGTATCTCGTTCGCTCGGCTCGATCTCAATCATTCGCATTCCTCGGGCGCGAAAAAGTTCAACGGTCTCGACGGCAAGCCACGGCAGATCGACAAGGATTGTCCCCTCATCGAGCATGCTCATTAGCGACATCAGATGCAGGCAAGCCGATGGCCCCGGACCATACGGCAGCGGAGCGGCGACCACTTGGATTCCTTTCGGTGTCAGCAGGCTCTGCAACTGCACGATGCCGGCACGATTCGTCCGATAACCGAGCCCGACCAGCAAAGTCTGCGAGTCAAGCCACACCATGTCTCCGGTTTCCGTGCAGCCAGGCGGCGTCACGCCCCCGAAGACGGTCATGCCAAATCCAGCACAGCAGTCCGCGTGAGCCTGCGCCTCCGCAACCCGATTCGCCTTGCCCGGTCTCATCAGGACGAGACCATAGTCGGTCGGAAGCGAGGCGTCATGCGTGTAAACGGCATCGAGCGTAAGCGCCTCACACGCCGGCAGCGAAACAACCTCAGTTCCGGCCTCTGCCAGCAGACGGCACAATGCATCGTGCTCCGACTGCGCCGCACCAAAATCAGGCCGATGGTGAAACCCCAGCTCCCTCCAGGCAGCCGCCTTCTCGGCCCGGTCCCAGCCCGCATTTCGCGGTGGGCAAACCAGCACCCGCACCAGACTGCCCGTCATGGAATGAATGGTCACCAACTCCGACGTGATCGTATCCATAGTTCCTTGGCAGTTCGGTTGTTGGATCACCGGCGCGGAGCAATTCAGACGAAATCTCCTCCGCAAGCGGCCGTTGCAAGAATTCAAAATCTCATAGCCATCAAAAACCGATCGTCGCAACGTACTGTTGCGATTTAAAACACCAGACGCGCCCGCTCGTTCCAGAGGGTAATCCAGCTTATTGCTTGCCTAAATACCCTCCTCTGATGTTACATTTCACCGGTAATTCACACGTCAAATCGTGTCTCGAATCCCAGTCGATTGTCAAAAATCGCGCACGTCGCTTCCACTTGCCTCGCTGCGGTGGAAGATTTCAGGAGCCCTATGACAGCAATCCTGCGTCTCCTTTGTTCTGTCGCTCTACTTGTGTTCCTTTGCCCGTTTGCGCTTGCCCAGGGCATCGCCACCGGTGATCTCCACGTAATAGTAAAGGATCCAAAGGGTGGCGTCGTCACCAACGCCACCGTTACCGTGAGCAACGCTGCCAAAGGCTTGGAACGCGCGGGCAGCAGCGATGGACTGGGCGGATACAGCATCCGGCAATTACCTCCGGGAACGTACACGGTCACGGTTGCCGCTCCCGGTTTTGCCAAAGCGGAGGACAATGATGTTTCGATCACGGTCGGCGGGATCGTCGAGTTGCCGATCGGGCTCACCGTCGCCGGGGGCAAGGAGATCATCGAGGTCAGCTCGCAGGCGGAGTTGGTGGAGACAACGCGCAGCTCCTCGACGGACACGATCGGCGAGCGCCGCATCGACAACCTGCCCATCAACGGTCGCAACTACATTCAATTCACACTCACCGATTCGCAGGTGCAACGCGACAATGCACCGAGCTTGGGCGGCGCGGCGCCAACATCTGGCCTGAACATGAGCGGCCAGCGCGGCCGTTCGAATCTCGTGAACGTCGACGGAGCCGACGCCACCGACAATTCCGTGAATGGCGTGCGCTCCACCGTCTCGCAAGAGGATGTGCAGGAATTCCAGATCATCAGCAACAGCTATGCCGCAGAATATGGCCGCGCCGCCGGTGGCGTAGTCAACATCATCACCCGGTCAGGCTCGAATGAATTCCACGGCGACGTCTATGGCTACCTCCGCAACCGCAATTTTCAGGCTGTGAACCCGTTCAGCACCACGCCGAACCCAGCCTACACGCGTGTGCAGGCTGGCGCAGCATTCGGCGGACCCATCAAGAAGGACAAGACCTATTATTTCTTTTCCTACGAAGTCACCCGCCGGCACGAGACCGGGTTCTCTAGCATTGGGCAGGACTGCACCCTTACCCAGGGCCAAATCTGCTTCGGCCTGGCTCCTTTTAACACCGCCAATACTGCCGGCGGACTGGTACCCCTTCCCTTCGGAACCATTCAAGTGACGCCGCAGCAAGCGGCTTTCCTCGCAGCCTTGACCCCGGCTGGGATATTAGGCCCCGGTGGAATCGGCCTAACCAACCTCGAAGACTACGAGATTCTGCTCGGTGCCTCTTCCGGGCAGGCGATTAACGGTGCGTGGCCCACGGCGCTCGCCGAAGCCGCCAGCGGGGGAGCGTCGGCGAGTTTTTCAGGCTTCCCGACCACTTGCAACCCCGTGTCATGCCCGGCAAATCTACTCTTCCCGACCACGAACGTACCGGGCACTTTTCAGACATTGGTCTCGCAGGAAGGCAACTTCCCCGTGTTTGAGGGAACCAGCCTGTATTCGTTCCGCCTCGATCACAATGTGAGCAACAGCAATCGGCTTACGCTCAGCGTTCACGCCAGTCCAAGCACGGTCACCGGCATCGAAGTCAGCGGGCAGGACCAGCCTTTCGGCCAGAACGCGTACTCCCGAACCTCCCAGACCAGCTACCGCGATGTGGCAGGCGCAGTCCAGGATACCTGGACCATCGGCACCAACCGCGTGAACGAATTTCGCTTTCAGTACGCGCGGCGCGGATATGAATACTTTTACAACACCAAGATTCCCGGAGGTTCTGATCCCGCGATCAACATCCCCGGCTTCGCCTATTTCGGACGCGAGCCTTACTCCTATATCAGGCGCACCGAGCAGCGCTATCAGTTTGTCGACAACTTTGCCTGGACCGTCGGTCGCCACGACATCAAGTTTGGGGGCGATTTCAACTATCTTCCCCTGAATGCGACATTCCCCGTGAATTACGGCGGGGTAGTCGACTTCGGTACCATCACTGGCTCTCAGGCGGGCTTTCCCGGCTTGCTGGGTCTGTCTCCGGTGCAAGCCTACGGCGCTGGCATCCCGCAAGACTTCATTCAGGGTCTTGGCAGCCCGAGCGATTCATTCCACAACATTCCGATTGGCGTGTTCTTGCAGGACAGTTGGCATGCGAATCACAACGTGACGCTGAACTACGGCCTGCGCTACGACGTCGAGATTCCGCCCAAGTTCACGCCGCCGCAAGGACTCGCGCTGCCGGCATACAACCTGCTTGGTTTGGAGAAAGGAATCCAAACCGCCGAGCACAATTTTCAACCGCGCATCGGTCTAGCATGGGATCCCCATGGCGATGGCAAGACCGTTCTTCGGTCCTCTTACGGCATCTTCTTTGACCACCCTCTGCTGGGATTGTATTTTCTCGGCGACGCCTCCGACGGGTCTTCCAGCGGTCAGTTGGCTTTTGGCCCGGGGTTGCCTTGTCAGGGAGTAGGAAGCCCATTAAATCTGAATGCCGTCGAGATCTTCCAGGGCCTCGTGCCCGCAGCCAACGGAGCCGGCCTGCCACCCTGCTCGCCCTCCGCCAGTTCGGCTGTTCTCGGCTTGCTCAACTACAACCCGAATCAGCAGCGGTTTGCCTGCGCCACCGGCGATCCGAGTTGCGGAGTCGCCACCCCGCCGTCCAGTTCGATTTTCCTTACTCAGAACTATCTCAACCCGTCAACGTTTCTGCCGCTGGCTTTCCAACCCTTCGGATATCCGCAAGGCAAGGGCTTTGTCTATGCCTATTCGCAGCAGGTCAACCTGACTTTAGAGCGCGATTTGGGAGCAGGGTATGCTCTGAGTCTCGCCTACAACTTCAATGGCGGACGCCACTTGAACCGGCCGATTAACGCCAACCCAAGCAATGGGGCTTTCCTGGTGCGAAACCTGGATGCCGCAGTGGCCGCTGGGGTTAATCAAAAAACCGACAGCCCTCTATTGGTGAGCGGCTGCGGTGTCGGCTCGGGTGGGCCGTTCGTGCCCGCCGCCCTGACCAACTTCTTCCGGCCGGGTGGGGTGAACCCTTCCATTGGTCTCGCATTGCTGTCGAACCCGTTCACGGCACCGTGCGTAACCACAGTGCTTCCTTTGGTGCAGCAGGAATACGGCCTGAGCACGAACTGCAATCTCGCTTCTCCCACGCTCGCTGGCTGCGTGCCGTTTGGTGACATGGACGCCAACTATTCCAATGGCAGCTCCGTCTATCACGGGTTCACGGCGAACCTGCGCAAGCGCATGAGCCATCACCTTGAGTTTCTCGGGTCCTACACCTGGTCGCACACCATCGACGATTCCACAGACTTACAGTCCACAACTACACCACAGGATAGTTACTACCCCGGACTCGAGCGCTCGACATCATTGTTCGATCAGCGGAATCGTTTCGTCTTCAGTGGTGTTTACCAGACCGGCAGAATAGGCGGCTCAGACTTCGCCGGCAGATTCTTCAGCAATTGGACGTTTGCCCCGCTGATTGAATTCGGCTCGGGACGGCCGTTCAACATCATCACCAGCAGCGACGACAATTTTCAGCTTTCATCTCTCACCGGTCGCCCCAACGCCGTGCCCGGTGGCACCCCGACCAACACCTGTGATTATCCAACCGTAGCTTCGAGGTATTCGCCAACCGGGTTTTTCCAGGAGCCTTGCTTCGCCGACTACACCGCCGCCCAACTGGCGGCGCCCAATGGATTGTTATTGCTCGACGGAAATTTGGCGCGCAACGCCGGTGTCACGCCTTGGACTGTGTTTGACGATCTGCGAATCTCCAAGCGAGTCGGCCTTGGGGAACGTTACAGCTTGGACTTGATCGTCGACATGTTTAACATTGCGAACCGCTACAACGTGGCTGCGGTCAATCCTCTTTGTTGCAGCCCAAGTGCGGCTAATCCCACGCAGTCCACTGCCGGCCAGGCGACGGCTGCCTATGATCCGCGGCAGTTCCAATTTGCCTTGAAGCTGAATTGGTAGGTGGGCTTTCGGCTCTGGGCGTTGGGCTTTGGGCCTGTGCCTTCGGCCTTGGGCTGACCGGGAGATTCCTTCGATCTGAAAAACATCACAGTTTCGCTGGGCTCCGGTCACTGTCTCGAAGCATTTGCCTCAGTTAACCTCTGATCGAGAAAGAGGGGTTCAGCATGGGAGGAACCTATCACGACTTGAAGGTATGGCAGTCTGCGATGGAACTTGCGATGGCTGTTTATCAAGCTACCCAAAAATTTCCCAGGGACGAGATTTATGGTCTAACGTCACAGATGCGGCGTGCGTCTGTGTCCATCGCCAGCAATATCGCCGAAGGTAAGGGCCGCTCCTCAGACAAGGAACTCCTGCAATTCCTTAGCCGGGCTCGCGGTTCGGCCTACGAGCTCCAAACGCAGGTTGAGCTTGCCGGCATGCTGGCATACCTCCCAGCTCCTGAGTGCGAGGGATTGGCAGAGCATAGCGCAAGTGTCGGGCGGATGCTGAACAAGCTGATAGCCACGATTCGCCAGGCAGTGGGTGTGACACAAGTCTTAAGCCAAAGCGCAGAGCCCAAAGGCTAACGCCCAGAGCCCAAAGCCAAGTGCCTAATTTTCTGGTGCCGGCAAGCGCCTTTCAGCGCCACGCAAACCCAACTTCAGATTCCTGCAGTCTTCACTTTCGTTAACCTCCTGCCGTCATCCGTCGGGGCCCACGTGTATCCTGGAGTCCCTTCAGTTCCCGTGCCAGCGATCCCGCGATTTTATTCGTAATGCGTGCAGTTACGGCCGCGATCAATCGATCCTGGTCTTTGGGGAAGGGGCCTTGCTCAAGGCGGAACGACTCCAGTTCTTGCCGGCAAATCTCATCGATGCGAAGACGCAGCGCCGCTTGTTCTGGCCCCGCGACTTCGGTTACCAACTGCTTGCGAAATCCCTGCGCTTCCGCGAGCACGATTCGCTCCGCTTCCTCTTCGCCGGCGCGCGCTCCCATGCGAGGCTCGACGGCTCGTTCCAGATCCTCGAGATCGTAGAGGAGAACGCCCTCAAACGCGCGCACTGCGGGATCGATGTTTCGTGGCAGCCCCAGGTCGATCAGAACAAGCTTCCGTCCTTTGCGCTCGGCAGCCAAGCGCTTCATGTCATCGGCGGTGAAGATGAAACTCGGCGCAGAAGTCGCGCTGATGATCAGATCGGCTTTCGCCAACACTCTCTCGCGCTCTCCAAAGGTGGACACTTCAAAAGCCGATACTTGCCCGGTTTTCTGGCCCACTTTCCCAACCAATTCCCTGGCTCGGCCTTCATTCCGATTGATCACCCATACCGATTGTGCTTCCAGCGTCGCGAGCCTGCGAGCAGTCACTTCGCCCATCCGCCCCGCGCCTACTATGACGACGTTCTTAGAAGCTACTGAACCGAATATCTGGTCGGCAAGCTGCAGAGCGGCGTGCGGCGGCGACACGAAATACGACCCAAGCCGCGTCTCCTTGCGGACGCGCCGGCGAACGTCCAGCGCTTTTCGCAGCAAAGCATCCAGAAACCGGCCTGTACACCCAGTATTGCGGGCCTGCTGCCATGCTGACGCCACCTGGCGCGCCACTTGTTCTCCGCCGATGCACGTCGAATCGAGCCCGCAGCTCACGCGAAAGGCATGGGCGATCGCGTGCACGTCGAGCAGGCGGTAGAAGCTGTTCCACTCCCGAAGTTTCAGATCATACTCGGCGGTCAGCAGCCGTAGGATGGAATTGACGGCCAGCGTCGGGTCTCCCCAGACGACAAATTCGGTCCGCTTGCAGGTGGAAAAAACGAGAACTTCCTCGATGCCTTCGCCCTGGGACAGCATCGACAGGGCTTCGGCCTGGCGGCATCCGCTCATCCAGAACCGCTCTCGTACTTCGACGGCTGCCGTCCTATGATTGAGCCCGACCACGACCAATGTCGGTTCCATGACACAGCTCTCCGAGCAAACCCTACTGAGTTCTAACGCATCACAGGGGCCAAAACAGAAGGATCGTATCGCTCTTATTAAGAACACTAGAATCAGGCTGTTAGTTTGTATTGTTGCGTTCCGCAACGACCGTGAGCCGATACTCGGTGCGAGATTCGCCCCTAGGCTTTGGGGTATTTGTCGCGCAGCGAAGGAGACGAAGAGACGTCGTTCATCAATTTTCGTGGGGACTGCCGGCAAAGACGCAAATTGTGATGGCGATCACGGTTCGATGTTCAATTTTGGGAAAAGCATGCTTAAATCCGTTGTTTTGTGATATTGTCCCCGAAATACTTTGCAGTGAAATGGTGTCGTCGCCGGTGAGCGAGTCCACCGCTCCTCGCGATGCTGCAGAGTGTTGCGCTCATTCAAGGGCGCTTATTTCTCACTCATAAGGAGAGAAGAACGATGAAGACAATTGTAAGGGCGACCCTTGTGGTGGTTGCGTTGGCGCTGGTGTGCGCGCCGTTCACGTTTGCCGACGGCGCCGCCGACTTCAAGGCCAAGTGCGCTTCTTGCCATGGCCCCACCGGCGCTGGCGACACAACCATGGGCAAGAACTTGAAGCTCCGTGATCTCGGTTCGGCGGATGTGCAGGGGCAGTCGGATGCCGACCTGAATGGCATCATCACGAAGGGCAAGAACAAGATGCCGGCTTACGATGGCAAGCTGTCAGCCGACCAGATCAGCGATCTTGTGAAGTTCATTCGCACGCTGAAAAAATAGCTTTTTGCTGTCGCGTACGAACGGCCGGAACCAAATCTCCGGCCGATTTCTTTTTCTGACAGGACGTGAAACGCTAGGTTCCCGCCCTCTTCTCGATCTTTGCCCAACTGTCTTTCAAAGCCACCGTGCGGTTGAAGACTGGCCGGCCTGGTTTCGAGTCGGAATCCACGCAGAAATATCCGACACGTTCGAACTGGTAGCGGCTCTCGACTGGCGCATTGGCCAGCGACGGTTCGAGCTTAGCGTGCTCGACCACGTCCAGCGAGTTGGGATTCAAATTCGCGGTAAACTCCTGTCCTTCGGCGACCTCGTTGGGGTCTTCTCTGAGAAAGAGCTTGTCATAGAGATGCACCTCGGCGTCAATGGCATGTGCGGCTGAGACCCAGTGGATGGTCGACTTGACCTTGCGTCCGTCAGGCGCATTGCCGCCCCGCGTCGCCGGGTCGTAGGTGCAGTGCACTTCGACGATCTCGCCTTTTTCATTCTTGACCACGCTTTTGGCGGTAATGAAGTAGCCGTAGCGCAGACGAACTTCCATGCCCGGCGAGAGCCGGTAGTACTTCTTCGGCGGATCCTCGCGAAAATCATCCTGCTCGATATAGAGCACTTTGGAGAACGGAACCTGCCGTCTTCCGGCCGATTCGTCCTCGGGATTATTGACCGCTTCCATCTGCTCGACTTGCCCTTCGGGATAGTTATCGATAACCACCTTTAACGGCCGCAGCACAGCCATGACGCGGGGCGCGCGTTTGTTGAGGTCTTCGCGGACGAAATGGTCGAGCATCGCGAGTTCAACGATGCCATTCGTGCGCGAAACACCGACCGCAGCCACAAAGTTGCGGATCGCCTCCGGCGTGTAGCCAAGGCGCCTCATGCCCGAAAGCGTCGGCATGCGAGGATCATCCCAGCCGCTGACGTGTTTGTCCTGAACCAGTTTGAGCAGCCTGCGCTTGCTCATCATCGTGTACGTCAGGCTGAGGCGGTCGAATTCGATCTGTTGCGACGGAAAAATCCCCAACTGCTCGATAAACCAGCGGTAGATCGGCTGATGGTCGGCGAATTCGAGCGAGCACATCGAATGCGTGACGTGCTCGATGGAATCGGACTGGCCGTGCGCGTAGTCATACATCGGGTAAATACACCATTTGTTGCCGGTGCGATGATGCTCGGCATGCAGAATGCGGTACATGACCGGATCGCGCATGTTGAGATTGGGCGAGGCCATATCGATTTTGGCGCGCAGAACGCGCGAACCATCGGCGAATTCGCCCTTGCGCATGCGTTCGAACAGATCAAGATTCTCTTCGACGGACCGATTGCGGTAGGGGCTCTCCTTGCCGGGCTCGGTCAGCGTGCCGCGATATTCGCGAATCTGATCGGCGGTCAGATCGTCAACGTAAGCCTTGCCGTCTTTGATTAACTTGATGGCCCATTCATTAAGCTGATCGAAGTAGTCGGAGGCGTAGCACAGGCGTTCCCAGTCGAAGCCCAGCCAGCGCACGTCGCGCATGATGCCGTCGACGTATTCCTGTTCTTCTTTTTCGGGATTGGTGTCGTCGAAGCGCAGATTGGTTTTGCCGCCGAACTCGTCGGCGAGGCCAAAATCGATGCAGATCGCCTTGGCGTGGCCGATATGCAGGTAACCGTTGGGCTCGGGAGGAAACCGGGTTTGAATCACAGCGTCGCCGAATTTCTTCGTTTTGATGTCTTCGATGAAAATGTCGCGAATGAAACTGGACGGCCGCGGCTCGGAGGACGGGCTACCGCCGCCGTCATTAGGTACAGCCGAATTATTAGGGCTCATGCTCTTGTTATTCTATATATCTTATGGCGCAGTGCGTACAGTGTGGGCAGAAGCTTCCGGCATTCAGTTTCCGGAGGATTTGCCGGTGGTGTTTGCAGCACGAAGCCGCGCAGCGCGGCGACGATTCGGCCTATCAGCGCGTGGAGACGGCGCCCTGGCTAAGACGGCAATCGAGTTCCATGGCCGTGACGCAGGTGATTTTTGGGGCGAACATCGCGGTGTTCCTGGGCATGTTGCTGGCCATCGGTCCTGATATGCTCATGAACCCGCCCGGCCAGGAACTGGTGCATTGGGGGGCAAACTTCGGACCGCTCACGGTGAGCGGGCAGTGGTGGCGACTGCTGACGTGTGTTTTTCTCCACGGCGGGCTGCTACATATCGCCTTCAACATGTGGTGCCTGTGGGACCTCGGCCGACTGGCGGAGTCTCTCTATGGTCACTGGACGTTTGCTGCGGTGTATCTAATTTGCGGTTTTTCGGCAAGCTTGACGAGCGTGTGGTGGAATCCCGCGGTACTGAGCGTCGGCGCCTCAGGTGCCATCTTTGGAATAGCGGGCGCGCTAATCGCTTCGTTTTATCTCGGCGAATTCTCCTTGCCCCGCTCAGCGCTTGCCGGGACCTTGCGCAGCCTGCTGCTATTTGCCGGATATAACCTCTTTTTTGGCGCTGTGATTGCGCGCACCGACAACGC
>Ga0187782_10004071_pt1 | contig 10918 bp, 11 predicted proteins | sample 0715_SJ02_MP15_2_FD_132454 | JGI IMG/M metagenome (GOLD analysis project Ga0187782, IMG submission 132454) | Tropical peat soil microbial communities from peatlands in Department of Meta, Colombia - 0715_SJ02_MP15_20_MG | ecosystem: Environmental > Terrestrial > Soil > Wetlands > Peat | place...
CGCCCAAAGAACACCGTTTACGTCGGCAGGGACGAGAAGGAAGTTCAGGCCGGTTTCCGCATCTATGTTTCAGACGAGGGGTATGACGGCGCGGGATGGGGACCGGCGGATGCGCCTTCCCTCGAGGGACCCCCGCTCATTTACGAGGGCAAGCTCGCCGATGGCGCGCGGCTGTCGGGCGAGGAAGTGGTCAAGCGCTTCGGCCGGCCGATGGGCTCCGCGCCGCCGCCGCTGACCGTCGAGGAGTGGTACAGGCTCGTCGATTCGAAGCAAAACGATCCGCAACTCACGCCCGCCACTGCTCCCGCTCGCCGTCATCCCGAGTTCGAGCTGTTTTGGGGCATGAAATACACGCTCCTCGGCGCATTCATGAAACCGGAGGAACGGGCGAAGATCAAGCTGCAGAGCGAAATGGAAGGAGGCGGCGACCCGACCACCTCATACATGGTCAACTACCTCTCCCGCAAGTTTGGTCCGGTCTACGTGTTTCGAGGCAAGTTGCCGACCTTCCCCGACACCTTCGCCAGGACCAAGGTCATGCCGGAAGGGCAGGTCGTCTACTGGTCGGTGGTGACAGTCGCGTCGGCGCCCTCCGGCGAATTGTGGGACGGGGTTTTCGACATGCAGGCGCCCGTAGACAAGGACGGTTATTATACGATCGTCGTGAGCCGTCCGCAGGATCGGCCGAGGAACGCAACGCGCGAGAATGGCGTCGCCTGGATCGACTGGGGCCCTGGGGAAGGCTTGAATGATCCGCGCGACCGCAAGGATTGGGGCATGCTGCTCATGCGCTTCATGGTCCCGAAGCCCGATTGGGAGCACAGTCCCGCGAAAGTCTCCAAGCCCGGAGAGGAAGCGACCGTCATGGGGCCCTACTATCCCCGCGGCTATTACACGACCAAGGCCCAATTCGAGGCGAAAGGGCCGAAGAAGAAATGAAACATGTTGCAAGCCGAGCGCGCATTGGACGCTAGAAGCGAGCGCCCTGCGAAGATTTGGATTGCAGAACCCTTTCACTACGATCAGGGCGACGACAATGAGCAGCAGCATAAACTGGCCATGCCGACGCGGTCGACCGTCGGCGATCAAGCAATTCACGCTTCCGGAATTGCGCCCGTTCGCCCTTGCGGCCTTAGTCGCGATGGGCGGCGCCTCCCTCGCACATGCGCAACAAGCGGGCCTCAGGTCGGAGACGATCGAGAACACGCGCGACATGCGCTTTTGCGAAATTCTCCTCGTCAAATTCAAGGGCGTGGAAGTATACAACACCACGGGGGTCAGCGACTGTTCGGCTGAACTATGGAACGAGCTCGACCTCGGAAAGATTAGAAGGCGCTTTCATGCGCTTAAGGTGGAAAAGAACGGGCCGCACTTTTGGATGATGGATTCGCAAACGGTCTCCTTCGGAAAAAAGGCGTCTTTTGGAGGCATTGAAGCTCGATGGGTCGCGAGGCTTCCGCTCCTTACCGCTTTGCGGGCGGCAACCGGCTCCAAGCCCTACACGGTCTTTACTCCCAAGAAAACACAGAAAATGGTGTACGACAAGGGCAAGCCTGTCTATGAGCTGCTCGACCCCGATGGAAATGTATATGTTTTGCAGGCGCATGAGGAAAGGTTCCCGATCGACTCGCTCCCTAAACTGGGCGATCAGCTGCACTTGCCCGAGGGCTGGCGGTTCCGCACCCAAATCTTGACCGACGACCTGGTCATGGACCTCAAATCAAATCAAACGATTTATGCTATAGGGGACGAATTCCATCAGTACTGGACACGAATTCCAAATCCCAAGTAGCGGTCGGTTGCGCTGTGGTTGGCGAGGCAGGCGCCAGGCCAAAGGCCCTTCGTCCAAATCGCGCCTAGCTAGCGCAGCCGGGTCGATCGAGCTCGTAGCCCTGTCGCTTTTGGCGCCATTCAAATTGAGCCAAGCGGTATTAACTTCATCACATATGCCGCCACTGCGACAAAGCGCGCTTTTCGCTTCAGCCGGAGGAGATCATGCAGGCTCACGATATCATGACCGCGAAGATTGTCACCGTCGGCGAGTCGACGCCGCTGCATGACGCCGCCCGCCTCATGTCGGAGCACGATGTGAGCGCTTTGCCGGTCGTCGATGACCGCGGAACGCTGATCGGGATCCTCAGCGAAGCCGACCTCATTCGGCGCGGCGAACTCGGCACGGACGTCACGCGCCCGTGGTGGCTCGAAGCCGTGACGCCTTCGGTCACGCTAGCCAAGGAATTCTTGAAAGCGCATGGGCAAGTCGTGCGGGACGTCATGTCGACGCACGTGATTTCCGCCCCGCCGACTGCGACGCTGAGCGAGATCGCCAGGCTCATGGAGCGTTATCGGATCAAGCGAATTCCAATCGTCGAGGAGGGACGGCTTGCGGGAATCGTCAGTCGAGCCAATCTCGTGCAGGCGTTGGCTTCGCTGCCCGTGGGCGCGATTCCCGATCACCTCGACAGCGATCGCGCGATCCGCCTGGAGCTTCTTGCGCGCCTGTCGCAGCAGGCCTGGACGGATTTCGGCGATCGCAACGTGACCGTCTCGGACGGCGTCGTGCGTCTTTGGGGTTTGGTCGGATCGATCGCTGAGCGCGAGGCCCTCGTCACCCTCGCCTCTGAGGTTCCAGGCGTCAAACGGGTCGAGGACGAAATGTTCCCGGCTTATTGATGGTTTCAAGTCGAACCCGGGCCCGAAAAGCTTCGAGGGCCGCCTCGAAGATAGCCCGTGCGGCTCCGCCTGGGAAGCGAACAGGCGAGACTCTGCCGACTGTTGCATGGCTCAGGGCTTTTCCGATTTCAGCTTGAGGATCTCTCCGTCGACAACGAACTCGCCGAACCCCCGGTGGTGAATCATCTTCGGGGCGCGGCAAGCGGGATTGATCCAGGCCTTGACCACTTCGAGAACGAAGAGGTCGAATTTGCTCGCGAGCCGCGCGTCCACGAGGCGGCATTCGAGATTGGCGTAGCACTCGGCGACAAGAGGCGGCGAGACGCAGGCGGCGGGCAAAGGCGTGAGATGGAACGCCTGAAACTTGTCAATCTCGGCGCCCGAGCAATTGCCGACTGCGACCACTTGCGTCGCGAGCTCTCGGGTGGGGATGGCGAGGACGCATTGCCTCGTCTTTCGCAAGGCCGCCTGACTATAGTTCGCGCGACTCACCACGCAGGCGACGAGCGGCGGCGTGAACTCGACCATCATATGCCAGGACATGGTCATGATGTTGCGCCGGGCGCCAACCGCCGTAGTCATGAAGACGACCGGACCCGGCTCCAAGAGACAGTACACCTTGGACAGCGCCAACTCTTGCATCGTCAATCCGACCCGGCTTCGCGTCTTCGCCATCCCGCCTCCGTTTTGACGTAGCTGCGCTTGACCGCCGCCCAGGCGATGCGATGTGCCGCCTCTTCCCGACGAGGATCTGCGGTGTGAGCCGCAAATGCGTGATTGAAGGCTTCCCGAAAAATGTCCTGCGCGTGCTCCGGAAGCAGGCGCCGCAGATTCTGCGGGAGCTGGTCGTTGCTGACGTAAGGCATGGCGTGAACAAACTTTCGAGAGCCGCTTCGCAAGCGGCCAGCTCCCTGACCGCCGGTTAGTTGTGGGTGGAAATTTTCGTAACCTGCGCCTTCTCCTTGCGCGCCGTCACCGGATGCGCGATCGTCCGCACGACCCTGATGACGGCTCTCACTCACTGCGGCGCGTTTTCGGCCCGCGGCGCGACCCGGCTCGCTTGCGGTCCCTCTACGCCTTCCTCCTCCGTGAAGGTGACGCGTTCGCCTACTTTCAGGCTGTCAAAGCCAGGCTCCGCGACGCTGTTGCGATGGAAATAAATTTCCCGCCCGTCGGCGCTCTCCAGGAACCCGTAACCATCCTCGCGCATCAGCTTTCTGACGACGCCCGACTCCGCCTCCGCATGATGCTTCACCTTGCCGCGCATGCGCCGCACCTGATCCTGCAATTGTCGGCCGGCGCGGTTGAACGCGTCATTGAGGGCGAAGTCCAGGTCTTGGTGACGTTCGTCCTGATGGGGCGTGCGCTCGACAGCGACTTCTCGCTCGTCCGGGAGACTCAAATAAAGCTTGATCTCATAGGGATCGCCCGTGTGGCGATGACCGCTCGGCGCCCTGACCGTGACCCGGCACGCAGTGACGCGGCCATAGCGTTCCTCCAGGCGTGAGAGATGATGCGCTATTTTGTCGCGGAGCTCGGGCGAAGCCTCCATTCCCTGGAAGTCGATGTGCGGTGCGCTTTCCATATGTTTTCCTTCCTTTGCGAGGAGGAAGAGCGCCTCCGATCAGGAGGCGCGTCCAATGTCGGTCGGCAGGCCGGCGAATTGCTTTCACGGCGCCTGAGTCAAATATTGACTGCGTCGGCGGCGTGGGCAGGACAGCCCAGATAAGGATGAGGTTTGCGTCATGCCGGATGATTTCAAGAGGGCGGAAGTCGCGGTCGGCCCGCGCCGGCTGGAAGGAAGTCTGCTTTTGCCCGCGCAGCCGCTCGGCCTCGTCATATTCGCGCATGGGAGCGGATCGTCGCGGTTCAGCCCGCGCAACGCCTTCGTCGCGGAGAGCCTCGTCGCGCGCAGCCTCGCCACATTGTTGTTCGACCTCCTGAGCCCGGAAGAATCGGCGCATCGACGCAACGTCTTCGACATTGCTCTCCTGGCCGTTCGCCTTGAAGAGGCTCTGGCCTGGGCGGCGCGCCGGCCCGAGATCGGCGCTCTCCCGATCGGGCTCTTCGGCGCCAGCACCGGAGCCGCAGCGGCGTTGGTCGCAGCCGCGCACGAAGCCCCGCGGGTCGCCGCGGTCGTCTCGCGCGGCGGGCGCCCGGATCTCGCTGCGGAAGCGCTGCCGCACGTCAAGGCCCCCACGCTGTTGATCGTCGGCGGCTTCGATGACGAGGTGCTTGAGCTCAATCAGTGGGCGCTGCGGCGACTTCACTGCACAGCGCGTCTCGAGGTGATCCCGGGCGCCACCCATCTCTTTGAGGAGCCGGGAACTTTGGAGCAGGTCGCCAAGATCGGCGGCGACTGGTTCGTCGAACATCTCCCAAACGGAGCCGAACGGCGGCGGTGATGAAGACCGGGCGAGCACATGGAGCGCAAGCGAAGGAGGCGCCGGGCGCGAAAAGCGACGCGCCGGATCGGTTCTGGTCGGCGCGCGTGACGCGGACCAGCAATGCGCTTGACCTTGAGGCCGGCGTCTTCGCCCTCGACGATCCGCGCGAGATTGCGCGCTCGCTGAAGCGTTCCGCGCAGGCAAGCACAAGGCGCAAGAGCAGACCTTTTCGGTCGGCGATGTCTATGCTGACTTTCTACATAAATCGTGCAGGATCGACCCTGTCCGCTGAACGCCGGGCGGTGTTGGAGCAGGCTAAAGGCGAGCTTCGACGGGAGTTCGGGCGATCGCTCGAGAGACGCTCAGGCGAAACTCGACGCTCGTAATAGCTGATGCGGATCGTCGCGCCCACTGATCGGGGCCATGTCTCGGCGCCATATAGGTTCAGGGGAGACGCACAATGGCTGTTCCGAGAGTAACCCTGCTCATCGCGATGGGGCTAGCTGGAGCGACGGCGGCCCAGGCCTTAGGAGCGAGGCCGGCGCGCGCGAAGAGCGCAGACACGATCGAGGTTGGCAGGGAGTTCGCGATCAGCAAGTGTTCGCCCTGCCACATGCTCCCTGCGCAGGCTTCCGAGCAGCGCTCCTCGACGCCGGGGGGTCCGAGTTTCGCGGAAATCGCGCAAGGCCCAAGGGCTTCGCCGGAGGCGTTGCGCGGTTTCCTGCGCTCCACTCACAGTACTGTGGCTCATCCGGCGGCGATGCCCCATCTTGAATTGACCGACGAAGAAATCGACGCGATCGCCGCTTATTTGTCGAGCCTGCGTCAGACGCGATGAGGAGGCGGCCGCTCGAAGGCGGCGGCGCACAGCGATGCTGCGATAATGAACCCGGAGACCGATTTCGGCTTGAACGTCGCCCGCTGGGAGCAATTCCCGCATGGCGCGGATCTTGGGGTTCGCGGCTTTGGATCGACGCCCGCCGAAGCATTCGCCCAAGCGGCGCTGGCCATGTGCGCCGCCATCGTGGACCCCGCCGCGGTCTGCCGCGACCAGGCGATCGAGATTGAGCGCGAAGCTTCGAGCCTGGACCTGCTGCTGCTCGATTGGCTCAATGCTCTCGTCTACGAAATGGCCGCCCGGTGCATGATCTTCGGCGCCTTCGAGGTCGCCATCGCGGACGGAAAGTTGATTGCGCGCGCGTTCGGTGAAAGAATTTCGCGCGAGCGTCACGCGCCAGCGGTCGAGGTAAAAGGAGCGACTTTCACCGAGCTCGCCGTCCGCGAGGACGAGCCGGGGCTTTGGCGGGCGCAATGCGTGATCGACGTTTAGCGCGGCGACGGCGCGACAAGGGAGTGCGTCATGGACAGCTCTCGCTTCGAAAAGCTCTCCGACAACGCTTGGCGCGTCCAGCCGTTCGGCGCGATGCGCGTTCCCGCGATCATTTACGCCAGCGAAGCCCTGCTTGAGGAGATGGACGACAAGGTCTTCGAACAGGTCACGAATGTCGCCATGTTGCCGGGCATCGTGAGAGCATCCTACGCGATGCCGGACGCGCATTGGGGCTATGGCTTTCCGATCGGCGGAGTCGCCGCCTTCGATCCCGCCGCAGGCGGAGTCGTATCGGCGGGCGGCGTCGGCTTCGACGTCTCCTGCGGCGTGCGCACCCATCTCACCTCGCTGGGGCGCGAAGAGATCGTTGCGGTGCAAGAGGAGCTCGCCGACGCGCTTTACAGGGATGTGCCGGTCGGCGTCGGCTCGGAGGGCAAGATTGCGCTCGACGATCAGGCCATGAATGCGATGCTGAACGGCGGAGCGAAGTGGGCGATCGAGGAGGGGTTCGGGCGCCCGGACGATCTTGACCGCATCGAAGAGCGCGGATGCGTCGCGGGCGCTGACGCCGCGGCCGTCTCCGACCGCGCCAAGGAGCGTCAGCGCCGTGAAATGGGCACGCTCGGCTCCGGCAATCATTATCTCGAGGTCCAGGAGATCAAACGGATATTCGACCCCGAAACCGCCGCCGCCTTTGGTCTCGAGCAAGGCAAATGCGTCGTCACGATCCATTGCGGCTCGCGCGGCCTCGGTCATCAGATCGGCACGGAGTATCTGCGCGAAATGGCGGTTACCGCCACGGACTTCGGCATTGCTTTGCCTGATCGCGAGCTCGCCTGCGCGCCAATCAATTCGGAACTCGGCGGGCGCTATCTCGGGGCGATGCGCGCGGCGATCAACTGCGCGCTGGCCAACCGCGAGATCATCGGCCATCTCGCGCGGCAGGTCTTCGCGCGCTTCCTCAGACATGGCGAGCTGCCGCTGATGTTCGACGTCTCGCACAACACGTGCAAGCTCGAGACTCACGAGGTCGATGGAATAGCGCGCCAGCTCTTCGTGCATCGCAAGGGCGCGACTCGCGCCGTCGGACCGGGCGCTCCCGGCCTGCCGGCGGCCTTAGCGCGCCATGGACAGCCCGTGCTGATCGGCGGCAGCATGGGGGCGGGCTCCTATGTCTTGGCGGGCGCGACGGAGAGCGAGGCGCGCGCCTTCTCCTCGGCTTGCCACGGCGCCGGCCGGCGCATGAGCCGCCATGCCGCGACGCGCGCGTGGGGCGGGCGCCAGATTGTCGACGAGTTGCGCGCGCGCGGAATCATCGTGAAGAGCCCGTCGCTGCGCGGTGTCGCCGAAGAAGCCCCCGGAGCCTATAAGGACGTCGAATCGGTCGTCGATTGCGCCGAAGCTGCGGGCCTCGCCAAGAAGGTCGCCTATCTCGCGCCGCTCATCTGCATCAAGGGCTGATCGTCCGTGCGGCGCCTCAAGGCCTGAGCCTTTGCCCATGATGTCATAGGGGCGAAGAAGATGCGGCGAACCAAATCTTGTGGCGCAGGCAGAACGGCGACGGAAAGTCCTAGTTAGCTGCGGGCGACATTGGACGCGTCAGTCGCCCTTGGCGGCGCGGTCACGGACGCTGGGCCCGATGCGGCGCTCGCCGAGACGGCCGCTGAATTGAGGAGCCAAAGAGGGTTGGCCTGAGGCGGGCGACATTTATCGCGTCCATTCGCGCCGACTTTCCTGCGGTCCTGGCTTATGTCGCCGACATGAGCGGCGGCGTCGCCGTTGGCGCGCAGACCCCTCGTGATCGCCTGAGAAGAGGAAGAACGCCACGCCGGACGCGCGACTACGCGTCGGCCCGCGCGCCTCCAGTCTCCGCGACGCCGGCAAGAAACTCCGTCACCTCGTCCGAGAACCACATGCGACGCCCGTCGACGATCACGCCATCTCGCGATTCGCCTTCGGCGCGCGCGACGGGCAGGCCGGAGTCGACGAGCGCTTGCGCGCAGCCGAGCCAGTCGCCGCCTTCGATCGGCTCATTCGAGGACGCCCAGGACAAGGCGCCGCAGACATTGTCGCCATAGCCGTGCCGCTCCTTGTAGCTCGCGCCATGCGCAAGCAGAAATCGGGCGAGCGCCGCGTCGCCGCGGAAGACCGCGTGGTTCAGCGCCGAAGCGTCCCAGTCGCCGCCGCGAATGGCGATTGGCCAGCCGAGCTCGACCATCAGCCTGACCGCCTCGCCGCAGCCTGCGGCCGCGAGCTCCGGCAACATGCGCTGCTGCGCCTGCGTGAGGCCGCCCGGCAGATCCGGCCGCTGCGACCGCAGGCCCCGCGCCGCGGCTTCGTCTCCTTGGGCGCAAGCCGCGACGAACTGCTGCTCTTCGGAGAGGCCCGCGTCCGCTCCTGCGGCCCGCAGGAGCGCCTCGGCGACATCGGGAAGCCCATATTGTTGGGCCAATGCAAATGCGCTTTGGCCTGCGGGCGTCTGCGCCGTGGGGGCGGCGCCCGCGGCCAGCAAGGCTTCGACATGCGGCTTCGCGCGCCGACGGATCGCCCATAGCAGTGGCGCGCCCCACTCAATTGCGGGCGGGCCCGACGCCGGCTCGTTGGGATCCCCACCCTTGGCGAGCAGGAGCGTGACCGCCTCGGGCGACTCGAGATCCAGCGCGCGATAGAGCGCGTTGGAGCCGGTGACGCGCGCCCCCGCCTCCAGCAGAAGCCGCGTGCAGGCGGGATTTTCCAGCGAGTGATAGAGCGACTCGCCGTCGTTCGGGTCCGCGCCCGCGTCGAGCAGCAGCCGGGTCATCTCCGGATCGCGGTTATGACCCGCGGCGCCGTAAAGCGCCGAGAGCTCCACGCTTTGGGGCGCGGCGTCCTCTCCGGGCGGGCGCCAGGAGCGCGCGACCGACGCGTTAGGGTTCGCTCCGGCCGACAGGAGGAAGCTCGCGCAAGCGATGAGCCGTTGGCGATAGTCCGGGAGCCGCGCCAAGCTCGAATGCGTCGTGGCGACGAGCGGCGGCAGGCCGAGCGGGCCGCCCGGGCGGTTGATCCACCCCTTGTCCCGATCCGCCGCCCGGCGCAGCGAAGCTTCGTCACCGATTGCGCAAGCGAGATAGGGATCCTCGTCGAGCAGATCCGGGCGCTCCACGAGCAGGCGGGCCGCCGCCGCCGGTCGCGGGCCGTCCACGCCGCCGGCGAGCTCGCCGCCATAGACAAGCCGCAACCAGTTCTGGAGGGCTTTGGCCGGATCGCTGGCGAGCGCGCCGGCGGCGAGCACGAAGCTCTTGAGATCCGTCCAGGAGGAAAGCCCATATTCCCGCGCGACGCATGACTGCGCGTCTCCGAGACGAAGGCCAAGCGCAGCGATCGCGCCGTCGCTCTTGCCCGCGGCGACCGGCAGCGCGTCGCGGAAGCGCTCGAAAGAGGCGGAATCGCCTGCCTGATACAGTGCAAGCAGATCCTTCGCCTGCTTCTTCAATTGTTCGAGATCGGGCCGAGCGGGCAGCCGTTTCATAGCAACCTCCGTGCATCGAAGCGCCGAAGACCCGCAAATTCGGCTGCACAAAGGTTTCTGTCGCCAGGGTAGGCTGCAAGTGGGCTCTGCCCTTCCCGCGGGTCCGGTCGCGGCTTGCACCGCGAAAGAGATCTTATGGCGAGACGGATGCGGCGGTCAACGCCAGGAAAAGCAGCGCGCTTCTCAGAACGGAAAGTTGACGCCAAGACCGCCGCCGAAGTCGTTGTTGCTCGGCTTCGGGGTGGGGAGATTGCCGCTGAAGGGGATCGGGTCCTGCTGGGCGCGCGGGGTCCCATTGATCGCCGCCTTCGGCGTCAGGGTGACGTCCCCGGCGCGACTCGCGCCGCCGCTGGAAGATGGGGTCGGCAGCGCCGACGGATCATTTTCGCCGAAACAGACGGGATCGTCCTTCCACTGCCCGCGTGCGCAGGGCGGAGCGGGATTGCTCGGCGGCTGCGTCTTTGCAGTCTTGGCTTTGTGAGGCTTGGCGACCGGTCGCGGCGGCTGATCCTCGGCGCGCGCCGCGCCTGGGCCTGCCAACGCCCCAGCCAGGATCATCAGCATCGCGCTTTTCGACCGCAAGTCACGCCTCCGTTCCTGCGTGCGAATAGGCGCGCTTTGAGGCTAATTTACGCCCCCGCCCTCGCCCGGAACGGCTCGGGCAGGATTCCAAGGCGCCGCATGGGTTCGAAGTCCGGCGCAGGGTCCTGATGGACGAAGCTCAATATGCTGTCGCTTTTGACGCCGACCCGCAGTCCCGCCCGCTCCGCCGTCAGCAGCGCGAAATAGAGGAGCCGCCACGGGATCGGCGCAAGGATCGGGCGACGTCCGTGCGACGCGGCGATCGCGCGCAGCAGTTCGCGAAAGGCGATCGGCTCGGGAGAGGCCACCGTGATCGGCTGCCTCTCACCGTCGAAGTCTCCGTGCAAGGCGCGCGCGGCGACGGCGCCGACAGTTGCGGCGTCGACGAGATATTGCGGCGCCGCGCCGTCGCCGATGAGCGGCGCGATGCCCCCCTTC
>Ga0187782_10004072_pt1 | contig 10916 bp, 3 predicted proteins | sample 0715_SJ02_MP15_2_FD_132454 | JGI IMG/M metagenome (GOLD analysis project Ga0187782, IMG submission 132454) | Tropical peat soil microbial communities from peatlands in Department of Meta, Colombia - 0715_SJ02_MP15_20_MG | ecosystem: Environmental > Terrestrial > Soil > Wetlands > Peat | place...
TGCCTCTTGCGTTTCCGTCCCATCATGATGACCACCATGGCCGCGTTGCTGGCCGGCTTACCACTCGCCCTCGGCACCGGAATTGGTTCGGAACTCCGTCGTCCCTTGGGTGTCTCCATGGTGGGCGGCTTACTCTTGAGTCAGGTTCTCACGCTCTACACGACTCCGGTCATTTACATCTTCTTCGACCGGCTCGCGCATCGTTATTCTTCGCATCGCGCGCCGGAAGGCGGACCCGAGGCTGTCCCCGCGGATTAATGCGGATTGATACTATGAGTCTCTCTTCTCCATTTATTCGACGGCCCGTCGCAACTACCCTCCTGACCGCGGCCATCGCCCTGGCAGGCGCCGTGGCTTTTCGGGAGTTGCCGGTCTCGGCCCTTCCGCAGATCGATTTCCCCACGATTTCGGTTGGCGCCAGTTTGCCGGGAGCCAGTCCCGAGATCATGGCCTCCTCCGTTGCTACTCCCTTGGAGCGCCAGTTTGGGAGAATCGCTGGCATCACGGAAATGACGTCGTCCAGCTTTCTCGGTACCACCAGCGTCACGCTGCAGTTTGATTTGAACCGCAACATTGATGGAGCCGCTCGCGACGTCCAAGCCGCGATCAATGCCGCGCGCAGTTACTTGCCCTCGAATCTCCCAGCCAATCCCACCTATCGCAAGGTTAACCCGGCGGACGCTCCGATCATGATTGTGGCGCTAACGTCAAATGTGTACGACCGCGGCACACTGTACGACGCGGCCTCCACCATCATGCAGCAGCGTCTTTCTCAGATTCAGGGTGTCGGCCAAGTGAGTGTGGGCGGTAGTTCGCTGCCGGGAGTGCGTGTGGATGTGAACCCGACCCAACTCAACAACTACGGTCTCGGCTTGCAGGATGTTGCATCGATGCTGAGCCGGCAGAATGCCAATAGTCCCAAAGGCCAATTCACAGATAGCACAGCTACCGCCGACATCACGACCAACGACCAACTGCTGAAGGCGGTGGACTACATGCCGCTGGTGGTCGGCTACCACAATGGCGCCGCCGTCAAGTTGTCAGACGTCGCGAACGTCGAGGACTCCACGGAAAATATACGCGCTGCCGGCTTCGTCAACGGCAAGCCCTCCGTCCTCATCATCATCTTCCGCCAGCCCGGCGCCAACATCATCGAGACCGTGGACCGCATCCGCGCCGCGCTTCCGTCCCTCAAGGCCTCGATCCCTTCGGCCATTGACACGGAAATTGTGCTCGACCGTACCCTCACCATTCGTGCTTCCGTCTTCGACGTCGAGCGCTCCCTCATGATCTCAATTTCGCTGGTCATTTTGGTGGTTTTCGTCTTCCTCCGAAATGCCCGCGCCACATTGATTCCAAGCGTGGCCGTCCCCGTCTCCCTCATCGGAACGTTTGGCGTGATGTACCTTTGTCATTACAGCATCGACAATCTCTCGCTCATGGCTCTCACCATCTCGACGGGCTTTGTGGTAGACGATGCGATTGTGGTCATCGAAAATATCACACGCTATCTCGAGCAGGGCATGCCGCCCATGCAAGCGGCACTCAAGGGCGCCAGCGAAATAGGCTTTACGGTGCTGTCCATCAGCATCTCTCTGGTTGCTGTGTTCATCCCCATTTTATTGATGGGCGGTATCGTTGGGCGGCTGTTCCGTGAATTCGCCGTGACCCTCTCGGTTGCCATCCTGGTTTCCCTGGCCATTTCTCTAACCACGACTCCGATGATGTGTTCTCGCCTGCTGAAGGATCTTCGAAATGTGCAGCACGGCATAGCGTACCGCGCCAGCGAACGCGCATTCAATTCGGTGCTGGGTTTCTACGAGCGCAGTTTGGGCTGGGTCCTGGAACACTCCGGCCTGACGCTGATCGTTCTTGGCATCACCATCGGGTTCAACTTCTACCTTTTTGCGATCGTCCCCAAAGGATTCTTTCCCCAGCAGGATAACGGCACGGTCTTCGGCGGCATCCAAGGCTCGCAGGATATTTCCTTCCAGGCTATGCAGAAGGCTACGGCGCGAATCGTCGATGTCGTCAAAGCCGACCCAGCCGTGGCCAACGCCATGGCGTTCACGGGCGGAAACGGCCCCACCAACGGCGGCTTCATCTACCTGGGTCTGAAACCTCTTGCGGAACGCAACGTGAACGCCAGCCAAGTGATCGACCGTGTGCGTCCTAAACTCCTTTCGGTCTCTGGCGCAAACACCTTCATGCAAGCCGGACAGGATCTCCGCATCGGCGGACGTTTGAGCAGCGCTCAATATCAGTACACGATTCAGAGCGACAACTTACAGGACCTTGTGCAGTGGGGCCCGGTACTGCTGCAACAGATGCGAAAATTGCCGCTCCTCACCGACGTCAATACCGACCAGCAGAACAGCGGTCTTCAGGCCAGGCTTACCTATGATCGTGACACCGCTTCGCGCCTCGGCATTACCCCGCAGATGATCGACAACTCTCTCTACGAAGCCTTCGGCCAAGCCCAGGTTTCCACCATGTATACCGCCATCAACCAATACCACGTGGTGCTGGAAGTCGAACCGAAGTACTGGCAATCGCCGGTGAACTTGAACGACGTGTATATCCGCGCGGCGCAAGGGAAAATCGTGCCGCTCAGCGCCATCGCCCATTACGAGCCGTCCACGGCCCCGCTGGCGGTGAATCACCAGGGTCAGTATCCCTCGGTCACCATCTCCTTCAACCTTAGCCCGGGCGTGGCTCTCAGCGACGCTTCCCGGGCCATCCTCACCCTGGAACAGAAAATGGGCATGCCCAGTACCATTACCGGCATGTTCTCTGGCACTCTACAGGCCTTTCAGTCTTCCTTGGCGACTGAACCTTTTCTCATTATTACGGCTCTCATGGCCGTCTATATCGTCCTGGGCATTCTCTACGAGAGTTACATCCATCCCCTCACGATTATTTCCACACTTCCGTCCGCGGGAGTCGGCGCCGTCCTTGCGCTCATGATCTTTCACAAGGACCTTAGCATTATCGCCCTGATCGGCGTTATTCTGTTGATCGGTATCGTCAAGAAGAATGCCATTCTGATGATCGACTTTGCATTGGCCGCGGAGCGCATCGATGGCAAAAGCCCGCGGGATGCGATTTTTCAGGCTTGCCTTCTGCGCTTTCGTCCCATTCTAATGACCACCATGGCCGCCCTTTTTGGCGCTTTGCCTTTGGCTCTCGGCCGAGGCACGGGTTCGGAACTCCGTAATCCTCTCGGCATTACCATTATCGGCGGCCTGATTCTGAGCCAGATGCTCACGCTCTACACTACGCCGGTGGTTTATCTCTCGCTCGATCGCTTGCGAGTCAAATGGTTGCGCGCTCACGGAAAGCTCGAGGGGCAAAGACATATAGAGTCCTTCGGATGACAAGTTCTTATGCGCCACGCCGGCTCGTGGAAAGGGTCCAAGCCGACATGACTACAGCAAGGAGTCCGAGACACCGATGAAGGCAACGAACAAAATTCGCGCTGCCGCCCCGCTTCTCTGCATCCTCCTCCTCTTACCCGGCTGCGTTGTCGGTCCGAAATATCATCGCCCCTCGGTCGAGACACCGGGGACGTATAAAGAGGTCACTCCCGACGATCTCAAGAAGATGGACGGCTGGAAGGTCGCACAACCACAGGACAGCGCTCTCCATGGCAAGTGGTGGGAGATTTTCGGCGATCCCGAACTGAACGCGCTCGAAGAGCAAGTCAGTATTTCCAATCAGAACGTCGCCTCTGCATTCGCCAGCTTTATGGCGGCGCGTGCCTTGGTGCGGGAGGCTCGCGCACAATACTTCCCGACTGTCAGCGTCGCCCCAATCATCACTCACCAGCACCAGCCCGGTACCGCGAGCATAGTGCCTAGCGCCGGGGCGACCTTCACCGAATACTCGCTACCCTTCGACGCGTCCTGGACGCCCGATCTGTGGGGCCGAGTGCGCAACACGGTTCGCGCCGGCGTCGCGAATGCACAAGCCAGCGCTGCCGACCTCGAGAATACCCGCCTGACAGCGCAAGCGGAACTGGCGGTCGATTACTTCCAACTGCGCGGGCAGGACGCTCTCAAAGTTCTGCTGGACAAGACCGTGAAGGCTTATGCGGAGTCCCTGGACCTGACCAAGGCACTCTATGAAACAGGTATCGACTCCGACGAATCCGTCGCGCAAGCCGAAACTCAACTGGAAGCCACCCAGGCGCTAGCCACCAGCCTTGGCATTCTGCGGGCTCAATACGAGCATGCGATTGCGCTTTTGGTCGGTAAACCTGCTTCTTCCTTCTCGATCGGCTTCGAGGCCTTGAAAACTCCCCCGCCCGCCGTTCCGTTCGGCGTTCCATCGCAACTCTTGGAGCGCCGCCCAGACGTCGCCGCTTCCGAGCGTCTGATGGCCCAGGCCAATGCGCAAATCGGCGTCGCCGTAGCCGCCTATTACCCAACGGTGACGCTTAGCGCTTCTTTAGGGCTCGAAAGCACGAAAGCCTCCAGTTGGTTTACCTGGCCGAGTCGGATCTGGTCCGTCGGACCTGCCATTTCCCAGTTGATCTACGATGGCGGCCTGCGTCGCGCCACCGTCGAACAGTATCGCGCGCAATATGATGGGACCGTCGCCAACTATCGCAACACGGTCCTCACTGCGTTTCAACAAGTCGAGGATAATCTTTCAGGCCTGCGCATTCTTTCCAAGGAAATTCAGGAACAAGATACGGCGGTCGTGTCCGCCGAGCGGAGCCTGAAGCTGGCCACAGACCGGTACCGCCTCGGCATCGACCCCTACCTCAACGTCATTACGGCCGAGACCGCACTCTTTAGCAATCAGCAGACAGCCGTGAACCTGCGGATCACGCAGATTGTGGACAGCGTGCAATTGGTTGAGGCACTCGGCGGAGGCTGGGACGCCTCGACGCTTCCTACTCCACAGCAGATCATTTCGCGACAGGCCCAGTTCTCAGCGACTGCTGCGGCCGAACCCCCGCAGAACCCGCCACCAGCCTCAACCACTCCCTGATCGGCCCGGGCGTGAGGTTTTGAACAGAATTGGTATCCGTAAGCGGGGCGGGAAATCATCAGAGTCGCGAGATCGAGGACGAGTCGACAGCGCGCGCCAGCTTGGAGCAGGCGGGGTGCTAGGCGGACGGCGTGGTCAGGATCATGGAGCAATCGGTTGTTCTTTGGAGCTGGAGTTGGAAACCGCTGGAGTCGTTAAGGGCATCGCTTTAGTTCTCAAGTAATCGTCTACACTCGCGGCTGCTTTTCTGCCCTCGGCAATCGCCCACACCACCAACGACTGGCCTCGCCGCATGTCGCCCGCCGCGAAAACTCCCGGCAGCGACGACATATAGTTCTGATCCGTGGCGACGTTGCCGCGCGGGTCGAATTGCACTCCCAACCTATCGAGCACGCCCATGCCATTCCGAACTGGTCCCACAAAGCCCATCGCGATCAGCACGAGGTCCGCTTGCATCGTGAATTCAGTGCCCGGAATCGGATCGAACCTCGGCGGCGACCCAACCCGCACGGCGTGCAGTTGTTGAACGTGACCCGAATCAGAGCCGGTGAATTTTGTGGTTGCAATGCTCCAGTCGCGCACGCCGCCTTCTTCGTGTGCGCCTTCGCTGCGCAGTTGCATCGGCCATAGCGGCCAGGGCGTGAGGGGCGAGCGCTCCTCAGGAGGCTTCGGCATAATCTCGAACTGGTGCACGGAAAGAGGTTTTTGCCGATGGCAGGTTCCGAGGCAATCGGCGCCGGTATCGCCGCCTCCGATGATGACCACGCGCTTACCCGTGGCCAGAATTTCCGTTTCCGGGTCGATGGTGTCGCCGAGACAGCGCCGGTTCTGCTGCGGCAGATACTCCATCGCGAAATGGATTCCCTTCAACTCGCGCCCAGGAACGTTCAGATCGCGCGGCTGCTCGGCTCCGCCGGCGAGCACAATCGCATCAAACTCGCTGAGCAGATCCTCCACCGCGACATTTTTGCCCACCTCCGCGCCGGTAACGAATTTCACGCCCTCGGCGGACATCTGTTCCAGGCGGCGATCAATGAGATGCTTTTCCATCTTGAACTGCGGGATGCCATAGCGGAGCAACCCACCGATGCGATCCGCTTTTTCGTAGACCACTACGGTGTGTCCCGCGCGGCATAACTGCTGGGCCGCGGCCAATCCCGCGGGTCCCGAACCGACGATGGCGACTTTTTTCCCGGTGTGGAATTTTGGCGGCTCGGGCCGGATCCAGCCTTCTTGAAACCCGCGCTCCACGATATTTTTCTCGATTTGCTTGATCGTGACCGCAGGCTGATTGATGCCCAGCACACAAGACGCTTCGCACGGCGCTGGACAAATCCGGCCGGTGAATTCCGGGAAGTTATTGGTTGCGTGCAGTTGGCGAACCGCTTCTTTCCAACGGCCGTGATAAACCAAATCGTTCCAATCGGGAATCAGGTTGTTGACGGGACATCCCGTCTGGCAAAAAGGCACGCCACAGTCCATGCAGCGCGCACCCTGAGTGCGAAGCTTCTGCTCGGGAAAATCGAGATAGATCTCGAACCAATCATTGACGCGCTCAGTAACCGGACGTCGCGGCGCAAGCTCGCGCTCGTATTCCAGGAATCCCGTGTCCTTACCCATGTTGCACCTGCTCGGCTGGGACCGGTCCGGCCGCCGGCGGGCTCGGGATATAAGGCTGTCGTCTGCGGCTTACTCCGAGGACTCGCTTGTGTTCGTGGGGAAAGACTTTGATAAACCGGGATAGCGCGTCAGACCAGTTGTCGAGAAGCCAAGCCGCACGCGGGCTGCCGGTCAGCGCCAGATGCCGCGTCACGAGATCTTTGACGCGCTTGGTTTCGGCGAGCTGGGCTTCGGCGAACTGGGCATCCTGCGCATCGAGAAGTGGCTCAAGGTCAACCGAGCCGAGATTGCAGCGCTTTTCGGTGAAGTCTCCACTCTCGTCAAAAACGTAGGCGACGCCGCCATTCATGCCGGCGGCAAAATTTCTCCCACAGGCCCCGAGCACCAGGACCAACCCCTTCGTCATGTATTCGCAGCCGTGGTCGCCGACTCCCTCGACTACCGCAGTCGCTCCAGAGTTGCGAACCGCAAAGCGCTCGCCTGCGACCCCGTTGAAAAACGCCTCGCCGCTGGTGGCGCCGTAGAGCGCGACGTTGCCAATCAAGATGTTCTTTTCGGGGGCGAAACTGGACCCCCGCGGCGGATACACCACCAGTCGTCCGCCGGACAGGCCCTTGCCTACGTAATCGTTGGCCTCGCCTTCGAGCGTGAGGGTGACTCCCTTGGCCAGGAACGCGCCCATACTTTGCCCGGCCGATCCATCGAGGTGAATCCGGATGGTATCGTCGGGCAGACCGGCGGAACCATAGCGGCGGGCAATCTCGCCGCTCAGCATGGTGCCCACAGAGCGATGAACATTGCGCACCGGCAGTTTGATCACAACCGGTGCAAGAGTTTCGAGCGCAGCCTGCGATTGGGCAAGAAGCCTGTGATCCAGTGCCTGTTCCAAGCCATGATCCTGCGCCTGCACGCACCGGCGTGCCACGCGTGCCGGCATGGACGGATCATGGAGAATGGCCGACAAATCCAGGCCTCGCCCCTTCCAGTGATTCACGGCCGGCTGCACGTCGAGCATGTCAACGCGCCCAATCATCTCGTCCATGCGGCGGAAGCCCATTTCCGCCATGTACTGCCGCACCTGCTCCGCCAGAAAGAAGAAGAAGTTGATGACGTGCTCGGGCTGCCCTTGAAAGCGTTTGCGCAGCACGGGATCCTGCGTGGCGATGCCCACGGAGCAAGTATTGAGATGGCACTTGCGCATCATGACGCAGCCCATCGCAATCAGCGGCGCGGTGGCGAAACCGAATTCTTCGGCGCCGAGCAGCGCCGCGATCACGACATCGCGGCCCGTCTGCAACTTACCGTCCGTTTGCACGCGGATTCGGCTGCGCAGATCGTTCAACAAAAGCACCTGCTGTGTCTCCGCTAAACCGAGTTCCCAGGGAATACCGGCGTGCTTAATGGAACTCAAGGGTGAAGCGCCCGTACCTCCGCTGTCGCCACTGATCAGGACCACATCCGCGTGTGCCTTGGCCACGCCCGCCGCCACCGTGCCCACTCCGACTTCCGCCACTAACTTCACCGCGATGCGAGCTTGCGGATTCACATTTTTCAGGTCGTAGATCAGCTGCGCAAGATCCTCGATGGAATAAATATCGTGGTGAGGCGGTGGTGAAATCAAACCCACGCCGGGGATGGAATGTCGAATGCGCGCGATGACTTCGTCCACTTTGTGCCCGGGAAGCTGCCCGCCTTCGCCAGGCTTCGCGCCCTGCGCCATCTTGATCTGTAACTCGTCCGCGTTGACGAGATAGTTCGCAGTAACTCCGAAGCGCGCCGACGCAACCTGCTTCACGGCGCTGCGCCGCAGGTCTCCGTTCGCATCCGGTTTGAAGCGCTCTTCATCTTCGCCACCTTCACCGGTATTGGACTTCCCTCCGATGCGGTTCATGGCGATGGCCAGAGTTTCGTGCGCTTCTTTGCTGATCGAGCCGAATGACATGGCTCCCGTTGTGAAGCGCTTCACGATCTCCTTGGCGGACTCGACTTCTTCGATGGGTACCGGCTTGGCGCTCTTTTTCAACTTCATCAAACTGCGCAGCGTAGCTAGGTTGCTGCTTTGCTTGTCGATGAGGTCGGTGTATTCCTGAAAGGTCTGAAAGCTATCCTGTCGCACTGCCTGTTGCAGTTTGCTGATGGTCAGGGGGTTCAGCAGATGATACTCCCCGTTGACTCGCTGGTGGTAAGTTCCTCCGACCGCGAGTTCCGTCTCGGACTCAGTTAGGGGACGGAAGGCGTGCTCGTGCTTCAATTGCGCTTCGCGGGCGAGCACTTCGAGGCCGACGCCTTCTAGACGCGACGCCGTACCTGCGAAGTACGAATCCACGAGTTCCTTGTTCAGCCCGATGGCTTCGAAAACTTGTGCTCCCTGGTAGCTCTGCAAGGTCGAGATACCCATCTTGGCAAAGGTCTTCAGTAAGCCCTTATTCACCGATTTGATGAAGTGCTTCGCGGCGAGTTCGGGAGTCACTCCGTCGGACAACTCTCCCCGCCGCGCCAGGCTCTCAACGCTCTCCAATGCGAGATAAGGATTGATGGCGCTCGCGCCATAGCCACTGAGCAGCGCAAAGTGCATCACCTCGCGAGGTTCGCCCGATTCTGTAATCAGAGCGACCTGGGTACGCGTCTCCTCCTGAACCAGCAGGTTATGCACGGCGGCCAGCGCCAGCAGGCTGGGGATGGGAGCGTAAACCTTGTTCACGCCACGATCGGAAAGAATCAGGAGGGTGTAGCCGGCTTTTCCTGCGAGCGACGCGCGCTGGCACAACTCATCGAGCGCCCGCCTCAGTCCAGCTTCTCCTTCGCAGGCGCGAAACAATGCGGGCAGCGTGATGGCCAATAGTTCCCCGGTTGAGACCCGTCGCAGTTTCTCCAGTTCGAGGTTGGTCAGCAGCGGGTGAGCCAGCCTCAGCATGTGACAGTTTTCGGGCTCTTCCGAGAGAATGTTGCGCTCAGCGCCGATGTAACTGATGAGCGACATCACGATCTCTTCGCGAATCGGGTCGATGGGAGGATTGGTGACCTGTGCGAAGAGCTGCTTGAAGTAGCTGAACAGCGATTGCGGCCGATCGGAGAGACAAGCGAGGGGCGTATCCGTCCCCATGGAGCCAACCGGTTCCTCGCCCTTCGCGGCCATGGGTCCGAGGATCATGCGCAGGTCCTCATCGCTGTAACCAAACGCGCGCTGCCGGCGAAGCAGGGTTTCCGCATCGGGGTGGTGCATGCGCGAGGGCTTGGGCAACTGATCGATGGTGATTTGGTTGTCTTTGAGCCACTCCGCATAGGGCTGTTGCGAAGCCAAGCGGTGTTTTATTTCCTTGTCGGGGACGATGCGGCCCTCGACCGTGTCCACCAGGAACATTTTCCCCGGTTGCAGGCGGCCTTTGATCTTCACGTTTTCCGGTTCGATGTCGAGCACACCGGCTTCGGAGGCCATGACGACGTGCTCGTCGTTCGTGACCACGTAACGCCCGGGCCGCAATCCGTTGCGGTCGAGGATGGCGCCAATGACTCTGCCATCGGTGAACGCGATGGCCGCCGGGCCATCCCAGGGTTCCATCAGGCACGCGTGATATTCGTAAAACGCGCGCTTCTCCGGCTTCATGTGGGAATTTCCAGCCCAGGCTTCCGGAATCAGCATGGCCATCGCGTGCGGCAAGCTGCGCCCTGCCTGAAACAGGAGTTCGACGGCATTGTCGAAGTTCGCGGAATCGCTGCCATTCGGCGCAATGATGGGAAAGAGCTTCTTCAAATCGTCGCCGAACAAGGGAGATTGCAGCAGCGACTGGCGCGCGTGCATCCAATTGACGTTGCCCTTGAGCGTGTTTATCTCGCCATTGTGCGCGATGTAGCGATAGGGATGCGCTCGTTGCCAGCTCGGGAAGGTGTTGGTGGAGAAGCGCTGGTGCACCAGACATAACGCGCTGGTTACGTCGGGATCGGAAAGCTCCTGATAAAACTTGGCGATCTGCGGGGCGAGCAGCAGACCTTTGTAAACAATGGTGCGGCAAGAGAGCGAGGGGATATGGAACGTGTCCGCATCCTCGATGCCTGACGCTGCGATCTCACTCTCGGCGCGCTTGCGCACCACATAAAGCTTGCGCTCAAAGGCATCTTCGTCGGTGAAAGCCCCACAGCCCACAAAAATCTGCTGGATGTAGGGCTGCGACCCTCTGGCCACGCGGCCAATCGCGGCAGCTTTGACAGGCGTATCACGCCAGCCGAGTACCGTCAATCCCTCCTCGCGCACAATACGTTCCAGAACACCCTCGCATTGCAAGCGCTGATGTTTCTCCACA
>Ga0187782_10004073_pt1 | contig 10915 bp, 7 predicted proteins | sample 0715_SJ02_MP15_2_FD_132454 | JGI IMG/M metagenome (GOLD analysis project Ga0187782, IMG submission 132454) | Tropical peat soil microbial communities from peatlands in Department of Meta, Colombia - 0715_SJ02_MP15_20_MG | ecosystem: Environmental > Terrestrial > Soil > Wetlands > Peat | place...
GCGCCTCGGACGGATGGTTGATGCGCCGCCAGGCGATGTCGGTCACGTGCAGCAAGCCGTCGACGCCGCCGAGATCGACGAACGCGCCGTAATCGGTGATGTTCTTGACCACGCCTTGGAGGACCTGGCCCTCCTTGAGCGAGGCGACCAGCTCGGAGCGCTGCTCGGCGCGGCTCTCCTCGAGCACGGCGCGGCGCGACACCACGATGTTGCCGCGGCGGCGGTCCATCTTGAGGATGGCGAACTGCTGGGCCTGGCCCATCAGCGGGCCGACATCGCGCACCGGCCGAACATCTACCTGGCTGCCCGGCAGGAAAGCGACGGCGCCCGAAAGATTGACGGAAAAGCCACCCTTCACCCGGCCTATGATGACACCCATCACGCGCTCGCCGTCGGTGAATGCTTTTTCGAGCTGCGTCCACGCCTCCTCGCGGCGAGCCTTCTCGCGCGACAGAACCGCCTCGCCGTCCTTATTTTCCATGCGGTCGACGAAGATGTCGATCGTGTCGCCTTCCTTGACCTCCGGCGCTTCGCTGCCGTCGGCGAACTCGCGGAGCGGCACGCGGCCTTCGGATTTCAGACCGACATCGATGACCACGAAATCGTTGGCGATGCGAACGACGCGGCCCTTAACGACCGTGCCTTCGAAGCTCGCCGAGCCACCGAGCGATTCGTCGAGCAATGCCGCGAACTCCGCACTGGCGGCGTCGTTCGAAGGCTTACGCAGGGCGCTACCCTTTGCCATTCAATACCTCTTCCTTCCTCGATCCCGAGCGAAACGCTGCCGCCCGTCGGCCAACCGGTTAAATCCGGCGGATCCGTTGCCTGGAAACGCCACGCGCGGATCATTGCTTCCGCCCGCAATCGCCGCTCACTGAATTCGTCGGTCCCTCCGGCGGCGACTTAAGGCCCGGCGGATCGAAAGCCCTTGCGCTCGATGAACGCCAGAGCGGCGGCAAAGGCCGCGTCGGCATCCATTTCGCTGGTATCGAGAAGCCAGGCATCGGGTGCGGCTCTGAGGGGGGCTGCCGCCCGTTCGCTGTCGCGCCGGTCCCGCTCCGCCATCTCGGCAAGAACGCGCGGCTTTATAATGTCGACCCCCCATTCCCGCAACTCCCGAAAGCGGCGATCCGCGCGCGATTCCAGGCTCGCCGTGACGAACAACTTGACCGGCGAATCGGGGCAGATGACGGTGCCGATATCGCGCCCGTCGAGCACTGCGCCGCGCCCTTGCTTGGCGAATTCCCGCTGGAATTTCAACAAGTTGGCGCGAACTTCCCGGTTCGCCGCCACGCGCGAGCCGGCTTGCCCAGCCTCGTCGGTTCTGAGTTCGGGATTGTCGAGGTCGGAACCTTGCAGAAAGGCCGCCACCTCGGCCGGATCGCGGCCCGACCGGAAGGCCGCCCAGCCGACGGCGCGATAGAGCATGCCGGTGTCGAGGTGCGGCAGGGCGAAATGCGCCGCCAGCCGCTTGGCCAAGGTTCCTTTGCCGGAGGCCGAGGGGCCGTCAATGGCGATGACCAGGCGCGGGGGCTCGCTCATGCGCCGCCGATTTTCGCACCGAGGTCGTTCATCAACTTGGCAAAGCCCGGGAATGAAGTATCGATGGGCGAACCGTCATCGACGGCGACCGGTTGGCGCGCGCCGAGCCCCAGCACCAGAAACGACATGGCGATGCGATGGTCGAGATGCGTCGTCACCAGGCCGCCGCCGGGCGGCGCGCCGCCTGCGCCATGAACGACCAGATCGTCGGGGCCCATCTCGTGTCTCACCCCGTTGGCCAAAAGGCCCGCGGCGACGCTCGACAAGCGGTCGCTTTCCTTGGCCCGCAATTCAGCGAGACCCAGCATGCGGGTGGTTCCCTCGGCGCATGCCGCGGCGATGCTCAGGATGGGGTATTCGTCGATCATGGTGGGCGCGCGTTGGGGCGGAACCTCGATGCCTCTCAGCCCGCCACCTTTTATATGCAGGTCGGCGACGGGTTCGCCGCCCACCTCGCGCTCGTTCTCGTAGGCGATGTCGGCACCCATTTCCTTGAGCGTGACATAGAGCCCGGTACGCAATGGGTTGAGCCCGACATTTTCGACCACGACGTCGCTGCCTGGCCGGATCGCGGCGGCGACGACGGCAAAGGCGGCCGACGAGGGATCGCCCGGTACTACGATGTCGCGGCCGAGCAGCTCAGGCCAGCCAGCGACCGTGATGCGCTTGCCGCGCCCGTCTGCCGCCGGCGCCGTTCGCACGTCGGCGCCGAAATGTCGCAACATCCTTTCGGTGTGATCGCGTGTCGCCTCGGGCTCGATTACCGTGGTTTCGCCCGCCGTGTTCAGGCCGGCCAGCAGGATGGCACTCTTCACTTGGGCAGAAGCGACAGGCAAGCGGTACTCGATCGGCACCATTTCGTCGCTGCCGATGATGGCAAGTGGCATGCGGCCACCTTCGCGGCCGACGAACCGCGCGCCCATGCGAGAAAGCGGCTCGATCACCCTTTGCATCGGCCGGTTCTTGAGCGAAGCGTCACCCGTCATGAAACTGACAAATGGGTGGCTTGCCAGGATGCCGGACAACAGCCGCGCCGCGGTACCTGAATTGCCCAGTTCGAGAACGTCCTTGGGCTCCTGCCCGCCGCCCACGCCGAAACCGCGGACCCGCCAGATCGGGCCTTCCTGCACGACCTCTGCTCCCAGCGCACGCAAGGCCGCCGCCGTGCAAAGCACGTCCTCGCCTTCCAGCAGCCCGGAAATCGTGGTTTCGCCCAGCGCCATGGCGCCGAACATCAGGGCGCGGTGCGACACCGATTTGTCGCCGGGCGCCCGCACCCGGCCGCTCAGGCGATGAGCGGGCTGGGCGATCAATTTGGCCGGGTGCATGGAACCAGGCAGGGGACGCTCCTCCTCCGGCATGGGTCGCCGGGCGGGCCCTCCTAGCATGCCGGAATTTGGTTTTGACAGGGTGAAAAGCCCATGACATACGCCCTGCCTCTCCGGCCGGTGGGGCCATTTTCGCGGAATTTCAGGAGATTGAGCGTGGTCAAGGCGTCGTGGGGCATCAAGCGCAGCTGCCAGAATTGTGGCACGCGCTTTTACGATCTGAACAAGAGCCCGATCAAATGCCCGAAGTGCGGCCGCGAGCATGATCGTGAGGACTTCGTCAAGGTGCGGCGCGGCCGGGGAGCGGCGGCGGCGACTTTGGCGGCCTCGATCGCGGCTGCAGCCGCGGCCGCCAAGGCGGCGGCGGCTAAGACCAAGAAGGTGGAGGATGCGGCTCTCGAGGGCGAGGACCTCGCCGATACCGAGGCCGACGAAGGTGCCCTGGAGGACGCCGACGATCTCGGCGACGAGGCCGAGGAAATCGAGGTCGAGGTCGAGGACGACAAGGGGGAGGGCGACCGCTAAAACGGCTTTGCCATCGATCGGGCCGCGACTTATATCTCGCGCCCGCCAGCGAATTTCGGGGCCATAGCTCAGCTGGGAGAGCGCTACAATGGCATTGTAGAGGTCGGGGGTTCGACTCCCCCTGGCTCCACCAAGTAGACCAAGGGCCTAGCGGACGACCGCTGGGCCCTTTGACTTCTTGGGGGAAGCACCTGGGTGAATAGTGCGAGCGAAGGCCTGCTACTCGCGGATCGCCTCAAACAGCTGCCCGATGCGGCCGACCAGCCGCTCGCCTGCCTGCCGCTCGCGCAGTCGGCGCCGCCGTCGTCGATCCGCTCGTGCGACCGGCTTACGTGCCGGTCATTCATTGACACTTCTTCCATCACCGCCGGCTTCGGCGCTGTCCTAAAGCCCGCTTTCGCGCACCAGCACGGCCACGATGCGACGCCAGACCCGTAGTGCCAGGCTTTCGGCCGCGCCATCGAGCACGACCCGGCCACGCAATACCCGCTCGGGCGCCGCTTGTTTGGCATCGTCAGGTTCCAGCATGATGCGATAGACGGCGCTTTCGGGAACCCACTCGCCTGACTTCGTCTCGCGCGTGGCGATGGCGCCACCGAAGCGCGAGGCAAGGTACGGTTCGGCCAACACGCGCACATTGGCCCGCTCGATGCGCGTGACCCTCGCCCCTACCGACTCGCTCCAGTAGCCTTCCGGATAGAACGTGGCGTCGGCGCCAACACCAATGCGTTCCAAATCGGCCTCCGATACATAAGCCTCTATAGCCGCGCGGCCCGGCTCGACGATAGCCAGCAGGCGCTCGTCGGCAGCGACCCATCCGCCCGACTTGAGGTTCTCGGCAACATCGACCACACGGCCCGCGATCGGCGCCTTCACCTCAAGCTTGGCAGTCTCGTCGGCAAGACTGCGATAATTGGCGAGTGCCGCCTCGTACTCGTGTGCCGCGACCAGGCTCTTGGCCATGAGATCGGGTGCGACGCCTTGCGCCGAGAGCCGCCATTCGATCTCCGCCAGGTCAGCCTTGGCTTGACCGAGCTTGTAGGCGAGATCGGGCGACACCAGGCTGACCAGCGGCTGGTTCTTCGACACGCTGACGCCGTTTTGCACCAGCACGGAGCTGACCTGCGAACCCTCGGGAGGAGCGAACACCGCCTCGAGATCGGCGCTGCGCAGCAGACCTGGCGCCTCGACAGAGGTGCGCCACGGCACGGCAAGGAGCAGCGCCAGCCCTGTGAGCCCGGCGGCGGTGGCGATCGACCGGCGGCTCCAGCGCAGCCGATCGCGGAGACGCCATAGCGCCATGGCCTCGAGACACAGCGGCCGCACCAGGAAGTAACCGACTTCGACCACACCCATAGCGATGCCTAGCGCCTTGATGGCGAAGTGATAGACGATCACCGCGATAGCGAGGAACAGCGATACGCGATACGCCCAGGTAGCGAAGGAAAAGACGATCAGAAAGCGCCGGCGCACCGGCGGCAGATCCTCGGGCGGCGGATCGTCCAGTCCCAGGAGCTTCTCGCGCAACCACCAGCGCGCAACTGCGAAGGCGCGGGCATGCAGGTTGGGCATCTCGAGCCAGTCCGACAGAACGAAGTAGCCATCGAAACGCATGAACGGGCTGAGATTGAGCAGCAGGGTCGAGATCCATGTGCTGGTGGCCAGGATGAAGGCGGCACCCCGCATCGGGCCATCTGGCAGGAAACTCCAGGCGAGCGTTGCGAATACGGCGAAGATCAGCTCCGACGTCACGCCGGCAATGCCGACTGCGAGGCGCTGCTGGCGCGAGGCGAGCTTCCAGGTTTCTGTCACATCGGTGTAGAGCACCGGCCACATGACGAGCAAAGCGATGCCCATGCTGGGCACGCGACAGCCGTAGCGCTTGGCAGTGAAGGCGTGACCGAGCTCGTGCACGACCTTCATAGCGGTCAGGGCCAGCGCGAAGCAGACTGCGCCTTCGATGGAAAAAAGATAACTGAAGGTGCCAATGAATTCGTCCCACTGGCGGATGACCAGGTAAATGGCCAGCAACGCCGCCACGATCACTACGCGGCGAAAAGCGGGCGTGAACGCCCAGGCAACCATGGGATAGGCGCGATCGAGCCATTGATTGGGGCGAAACAACGGGATGCGCAGGAAAAGGTAGTTCTTCATAAGCCACATCGCCCAGTGCTGGCGGTAGAACGCGGCCTTGGCGAGAAGCTGACGCGTGCTCTCGGCCGTGCGGCTCGCCAGCAGGCTGTGGACGCCGAGGAAGCGCGCGAACTCTTCCACCTCATCGGTTTCGATGTCGAGCGTCGTCTCGCGGCGCAGGCGGGCGACCAGGCTCGAGGCATTGCCGGCGTCCCAGCGCGACAGAATCTCGAATTCACGCCAGCCCAGCCGATAGAACTGATTGCGCGCAGGATCGTGCAGCGTCCAGGTCGGCGAGCCGTCGAGCGCCGCGGGCCCCGGATGCAGCGCGATTTCCTCGCGAAGCGCCGGCAACGGCATCGGGCCACCGGCACCGGCAAGCCTGAGCTGCGTCGCCATCAGAAGCCCGTCAGTTGGCGCATCGCCGCCAGCGGCCGGCGCATGATGTAATAGAACAACGTGACTCGCGGGCCGTAGATCTTGGCCGTGCCCTTGAGCCCGATGCGCGGCGGAGGCGCGTTGCCGGCAAGCGTCGCCTTCAGCCGGTACGCCAAGGCTCCATCAGGTGCCACGGAAGCCTCGTAGCTCGCATAGCGAAGGGTAGCGTCGATGCGCCGCTCCGGTGCGACGTTGAGAAACAGAGCGACTTCTGCGCCCGGTTGAAGGTTGATCGCGTCTGACACCGGCAGGCGCATTTCGACCTCGGCCTTGGCCGGGTCGGCAATCGTGAGAATGCGCTCGCCGATCTTCACTGGACGGCCGGTCCAGTCGTTGGGATCGTCGAACACCGCGATGCCCGGCCGTTCGGCCTTGACCCTGACACGGTCGAACAGCGACTCGGCATAGGTCACGTCGGCCTGGCGCTGCTCGGCACGGCCTTTGAGAATGGCAAGCTGCTGGCGGCTCTTATCGTCGAACATCGCTTGCTGCGCGGCCTGGCGGTACTCCGCCTCGGCAACGTCGCGCGCCTTGCGCGCCACATCGAGACGGTTGCGGATTTGCGTGGGATCGAGGGTCAGCAGCAGATCGCCCGCCGCGACCTCCTGGTTGGGCTGCACGACGATGCGCTCGACCACGCCATCGAGCGGCGCACGCACCACGGTGGGCTCCAGCGGCACGATCTCGGCCGGCGCAAGCGCCGATTGAGGTACGGGAATCCACATTACGGCGAACAGAGTGAGGACGACGGCGGCGGTGGCTCTGCGATCGCGGCGCAGCAGGATGTGCCACGGCCGGCGCCGCTTGCCCGACAGCGCCGCCCAAGCGTGGCCGTAGACATCGCTTAGTTCGCCGACGAGCCGGTTCTCTCCCTCCTGCCAGGGCTGCTCGCGCGCCAGCAGCAGCGCGCCGCGCGCCTCGCCACCGTGAGGGTCCGCCAACGGCACCAGCAGGCCCCAGGCCGGCAACCATTCGGCCCAATCTTCGGCCAGCTCGGCAGGCAGATCGGCGGCGGAGACGGGATGCGGCGCGAGATCCGCGCGCTTGCGATCGAGGCTCACAAAGACGCGCTCGAGCCACAGCATGAACGGGGCGTTGCGCTCGATCGCGGGCGACCCGGAAAGCGCCAGCACGCGGCCGACGCCCACCGCATCGCGCCGCCATAGTGCCGCCTGGCGGTAAGGCACCAGACCGTGCGTCTCGTTGACGGCAAGAAAGCCCAGCTCCTCGAGCGTGGCGGCATGGCGGGCGCGGCGTGAAAGCTGCGCCAGGGTGCCCAGCGTGCCGACCTGCCGCTCGAGCAGCCGCGGATCTGGCTTGATCTCCTGCGGTGCTCCGCTCATGGCGGCGACATGAGCACTCGGCCGCTCATCCCTGCGATCAGGTCCTTGGCCTCGCTGCCGTCGAAGATGCCCGTTACCTTGATCGACTGGCTGACCGGATCGACTTTGCCACCCAGCAGCGCGACGTGGGCGGGGTAGGTCTTGCCGGTCTCGTCGACAGCCACCGCGAAGGCGAAGCCCGGCCTCAGCCAGCGCAGCCACAGCGAGGGCACGATGAATTCGATGTCGAGCGCATGGTCATCGAGGATATCGAGCAGCGCCTGGCCGGGCTGGGTGTACTGGAACTCGCGCGCCTTCTGCTCGACCACGACGCCGGAGAACGGCGCGTCAATCGTGCATTTCGACAGGGTCGCCTCGGCAACCGCCACGTCGGCCTTGGCCTTGTCGATTTCCGCAGCCGAGACCTCGAGTTCGAGCCCGCTGATCGAGTGCAGGTCGAACAGCCGGCGATTGACCGCATAGGTCTTCTGCGCCGCCGTCAGCACGGCGTTAGCTTTGGCCGCCTGCGCGCGCTGGACCACGCAATCCAGGACCACGAGCGGCTCGCCCTTCTGGAAATGCTCGCCCGGTCGGTGGCTGATCCGGTCGATGCGCGCCGATGTCTCGCTGGCAAGGGTCGTGTAGTCGTGCGGCACGAGCTGGGCACGGATCATCTGCGGTGCCGACGCCGCGTAGTCGACGCCGGTTGCGGACTGGCATAGTCCCGCATTCGGTACCGCGAGCGCTGCCGCCAGAACGCACAGCTGTACCCTCGCATGCAACACGTACAGCTCCTTTACTGGTTGCCTCCACTCGTCCCTGACCTGAAGAGCCTGCCGATGGCGTCGAGCACGCTCTGCCCTCCGCTTACGCTCGCCGGCAATGGTGGCGCCACCGACCGGTCCGGCTCCGGGGCGGCCGGTTCCGCTCCCGCGACGCCCTGCTGCCAGCTCGCCATGATAGCTTCGGTCTCGCGCGTCAGCACGCCGGCGTCGAGTCGGGCGAGATTGGCGGGATCGATATCGATGCCGACGGTGTCGTAGATGCGGCCGAGGGCGGCCTGCATGTTCGAGTAGCTCTCGTATTGCCGCAGGGTCGATGCGACCGCCGACACTTCGGCCACGATCTGCTCCAGCCCCGCCTGAGCCTGCGCAGCGGTGCGATTCGAGACCTGTCCATAGATGCTGTCGTCGACCTGAGCGAGGTCGCGGGCGCGGGCGTATTCCTTGCCGGCGTCGAGATACTGCTGATAGGCGAGATGCAGCTTGGTCAGCACCGCCATGGCGATGGCCTGGCGTTGCGCCTCGGCCAGTCTCACAGAATCGTCGGCCTGGCGGATCACGCGCGGCGCCGACAACAGATAAAGCAGGTTCCAGCTGATGCGCGCGGCACCCTCGCCCCACCAGCTGTTCACCAGGAAGCTGTTGCTGTCGTATTGCGGACCGTAGGTAAAGCTCAGTCCCGGCAGGACGCGCAGGATCGACTTGTGCACCTCGTCGACGCTGATGCGCGACTGGTAGCTGAGCTCGCGCAGATCGGGATTGCGCACCAGCGCCACCTGCTCCAGCCGGTCGATCGGCTCCTTGAGCGGCTCGTAGGTCATCTCCTTCTCGGGAATGGTCGCCAAGGTGAAGTCCTGCCCCGGCGGCAGGTCGATCAGCGAGGCAAGCTCGGTCTTGGCCAGCATCAGCCGGTGGCGCACCTCCTCGAGCTGGCGCAGCAGGTCGAGCAGCAGGTGCTGGTAGCGCAGCGCGTCGACCGGCGCGCGCAAGGCCTGCGATTCGACGCTGCGCGAGGCAGCGAGCGCCGCTTCCGACGACTTGATGCTGTCGTCGATCTTGGCCGCCAGTACCTGGGCGCTGGCGGCGCGCCAGAAGGCGCTGCGCACGTCTCGGATCAAATTCTGCGCTACCTTGCGTCGATGCTCGGCCGCGATCAGCACGCGGTTGGCGTTCTGCCGGGCGGCGAAGTAGCTGACGCCGAAATCAAGGATGTTCCAGGACAGCGTGAGGCCGAGCGTGGCGCGGTTGCTGTCGGTCGAGGTCGAGGGCACCAGCGACTGTTGCCCGGTGGCGACCGATTCGCTCGATTCGGCCAGCACATTGCTGCGGTTGAGGTAGCCCGCGTCGGCAGTGAGCTTGGGCAGCATGTCGTACTTGCTGACATCGAGGCCGTCGAAGGCCACCACCTCCTCCATCACCTTGACCCGGCGATCGAGGTTGTACTTGACGGCGCGGGCATAGGCCTCCTGCAGCGACAAGGGATGGGTAAGCGGCTCCTGATTGGCGAACATTGCCTTCAGGTCGTTCTGCGCCTCCGCCTGGCGCTCGGCGTCGGCCAGCGGTTTGGGCTGCACGGTGCAGCCGGCGATCAGCAGGGCGCCTGCGCCCGCCAAACACACCGCCGTTCGGCGGGTTTGAAGCGCCCGCTTGTTGTCTGCTCTCACCATACCCCCTACCCGACTCCCCTCGGGCCTCGAACTGCTAGCGTCAGCCGCCGACGCTGCCGTATCGCAAGCTCTCCACCAACGCCTGGCGGTCGCTCATAAATCCGTGCCGGCCGGCGGCGCGCAGCTGCGCCGACAGTCCGACTTTGCCGGCTGCGACTGCCGCCGCCGCCGGCGTCACATCGAGCGCCGCCGCTTCTTGGCCATGATGGTCGTTGCCGGCCACAAGCCGCAAATGACTATGGCCGTCCGCCAAGAAATCGCGCTCCGTCGCCGCCGTGACAGCCGCCGCGGTCGTGCCGTCGTGGTCGGAAATCCGTTCGGCAGTGGCACCCAAAGTACCCGAGCCCTGGTTGGCCACCTCGAATTCGCTACGGCCGTCGGCGAGCGATGCGGCGTCAAATGACGGTTCACCGGTGCCCGCGGCGAACACCTGCCCCTGGGTCGGCGTCTCAATCTGAACAACTCCGAATCCACCTAACCCGCCAAACCCACCGAATCCGCCGAGCCCACCGGTTCCTCCGAATCCACCTAATCCACCGAACCCACCAAAGCCGCCGAACCCGCCAAGCCCACTGAATCCACCGAACTCCCCGGTCCCACCGGGACCGCCTGTTCCGCCGGACACAAGAAACGCCTCATACGAGGTGGTCGAGTCGCCCATGGAGTTGTTCGTATTACTCGGACCATTGGAATTCGACGTGGAGCCGGGCCCAGCTGGCGGTCCGACCGGCGCCACGCCGATCGTCGATGCCGGCGTCTCCGTGCCGCCCATCATTGGCGGCGGCACCAGCATGCTGGTGGCCGTGGCCGTGCCATTGCTCGAGCTGCCGTCGGTCACAGTCCAGATGATGGTCCGGGTGGGGGTGAGGCCGCCATCGGTGGGATCGAGGGCGGTCGAACTGAATGTGATCGATCGCAGGGCGGCCTGATATTGCGCGACCGTGGCCGTGCCAGTGAGCGTTAAGAAGGAGTTGACTGGGCCCACAGTGAACGTGCTGAAGATGCCGTTCTGGTTGATGAAGTTCAGCCTGTCATCGGCGTTTGCATGGAGGATTGTCACGACGGCGCCGGCAATTTCGCCGCCGCTGTCCGGCGCCGTCAAGGTGAGGGTCGGGTCGATCGTCACGTCGACGTTCGTGCCGGGCAGGGTCTCGTTGGCGCCCGCTGTCACCGTCGGA
>Ga0187782_10004074_pt1 | contig 10913 bp, 7 predicted proteins | sample 0715_SJ02_MP15_2_FD_132454 | JGI IMG/M metagenome (GOLD analysis project Ga0187782, IMG submission 132454) | Tropical peat soil microbial communities from peatlands in Department of Meta, Colombia - 0715_SJ02_MP15_20_MG | ecosystem: Environmental > Terrestrial > Soil > Wetlands > Peat | place...
CCGTCGAACGGCGTTGTTCAAGCCGGCCTGTGGGAACTTGGAGACTTCACTTGGAACCTGCAGCCGATTGCGGGCGGATGACGGGCAAACAGGAAGTAAATGGATTGGGTAAGAGTTGCCGACAATTCGTCCAGAATCGTCGAATGCCTGCAAGGTAATTACTTTGGAGGCTATAATAGCCCGCACCGATGGCTCTTTCCCCTGGCATCAAACTCGGACCTTACGAGATTGTCGCGCCGCTGGGAGCGGGCGGGATGGGCGAGGTGTATCGAGCGCGGGATACGCGGCTCGAACGTACTGTAGCCATCAAGATTCTGCCGGCGCAGTTTTCCACTGATCCGGTTCGCAAGCAGCGCTTCGAACGCGAAGCAAAGACCATTTCCAACCTGAATCATCCCCACATTTGTACGCTGCATGACATTGGCTCACACAACGGTACCGACTACCTGGTGATGGAGTGTGTAGAGGGAGAGACGCTGGCGAGGCGGCTGGAGAAGGGGCCGCTGCCGCTGGAGCAAGTGCTGAAATACGGAGGGCAGATCGCGGATGCGCTGGATAAAGCGCATCGCAGCGGAGTGGTTCACCGTGATTTGAAGCCCGGGAACATCATGCTCACGCAGACGGGCGCGAAGCTGCTGGATTTTGGATTGGCGAAACCGGCAGCGGTGCTGGTGAGCGGGATGACGCTGACTGCGGCAGCGGCGACGCAGACGACACCGGTCACGCAGGAAGGGACGATTCTCGGGACGTTTCAGTACATGTCGCCGGAACAGGTGGAAGGGAAAGAAGTCGATGGCCGCAGCGACATCTTCTCGCTGGGAGCAGTGCTGTACGAAATGCTGACTGGGCAGAAAGCGTTTCAGGGAAAAAGCCAGCTGAGCGTAGCCTCTGCCATCTTGGAACGAGAACCGACTGCCATCTGCGCCGTTAAACCGCTTACTCCGCCAGCGCTGGATCACTCCATTAAGAAATGTCTGGCAAAACTGCCTGATGAACGCTGGCAAAGCGCAGGAGATTTGTCGAGCGAGTTGAAGTGGATCGCAGGAAGCGATGTTGGTAGTGCCGTGCCCAGAGTTGCAGCAAAACCTGGGAAATTGCATCGGGGGCTGGTGTGGGTAGCGACGACGCTTGCTTTGCTAGCGTTAGCGGTCGCCGCGACGTATTACGCAACGCGGCCTGCAGCGGAGCCACTGTTGTTGGCTTCGGTGATCCCCCCATCCGGGGTGTTTGCGGATACCGCTGGAAGAATTGGGCCGCCGCAGATTTCCCTCGACGGGAAGAGGATTGCATTCATTGGCTGCAAAACGGAGTCTGCGGCGACGTCCATGCTGGGAGGCAAGACTTGCTCGATTTGGGTGCGCGTGTTGGCCTCGTCCGAAGCCCACGAGGTGAATGGCACCAGCAGCGCTTACTATCCTTTCTGGTCGCCTGATGGCCGGGAGATAGCTTTTTTTGCGGATGGCAAGCTGAAAAAAGTGGCCGCGGATGGAGGGCCCGTGCAGGTCCTCTGCGATGCTCCGGACGCTCGAGGCGGAAGCTGGAATCGTTCGGGCACGATTATCTTTACGGCGGTACGGAATGGCCCCGTCCTTCGTGTACCGGCCGAAGGTGGCACACCGGTGGCCATCACTCAAGGAAAGAATTCTTCAGAGCCTGGGCAAGCGGCAAGCGATCGCTGGCCGCAATTCCTGCCCGACGGCGAGCATTTTCTTTACCTCAACGGACCGAACGGAGCGTGCTCGGCTTTAAGCGAGTTGCGCTTCGCGTCGCTCGACGGCAAACAAGATGTACCGGTGTTGAAGACATGCAGCAACGCCGCTTCTGCAAACGGAAACTTACTCTATTGGAGCGACGGAAATCTGACAGCGCAACCGATCAACACTCATACTGGAGCATTAGGCGGAGTCCCTGCGGCCATCGTGGAACATGTAGGCTTCGATCCTCTGTTCAGCATTGCGGAATTCTCGGTATCGGCGGAGGGCAAGCTGGTCTTCATGGCCGGTGATGCCATTATAAGCAGACAATTGCAGTGGTACGATCGCACCGGCAAATTGTTGGGAACGCTGGGTGAGAACAACCTCTATAAAGGCGTGTCCATTTCGCCAGACGGGTCGCGCGTTGCGGCGGATATCGTCAATACCGCCAGCGGAAAGGAAAGCAAGATCCTGATTCTGGACGCCCGCGGAACCAGGACGCTAATGACCCTCAACAATAGCTTCGGACCCAGTCCGACGTGGTCCGCCGACGGACGAGACATTTATTTCATTTCCGCTGTCAATGGCCCGCAGGACATCTATGTGCGAGCAGCCGACGGTTCCGGTGAACCGAGGGCTGTGGTGAAGTTTGAGAAGAATGCTTTGGGAGCCTTGTTCCTAGCGGCGTCTCCCGACGGAAAGTATCTTGCCTATGCTGAGGTTGTGAATCTGGTCCAAGGCCAGGATATCTACACTTTGGCGCTTAGCGGGGACAGCAAGCCCCAGCCCTTTCTCAACACGGTCGCGCGTGAGACCGCCCCGGCATTTTCGCCCGATGGGAAATGGCTGGCGTACGAATCAGATGGTAGCGGAAGGAATGAAGTTTACATCACGCCTTTTCCCGGTGGTGGCGCACAGTACCAGGTTTCCACGAGTGGCGGAGAAAGGCCCATTTGGAGGCACGACGGGAAAGAAATCTACTATCGCGAGAGTCTGAGAATGATGGCAGTAGAGGTAAAGGCGAAGGCGGGCGCGCTCGAACTGAGCACTCCGAAAGCACTGTTTGAGCTGGCCGCAGGGAATTTGAATGGCCGATATTACGATGTCGCGCCTGACGGGCGGTTTCTGGCCAACACGTCACCTCTTACAGCAAAAGCGCAAACTTTTTCGTTGATGGTGAATTGGCCTGAGAGGCTGAAGAAGTGAGATTTGTAACCGGCGTCGAGTTCTGAGACTGCCCGAGCGACTGGCAACTCGGAACGAACCGAATCACTTCCGGCTTGCCGACCAATCCACTCGGAATGGTGATCCTGGTCAGACTGACCCGCAGGTGCAAGGAATCTAAATGTACCTATCCCTTGCCTCCTGAGCACGGTGATCTAACGCAACTCAAAACTCCATGCGATAAGCTTGGTCGAGGAGGACTCAATGAAACGAGGTCGTTTCATGCCGTGTGCCGTCGTAACTCTAGCTGGCATGATGTTGTTGGCGCCCAAATTGGCTGCGCAGATCGTGCAAATCGGCGAGATGAATACGCAGCAAATTCGGGGACTGGATCGCGCAAGAACGGTGATCTTGATGCCGGGTGACATTCTAGAAGAACATGGCCCTTACCTTCCGTCCTTTACCGATGGCTACTCCGACGACGCCTATACACACGAACTAGCGAAGGCCATCGTCGCGAGACCCGGCTGGACCGTCGTTGTCTTTCCTCAGATTCCGCTGGGCAGCCAGCCCATCAATAGGCTCGGCAACAAAGCGACGTTTCCTGGGAGCTATCCCGTCCGCATGGCAACGCTCCGTGCGATTTACATGGACTTAGCCACCGAACTGGGAGAGCAGGGTTTTCGATGGATATTCCTCGTACACGATCACGGTGCGCCAAATCATCACAAAGCTCTCACCCAGGCATCCGATTATTTCCACGATGTCTATGGCGGGACCATGGTCGATCTGTTCGGGCTGGAACCGATTTTCAGGTGTTGCGGAAGCAAAGAGAAGGCACTGTCGGCGCAACAACTCGCAGAGGACGGATACTCCATGCACGCTGGGGCGGATGAACAGAGCGAAATTCTGTTCCTTAAACCTAAGCTTGTGCCCGAAAGCGATAAATTGGCTCCATCGCTGACGGGGAAGAATTTTGCCGAGCTGGTTGGGATCGCAAAAGGCGAAGGATGGCCGGGTTACTTTGGAGCGCCACGGCTCGCCACCGCGGCTTTGGGTGCGCTGGAATTCACATGTTCCTCGGAGAATCTGAATGCAATGGCCTTACAGATCCTGGACGGAATGGACCCGAGGAAGATCTCCAGGTGGGCTGACGAGCTGGATGCGGAAGTGAAATACGATGAGGCGATCGAGAAGCTAGAAACGGACTGGCTGAAGAAAAACAAGATCGAATAATAACGCACCAATCCGCTATCGCCGAGATGGCGTCCTCATGTGATTGGGGCCGAGTCACGGCCCGGAAGTAATCCACTTGCCTAGAAAACGCGCAATGCGTCGTGTTCAACAGAGCTAATAATGCCTTTCGTCTATCGTAGATGACGTAGTATGCCCCAGAATTATCTTTGCAAAGTCTAGAGAGCAGCCTAAGCGATTCAGAATCGATGAGCGAGAGCGAAGTGTGATCCGGCGAACTCTTAGCATGAAACCAGGAAGTTGCATCGGCGTGTGTTGCAGATAATACAATCTTGCAATAGGTCGACGATGCCAAGGGCGTTTTCCAACAGCATAATGCGTTTCATCGAATTGCCCCGCCGTAGATTTCTTTCTCTTTTCGTCCGGCCTCTTATGTACTACTTGAAGGTCAGCACAAGCGGCAGGAATGCCAGCTTCTTGGCTGTGTTAAGCCTTATCGGTTTGTCTGGGCCAGCAGGTATTCGATCAGGGCAACGGTTTCCCTCTGAAGTGCGGCGTTGGCTTTGCCCGTGGCTGTGCTTGCAAAGCCCGCGTGAATGCTGACGACGCGGCCGTCGCGTCCCAGATAGATCGTCGTCGGATACGCCCCGAAGTCCTCGATTTGCGGCAACTTTTCCTTCACCTCGCCAATGGCTCCAGCGTACAGCACCGGATACGGAACAGAGTACTCCTTGATGAAGGATTCGATGCGAGGTTTGTCTTCGTCCAGACTTCCATTCGCTTCGAAGTTTAGGCCCACGATTTCAAGACCCTGGTTGTGGAATCGATGATACAGATCGACGAGAAACGGGGCCTCGTCCCGACAGTTGGGACACCATGTTCCACCTATCTCGAGAATCACGACCTTCCCTTGGAATTGAGCATCGGTGTTGGAAACGACTCGCCCATCGACATCCGGGAACCGGAATTGAAAAGGCTCGTCAGGATTCTTCACATGCGTGTATTTCGTTGGATCAACGGGTTCAGGAATTCCTTTCGCGCGAGCAGCGGAGACGGGCGCGGCAATGTATCGGTTTTGCTGGTTCAGCAAAATATCCAATGTGCCGTCGGGTTGAAGTGTGGCTTCGAACAGTACGGGCCGCTCGCCCGCAAAGTGGCTCAGAACTAACTTCTCACCCTGCCACCTTCCCGTGAGTGTTCCGGTGTCACCATCAACACGGAGAATCGAACCACTTACGTCGGGTCCCGATTGGCGAAGGAAGAGTCTCCAAGAAAGCGCGGTGCGAGGATCCTTTGCCAGGCTCTGGTCCTCGCCGAGCAGTTTCATCTCCCACTCTCCTGCGACTTTGGGTGGCGTGGTTGGATCGGGGCTCGGCGCGACATATGGGCGCGCATGAAAGGCATATTCCTTCCCGTTTTTCCGATTGTAGCGGTAGGTGCCGTTCCACTGCCCCCCGTCAAATGTGGCCGTCAGAGTCGTATTCAGGAATTCGTAGTCGAGCCGGAGCGTTCCTGAATTCAAACTACCGGATGTGGAGCCAATCTTTCGGTCTCCCTCGAAGAAAAATCCGTGCCACTGATTTCCCTGGCGACTCAATTCAAACCGGAAGGGAATTTCTGCCTTCCCGACAACCACCACGGCGTTCCAAAGACTATCGGGTTCGGTCTGCGCGGTGAGTGGGGGGAAGAGAGATGGATGCAGCAACAGTGCGGCCATCAACCCGAAGAGTCTCAGGTTTGATCGGCGTTTTTGACGCCATGTATTCGAATGCATACCTAATTCCTTCAGAAAGAGCTTGGAGGCGCGAGGCGGAATCGAACCGCCGATGAAGGTTTTGCAGACCTTTGCCTTGCCACTTGGCTACCGCGCCTCTGCTTGCTGCACCGAAATCCGCACAGCAGGGACAAGCCCCGCCCCTGTGCCCTAGTCTGAGCTAATCGCCCTGGCAGACCGAGACTGCTTGTGCAGGCGCCGCACTCAGATTCACAATTGGGGCACCGACCAAGTTGCCCCACTCCGTCCAGGAGCCGTCATAATTCCGTACGTTTTCGTAACCGAGCAGGTATTTCAGGACGAACCAGGTGTGAGAACTGCGTTCACCAATGCGGCAGTAGGCGATCACTCCGTCATTGCCGAGAATACCCCTCGATTCATAGAGCTTTTGCAGTTCGTCATAAGACTTAAAGGTGCCATCTTCGTTAGCGGCCTGGCCCCAGGGAATATTCGCGGCGCCGGGAATGTGGCCGGCGCGCAAAGCGGTTTCAGAGAGCCCCGGAGGTGCCAGAATCTTTCCAGTGAACTCATCCGGAGATCGAACATCGACAAGTTCAGCGCGCTTTGTCTTCTGTTGTACGGCATAGATGTCTTCTTTCCGTGCACGGATCGACTCATCGGGATCAGCCGCGTTGTAGGTTGTCCGCGGGACCGTTGTGGGTTCCGTGGTAAAAACCAAACCATCGGAGACCCACTTTTTGCGGCCGCCGTTGATCAATCGCACGTCCTTATGGCCGTAATACTTCAACTGCCAAAAAGCATAAGCCGCGAACCAGTTGTTGTTGTCACCGTACAGAAGAATCGTCGTGTTGTTCGAAATTCCGGATTTCCCCAACAGGGTTTCCAGAGCTGACTTTTCGATCAAATCGCGACGGACGTTGTCTTGAAGCTGTGTCTGCCAGTTCCACCCCACAGCTCCGGGGATGTGGCCCTTGTCGTATGCGGTTGTATCTACATCGACTTCGACCAGGCGAGTGCCTGGCCGGTTTAGATTCTGGGCGACCCAATCTGTAGAAACCAGGACCTCAGGGTGCTTATATCCGGACATCGTGCTCTCCTTTTCTGCTCAAATTTAGATGGCCAAAAAAACAGAAAACCCACCTACCAGCTCAACTGGTGGTGGGTCGGTACAGCTGATTCTCGCTAGAGTTAGAGTTTAGTCTCTATGCCTCCCCACACCAGCAGCAACATATGCGCAACAGCAACACATGAGCGTCGATGTGAGGCGATCTGACATGACCAATAGCTTAGCCCTCTCTGCCGTTTGTTCCAAATACAAAATATGCATTCATTGTATTCGATTCTCAGTATTTCGGAATGCTCGCATCAACCTCGTCGGACCAGGCCAGGATTCCGCCCTTTAGATTCAGTACTTTCCGGAAACCCGCCTTGCGCAGGAAATCGACCGCTTCGGCCGAACGTTTGCCGCTCCGGCAGTGGGCTACGATCTCCACCGAGGAGTCTAGCTCGTGTACACGCCTGGGTAGCTCGCCTAGCGGAATCAAGTGCCCTTTGAGGTTGCAGATCTGGTATTCGTGCGGTTCGCGCACGTCCAGAACGAAGAGCTCATCTCCCCGATCCTGCCGAGCCTTTAGCTCCTTCGGTGTGATCTCTGGAACTTTCAGGTCCGGGGCCGGTGCTTCTTCACCACGAACGCCGCAGAACTCGTAGTAGTCGATTAGCTTGTCAATCGTGCGATGCTCACCGCAGATCGGGCAGTTGGGATTCTTCCGCAGCTTGAATTCGCGAAATTCCATTTCGAGTGCGTCAAACAACAGTAACCTGCCCGTCAGGTTGCGGCCGCTACCGAGGATCAGTTTGATCGTCTCCATCGCCTGGACGGAGCCCACGATCCCGGGCAACACCCCCAGCACGCCGCCTTCGGCGCAGGATGGCACCAATCCGGGAGGAGGTGGTTCCGGATATAGACAGCGGTAACACGGCCCTTGCGGCATCCCGAAGATAGTGATCTGCCCCTCAAAACGGAAGATCGAGCCGTAGACGTTGGGTTTGCCGAGCAGAACGCAAGCATCATTCACGAGATAACGGGTAGGAAAATTGTCCGTGCCGTCCACAATGATGTCAAAATCCTTGAAGAGTTCGAGCGCGTTCTCACTGGTCAGCTTTGTTTCGAACGCCTCAACTTCAATGTCGGGGTTCAAGTTGGAGAGTCGTGCGCGAGCTGCCTCACTTTTCGGTTTGCCGACGTCGCTCGTGCCAAACGTGACCTGTCGCTGTAGGTTTGTGAAGTCGACAACGTCGAAATCGACGAGTCCGAGCTTCCCAACTCCTGCGGCCGCCAAATAGAGCCCAAGTGGCGCACCAAGCCCGCCTGTGCCGATCAAGAGCACTTTGGCCTTTTTTAGCTTGAGCTGCCCATCCATGCCAACTTCCGGCATGATCAAATGGCGGCTGTAGCGCAAAATCTCTTCATTGCTGAGAGTCTCACCTGGCGTTGATTGCGTTGAGGTGTAGCTTCCGCCAGCAATGGACGGAATGATGTTGATGATGTCACCATCCTTTGTAGGTGTATTCTCCTGCGCGAGATAGCGGATATCTTCGCCGTTGACGTAGACGTTCACGAAGCTCCTGAGCTTCCCCTCGTTCGTAAAGAGATGCTTCTTCAATTCAGCATACTCGGTCGTGAGGCCGTGAAGTGCTTCGGCGACAGTCTTCGCCGAAAATTCCGCGGCGGCTTTGCCACCGGCATGCGGTCGGAGCGGCGTCGGGATCAGAACTTTAACGGCCATGCTGTTTTTCTCTCCTTGAGATTCAGGGATGTGTGGGAGCCTTTTCGTGAATTTCGAGGACCTCTTGGGTATACCCGGAGCGATCCTCTTTCAATCTCCACGAAGTCATCTCGTCGGAAACACGCTGGCGCACGCTCACAATGATGTAGCTGTACCAGGGCCAGGCGTGCTCGCGGTCATACTCACTCGGCCTGGCCGGATGATCGGGGTGTGAATGATACCAGCCCACGACTTCCAGGCCACGTTCCTCGGCGGCACGATCCGCGTCGATCACGTCGCGCGGCGTCACCGAAAAGCGGTTATGTGGCGAATCGTCTCGACGATTCACCAGCGGGAACAAATCCATAATCTCCCGCGGCAAAGAAGGCTCCGCTTCGCTGCTCGAATCGCGCCCCAACAAAGCGCCACAGCATTCGTGAGGGTAGGTCGCTACCCCGTGCTGACGAATCGTCTCCACAAGTTCGGGTGCGATGCGAAGTTTGTCCGTGCTACTCATCATCAGATCTCGTCCCAGAAACGCTCGCTTAAATACTTTGCCGCCGAATCAGGAAATACCGTCACGATCACCGCGTGCTCGCTGGCGGGAATTCGCTTCGCAACCTCAAAGCTGCCGTGCAATGCCGCAGCCGAGCTCGGGCTCACCAGCAGGCCCTCCTCTTGCGCGAGTCGTTTGACCAGGCGATAGGCATCTTCGGTCCCCACTTCTACGTTTTCGTCCGCAAGGGTCTCGTCATAAATTGCCGGACGAATCGCGCTGGGCATGTGTTTCCAGCCTTCCAGGCCGTGAAAAGACGAATCGGGCTGCAGGCTAATGCAGCGAATCTTTGGATTCAATTCTCGTAATCGGCGCGTAGTTCCGACGAAGGTTCCGCTGGTGCCCAAACCCGCAACAAAGTGCGTCAGCGTTCCTGACGTCTGCTTCCAAATCTCATTCGCGGTGGTGCGGAGGTGCGCTTGCCAGTTCGCGGGGTTGCTGTATTGGTCGGGATAGTAATAATCCTCGGGGTGCTCTGCCACGATCTCGCGCACGCGACGGATCGCTCCATCCGTTCCGGCTTCGCCCGGGGTGATCACCAGTTGTGCGCCGTATGCCGTCAGGATTCGCTTTCGTTCGTGCGACGCGCTCTCCGGCAGGCACAGTTTGACCGGGTAGCCCAGCGTCGCACCGATCATCGCGTAGGCGATGCCGGTGTTTCCACTGGTTGCATCGATGATCGTCTTTCCAGGACGAAGAAGACCACTAGTCAGGCCAGCTTCAATCATGCTGAGCGCCGGGCGGTCCTTGACGGACCCTCCCGGATTAAACCACTCGGCCTTTGCGTAGAAATCGATGTTCGGAAACTCGCGCCCGATATTGGCTAGATGGAAGAGAGGAGTGTTACCGATCTGGTCCAGCAACGAGTGGCGCACAAGCCCAGCCTCGGGCTGATCGGCTGTTGCCGATGAGCGAATCGCCGTTGCTGGTATCTTGCTCCCTGTCACTTCCGCTTTCTCCAGGTCGTCTTCCCAACTGCATTAGAGCTGCAATCCGCCTGTCCCACATAAGGTTAGATGTAGATGTACATCGACCTGGTATTTTTGCCCACCAACCGCCTGACGTGCTTACTCTTCGCAAACCTGACCTCTCAGATCGAATGGTGGCCCAGTTTCAGATTCCAGAGCGCCGCTGCCAGGGCGTCGATCTCTTCACATGTGTTGTAGAACGCCAGGGATGGACGCACGGTGCTCTCCACACCAAACCGCCGCAGGATGGGCTGCGCGCAGTGATGGCCCGCGCGGACCGCAATGCCTTGGCGATTGAGTGCAGCGCCAACGTCTTCGGTTCGGTATCCGTCCAACACAAACGACAGGACACCTGCTTTTTCTTTTGCAGTTCCGATCAATCTCAGGCCGGGAATCCGTTGGAGTTGTTCGGTGGCGTAAAGGAGCAGATCGTGTTCGTGGTGAGAGATGTTCACCATCCCGATGCGATCCAAGTAATCGATCGCGGCACCGAGGCCCACTGCATCAGCGATGTTGCCCGTGCCTGCTTCGAAGCGCCCCGGCGGTGGCTGATAAATCGTCTTTTCGAAGGTGACATCCTGGATCATGTTTCCGCCACCTTGCCACGGCGGCGAGCTTTCCAGAACATTCGTCTTTCCGTAAACGACGCCGATTCCTGTTGGCGCAAACATCTTGTGTCCCGAGAAGACGTAGAAGTCGCAGTCGAACGCCTGCACATCGGTAGACACATGGGAAACCGCTTGCGCTCCGTCCAATAGGACCTTTGCGCCGTAGCGGTGCGCCATCTCAATCATCTCGTGCGCGGGTGTAACCGTGCCGAGCGCGTTTGACACC
>Ga0187782_10004075_pt1 | contig 10912 bp, 10 predicted proteins | sample 0715_SJ02_MP15_2_FD_132454 | JGI IMG/M metagenome (GOLD analysis project Ga0187782, IMG submission 132454) | Tropical peat soil microbial communities from peatlands in Department of Meta, Colombia - 0715_SJ02_MP15_20_MG | ecosystem: Environmental > Terrestrial > Soil > Wetlands > Peat | place...
CGCGCGGCGCTTGGGGCGCATGGCCTCCGAGCTGCGCGCTCGACGCTGCGGGGGGGGGCGCGCGCAGCTCGGAGGCCATGCGCGCGAAGACCGCGCTCCAGTCGCGCCTGGCGTCCTGGCGGAAGAGACGCAGCGTCGGATACCAGGGCGAGTCGTCTCGATCGAGCATCCACCGCCAGTCCGGCACATGCTGAAGCGCAATCCACGTCGGGCGTCCAAGCGCGCCGGCGAGATGCGCGATCGCCGTATCCGGGCTGATGACCAGATCGAGCGACTCCATGATCGCCGCGGTGTCGAGGAAAGCGTCGGGGCCGGCGTCATAATCCTCGCCGAGCGTCTCGATTTTCATGCCCGCGGGCAGATCGTCAAGCTGTTCCGCGCCGTAATTCTTTTGCAGGCTGATCAGCCGCACATTTTCGATTTGCGACAGCTCGAAGAGCTGCTCGAGCTTTACCGATCGGCTACGCGCGGCTCTTCCAAAGCTTCCCTGCCAGGCGACGCCGATCTTGAAACGCTGGTCGCCCAAGCGATTCCGCCACATAGCCACGCGGTCGCCTTCCGCCCGCAGATAGGGGCCGTCCCAGGGAATCGTCTCGCCCGTGGTTCCGAGCGCAAGCGGCAGGCTCGCGAGCGGACAATGAAAGTCGAAGTCGTCCGGCGCCTGGGACTCGTCGACAAGGGTCAGCGAAGCGGGCAGCGTGGCCAGCAGCCGGCGCAGAGGGTTGGGCGCCGAGAAAATCACTCTCGCGCCCAGCCGCTCGACGCGGCGCAAATAGCGGCTGAACAGGATAGTGTCGCCGAATCCCTGCTCCCAATGGACGAAGAGCGTCTTGCCGGCGATCGGTTCGGCGCCGAGCCAGCGCGGCTTGCCCTCGAGGCGCCTTGCGAAGAAGACGATTCTCTCGACGATGGGCCCGCGCTCCTGATAGAGCCGCCAGCCCTCCTCGAAGCGCCCTTGCAGCAGCAAAGTCGCGCCCTTGTGCAGCGAGGCTTCAGGAAAATCCGGCCTTAGCTCCAGCGCACGGTCGAAGCTCGCGATCGCCTCGTCGAGGCGCCTCGCCGCCTGGAGCGCGCTGCCGCGATTGCAGTAGGCCTGCGCGAAATCGGACTTCAGCGCGATCGCCCGGTCGTAGCTCGCGAGCGCCTCGTCGGGGCGTTGCAGCTCCATCAGCATGTTCCCGCGCTCCTTCAGCGCGTCCGGATCGTCCGGCTTCAGCGCGAGCGCCATCTCGCAGCTCGCCAGCGCGTCCTCGAGACGGTCGAGCTCGCGCAACACGCTGCCGCGAATGAGATAGGCCTCCGCGAAGTTCGGGCGCAACGCGATCGCGCGATCGAAGCTCGTCGCCGCCTCTTCGAAACGCTTCTGGAGCCTCAGGATCTTCCCGCGCTCACTGTGCGCCTCCGCGAGCTTCGGCATGAGCCGGAGAACAGCGTCGACGCTCGCGAGAGCGTCGTCGAGGCGATGCAGCTCGCACAGCACATTGGCGCGATTGAGCAAGGCCTCGATGAAGTTCGAGCGCAGCGCGATCGCTTTGTCGTAGCTCGCCGCCGCCTCTTCGAGCCGGTTCAGCTGGCGCAGGACGTTGCCACGATTGTTGTGGGCCTCCGCATAGTCGGGACGCAGCGCGAGCGCCGCGTCGTAGCTCGCCAGAGCCTCCTCCAGCCGTCCGAGCTCTCTCAAGACGATTCCGCGGCCGCAGTGGGCGTCGACATAAGCCGGCTTCAGCGCCACCGCCTTGTCGTAGCTCGCCAGCGCCTCCTCAGGTCGTTTCAACTGTCGAAGCGCGCCGCCGCGATTGCCATGCGCCTCCGCGAACGTCGGCTGCAGGCGCAGCGCCTTGTCGATGAACTCGACGCCGTTCTGCAGGCGCTGCGTCTGCGTCAGGAGAACCCCGAGCAGGTGCAGGGCGTCGACATGACCCGGCGCGCGCGTCAGCACCTCACGATAAGCCCGCTCGGCCTCCGCGAGGCGCCCGCGCATGTGCAGCGCCGCGGCCTGATTGAAGGCTTCCGCAACGCCGGGCGGAACGTCCTTGCTCGACGCCTCGCGGAGTCCCTTTCGTCGCGACAACGCCGTTAGCCCTCGGTTTCCGGCCGATCTAGGTCGAGACTGCGGTCCATTTCTTCTCCAGCGGCGCGTTGAGAATCCAGCGATGGCCGAAGGGGTCGCGAAGCGTCGCGAAGCGGGTGCCCCAGAAGGAATTCGTCGGCTGCGTCTCGATCTTGGCGCCAAAACCGGCAGCGCGCGCGCAAATCTCTTCGACATCCTTCGGCAGATCGCATTCGAGGCTCACGGACATGGTGACCGGCTCGGCGGGGAGGGGCGGGCGCGTCGCGCCCAGCTCAGGGAAGGCGTCGGCGAGCATGACCGAGCCGCCATTGATGAGGAGCTCGCAATGGGCGATGCGCAACCCGTCGACCGCCGGCATCAGGGCGCGCTGCTTCGCGCCGAAAACCGCGGTGTAGAAGGCGATCGCCGCCGCCGCTGGCGAGACGGTGAGGTAGGGCGCGACCCGAGGCCTCGTCATGGCGTTTCGATCCTCAATCCATCCCCCGGGCGGCGCAGCGGAAAATTTCGGGTTCCGCTTTATCTCGCTTCGAGACCTTTGTCTCCCCGACCCCCTGCGGCCCGCACAGGCGGAGGGTCCCACCGCATTTGAGCCGGCGCGGCTGATTCCGGCAAATCGCGCCCACCCCGATATGCTTTGCCATCGCCGCCATTGCGCGTAAAAGGCCCCCAAACCGAACCGGAGAGGCGTCGCCCAAAGGGGCGGCGAAGGGACCCGCGAAAAAATGTCGAAGAATTCAGCCGCGCCGCGCACCATGTACGACAAGATCTTCGACGACCATGTGGTCGATCGCCAGGATGACGGCTCCTGCCTCCTCTATATCGATCGCCACCTCGTCCATGAGGTCACGAGCCCCCAAGCTTTCGAAGGGTTGCGCGCGAGCGGGCGCAAGCTGCGCAGCCCGACCCGCACGCTCGCCGTCGTCGACCACAACGTGCCGACGACGGACCGCTCGAAGCCGATCGAAGACCCCGAGAGCCGCGCCCAGGTCGCGCAGCTCGCCCTGAACACCCGCGAGTTCGACGTCGAATACTATGACGAGCATGACCCCCGCCAGGGGATCGTGCATATCGTCGGCCCCGAGCAGGGCTTCACGCTGCCTGGCATGACGATCGTATGCGGCGACAGCCACACCTCGACGCATGGCGCCTTCGGCGCGCTCGCGCACGGGATCGGGACGTCGGAGGTCGAGCATGTGCTCGCCACGCAGACGCTGATCCAGAAGAAGGCCGCCAACATGCTGGTGCGCGTCGACGGCAAGCTTGCGCCGGGAGCGACCGCCAAGGACATCATCCTGGCCATCATCGGCGAGATCGGCACGGCGGGCGGCACAGGCCATGTCATCGAATATGCTGGCGAGGCGATCCGCGACCTCTCGATGGAGGGCCGCATGACCGTCTGCAACATGTCGATCGAGGCGGGCGCGCGCGCCGGCATGGTCGCGCCGGACGAGAAAACATACGCCTATCTCGACGGCCTGCCCAAAGCGCCGAAGGGGGCCGAATTCGACGCCGCCCGGCGCTATTGGGAGAGCCTCGCGAGCGACGAGGGCGCGGCCTTTGACCGCGTCGTCACGCTCGACGCAGCGAATCTGCCGCCGATCGTGACCTGGGGCACGAGCCCCGAGGACGTGATTGCGATCACGGGCGTCGTGCCGACGCCCGAGAGCGCGAAGACGCCTGAGAAGCGCGCGGCCATCACGCGGGCGCTGGATTATATGGGCCTCAAAGGCGGCGAGAAGATCGCGGAGATCGAGATCGACCGCGTCTTCATCGGCTCCTGCACCAACGGCCGCATCGAGGATCTTCGCGCTGCGGCGGACGTCGTGAAGGGCAAGACGGCGTCGTCGCGCGTCAACGCGATGGTCGTGCCGGGGTCGGGGCTCGTCAAGGCGCAGGCCGAAGCCGAGGGGCTCGACAGGATCTTCCTGGCCGCGGGCTTCGAGTGGCGCGAGCCAGGCTGCTCGATGTGCCTCGCGATGAACCCGGACCGGCTGGCGCCGGGCGAGCGCTGCGCCTCGACGTCGAACCGCAATTTCGAGGGCCGCCAGGGCTTCAGGGGCCGCACGCATCTCGTCTCGCCGGCCATGGCGGCGGCGGCGGCGATCGCGGGGAGGTTTGTGGATGTGCGGGAGTGGAGATAGGGGGGAGCCCCATCGGCGCGAATAGCGCCGCCAAGCCGAGTCGGCTCAATGAAAACAACCCGCTACTTTGAAGAGCAGGTGTTGCGCAAGCGACCTTATATAGAAAAATCTATGTGCCTCGCTGTGTCGGCCGCTCCATTGCGCCGCGACGCGCAACACGACGGGCGTATCCGCCCTTGGGGAGAGGCGACCGACGCCCGCGACGGGAAACTGCGTACACTGCGGGTCGTAACCCTCGGGGACGGCGAGACGATTCATAACGCCTTCTTCGACCGCGACTACCGGAAGGAGAGGTCATGAAGCTGCATTACTATCCCGAGACGGACAGTCTCTATATCGAGCTGAAGCCGGAACCGGGAACGGAGACTCGGGAAGTCACATCTGGGCTCAACGTCGATCTCGACGCCGACGGCGACGTGGTCGGCTTCGACATCGATCACGCCTCGCGCAAGCTCGATCTGACTTCGCTGGAAACTATTGCGCTCCCGCTCCATAAAGCCAAGGTGGCCTGATTGGATACGCTTTCGAAGCGTCCGACTCTTTCCAGCGGCGGCTCAACGATGCGCCACACGAAACTAATCACGCCAGCGCCCGCTGCACTTCCTTCTCGCTTTCAAACCATTGAAAGCTCGGCAGCTGATGCCGCGCGAAGGTGAATTGGCGCTTGGCGTAATGGCGGGTGTCGGCCTTGCCGCGCGACTTGGCGTCGTCGAGAGACAACCTGCCCTCTAGATGAGCGATGAGATGCGGGACGCCATGCGCCCGCATGACCGGCAGCGCCGGATCCAGCCTTCGCGCCGCAAGCGACGCGACCTCATCCAGCGCGCCGGCTGAAACCATCTTCTCGAAGCGCGCGTCGATGCGCGCATAGAGCTCTTCGCGCGGCGGCGCGAGGAAGAAAGCGGGCGTCGTCTGCGCGTCGAGCAGAGGCCTCGACCTCTCCGCCTGCAGCCGCGCGAGCGGCGTTCCGGTCGCGGCGAAAACCTCCAGCGCGCGCAGGACCCGTTGCGGGTCGCTGCAACGCAGCCGTGCGGCGGTCTCCGGGTCGAGACGCGCGAGCTCGGCGTGCAGCTCCTGCGGCGGGCGTCCTTCGGCCTCGGCCCGCACGCGGGCGCGGACATCGGCTGGCACGGGCGGGATCTCCGAGAGCCCGCGCAGCGCGGACAGAAAATAGAGGCCCGTGCCGCCGGCGACGATCGCCGGCCTTCCCTGCGCCGACAGCGCTTCGAGCGCAGCGCGAAAGTCCTCGAGCCAGCGCCCGAGGGAGTAGTTCTGCGCCCCGTCCACATGGCCGAAGAGCAGATGCGGGACTTGCCGCTCTTCTTCGGGCGTCGGGCGGGCGGTCAGGACCCGCAGATCGCGATAGACCTGCATCGAATCGGCGTTGACGACCGCGCCGCCAAGCCTTTGCGCGAGCGCCAAGGCCAGCGCCGACTTGCCCGAAGCCGTGGGCCCGGCAATCAGGATGACGCGGGGTGATCTCGCCATGCGCCCATACGCAGGGAAAGTCGCGTCATGTCAAAGCGGCAGCCGACGCTGTCGCGACCTTGATCACCGCAACGTCAGCGCGCGCCGAGGCGACCCAAGGCCTGCGCCGCGAGCGCGAGCCCCGCGGCGGCGGCGTCGCGAAGGTCTTCGCCGGCGAGGAGCGCCGCGATCACCCCTGCATCGAACGCGTCGCCGCCGCCGGTGCGGTCCACGACAGCGACCGGCGCCGCGGAGACGCAGGCTACTTTGCCGCCGCGAATGACAGCCGCGCCCGCCTCGCCCTGCGTCACGAACCACACCGCCGGATCGGCGGCATGTCTCTCGACGATGAAGCCGATTGGGTCAGCCGCGCCCGCCGCCCGCTCGAGCTCGTCGCGATTGGTGAATAGAAAGTCCGCGAGCGTCGCGAAGGCGGCGTCATATTTGCCATTGAGCTCGACGGACACCGGCGGCCCGCCCCGGGCTCGCGTGAGAAATCCCCGGTCGCACACCGTCGTATGCAGCCAGGCGGCGGCGCCTGCGCGCGCGGCGGCCGCGTCTGGCGCCCAGGGCGCGTCAAGCTTGGGGCTCGTGACGATGCGCTTGTCGTCCGGCAGCGCGAAGCAGGCGGCGACGGGCGTCGCCGCAGGCAGCACATTCACGCCAGCCGTGTCGACGCCGTTCGCCCGCAGGTCCTGCAGCGCGAAAGCGCCGGGAAAATCCTCTCCGACCCAGCCATGCATCAGCACGCGAAGGCCCTGCCGGGCGAGCCACACGGCCGTGTTGGCGGCGGAGCCGCCGCCGCTGAGCCTGGCTTCATAGGCGGCGAGCTTCTCATGACGCTCGGGCAGGCGATCGAGACGAAAGGTCGCGTCGACATTGATGCTTCCAACGCAAGAAACCACCGCCGCCATTGCGTCTGCGCCTCGATTCCAATCCGAATTCGCGCCTCGTCGGCGCGCGACGCCGCGCCGGCAAGCCGCGCCTTGCACCAAACCTAGCGTCCCGTCTTCACCCGCGTCCACTCCCGTGTCACCGTGCGCTGCAATGTGATGTCGGGCGCGGTCACGGCGAAGAGCTTCGCCATCATCGGCTCCGTTGGATAGATCGAGGGATTGTTCAGGATCTCCGGATCGACGCGGGGCTTCGAGGCGAGCACGCCATTGGCGTAATGCGTGGCGTTGGTGTTGCGGGCGGCGACCTCGGGCCGCATCAAATAATCTATGAAGAGATGCGCTTCGTCCGGGTGCGGCGCATCCTTGGGAACCGCCAAAACATCCATCGAGATCATCGTCCCTTCCTGGGGCACGACGAAGTCGATCTCGACGCCGTTGCCGGCCTCGCGCGCCCGATTGCGGGCCTGGAACGCGTCGCCCGACCAGCTTAGCGCCACGCAGATGTCGCCATTGGCCAGCGCATTGAGATATTCGGACGAATGGAATTTCTTGATGTATTTTCGCAGGCCGCCGAGCAGCTCGGCGGCGCGCTTGTAGTCCTCGGCATTCTTGGTGTTGGGGTCGAGCTTCATGAATTTGAAGGTCACCGAGAACACGTCCTCGGGCGAATCGAGGAAATAGACCCCGCAGTCGGCAAATTTCTTGAGGTTCTCCGGACGCAGCAAGTCGCTCCAGCTCGTGATCGGCCTCCCGCCCGTGCGCTCCTTCACTTTTGCGACGTTGAAGGCGATCCCGGTCGCGTACCACATGTAGTCGACCGCAAACCTGTTGCCTGGATCGTAGGCTGCGAGCTTGGCCGAAATCTCGCGCCAGAGGTTTTTGGCGTTGGGAAGCTTCGAGAAGTCCAGCGGCGCGAGCGCGCCGGCCCTGATCTCGCGCGAGAAGAAGGTCGCGGAAGGCACCACCACGTCATAGCCGCTCGCGCCGGCGAGCAGGCGCGTCTCCAGAAGCTCGTTCGAATCGTAGGTGTCATAGACGACCTTGACGCCGGTCTCGCGCGTGAAGTCGTCGAGGACCTTGGCGTCGATATAGTCGCTCCAATTGAAAACGTTGACGACGCGCTCGGCGGCGCGCGCCGGCAGGAGCGCCAGCGCGCCGGCGGCGAGCAGGGCGAAGAGGAGTCTAGGCATCGTTAACTGTCTCTCAAGCTGCGGTGGGCGTTAATCGCCGGCTCAAGGCTTGCGCCGCGCGCAGCGACGCGCGATCCTGAGCTTTGCATCGAAGTCCCCCTTTTTTCGAGCCGGGCGCATGACTTTGCTGGCCGCACCTTTCGACAGCGCCGGGCGCCCGGACCAGACGCGCAGCGTCACCCGCGGCGCGCGGATCCTGCTGCGCGCGCTCGGCGCAAGCGTCCTCTGCGAGTTTCCGCTGCCGAACGGACGCCGGGCGGATCTCGCGGCTCTGTCCAAGGACGGGTCGTTTCGCATCGTCGAGGTCAAATCCTCGCTTGCGGATTATCGGGCCGACGGGAAGTGGATGCATTATCGTCCGTTCTGCGACCGGTTCTATTTCGCGGCGCCGCTCGATCTCGGCGCCGCGCCCGAGGAGACCTTTCCGGCGGACGCGGGCCTCATCGTCGCCGACGCCCATGGCGCCGTCGTGCGCCGCGACGCGCCGGTCCACCCGCTGTCTTCCGCGACGCGGCGCGCCTTGCTGATCCGCTTCGGGCAGATGGCGGCCGAGCGGCTGCATTTCGCGCAGCATCCAGGCGAATTCTAAAAGACCTAACGCGGCGCGCGCTTGGCGAGGATGCGCTGCAGCGTGCGCCGGTGCATGTTCAGGCGGCGCGCGGTCTCCGAGACGTTGCGGTCGCAGGCCTCGAAGACGCGCTGGATATGCTCCCAGCGCACGCGGTCGGCGGACATCGTAGCCTCGCCGGTGTCGGGCTTGTCGACCTGGGTCGACATGAGCGCATGATAGATTTCGTCGGCGTCGGCCGGCTTCGCGAGATAGTCGAAGGCGCCGAGCTTGACGGCCGTCACCGCCGTTGCGATGTTGGCGTAGCCCGTCAATATGACGCCGCGCGCGTCCGGTCGCTTGGACTTGAGCTCCGAAATCACATCGAGGCCGTTGCCGTCGCCGAGTCGCATGTCGATGATCGCATAGGCGGGCGCTTGCTTCTCGAGCGCCGCGAGGCCTTCCGCCACGGAATCCGCGACGGTCACCTCGAAGCCGCGCGACTCCATCGCGCGGCCGAGCCTGTTCAGAAAAGGCCTGTCGTCATCGACGATGAGCAGCGTCATCTCTTGCGGCGGCTCGGCCTCCTGGCCGACGGCGGTCTCTCTCGCCGCCCGTTCTTGTTCTTCGACCGACATCGGCGACTTCTCCCAGGCTGTCTCAATCATCTTACTCAGCAGTTTTCGCCTGCGCAATCAACCGGTCCAGCTCGGAGACAGTCGAGCGCGGAGCCGAAGTGAAGACAGCCTTCGTTAACCCTCCGCATTTACCGTTCCGGCCCAACCCCCGGGAGCGGGCCGGAGCCCTCATGCGCATCGTCATCGTCTGCGATCACGCCCGCGTCAATGGCGGTCAGGCCAAGGTCGCAATCGAAAGCGCCAAGGGACTGGCGCGGCGCGGCCATCGCGTCGACTTCTTCGCCGCCGTCGGCGCCGCCGACCCCAGCCTGCAAGAGGCGGGCGTCGCCGTCACGCTGCTCGGCCAGGAGGACGTCGAGAGCGCGGCCTCGCTCGCCCGCTTCGGCGCGCAGTGGCTCTGGAACGTCGCCGCCGAGCGCCGGCTCTCGGCGCTCCTGGAGCAATGCGACGCGCGCGACACGATCGTGCATGTGCACGGCTGGTCCAAGGCGCTGTCGCCGTCGATCGGCTGGCCGCTCGCGCGTACAAAGGCCCCAGTCGTGCACACGCTGCACGAATACTACCTCGTCTGTCCAAACGGCGGCTTCTACGACCACCACGCGGCGAAGAACTGCGAACTCGAGCCGCTTTCGTTCGCCTGCCTGGCGCATGACTGCGACGCGCGCAATTACTCACGCAAGCTGCTGCGCGTCGGGCGTCACGCGCTTATGCGTTTCGCGAGCGGACTTTACGACAGCGCCCGGCATATCATCACGATCTCGAAGCTGCAGCGCGAGGTGGCGGCGCCCTATCTGCCGATCGGCGCGCGCTATTACGAGGTCGCGAACCCAATCGACGCCGAGCCCCTCGGTCCAAAGCCCGACGATGCGCCGACGGGCGACTTCCTCTTCGTCGGGCGGCTCTCGCCGGAGAAGGGGCCGCGCTACTTCGGCCTGGCGGCCAGGCTCGTCGGCGTCGTTCCGGTCTTCGTCGGCGACGGCCCGGCGCGCGCCACGCTCGCCGCGGAGTTTCCGGAAGCGCGCTTCCTCGGCTGGCAGTCCTCCGCGGAGACGCGGCGCCTCTTGCGCGGCGCCCGGGCGCTGGTGTTTCCGTCCGTCTGGTTCGAAGGCCAGCCGCTCGTCGTTCACGAGGCGCTCGCCGCTGGCGCGCCGGTGATCGTCAGCGATCTCTGCGCGGGGCGCGAGGCCGTGCGCGACGGCGAAAACGGCTTCTGGTTCAAGAGCGGCGATGCGGCCTCCCTGGCGCAGGCGATGCAGCGGCTGCGCGACGAGGGCGCCGCGCGGGCCATGGCGCGGCGCGCCTATGAGGCCTATTGGCGCGAGCCATTGACGCTCGACCGCCACCTCGACGCGATCCTCGGCGTCTATGAGCAAATCCGCGCCGCGGAGCCCCTCCCCGTCGCCTGATTGGTCTATAACCCGCGGATGCGCATCGCCTTGCTCTACCGCTATCCGATCAAGGGCCTCTCGCCGGAAAGGCTCGAATACGCCGATCTCGTCTCCGGCGGCTATTTTCCGGGCGATCGGCTCTTCGCGCTCGAGAACGGTCCCTCGGGATACGATCCCGGGGCGCCGGCGCATGAGCCCAAGATCAAATTTCTGATGCTCATGCGCAACGGCGCGCTCGCGGGGCTCGCGACGCGCTACGCTCCGGGCGAGCGCCTGCTTGTCATTGAGCGCGACGGACGCGAAATCGCGCGCGGGCGGCTCGACGCGGCCGACGGACGCGCGGCGATCGAAGACTTCATGACGGGTTTTTTGGGATCTGAGCTTCGCGGACCCGTGCGCATGTTGGCGGCGTCCGAGAACTTCCGCTTCACGGACTCGAAGTCGGGATTCGTTTCGCTCGTCAATCTCGCCAGCGTCAAGGCGATCGAATCGGCGGAGGGCCGTCCGGTCGATCCCTTGCGGTTTCGGGCCAATGTCTACCTCGACGGGCTCGAGGCGTGGAACGAGGCGGCTC
>Ga0187782_10004076_pt1 | contig 10910 bp, 5 predicted proteins | sample 0715_SJ02_MP15_2_FD_132454 | JGI IMG/M metagenome (GOLD analysis project Ga0187782, IMG submission 132454) | Tropical peat soil microbial communities from peatlands in Department of Meta, Colombia - 0715_SJ02_MP15_20_MG | ecosystem: Environmental > Terrestrial > Soil > Wetlands > Peat | place...
GATGCAGACCAGCAAGCCTGGAACGCAACGTTGCGGCCGAAGAAGTGTCTGCTCGCCGAGAACCACCAGTTGCGGAACATCGTTGCGAGTAAACTTGTCTTGGACTGGTCGCCCGAACAGATTTCCGGGTGGCTGAAGGCTCAGTATCCCCACAACGAGAGCATGCGCGTGTCCCACGAAACCATTTACCGCAGCCTGTTCATTCAAGCGCGTGGAGTGCTGAAAAAAGAGCTGATGGACCACCTGCGGTCGAAGCGGCGCATGCGCCGTTCACGTCATGCCAGCGAACATGGACAATCGCGAGGTCAGATCGTCGATGCCGTCTCGATACGGGAAGACCCGCCGAGGCGGAAGACCGAGCGATTCCCGGCCATTGGGAAGGCGATCTGTTGGTCGGCGCGAAGAACAGCTATGTCGCGACCTTAGTGGAGCGGCATTCACGTTTTCTGATGCTGATTAAGCTCCCGAACCGAGACACGGCAGTTGTCGTTGCCGCCTTGAGTCGGCAGGTTCGCAAACTCCCTACGACCCTGCGACGCTCGTTGACGTGGGATCGCGGATTGGAAATGGCGAAACACAAGGAGTTCACCGTAGCTACGGATGTGAAAGTGTACTTCTGCGATCCCCAAAGTCCCTGGCAACGAGGCACGAACGAAAACACGAATCCGCTACTAAGGCAATACTTCCCCAAGGGAACCGACCTGTCCGTCTACTCTCAAGCGCAGCTCGACCAGGTCTCGCTGCGCTTGAACCAACGCCCAAGAAAAACTTTAGGCTTCGAGACTCCAGCGGATAAACTCCAAGCAAGTGTTGCGTCGACCGTCTGAGCCGGCACCCCTTTTCGGACAGAACACCCTTCCCCGATTTTTCCATTTGACCGTTTTGCCCTTTTGGGAGACAACTAAGGGCAACGTTTCGGCTTTTTGAGGAGCCCTCGATGAACACTAAGTCGCCGCGCACCTTGGCGCTGGCTTGCATCTCGGCCCTGGCAATCACGATCCCCTTCGATGCTTTCGCTGAACCCCAAACGACCGGGCAAAGAGCTGGTGAGGTTTCGCGCGTCATTCCCGCGGTCAACATTGCTCGCGGCTCGAAATCCGTCACGGCTTCGCCGAAAACGGTGGTCGACTGGCAAGACGTAGTGAATACCCAAGCCAATGCCCGCGCCCGCGTGGCACTGGACGACGGATCCGTCCTCAATCTGGGTTCAGACTCCTCTGTGCGCATCGTGCAACACAACGCGGCGGCGCAACAGACGGACCTGGAAATCAGCATCGGCAAAATGCGCTCGCAGGCGCAAAAAATCACCCAGCCGGACGGGAAGTTCGAGGTGCACACCCCTGCCGGGGTAGCCGGGGTGGTGGGCACGGATTTTTACACCGCCTATGAGAACAACCAGATGACCGTGATCGTTTTCGACGGGCAGGTGCGTGTGTGCAACCTCGCCGGACTTTGCGCGGTGGCAAAGGCCGGGCAGATGACCATGGTGCGTAACAACGATTCCTCCAGCCCTACGGTTACCCAGGCGACGCTTGCCACCCTCACCGACGCGATCAACAGCACGCTTCTCGAAACTCCCACCGGAGTGCAGCAGGCGCATCATATCGGCAAAGCGACGGCGATTACCCTGGGTGTTCTGGCCGTCGTGCCCATCGTGGTGGTTCCTATCGTAACCGCGCGCGGCAGTTCGCCCGCTTCGGGGTCGCCGCCGACCGTCAGCAGGTGTCCGAACCCCGCTCTGTGCGACTAATAATCAGCTTCCGCTGGCAAAGAGAAGAGACGGGGCTCTTAGTAGCCTGGCTATTCCCCATTTGCAACTTCCTATTCCTTCGAGCCATCCAACGCATTTAGCCACTAACTCGGCCGCCACTCCCGGAGTAAACGGCGCTTTGTCGGACGGAAGGCGGTGGCGTAAACTGAAAGTTCGACAACTCGCGTCTGACTGGAGTGAGGCACCTTTGAACAATCAATCGCGCGGCTTCCAACGCCGCTTTGTTCTGCCCGTGATTTCCGCGGCAACCCTTCTGGCTGGCTTGGCGTTCACTACACCGCCTTGTCTGTTCGCAACCGAGGCTGACAAAGCAGCGCCCCTATCGCCGCTCGTTCCTGCGATGAAAGCCGAACTGGACCGATCCATGCAGACATTCGGCAAGGAGGATCCACCCGCTTATTTCATCGGCTACACGCTGACGGACTCTGAGCGCGTGAACGTCCAGGGTTCCAATGGCGCGCTTCTCCAGAGTGACTCCAATCGCAACCGTTGGCTGGAGATTTCCGTGCGCACCGGCAGCTACGATCTGGACAACACGCATAAGGTCGATGGCCGCGAGGCCCCCAACGGCGGCCCAGGCACCAGCGCGCCTCTCGATGACGATCCCGAGGTTCTGCGCCGCGCCATCTGGCTGGAAACCGACAAGCAATATCGCGCTGCCGCTGAAGCGCTTATCAAAATCAAGACCGGCAAGGAAGTGAAAGTTCAGACCGAGGAAGGCCGCGCTCCGGACTTCTCCCGTGAAAAGCCCCAGGTGTTCGCCGGTCCATGGGTTTCGTTCGCGCTGGACCGCCAGCCTTGGGAGCAGAAAGTTCGCGATTACACCGCCTACTTCCGCAAATCCCCCGCAGTCATCAATTCCATCGTCACCTTTAGGGCTGACGCCCAGAACGAGATCCAGCTCACCTCCGAAGGAACACAACTGCAGTTCGGCCAGATCCGCTATCGCCTGGAAATATTCATTCAAGGCAAGGCTGCCGACGGCATGGATATCGACCGTTATTACAACTTCGACTGGGTAAATCCCTCCGATGCGCCCGACAACAAAGCCGTGTATGCCGCCGAGGATCAACTGCGCAAGGAAATGGAGGGTTTGGTGGCCGCGCCGCTGAATGATCCGACCGTCGGCCCCGCTTTGCTTACCGGCCGGGCTGCGGCCGTGTTTTTCCACGAAGTCTTTGGCCATCGTGCCGAGGGCCATCGCCAGAAGGATGTGAACGAAGGCCAAACTTTCACCAAGAAAGTCGGTGAGCCGATTTTTCCAGATTTCCTGAGCGTGGTGGATGACGCCACGATGAAGAAACTCGGCAAGCAGGATTTGCTCGGCTACTACCAGTATGACGATGAGGGCGTCGGCGCACAGCGTGTGGTCCTCGTCGATCATGGCGTGCTAAAGAATTTCGAGATGTCGCGTTCACCGCTTGTTGGCTTCCCGCATTCGAACGGCCACGGGCGCCGGCAGATGGGCGCCGACCCGGTCTCCCGTCAAGGCAATCTCATCGTGGAGAGTACCAAGACACTCACCAACGAACAGTTGCGCGCCAGGCTCATCGAACTCATAAAAGAGCAGGGCAAGCCCTATGGGCTGCTGATCGACGACATCGCCGGCGGCTTCACCTTCACGGGTCGGGGCCAGCCGCAAGCTTTTCAAGTCGAACCTCTGGTCGTTTACAAGGTTTTCCCTGATGGCCGCCCCGATGAACTTGTTCGCGGTGTAGATATGGTGGGAACGCCGCTCGCAGCTCTCCAAAAGATCGAAGCTACGGGCGATACACCGGAAGTCTTCAACGGCTATTGCGGCGCGGAATCTGGATATGTTCCAGTCTCGGCCGCTTCGCCTGCCATCCTCCTGACGGAATTGGAAGTGCAGAAGAAAGAGGCGTCCACCGATCGGCCGCCCATTCTGCCCGCGCCAGCACACGACACGGAGAAAACTGCGAAGTCCGGAGGCCTTCAGTAATGCGCTCACTTTTTCTGGCGGGGGGCCTCCTCGCTGTCTTCGTTGCGCCTTCGGCCTTCGCCCAAGCCTCTTCGGATAATGACCACACCATGGAAGCCATGCGCGACGAAATGGCCCGTTCGAAGACGCGCCTCGAGCTGCAAATTCCTCCTTCCGGCCAGCCGGTGCGCCCATATTTCATCGAGTACCGCATCGTGGATCTGGACATCCGGGAGGTCTCTGCGGAATTCGGCGCTCTTCTCAATTCCGCGCACAATCGCACGCGCTTGATGAATGTCGCCGCGCGTGTTGGCGACTACAAGCTGGACAGCTCCAACTTCATCAGCGACGAAGGCTTCCGGGGTTTCATCGGACCCACCGGCAGCGTAGGCATCGATCGCGATTACAATTCGTTGCGGCAGGACCTCTGGATCGCTACGGACCAGGCCTTCAAGGAGGCGGTCGAAACCTATTCCCGCAAGCAAGCCTATCTCAGCACCCTCGCCCGCCCGTCGGACATTGATGACTTCGCTCGAGTGCAGGTAATTCAGCGCACCGATCCGCTCGTGAAATCCGATTGGTCCGGCCGGAATTGGGAGCAGGAAGCCCGCGACGCTTCTGCGGCGTTGCGCGCCTTTCCGCAAATTTACGAGTCCCGCGTCACTTACTATCTTGTGTATGCGACCGAATACTACCTCACGAGCGAGGGCACTGAGGTTCGTACGAACCGTTCCTACGCCGCGATCGAAGCGGGCTTGAACACACTGGCCGACGACGGCATGCAGGTGAGCCATTTTTACTCCACTTATGCGCCGCGTCCCGCCGACCTGCCCTCTGCGGATGCCGTCCGCAAGGACCTCAACGTCGCGGGGAGCGAGCTCATGGCCATGCGTGCCGCCCCTCCCGCATCGGACTATACCGGGCCAGTGCTTTTCGAATCTCGAGCCGCCGCCGCGTTGTTGGCTGAAGTGCTCGGGCCATCACTCAACGGGGCGCGCCCACCAGTGGCGTTCGCACCCGTAGCGGATCAGCTCATGAGCAGCCTGGGCGCCCGCAGCGATTGGAGTGGCAGGATCAATTCACGCGTACTGCCGAACACAGTGACGCTAATCGACGATCCGTCCGCGAAAGACTACAAGGGCACGCCACTAATCGGTGGTTACATCGTGGACGACGAAGGCGTTCCCGCCCAAAAGGTTACGCTGGTTGAAAATGGCATGCTGAAAAACTTGCTGATGTCCCGGCGGCCAGGCCAAGATTTCGCTCAGTCCAATGGCCATGGCCGCTCTTCGTTCACCGATCCTAAACCCGCCATGAGCAATTTGTTTTTCGGCGCGACGGACACGGTTTCGAAAGATGAGCTGAGAAGGAAATTCCTGGATGCCTGCCGCGAGGAAAAGCTGAACTACTGTATCGTAGTCCGTCAGATGGACAACCCGGCCATCAGCCTGATGCATCAGGAGGACTTTCAAGAACTGCTGGCCAGTTTTGGCGGTAACGCGGCCACGGAGCGCCTGCCCCTCGTTGTGTTCAGGGTTTACCCATCCGATGGTCATGAGGAATTGGTTCGCGGGGCGCGTATCAGCGGGTTCAGCCCGCGGTCGCTTCGCAATATGGCGGGCATCGGCAACGATGACTACGTCTACAATTTCATGTTGAGCGAAACGGTCCCCATTTCCGGCACAGCACTAGGGGCTTTCGGCAATGCGCAAAGCGGGTTACCTGCGTCCGTGGTCGCGCCTTCGCTGTTCTTCGAAGAAGTTGAAGTTCGGGGCGCTCGCGGCGAGCCCAAGCGCCTGCCATTGCTTCCCGAACCGCCGCTGACCGCAAAGCAGGCTAAATAGCTTAGGGCCGACACAGCCGGCCGCCTCGACACTGCGACCTCCCTGGAAATTTCGGGCAGCTTACTTCTTTTCGCATCCTAACCTGCGATAGTCTTACCTCATGGTCTTTGCCGGGCACGTTCATCACGCCATCCAGGAGAAAAAGCAGGCTGCCCTGCTTAGCATTGGCTCAGCCACGCTTCTTGTGTGCCTAAAGACATTCCTCGTTTGGCGAACGGGCAGCCTCGGGGTCCTGTCGGAAGCGCTGCACTCCGGGCTCGATCTTGTCGCGGCGGTGATTACCTTTCTTTCGGTCCGGGTCGCTGACCTGCCTGCGGATTCGCGTCACCCCTACGGCCACGGTAAGTTCGAGAATTTCTCTGCTTTCCTGGAGACCGGCCTGCTGATTCTTACCGCCCTCTACATCATTTATGAGGCTTTCTACCGGCTGTTCTTCCACTCTGTGCACATCGAACCCAGCCTGACCGCCATCCTCATCCTCTTGGTAGCGTTGCTAATCGACCTGACGCGCGCCCGCGCGCTCAACAAGGTGGCCGCCAAGCACACCAGTGAGGCGCTGGAAGCCGACGCGCTGCATTTTTCGACCGACGTGTGGAGCACGGTTGTGGTTATTTTCGGCGTCGCGCTCGTTTGGGCGGGCAATATCTGGAACGTGCCATGGCTGGTCTATGCGGACGCGCTCGCGGGTCTCTGTGTCGCCGGGGTAATCATCTGGGTGGGCTCGCGACTCGGAAAGCGCACACTGGATGCGCTGCTGGATGTGGCTCCGGAAGGCTTGCAAAACGAAATCACCGACGCCATCGGAGGCATGGACGGCGTGCTACGCGTAGACCGCGTTCGCGTGCGCCGCTCCGGGAATCGCCACTTCGTGGATGCGACTGTTGGGGTTCCCCGCACCGCAAGCCTCCAGCAAGTTCATGATCTCACTGACGCCATCGAGCGCCGTGTGAGTCAAATCGTTCCCGCCGATGTCGTTGTTCACACGGAACCCCGGGCACCCAGCGATGAGCATCTTTTCGAATCCATTCGCGCGGTGGCCCAACACATGGGGCTGGCCATCCACGACATCGCCGCTTACCAGCAGGATGGCAGCCTTTTCGTCGAGCTGCATCTCGAGGTCGACGAAAATCTCTCTCTGCGCGAAGCCCATCGCCGCGCCACCGAACTGGAAGAAGCCATTCGCGATCTCCGCAACGGCAACTACAAACTTGAGGTCAACATCCACATCGAGCCGCTCGGCCGCCACATCGCTACTCCGGAAATCGGTATGGGTGAAATGCGCCAGCTGGAACTCGCGGTCGAAACCTTTCTCAATCACATGCCCAAGAACTACGACGAACTCATCAACTGCCACGAAGTTCGTGTACGCCAAGTCGAGCACCACATCCTTGTGTCTTGCCATTGCATCATGAAGAGCGAGCTTCCCATCACTCGCATCCATGACGTGCTCGCTGCCCTCGAGGACCTCGTCAAGGAACGTTTCCCGCAGATCTCCCGAGTCACCATCCATCCCGAACCGCCCGACGAGGCCTGAATCCTCGGACCGAGTTGCGGCCAAGTCAGCGCGGACTAAGGGCGTAAGCCGTCGCTTGGCAACCCGTGTTTAGGAATTACTCTCGTCTGCTTTCCAAATTACTTGTGCGCCCAGGGCGATTATCGCGGGCAAGCATTCCAGCACGTAGCGAGGTTCCGGCGTCTCCATAGTCGTCAGGAACGCCGTGCGCACCACAACGTAAGTGAGCAGTACCGCCACCGCTACGTGCGCACGCTGATGCTTCCACAGCTTCCATGCGCCCCAGACGCCTAGCCCTACGTAGAAAATGTTCACCAGGAAAATCCCTGTCGTCACCGCCTGGTCCACACGGTCTTCTTCCCACTGGTACGCCAGCGGAAACACGTGCCCTGAAACCGGCAGCAGTTCGATGCGCGGCGTGAACCAAATCACCGAGGCGCGCAGCAACGGTATCCGCAGGTACGTCCGTAGCGGATGCCGCGCGGTCCGCTCCCGCGCGATTTGCGCGAACATGGCGTCCTCCTCTACCGTCCAAGTCACGTCGTCGTTGTATCTTTCGAGCACCATCGCCACCCGCGCCCGCTCATCGGGCGTGTCAAACGCCGAGGAGGGGATATCCTCCATATGGATTTCTTCGTCGTTGAGTTTCCAGGCTACCTGGTAAGCGTCGCGCATGCGCCACATCCAAGTCTTTTCCCAGCCCAGGAATCCCTTCGGGTCCAGTTCACTGGGCAGCGTCGCATCCTTCGGCGCCAGGGGCTGGAATTCGTGCAGGGATATTACATTGCGAAGCGTCCACGGCAAGAGGGCCGCACCGCATCCGAGGGCCATGTACGCGCACAGCCTCAGCCATCGCCGGGTGGCGCCTTGGCGCACCATCCAATAGCCAATTGCGGCGAAAGTCGTGACCAGCAGCAGCGGCGTTTCCGGCCGAAACAGCGTGGCCACTCCCACGATGAATCCGCCCAGCGTCCCCCATTTCCAGATTTCTTTCGTCGCCAGCACCGTTGCGGGTTTAGCGAACGCATCGGTGGCCACGGGTACAAGCAGCAGAAAGGCCACGGCGGTTAGAAAGACTGCCCACACTTCCGTCAAGATCGACGCCGAATAGTTCGCGGTGAACGGACACAACACCGCGAGCCACAAAGCAGCTGTAAAGGCGCGATTTGCCTTCGGCGCCTGACCCGCTATTCTTGCCAGCAACCCCGCCAGCATGGCAATGACTACGCAGGTTGCCAGGTCCACGGCGACCTGCGCGAGCATCACTGGCAGCCTTGCGAGATCTCCCGTTCGCCGCGCAGCTGCGTAGACCAGAGCCAGAAAAGCGGGATACCCGGGCATACGCACGTCCACGGGTGTCTGCTGGCCGTTGAGGTCCAGGGCGAACTTGCCCCATTTCAGCCAGTTCGTCGCCAGTTGTTCGTACAAGGCGGCATCGCCCGAAGTTGACGGGAATTTCAGAACGAAAAACAGACGGAAACACGCCCCTACCAGCAACGCTGGAAGCGTAATGGAGAAAAAGCGTTTCATTCTATGCCTTGCATCTTACAATAGAGGGGTTCAGTCCAGCCGACGGAGAGACGGGCCTCGCCAACGTAGTAACCTGCGACGAGGCGGTCACAGTGCATGAAGGAACGCGGACCGATATTTTATGATGCGGGCAAAGTCCGCTGGCGTTGGACGCGACGCGGGCTGGAACTCAGCGGCGTCCTGTTGACGCTGCTTCTTGTTTATTTCTTTGTGACCGTAGCGCGCAGCGTGGAACTTCCTTCGGCGCTGCTTCCGGATACGCGCCCCACCTACCATGCACCCAAGAAGAACGCCAAAGCGCTTCCCGTGCGCGCCGGAAGGCCTAGCCGCGTAGCGCGCATCGGCACAGTCCCCGCCGGCTATGATCCGCTGCGCGCTGCATTCTTTGTCAGCTGGGATGCCAACAGCCTGGCCTCACTGAAGAAACACTACAAAGATCTCGACCTGCTCATGCCGCAGCAGCTCCATGCCGTGACGCCGGACGGCGCCATCACCGTGGTGGACTACGAAAGGAATCAAGAAACACTGGAAGTGACCCCCGGCGAAGCGCTGGCTCGCCTCAAACAGGACAAGCTGCACCAGTGGATGCACTCGCTCAATCCGCCCGTCGAAATGCCCATGATGGGGGTGCTCGACAACTACGACGGCGTCAACTGGCGTATTCCGGAATTGTCGGAAATGCTCGCGAATCCAGCTGCGCGGCGGCGTATGGTGACCGACGTGGTGCAATATGCGGTGCTCGCTCATCAAGCCGGTATCGTAATCGACTTCGAGGAAATTCCCATCAAGAGCCAGCCGCATTTTCGGGAGTTCACCGCAGAACTCGCCCCGGCTTTGCACTTGGTGGGATTGAAACTCATGATCGCACTCCCCGCCCGGGATGATGACTACGACTACGCTTTCTTCGGCCGGGAGACGGACGCCATCATCCTGATGAACTACGACCAGCACTGGCTCACGTCGCCCGCGGGGCCGATCGCCGCGCAGGACTGGTTCATGGAAAACCTCCGGCAAATCCGCGAGGTAGTTCCTTCGCAGAAAATTGTCGTGGGAATTGGCAATTACGCCTATGACTGGACCGAGGCCGGAACATCCGATAAGAAACCGGCCCCGCACGGGGAGGAGTTCAGTGTGCAGGAGGCGCTGCTGCACGCCTACGAATCGGAAACCGACATCGATTTCGACTCCGCGTCGCTGAATCCCCATTACTCCTATGTGGACGAGCAGAACCGCACGCATCAGGTGTGGCTGCTGGATGCCGTGACCGCCTATAACGAGTTGCGCGCCAGCGAACGGCTAGGCGTCCAAGGCACGGCGCTGTGGCGCCTGGGCTCCGCGGACACCTCGATCTGGCCCATCTGGGACGCCACACGTCCCGATGAAGCTACGCGCGATAAGTTGGGAGTCTTGCCACCCGGGCCGGATCTTATCCTCGAGGGCGCAGGCGATATCTGGAACATCGTCGATGTTCCCAAGCCCGGTAAGCGGAGCTTTACGTACGATCCCAGCAGCGATTTGATTAGCTCGGAAAAGTACGATGCCATTCCGCTGTCCTACGACATCGATCAGATTGGGAATGCCAAAAACAAGATCGTTATCTCCTTCGATGATGGACCTGATCCCCGCTGGACTCCCAGGATTCTGGACGTCCTGAAAGAAAAGCATGCTTCGGCGGTGTTCTTCGTTATCGGAGAGGCGGCCAACGCTTCCCCCGATATTCTGAAGCGCGAATACAATGAGGGCCACGAAATCGGGAACCATACATTCACGCACCCGAAGTTCGACGAGGTGTCCCGCACGCAACTCAAATGGGAACTCAATCTGACGCAGCGCTTGATTGAGAGCACCTTGGGTGTGAAATCGTTGCTTTTTCGTCCGCCCTACGGCATCGATCACCAGCCGGAATATGCCGAAGAAGTTCAGCAACTGCCCTATCCGCAGGACATGGGCTACATCATCGTCGGCCAGCGCATCGATCCCGACGACTGGCGGATGACGGACAAGGGAGTGCAGCGGCCCGCCAAAGACATCGCCGATGATGTGCTCCGCCAAGCCAAAAACGGAAACATCATTTTGCTGCACGACGGAGGGGGCGAACGGGAACAGACCGTCCTTGCGCTCCCGCTGATCATCGACGAGCTTCGCGCAAACGGCTACCAGTTCACTTCCGTTGCGGACTTGCTGGGCAAAACGCGCGCGGACGTGTTGGTGCCGCTGACCTTGCGCGAACGGCTCAGCGCGGAAGCGGATGGCCTGATTTTTGGGATTGTTCAGTGGTTCCGCTGGGCCATTGCCACCATCTTCATCCTCGGA
>Ga0187782_10004077_pt1 | contig 10909 bp, 11 predicted proteins | sample 0715_SJ02_MP15_2_FD_132454 | JGI IMG/M metagenome (GOLD analysis project Ga0187782, IMG submission 132454) | Tropical peat soil microbial communities from peatlands in Department of Meta, Colombia - 0715_SJ02_MP15_20_MG | ecosystem: Environmental > Terrestrial > Soil > Wetlands > Peat | place...
CCGGACCGCTGACAAGCACGACCTCGTGCCCGGCGTCCCGAGCCGAAGCCGCCAGCGCGTATCCCATGCGCCCGCTGCTGTCGTTGGAAAGATAGCGCACGTCGTCGAGATATTCTCGGGTAGGGCCGGCAGTGACCAGGATCCGCATCGCGCCAGTTTAACACGTCTCAATCCGAGACGCGTGACGCTAACTGCCGCGTAATCGACGCCAGGATTTCCGCGGGCTCGGCCATGCGGCCCGGGCCGATCTCCCGACAGCTTTGCCAGCCGCTTCCGGGCTCGACGAAATGAAAACCATCCTCGCGGAGCCGGGCGAGATTTCGCTGAACGGCAGCCTTGGCCCACATTTCCGCGTTCATCGACGGGGCCAGCAGAATGGGCCGGGTGACGGTGAGAATCAGCGTCGACAGGAGGTCGTTCGCGTGTCCCTGCGCGATCCGAGCCAGGAAGTCCGCCGTCGCCGGCGCGACGACGAGGATCTCGCAGCGCCGCGCGAGTCCGATGTGCTCGCCCAGGAAATGCTCGCTGGGCGAAAACATCGACTGATAAACCGGACGGGCGGTCAGCGCCTCGAATGTGGTCTTGCCGATGAACTTTCGAGCCGCGCGGGTCAGCACCACCGAAACCAAGGCGCCGGCCTGAACGAGCTTGCTCGTCAGGTCGGCCGACTTGTAGGCGGCGATGCCTCCGCTCACGCCGAGCAGAATCTCGCGCCCTTGGAGGGAGCTGCCCGAAGTCATAGTTCATCGGCGGGCGCCGCCCGCCCTAATCGACTCGCATACAAATCTTAGAGATCGTCGAGGCTCGGCCCGGTGTCGCCCACGTCGGGGCTTTCGTCGGAAGTCACGGCCAGATTCCCCGAGGCGTCGAGGAAGATCTTGTCTTGCATGATCTCGGCGACGACGATTTCCATCTGGTTCTTGGTCGGCAACTCCACCAGCGGACGCGCTCCCCGATTGAGCGCGACGAGCCGCTTCTGGATCAGGGCGGAGAGTTTGAACCGCCCTCCGACCTTGTTGACGATCATCTCTTCTTTGAATTCAGGCAGCATTCAGCTCGTTCTCCCGTGAAATAAGAATCTGCGCGATTTCGCGGACCGCGCTTTCAAGGTCGTCGTTGATCACCTGGTGACGATAAAACCCGGCGGCCGCCAACTCGTCGCGAGCGATCTCCATGCGTCGACGGATGGTTGCCTCGCTCTCGGTCCCGCGGCGGCGCAATCGCTCTTCGTACTCCCGAGGGGAGGACGCGCTCAGAAAAATCGTCACCGCGTCCGGATATTGCTCGACGATGCGGCGACCCCCCTGCACGTCGATTTCCAAGAGGGCCCACGCTCCTGCGCGGGCGGCCCGGTCCAGCTCCGAGTTTAGCGTACCATACCAGTATCCTGAACCGAATACCTCCGCGTATTCGAGGAATTCTCCCGCTTGCCGCCGCCGCTCGAATTCGGCCGGCGCCAAAAAGTAATAATCCTGCCCCTCGGCCTCTCCCGCGCGAGGCGGGCGCGTCGTCGCCGAAATTGCCTTGACCAGCCGGACGGGAGCCTGCTCCACGAGGCGATTGACGATTGTCGACTTGCCCGATCCGCTGGGCCCCGACAACACGACGACTCGCGAGTCTGTCGCGCCGGGACCGCTCTTGCCCCCGTTGTCGATTCCGTGCGTCACTCCGCCGGGCCCCCGGTGAAAACAGTCGGTCACTCGACATTCTGCACGACTTCACGAATCCGTTCGATCGCCGCCTTGATCTCGACGACCGCGTGTGCCACCTGGACGTTGTTGGCCTTCGAGCCGATCGTGTTGGCCTCGCGGACCATCTCCTGGGTCAAAAACTCGAGCTTGCGCCCCTGCGATTGAGGCTCGCGAACGAAAGCCTGAAACTGCTCGATGTGCGACCGCAGCCGCAAAATCTCTTCGCCAATGTCGCAACGGTCGGCAAAAATGCTGACTTCTCGAATCAAGTCGGCCGGCTGAACCGAGGCGTCGCCTCCCGCCAGCAGCTCGCGCACGCGTTCGTGGAGCTTGTCGCGGAATTCGCGGACGATCTCCGGGGCCTTGGCGGCGATCTGCTCGAGTTCCGAACTCACAATCTTGAGGTTCGACTGGAGGTCCTGGGCCATCGAGGCCCCTTCGGCAGCGCGGAACTCACGCAGTTTCTTGAGCGACTCGCGAAGCGCCGACTCGATGATCGGCCAGGCGTCACGGGGATCGGTCCGTGCCGAATCCCCCTCGACGACCACGCCCGGCAGGGCCAACAGGCCGCCCAGGTCGCGCGGGGGCGCTTGACCGAGCGCGGAAGAGAGGACGTTGAGTTCCTGCCAGTAGGACTTCAGGACGGCGGGATCGAGCCGATACGCGAGCGAGGCGCCGATGCCGTCGACCCGCAAGAGCACGTTCACTGTGCCGCGCGAAATCGACTCCCGCACGACGCGCTCGATCTCGGCCTCCAGCGGCTGAAAGCGTTCGGGAGACTTGATGACGATCTTGAAATAGCGGTTGTTGACGGACCGCACCTCGACGGCGACGGACAGCCGGTCATCCTGGCCGCGGAAGTCGCCAAAGCCCGTCATGCTCAAGAGCAAGATCGCAACCCTTCCGGTCTCAGATTGCGTAGTCCTCGTCAGTGCCGCGAGTTGCCTGAGGAGTCACATTCATTCGGCGCCAAGATCCGTGCACTGCCGTTTTGCTCGCGCCGCGCGCCCAACACGCTCACTTAGTCGCCGATGGGGTGGGAGGAGTCGTCTTGGTCGCCGGCTGGGTCTTTCCAGCAGCACCTGGAGCGGATGTTTGCGGTGCCGCCGGCGTTTTCGAGGCTTCTTTTGACGAAGGAGTGTTCGCGGCTTCGTTCGCAGGAGCCGTCTTGTTTTCGTCCTTTGTACCTGCCTCGAATGGGTTGGGTGCTCCGCCGCTTTGAATGGGGACCGCTTCGCCCTCAGTTGCTGCGGCGTCTTTCTGGGCCTGCTCGCCTCCTCCGAAACGCGTTTTCCCGCTTTCGTAGGTCATGGCATAGCCAGTCAGCACAGCCATCAGCACCCACACGATGGCAATGCCGATTGTGATTCGGGTGAAGACGTCGCCCGCCTTGGTGCCGAAGGCGCTTTGCCCGCCCGCTCCTCCAAAAGCTCCGGCCAGGCCGCCGCCGCGGCCCCGCTGCAGCAAGATCACGAAAATCAGCAGAAATCCCAGGAAAAGCAAAAAAATTGAGGCAATAGTGGTCAACATGATTTCCCTCCGGCGCCCCCAGTGGCAGCCGCGGCCGCTTCGATGATCGGCTGAAAGGTCTCGATTTTCAGGCTGGCACCGCCGACCAGCGCGCCGTCAACGTCGGGCTGCGACAAGAGCTCCAGCGCATTCTTCGCGTTGACGCTTCCGCCGTAAAGGATCCGCGTGCACTGGGCGCGCCGCGGATTGTAGCGATCGGCCAGCCACTTGCGAAGGTAGAGGTGCACGTCCTCGGCTTGTTGAGGGGAAGCCGTACGGCCGGTCCCGATGGCCCAGACCGGCTCGTAGGCGATCGTGAGCTGCTCGAGCGCAGTATCCGCCAGCCCATCGAGCCCGCCGGCCATCTGTGTGTCGATAGTGTTCTGGGTTTGGTTGGCTTCGCGCTGCGCCAACTGCTCACCTACGCAGAAGATGACATCGAGGCCGCCGGCAATCGCTGCGGACACTTTCCGATTCAAAAGCGTGTCGGTCTCGCCCAAAACGTGACGGCGTTCGCTGTGTCCGATAATCACGTAGCGGCAGCCGACGTCGATCAGCATGCTCACCGCGACTTCGCCCGTGAAGGCCCCGGGTGGCTCGAAGTAGACATCCTGCGCGCCAAGCTCGACCGCGCTCCCCTCGAGCGCCGACTTCGCGGCGCAAAGATACGGGAACGGGGGGCAAACAAGGACTTTGACGTCGCCGCGTCCCGCTGAGACCTGCGCCACGCCCCGCGCCAATTCGACGGCACTCGCCCGGGTCGTGTTCATCTTCCAGTTGCCGGCCACGAGCTTGCGTCGAGACGATTCGCTCATTCCACCGGCTCGCTCCGCGGGTAGGAGCCGAGCACTTCCATGCGGATGGCCCGGCGGCCCAGCTCTTCGAGGGCCTTCTTCGTGCGGGCATCGTTGACGTGACCTTCAAAGTCGATGAAGAACAGATAGCCTGTCTCCGGCCCCCGCAGCGGAAACGACTCGATCCAACTGAGATTGAGCTTGTTCCGCTTGAACGATTGCAAAGCGTCGGAAAGCGAACCCGGCTCGTGCGGGATTTGCAGCAAGACGGCCGTCCGGTCGTGCCCCGAAGGCCTGGTCGGCTGGTCGCCGATCACCGCAAAGCGGGTGATGTTGTTCGCGTTGTCTTCGATCTTTTCGGCGACGACCTGCAGGTCGTATTCCACGGCGGCCTGGCGACTGGCGACGGCACCCACGCCCGGTTTGTCGCGAGCCAGCTGGGCCGCCGTCGACGTGCTCGTGACCTCGATCAGGCGGGCCTGCGGCATATTCCGCGACAACCATTCGCGACACTGAGAGAGTGCCTGCGGCTTGCTGTAAATCTCCGTGATCTCGCTGCGGGGGGACTTGGAGCAGAGGTTGTGGTGCACGGCAATCTGCACCTCGCCGCAGATTCGCAGCGGGAGCCGCGTAAACATGTCGAGCGTATCGACAATCCGACCGTCGGTGCTGTTTTCGATCGGCACGAGCCCGTAGTCGGCGTGGCCTCGATTGACCTCCTCGAATACCGACGCGATGGTGCTGACCGGAATCAGGTCGGCGGACTCTCCGAAGCGTTCGATTGCTGCCAGATGTGTGAAGCTGAACTGCGGCCCCAGATAGGCGACGCGGTGCGTTTTGACCTTCTGCCGCGAGGCGCTCAGGATCTGCCGAAAGACTCCTCGTACTGCCGACATGGGCAGCGGTCCGGGATTCGCAGCGGTCAACTCCTGCCAAAGCAAGTCGTCCCCGCGGAGATCGAACAGGGCCGCGCTTCGGTCGGGGGCGCTCTCGATCAGCCGGATCGTCGCTTCGGCCCGCTTGTTGATGAGTTGCAAGAGCTGGCGGTCGAGATTCCGCAAAGAAGCCGCGAGCGCCGTCGTCGATTTCCGAGAGTCGCCGGTCGGCTTTCCCGCTGCCGACGCCTGACCATTCCGCTGAACTGACGGTTTTTTGACCAGCGCTTTGGCTGGGGATTGCTTGGGCAGACGCGAGACAGGGCGGCTAGGCTTCCTCTTATTAGTCTCCGAAGGCTTCGGAACACGCTTAGTCGCGACCGGTTTTTTCGCCATTGAATCCCCTACGCTCTCGTTCGGCAGGCCGGAAAGGCAGGCTTGGGAGTTGTCGAACGGCGGCCACGAACTGTCAGCGTTCGAGCGTGCGCTGTAAAGCCTTGATGTGTAAACTGTTACGCAAATTCGACCGGCACGAACGAAGACAGGTGTCGGGTCGGATCGCGAGGCGGCTCAAGGAAGCTTCCGATACCCGTCCGATCTCCCTAAATCGGGCATCGATTTTTGTTTGTACAGACGCCCAGAAATGGTGTCAAGGAACCGACGCGGAGCTTAAATGCAAGACTGACAAGCGGATCTCGCCGAGTCGCTAGCCCCCATTCACTGCCGTCTGCGCACAAGTGTGTGAATATAAGATCTTGTGGCCACTAGGTTTGTGCGTAGATACACCGCGAACGCAAGACCTCGAGAAACTTCGCGCCACGCGGATCTTGCTGCGGTGGATCAGCCGGTCAGTTCGACATCGAGAGGATGAAGCGTGACCAGCGAGAGCGTGCATTCTCCAGGCAAAGGCGGAGAAGCACGTTCCTCCTCGCCGACGCCGCCGCTCTGCTCGATGTCCTCGACCCACTGGCGGACGTCCGCCTGGTACTCGCTCGCGAGGTCCCCCTTCACGAGCTGGCGCAGGAACTCGGCCGCACCGTCCTCCGCCAAATCGGCAGCCTCCGCACTGGGAAACCGCTGTGCCGGATCGGGGTCGACCAGCCGACGGATCAGCTTGATCAACAGTTCGCTATACGCGAACTCTTCGGGAGGCAACAGCTTGGGCAGCCGCGCGAGGATCTCCTTCTTCGCGCGCAGCAGCTCGGCGAACCGCGACTTACCCGCAAACGGCTGTTCGCCGCGGAGCATCTCCAACAGCACGTAGCCCAAGCTGGCCAGATCGGATTGGGGCGAGCCCGGCTGCCCCTCCAGCACTTCTGGTGCGGCATAGGCAGGCGTGCAGCGTCCCGACGGCGGCGAATCGTATAAATCGAACGCCGAGCCGACGTCGATGATTTTCGTGCTCCCCGTGCGCTTGAGCATGATGTTCGACGGCTTGAGGTCGGAGTGCACGATCCCGTCTCGATGCAAAGCCGCCACGGCCGCCAGGCATCCGCGCAGCACCGAGACCGCGATTCCCGGTTTGAATCGCAGCGACTGCTTGCCGTGAGTCACGGTGAAGTCGTTGATGTACTCCCAGCGCTCGGCCGAAACGCGCGAGCGGATTTGCTCGAACACGCGCGGACGACACAGGCGCTGCAGGTCGTATCCGTCGACCCATTCCATCTCCAGCAACCGAATGCCGCGGTGCTTGATGAAGTTGTGGACGTCGACCAGGTTGTCCTGCTGAATTCGAGCGACTCGCGCAGCAACGCTGGCAATCCGGCCCATTTCGGTTTCGTAGCTGGCCACGTCGGCATAAGGGGCGGGCGAAAAAACCTTGAGCGCGACGCGACGCTGGAAGTCGTCGGCTCCCTGCCGCTGGCTCAGAAAGACAATTCCCTGTCCTCCCGTTCCCAGGCAGCGCAAAAACGGTCGGCGCGAGACCCAGACCAGTTCCTGGCGCTTGAGGATCGTTTCGTAGCGGGCGATCAGCGGATTGGCGCGCGCCGTGGCCGCATCTTTTTTCGGGGCAGCTTTCAGGGAGACACTTCCTTGTTGTAACAGGGCGCAGCGGGACTGCTCTGCGGAGCCGAACGCATCCATTGCTTCGGTCTCCGGGCCACCGGCTGCGGCTGAGTAGAGCGGGGTCATTCTAGCGGCCAGGTCAGTTCGCATCCACGGGGTATTCACACGTAATCAACAGATGGACAGACATCGAGAACGACCGCTTGGTTCGCGTCTCGCCGCCACGCGCGAGGCCAAGGTCCGACGCCGCACGGATTTGCACCGAAAGCGCCCCAACCGCCCGCGCTTGACAGCTTGCCGCGACTTTGCAAACAATCGCGCCGGCATTGATGGAACAATTTTCGAGGAGACGACACCGATGAGCGGACCGATCGTGCGCACGGGAACCACGCCGAAATTCTGGCAGAACTGGGACCAGGTCTTCGGCAACAAGGCGGGCAAAAAATCGGGTTCCGGTGCACGCAAGGCTGCGGGAAAGAAGCCCGCCAAGAGCGCGAAAAAGGCCTCGACCAAAGCGGCCGCCGGCAAGAAAGCCCAGAACAAAAGAGCCCAGAAGGCGGCCGGGAAGAAGAAATAGGGACCGTGCCTTTACGTTATGCGGCGGCGGCCCACGAGCCCGCGTTTGCTGGACCAAACCTCCGGGTGCGGGCGATTGTGACGGCCACCGTCTTTGCGTCGTTCGCGATCAGCTCGTTCGCGCGATATCCGATTCCCGCCCCGAACGAGCCGCACTATCTGTGCAAGGCGAAGCATTATTGGGATCCCGACTGGTGCGCGCGTGATTTTTTCCTGGCCTCCTCGAACGCGCACGTTGTCTTCTTTCAGACGTTTGGTCTGCTGACCCGCTGGTTCTCGCTCGACGCGACGGCCGTCATTGGACGACTGGTTGGCCTGCTGATTTTCGCCGCCGGCTGGACCCTCCTGGTCCACGCGCTCGTGCCGGCTCGCTGGCCGCCACTTTGGGCCGCTTGGGTCTTCCTCTCGATTTCCGCCTACGCTGGCAATCTGAGCGGCGAATGGCTGATCGGCGGCATCGAGGCGAAAGTCATCGCCTACGGATTGCTGTTTGCCGCGATGGCCTGCTGCCTCGACGGAATCGAATCGCGACACGGACGCTCCCTGCTGATCGCAGGAATTCTCTTCGGCATCGCGATCAGTTTTCATCCAGTAGTCGGCATCTGGGGACTCGCCTGCGCGAGTTTTGCGTCGCTTGTTGTGTCGCTGTTTAAGCGCCGATCCGTCGATGGCGATCCAGCGCGCGGGTTCGCGCGCTGGATCGCTGCCGGTCTCGGGAGTGCCGTCCTCTTGGCTGTCCCGGGCGTCGTCGCCGGAATCCGGGCCACCGAAGGGAGCTCGTTCGAGGCCGATTACATCCAGGTCTATTACCGGCTGGCCCATCACCTCGATCCAAAGCATTTCGCCGCGGAGGCTTGGGACATCTACGGTTGCCTGGCGGTTGTCTGGCTGGTTGGCCGCTGGTTCATGGCCCGTCGCAGCGCGGAGAGCTGGTTCCTGTGGTTTGTGGTCGCCAGAGGGCTGATCGCGTGTTGCGGCTTGATCGTCGGTTGGAGACACGGACCGGAGGAAAACGTCCGCGACTATTCGTTTCCCTGGCTGATCGGCGTCGCGCTGCGGTGGAAGTTCCTCAAGCTCTATCCATTTCGACTGGTCGACGCGATGCTCCCCATCGCTGTCGCGATTACTGCTGCGGGGCTGGTGCGTCGGGCGTGCGAATTCGTCTGCCGCTGGCACGGCGCCCGACGGCGGCTGGGCGTCGGCCTGCTGTGGCTGGCCTGCGGAATCCCGGCCCTCGCCACCGTCTGGCAGCCGGCCGACGATGCACGGCCGACCTTCGACGCGGAGGAGCTGGCCGACTGGCGGGATGTCTGTCGCTGGACGCGGGCCAACACGCCCGACAATGCACTGATTCTCACGCCCGTGCAGGAAAGCTGGGCTTTCAAGTGGTACGCTCAGCGGGCGGAGTTCGTCAGCTTCAAAGACTGCCCGCAGGACGGCCCGGGCATTCTCGAGTGGAACAACCGCCTGGTCTTTCTGCGGGAATGGTCGGAAGCGAGCTTGCCGGACGGATACTCGCTCGCTGAAGTTGACGCCCTGCGGCGCCGGGGAATCACGCACATCATCGCTCGGCGGCTGGGGCCGTTTAACTTCGAACCGGTGTACTCAAACGAGACGTTTCGCGTGTACCGGCTCGAGCCCTGAGGGGACGCATCGTGAGACCGCGGTTTGACGACTGCCCGCGTGCAATCGTTCGGCTCGTTTTGTGCGGCCTGCTGAGTTTGGGCGTCAGCTGCTGGTTTGCCTCTCTCGCGATGCCTCAATCCAAAAGCGCGGGCGGCGCCAATTCAAATGGTCGAAGCAACGTCGATTGGCCTGCCTTTCTCGGTCCGTCCGGAACGGGCGTCACGGTCGACGCGGGCCTCGCTGACCATTGGCCGAAGGGCGGACCGCCAATCGTCTGGAGCAAGCAGATCGGCGCTGGTTATTCCGCGCCGTCAATCCGCGCCGGCAGGCTCGTCGTCCACCATCGCCAGCGAAACGACTCGATCGTCGAGTGCCTGCGCGCAGAGACCGGCGAGCGCGTTTGGAAAGTCGCCTACGAGAGCAACTTCACCGATCCGTACGGCTACAACAATGGCCCGCGCTGCACGCCTCTGTTGTCCGACAAGTACTGCTACACGTTCGGCGCTGAGGGAAAGCTGCTGTGCCTGGAGCTCGACGGCGGCAAGCAGGTCTGGGCCCGCGATGTTTCCAAGGACTTCAGCGTCCCGCAGCACTTCTTCGGCACCGGTTGCACGCCGATTCTCGAAGGCGATCTGCTGATCGTGCTCGTGGGCGGCCAGCCCAACTCGGGCGTCGTCGCCTTTCGGGGGGCGACGGGCGAGGTCGCCTGGCAGAGCGTCGGCAAGTCGACTTGGGACGGAATCGAGACCGACTGGCCCAACCAGCCCAACTATCGCTGGACGGGGGAGGAAATGGTGGTCAGCTATTCGTCGCCGATCGCGGCCACGATCCAGGGCAAGCGCCAGATCCTCTGCCTGATGCGGCAAGGGCTGGTGTCGGTCGATCCCCGCGACGGCCACGTCAACTTCCGATACTGGTTCTGTTCACGCGATTACGAATCGGTGACCGCGGCTCAGCCCGTCGTGATCGGCAACAAGATCTTGATCTCGGCCGCCTACAAGGTCGGCTCGGCGCTGCTGGAGATCCAGCCGGGGGGCGACAGCTTCAAGGTGCTGTGGCGGAATCGGACGAACCTGCTCGCGCACTGGTCTACCCCGATTTTCCGCGACGGTTATCTCTACGGATTCAGCGGCCGGCACGAGCCCGAAGGGGAGCTTCGCTGCCTCGACGTCGCCACCGGCAAGGTCGTCTGGTCGACTCGCGGCTACGAGGGCAACACCGATCAGTTCGGCGTCGATCCCCGAACCGGCGAAGTGATGAACCGCGCGACGGGCGAAGTCATCCCCTTTCCCTACTTTGGACGAGGATCGCTGACGCAGGCGGGCGATCGTTTCCTCGTGCTCGGCGAGCGGGGCACGCTGGCCCTGGCCCAGCTCTCGCCGCAGGGATACAAGGAGCTGGCCCGCGCTTCCTTCAAAGACATCAAATATCCCGCCTGGCCCAGCCCGGTGCTGGTGGGGACCAAAGTCTATTTGCGCGACGAAAACACGCTGCTTTGTCTCGAACTGGGGCAGAAGCCGTAGTCGCTGATGCGTGCGCCCGCGGTTCGAACCGGCGGTCACGGATGCGAGCGAGAATTCCAAGAAACTGCTATTGGATGAATCGGCCTTTTGTGGCTGAATGGAGATAGGGAGTTTTTTTCCTCCTCTGAACGCGCATCGCCACCTTCGGTCGGCTTAGGAGATGGTCTGCGCGGTTGTTCGGTGGGTCAACTTCCTCAGAAAATGGGTCAACTTCCTCAGAAAAGAAGTTGACCCAGCGCCAAGAAGTTGACCCACTCTAAGTCGCGATTGGGAAGGCACTTGGTATCCGAAAACGGTGGGTCGGGTCA